>ENA-UAOY01000266-UAOY01000266.1-human-gut-metagenome-genome-assembly--contig:-NODE-266-length-27043-cov-5.687565_pt1 | contig 27043 bp, 36 predicted proteins | sample MGYA00243477_ERZ654571 | MGnify/ENA primary metagenome ERZ654571 (study PRJEB26926, sample SAMN06164761) | human gut metagenome | biome: ENVO:00009003; feature: ENVO:2100002; material: ENVO:00002003...
GAGTCCGTCTCGTGGGCTCGGAGATGTGTATAAGAGACAGGATAATACACATAGATAGTTTATTCATCCTTTGTATATATAGACAAAGAGAGCGGATGGATTGAATCAAGATGGTTCAATCCATTTTTATTAGGGCTGCCTTCCTTTTGTAGCTCGCTTTCGCTTTAACCATTTCCCCTGTTCTAATCTCCTATTATAGCAGTTGCAGCTCTCTCCTTTTTCTCATCGTCTTTCGGGTTGGTTGATAATAATTGTGTCGCGAAGGTATATCTCGTGTCTTTCTTCCTTTCAAGGTCAAGCCTGTCGGTTCAAGCCAAAATCTCCACACTCGGTTTTCAACTGAGGTTGTATTTCGCCTGTGAAACCTTGTCTGAAGAGCCACGACACCTGTCAAAGCGACAAAATTTTAATCAAACCCGAAAGTAGCTGATGCTAACAAAGGGAAAAAGTAAAAACTCAAACAAATAACGATTATGGCAGATTATGCGACTAACATCTTCTACGCAAGTACGGAGAACGAAAAAGACCTTGACAAGATTGAAAAATTTTTAGAGGACACATTTTGCGACTGTTACCTTGACAGGTCGAAAGACTGTATCGAGGGAGAGTTCTTTTCCAAGTGGGATTACCCGGCGAAAGAGATTGACGAAATGATTTCTCTTTTGGAGAGCAAAGACAAGATTTATATCCGAGTGCTGTCTCACGAACTTTGCAACGAGTATGTGAACTTCCAAGTATTCTCAAATGGGAAATGGTCATACAGATAACCCTTAAACAAACAAGATTATGATATACGAAGAACAAGCATCAGATATAATCGGTTGCTTTTGCACCCTGCTGAACCCCTACAAAGGATATTCGGACGGTGAAGTAGTCGGCGACTATGGCAACGATATAGTGGTAAGGCTCACCAATGGCAAAGAGGTGGTGGAACACCGTGACGATGTAATAATCTATAAAGACTAATGGAGGATGGCTTATGACGATACCGATAGCGACAAAATTTGTAAAGTGGGATGTACCCGAACTTTCGAGCCTACAAAACAGCAAAGTCTATGGATTGAGAACGCAGCTCAACGAGGGCATACCTATGAACCGAGAACAAAAGAATTGGCTGACAAACAGCGTGAACAGCAACGCCTATTTCAAAAGGTCAGTTCCTTTATCGGGCTACCGCTTTGACTTCTCTGATGTTTTGAAACGCTATATTGTCAAGCAATACGGGCATTTAGCCGAATACTATGCGGTTGATAAGACCGCATTGAAGACTATCCTGTGCGGCAGGATTGATGAAATAATTGAAATAACCAATTAAAGCGAAATATTATGTTGTACGATTACAGAAAAGAGGACAAAAGACCTATGCTTCTGACATTGGAGAATGGCAAGACCATTGAGGGCGAATTTATAGATTTGCGTATTGCCACCGACACGTTGCCCGAGGGTAAACTGTGGTATCAAATCAGACATACGGATGATGATTGGACTGAACCGGCTTCATTGAAGAATGGTTGTGTGGTAGTCAATTTTTGCGGTACATTTATTTGCGACCCAATCGTTAATTTCTCTTGTGGTCAGGAACTGGAGATAACCGACTGGTCGTATCTGGATTGACCGTCATCAGGTAGGAAAATGACAATGTGGAGTGAACTCTCCGCATTGTCATATTTTGGCACGACAAAATATGACAGCCGACTTTTATAATGCGGACTTGCTTCGCAAGCCGTCCTTCCTTTTATATGTACGACGCACCATACTCCGCACCTGACAACCGGGACTGCTTTGTCAAGCAATGCAGGACTTCTGCCTTTGTATTCTTTGCCGGTCCTCTCCTTGTCTTGTCGGCATCGGGTAGAAAACGACCGTTCTGATGCCGGCCTCCGCTACCGTCAAGTCGGTCTGCTCTTCGGAAGTATCCTCCATAGCAGAAAGCTCTTGGTTGGGCGGCGTTAATCGGTAAGAGGCTATTGCGGCATCCACATTGTGCGGTCATACTCGTTCTCCCTGCGACAATACATCTCCTTTTGGATTTACAGCCGGAGCGTCCCTCCAAACTTGTGCTTGCGGACGGATACTGTCCATTCTTACGAACCTTGCTCTCTTGTTTATTCCCCAATCCATTCCGTTACTGCTTTTGGTCGTGTTATCCCTCATTTTTCCGTTGCAAAGTTAGTGTGCAGACGGGTACGGCTGAAAGCCTTGGCCAATGGCGTAGCTTCACAAATCTTCCTTTATCGAGCCTGCGGTTTTGTCGGTTGCACGGACAAAAATAAAGAGTATTTGATTGCTATCCTTGTCGCAACCCTGTAACTGCACCTACTTGTGTTGGCAGCGTAAAAATAATTAGATTAACAACTTAAAGCATTGTAACATGAAACAGATTGAGAACAATTTCGCAGTATCAGGATTCGTAGGTAAGGACGCAGAAATCCGTCAGTTCGCAAACACAAGCGTGGCACGCTTCCCATTGGCAGTAAGCCGTCAGGAGAAAAATGGCGAGGAAGCAAAACGTGTGTCCGCTTTCATCAATGTGGAAGCCTGGCGCAAAAACGCCAACACCGAATCCCTCGACCAGATCACCAAAGGCACTCTGCTCACCGTAGAGGGTTACTTCAAACCCGAAGAATGGACTGACAGAGACGGCGTGAAGCACAACCGCATCGTCATGGTCGCCACCAAGTTCTATCCGGCACCGGACAAGGAGGAAGCTCCTGCGGAGCCAAAGAAAACTAAAAAAGGCAAGAAGTGATTCCTGCCTTACCCCAATAAACAAAGCGGCTTCGGTCGCTTTTGTTTTTGCTCCGTAGGTTGTCCGGTTATAACCCTATGGTCTCCTTTTGTAGGCTTTCACCCAACCCGTAAGCCGCTTCTTCCATCTTTCGTCGAGAGACTTGCTCGGTTATGCAATGTTGCACGTTGCTCCACTTTCACAAGACTCTTTCTCGAAGCAGCCCGATACAAAAAGATTTGCCAACCGCTCAAAGACTTCGTTTTATCCCGGTTGGCAAAACATTTTGTCCGACATCGGGCATACGGAAGAAACTCGCTTACAGCCCACCCTTGACTGGATATGCTTCAACATTAGGGAGAATCAAATACTTGACATACGACCTTTGCTATACCGACGCGATTGGTTTGCGTCGATTTCCTGCATTTTATCTGTCGCGCCGGTAGTCGCTTTTGCTCCATCCGCCAAAAATAACTTTCAGAATTTTGGCGAACACCCATAGTCCCAATACTACAATGATTATGTCTCCCATACTGTTTAATTTTAAGTTTTATGACTTGTAAAGATACAAAAAATCTACGAGACAGGCAAATATATTTAGTTGATTATCAATATGATATGTAATACAATCTTGGTGATTGTGTAGAATCTGCCATCGTACTGTGCAAGGGCAAATACTATTCATTTGCATTATTGTTATCCTCTTTGCTTCTGCGTTTTCCCAGTGGCCCGCTGAACTTGCCACGGTTGAGCGATACTCCGTATTTGTTGAGTATGCGGAACACGGAGCTACGGCTGCTGAAGCCGCTCACTTTCCAGATGTCGTCAATTGAATGACCGTTGTTGTACATCGCCACGATGGTTTTCTCCCGTTCCGTTTTGCTGATGTTTTTGTCTTTGGTCGGCAGGGCGATATTCTGTTTCAGGTGGATGACGTGAGCCGATGCCTTGCGCAGAGCGGCACATTCCTCCGGCAAAGATCCGAACATTTCCAGAACATCCGCTGCCTTGGTTTCCGGGAACAAATCACCACGACTGTCAATCTTGTCGTGGATGGAGATGATGCGCACCACCTTGATGCGGCAAAACTCGATGAAAGCCGCCAGCTCCCGTGAGCCACGCATGGCATTGCTGAATTTTGCAAGGACAATCTCATCCCCACGTTCCAGACTTGCCACAAGTTGCTTCCACTGGGGACGCAGTTTCTCGTGTCCGTTTTCCTCTTCCACCACTTGTACACAACCGTACTGCTTCATCCACTCCTTGTCTGTGTCGAAGCCGTCATAACCGGCTGCCTCGAATATGTAACCTACTTTTGCCATATCGTTGTTCAATGCTTAAATGATACCAACTGCAAAGGTACAAAGTTTAATCCGTATAAAATCATACTTGACGAAATATTTTGCAAAAATTATACTCTGTTTTTGCATTTGATTGGCTGTTACTTTCATCGTTAATTATACCTGCAAGTATGAAAAAGAAAATACATTAAAGTTTTATTTTAGAGTAGTATTATACAAACTTTTATACCTACCTTTGCCCCCGTAATTCAATAAATAAGTCACATATAAATGTTCAGTTAAGGTGAAATCAAATCGAAAAACCAGAAATGTGAGTATAATATCATACTTAAAGGTGCATAACTTGTTTGCCAAATCTATTGCCGTTTCTTTTGCCATAGTTGCATTGGCATCGTGCGAAGAAAAGGCCGGTGGAAGTATGTTTCAGACAGGTAAAGATGCTGCCGATGTTTACAGGTCATACCTGTCCGAAGTAAGAAAGGTTGAGAGCCTGCCGACAGAGCGTCTGATTGAAACGGTCAACGACTGGCAGACACTTCGGGATTCTGTGTTTGCTTTCATAGCCGGTGATACGGTGAGCAAACTGCATAGTAATTATGAAAGCGTCATCCAAGTGTTGCATGATTCACTGCAAATCGAGTTCACCAGACTTGCCTTGTCCAAACCGCGAACACTTACCGATGTGCTGCTTGTCAAAGAACAGACCTCCCGGTATAGACAAGACCGGGAACTTATGCAGCCGGCAACAGAAGCTGCCCCGTTCTTCAGGTCGTTGGATTCAATCCCTTCATATAAAGGCAGTGCCAAGGTCATAATCGAAAATTACAGGTCATTCCTTTCCAACACCTTGAAATCCGGAATAAATACCAAGGACGAATTGCTCTCCTATATAAAGGAAGAGGACAGGCTATTTCGGGCGTTCCTGATCCATCTTCCCGAACTTGCGACTGCCGACCTTTCTGCCATTACACGAGATACGGAAAAATGTTGTCTGTCCGTGTTCCAATCGGCAGAGAATGGCACACTGTCTTATCAGGATGCCTTGATATATACCGCCAAACGTACCAACCGGAGAGTGGTACTCAACGCTTTGACCTGCTGCAATGACATCGGCCAAGGCCAAATCAAGACAGAAGCACAGGCAAGGGCATACGCCTGGATGTTGTTGCAGCCGTATCTCACGCTGGACGGTTTCAGTATGACCGTGCTGTCCGATGACGAGAAGGCTGCACTTCACGAAGTGGCCGGTCTGACACCGGCAATGTTAGCCAGACTCAATCAGGTTATCGGTACGGATAACGACCAATGGCAGACATTGCCCGGTCTGCTTATCAAAATAATGCTTGCCTCCATTTGACAATTCAGAAACGATTAAATACGACAGTTATGTTACAGCTATTTTATGATGACTTTCTCTCGTTTGTGCCGCTCCAGCTTCCCCAGTTGTTGGATGTGACAACGATGGAAGCCCCGAAGTTCTATGATGATTATGTGCTGCTTTCTTTTCCCCTGACGGAGCGATATGAACTGGAAGAAGTAATGGACATCTTCGAGGATGATATGGAACTGATAATCCTCTATCATCATATCCCGTCCGGTGCGACCGTGTTCGGCAGCAGCACCTGTGCCTATTCCAACCCCGCCTTCGGTCAGATGTTCAAGATGAACGCAAGGGTGACTGATACCGGCAAGGTTGACCGCATAGATGTGACCATCTATGAGTCGCTGGAGTTTATGTGCTCCGACATCTGCCTTGACTTGAAACTTCACGAGCAGAACGGACATTTCAAGTATCGCAAGCCCAAGGAAGAGCTGCTTGCCGAGTTTATATGAGACGGACGATATACCTGCAAATGCTCTATCTGATAAATATGCACCGGAGTTGGGTTGTCGTAGAAAACGGATGTGGATATTGCCAATGTGTCGCGTTCCGGCGTGGCAAAACCATATCTTATGTATCCCGTGTCCTCCGGCTTCGCAGTATGTTTCCACGAAACGGCTACAACCGTGGCACAATATGGAACATTCCGGAATACGAACTGGACAGGGCACTGGCGGTGTATCGCAAGAGAAATCCCGATGTTAAATGTCGTCTAAAGAAAGGTGCGTCATATCTTGAAGCCAGGGATGCCGAGGCCATCATAGAGATTGCTACCTACGGATTGGTCAGATTGGAACTGTCCGAACTGCCATTGTTCAAGCAATACTGAATACACAAAAAATACAATTATGATTTGGATTATCATCGAACTGCTTTTTCCGATATTGCTCATTGTACTTCCGTTGGCATTGTACAAAAGCAACCGCCCTTTTATGGCAAAGTTCTGCCTGAGAATGACGGCAAGTGAGAGCGTGAGGAAATTCTATACGCAGAGTATGCTCATACTCTTGTTGCTGTATCACTACGTTTATGCCGGCGGGCATTTCGGGGAATGGGGCATCGTGCTTTCCACCATCCCCTGTGCCGCTATGTTTTTGTTCAGGCGTGCAGACTGTTGGATGCGCAGACTGCACGATGATAGGAAATGCTTTGTCTTGACCGCCCTGCTTGCATCGGCAATTTGTGCCGTACCGCATCTGCACACTCTGGCGGTTACTCTTGCCTTTTTTCTTTTGGCTGCCGTATTCTATCCGTCATCCGGTGTATTGGCCGGATGGCAAAACGAAGAGACACGCACGCATCTGAAAGGAAATCCCGAAGCATTGTCCGATTGCTACTATCAGCATCATCACGCAAAGCTGCCACGAATACGTGGATAGTGGCAGCAGAATAGAATCCACATATAGTCAATCAAAAATTCAATCGAAATGACAGGAAAAGAGAATAGACCCGCCAATCAAGTATTGGCAGATATGGTATTCTTCGACTATCTCAAAGAGAAAGTCGGGGAACGGAAAACGAAGACCGGGGCTTACTGCGATTTGCTGGAAAAATCAACGGCAGGTTTTGTCGCCCCTTTTTTGAAAAAGCACGAGTATGTGTTGCAGGCTGGCCAATGTCATGTGACCATCTCCGACCTTGCAACGGAATGGCACTGGCACAGGGCGACTGTCAGGGCGTTCCTTGACAAGCTGGAGGAGATGGGATATATCCGTCGGACACGCTTTGCGAAGAGTGTTGTCATAACAGTCGCTTTTGCACCGGATAACATTGGCGAAGCCTCCGGTTCTTGCATCGGACAGACAGAATCACGCCCAGCCGATGAGTTGGATATGGCATTGTCCGAATGGATAACCGGCAATCTCTCCGACAATGATATGGGGGATATATGTGACCAATACTATGGTAAACGTATAGAGCCGGAAGCCGATCCGTCAGACATTGCTTCTTTGGTAAAACAAGCGACAGTAAATCTGACGGCTTGCAAAGAACTCACCCAAGAGCTTGTCGAGCGCATAGCCGTGGCAGGATTGAAGCGAGCCATACGAAATTCACGCTTCGATGACCCATCAGCTTTTATAGACTTCTTCGAGCGTAAATTGACTGGCGAGTGGTCTTCGCTTCTTGCTGCATCACGGATGACTGCCAAGATTATTCTATCCGGTGAAGACGAGGTCGCCGACGATGGTTCCGAAGAGAAAAAGATGCTGTTCACGCTCCGTAAACCGTTCAAGGCACTTCTTGCGAAGCATCAGGAGCGAGAACAGGGCCTTTTATAAGCCTTACAACCGATGATGTAAACCATAGACGATTGTATAATCACGGACAGACCGTGAAGCCCCTACATTTGTAGGCTTGCCGTTTTAAGCGTGCAGCGGTGCTTGCACGTCTGCCAAACAGAGGGAAGTAAGGGTAACTCAATACCCCACACGACTAAGGTCGGTGGGAGCGGTTGCCAGCAAACCAGCAAGCTGTGGCAATGGGTCTGTCCGATAAAAAGGAATGATATGACTGAAAAATCGTGGCAAGTAATGCACATGAACGTAATGAAAGGGTTTACAGCCGCACAAAGCAACGAACATCAGCGCAACTGGACCGAACGGGGCTGGGACTTTGCCATAGGGAAAGGTAAATATGACCGCCAGAGGGAACGTCTGAATTTTGAGGTCGCCAAAGGCGGCAAAATTCAAGCAATAGACAAGAAACAGTCCATTCCGCAACGGATGGCTGAAAGCCTTTTGCAACGTGGCATAAAAGATCCGAACGAGGGCTTGGCTGAACCGAAATACCGTACTGTCGTGGATTTTATTCTGAGTGGCTCACAGAGTACGATACGGCAACTGGCATTTGGGAACCAGGAGGTGGTATATGAACCCGGTAACAATCTTGGAAATGCCACGCTCAAAAGGATGCCCGAAATAGAACAATGGGCAAAGGATATGTACCGTTTTATGAGTGAGCGTTTCGGTGAGGAGAATATCATCGGCTGTTATGTACATCTTGATGAACTCTCTCCGCATATGCACCTTACATTATTGCCAATCCAAGACGGGAAGTTTGCGTTCAAGAAGATATTTGCCGGAAAGGATAAACTGGAGTTCTCTGCAAGAACGAAGAAGTTGCATGACGAGCTTGCGGAGGTGAACAGAAAATGGAATTTGAAACGAGGCCGGAATGTCTCCGAGACCGGCGCAAAACACCGCACCACCGAAGAGTATCGCCGACACCTTTCGGCAGAATGTACCGGCATCGAGGAGCAGATTGTCCAACATAAAAAAGCGTTGTCCGATCTTAAAGTGGAAATCAGTCTGGCAGAGCGCAGGGTGAAAGGTCTTACTTCGATGGTGGATAATCTCCGCAAGGCGAAAGCCGAAAAGGAGCATCAGCTATCGGCATTGGAACGAAGCCTGCAATCCAGTCAAGGGGATGCGGCATCCATTGTCGCCGAAAAAGAACGTCTGGAAAAAGAGCTGGCCTCTATCCGGGAGAAACTGGCAGACAAGCAGGAGAAATTGCAGGTGGCTGACCGACAGCTTGACACCCTCAAAGGGGATATGGATGCCATCAGCGAGCGCACGGAAGAGTTGAAAGGAGAAGCGTGCAAGTATAGTCGTGAAATCCATTCCAATGTGGACGTGCTGCTCAAAGATGTAATGCTGGAGACGTTGGTGGGTGAACATTCCGCAAGAGTGGCAGAAATGAAGCCTTCGGAGCAGGTTGCCTTTGACGGTTCACTGCTGCAAAGCCTGACAGAACAAGGGTCGGAGGTGATGCACTGTGCCACGCTTCTGTTTCTCGGCATGGTCAATGATGCCACCACTTTTGCCGAAACGCACGGCGGAGGTGGAAGCAAAAGCGACCTCAAATGGGGACGTGACGAGGACGAGGATAACCGTGCCTGGGCAAGGCGTTGCATGATGATGGCAAGTAGAATGATGCGGCCTGCATCCGGCAAAAAACAGAAGAGATAAGCGGCAGAAATGCTTTTCTCACAATGGACATATAAACCATAATGACAGATTGAATATGACAAAGAAAATATTTTTTATCATTGCTATGGCAGCAATATGCTGCACGTTGCAAGCGAAAGCGGATGTACAACCTGCACCACAGGACAGTGTCCGCACCGGTATATTTACGGATGCCGGACAGATGTTCCAGCCGATAGAACCGACTTATCACAATGGAGTGTTTGTCTCTTCTCCCTGGTGTGGCAACTGGTTTGTCAGCCTGCAAGGTGGAGCAAATACCTTCATCGGCAAACCAATTGGATGCGCCGATCTGTTTGACCGGGTAAAACCCACGTTGTCCGTTTCGCTCGGCAAGTGGTTCACCCCACAGATAGGAGCGAGAATCGGATATGGCGGTTGGCGGTATAAGGACTGTGAACTGACCGCAAACGACTATCATCATTACCACGCGGACTTGATGTGGAACGTGCTTGGAAGCCGATACGCCAAAGTGGAAAATCCACGTTGGGGAATCGTTCCATACATCGGACTTGGAGTGATGCACAATCCGCAAAATGGAAAGGCCCCATTTGCCGTTTCATACGGGGTGCAAGGCCGGTATCACATTTGCAAGCGGCTGACCGCTTTGTTGGAGATTGGCAATGTTTCCACATTTCAAGACTTCGACGGCTATGGCAAAACTGGCCGTTTCGGAGATAATATGTTGTCCTTGTCCGCAGGATTATCCTTTGCGATTGGCAAAGTCGGATGGAAGCGTGCTGTGGATGCCACCCCTTATATCCGGCAAAACGAGTGGCTGATGGATTACGCTTCGGGGCTGTCTGAAGACAATCGAAGATATGCCGGGCAGCATGACAGGGATATGCGGACGTTGGAGGAGCTGAAAAAGATTCTGGAGATTGAGGGCTTGCTTGACAAGTACAGCAGGATGTTCGATGACCGTGAACTTCCGGACAATACTTACCCAAAGAACAATTACAGCGGATTGAACTCTCTTCGGGCACGGTTGAAGAACAGGCATTGGGATGGAAAGACACCGCTTGCCAATGACAGCCTGATGCAGTATTCTGAAACTGCCGATACCATTATAAATGGCAATGGCGATACAGGCAATTCTTCTCGTGGCAATGCTGCCGATTCTTTGACTGCTTCAAATGTAAGTGGCGACACGATTCGCAGTTACAGCCATTCGGATTATCTCGCTTTTATAAGTTCCGGAAAAGAGTGTATCGGTTCGCCTGTCTATTTCTTCTTTGGACTCGGCACGGCACACCTGACCGACAAGTCCCAGTTGATCAATCTTGACGAGCTGGCTCGTGTGGCGAAGAAATACGGGTTGTCCGTAACCGTTGTAGGAGCTGCTGACGCTGCCACAGGAAATGCCGATGTGAACAACACATTGAGCGCATCAAGAGCTGACTATATTGCTATGGAGTTGGGCAAACGAGGAGTGAATGTTGGACATATAACCAAGGTCAGCAAGGGTGGCATATCAGATTATATGCCCACCGAAGCCAATAGGCATACCAAGGTGATGCTCTATATGAAGTGAAATACTTTTTGTTCAGACTGATATAGTTCTTATGAAGGAGAGCCTGTCCGCGATGGATCGGCTCTCCTGTTTTTGGAGGATAGCACTTATCCTAACTTCTGTATCTCGTTCCAATAGAAGAAAGCCTCCGTGTTGGTTTTCTTCAATTTATTCAGTTTGGTTGACAGTGGGGATTGTATCATAGCATCTGCCAACAAACTTACTTCGGCAGGATTATAATGTTTCACTTCATTCAGACCTCTGCTTATGAGTTTGGAGAGGTATGCTGCCTTTGAAGCGTTCGTGATGGCACTCTCCAATGAGTAAACTTCGCTATGTATAAAACCTCGCACTCTTTTTATGCCGTCTTGAAGTAACTGAAATTCTTCCGGATTATCTTGCCCGCGCAAGACGATGCACATTGCGGTGTTGTAAATGTCGTCTAATACAACTTGAATGGCATCGGCTTCCAATCCCCGGTATTGAAGTTCGACCATTGCGAATTTCTTGAATGTTCTGGAAGCTACAGTCAAATCTGTGATGATGTCAAAAAGCGATGCAATGTCGAACAATTGCTTGCTTATTTCCATTGAACAGTTCTTTTCTCCTTTGAAAAACGGTATTCCGGTTGTATGAGGGGCAAATGCGGTAAGTTTGTCGCCTAACAAATCCTCTTTGCTTGGCAACTTGACCATTATCGGCTCTCCGTATGTTTTTAGCAGACGATTCTGTATGGGGAGTTCTACGACATCGGAATAATGAATGTCCTCAAACAATACGTCCAATAATATCTTGTCCTGGTGTCCTCCTGTCGGATATGCAACTTGATAAAAGAACTTGGCGTGTTGCTTCGATATGTCGGTGCGTGAAATTCGCTCTACCAACTTCACTTCACCAAAACCGTATTCTTCTGAATACTTTTCGAGGTAATCCTCTATCCTTGTTCCCGGAGGGCAGATTATATCAATGTCTATCGACAGTCGTTTCCCTGTATCAAGATGCAGCATCAATGACGACCCGCCTTTGAAAAGGAACGGGCAGCCGGAACGCACCAGTGCTTCCAACAATGAAAATGCACGGATTGTCTTTTCCACAAGGGCAATATCTTTCACTTTATTGTCTTTGGCTGCTTGCTCTATCCAAGACAATGTCCTGCTTTCGGGATGTATCATATTTTTATTGTGTTGAGAATTTGTTCTGCTTTTTCCTTTCGGTTGCGACGTGAGGCATATCTTAACAGCCTCGTTTTTTTGATTTCGTAATCCGTAAAGGCATTTGAATATATAATATATAATTCATTACCTTGAAGGTGTTGCAATTCTTTGTCGGATATGGCATCGACAAGCATTTTTTCCAATGTGGGAACAGGACAGCCGTTAACGATGTCTGTAGGAGCTTCCTTGACCAGTGGACGGATTATGACCACATCCCGATTGGTGATATACCGTTCTGCAACCTCTTTTGAGGGATTCAGAAGGAGCGGTATGCCGATTTCCATTCCTTGCAGTGACAAGAAAACAGATTCCATTGCTTCCCTCTCGACATCTATCAGTGTCATCTTTACCGCAGGCACGTGTTGCATCATCGCACTGAATATGGACGGTTGCCAGATGCAATAATCCACAAATGGGAATTTTTCCTTGATATGCTTGTTGATTGATTGCATGAACTCGTTAGGCTCGTATAAAAACTCGTGCTTTCGGTTTTCATTCAACCGATATGTCCCATGCGAAATTCTGACTATTCTGTTATCAGCGAGCATCCGGTTAAGAAGCACGGCAAGAGACCCCTCCGACACGCTTTCGATGCCGGAGTGGACTGCATCCAGAATGTCCCGTCTTGTGAATTGGCCATTCTGCTTTACTGCAATATCTATTATCTGGTCTGCTACTGTCATTGCTGTTCGTGAATTACACTGCAAAATTATAACAAATATGGCAAATATCAAAGCAATTTGCCGAATTTGTTATAATTAGACCGGCAATGCGAAGTGAGATTGCCCCTTTTTTATCAGAAGAACATCTACGTCCTTTGTAAGCACTGCTTCTGGCAATTATACTCATTACTTACATCAGCATAATGAAACTTCTCCGGCTAATCTTGTCGGCTCTATTTTCCTTTGCAAAGGTACCGCGGCGAGGGAACATCAAGTACCATTTCACTAATGCCTGGTGGACTTGACAACAACTTTCCGCAATTTCCGGCGGACGAAAATTGGGCATTTCATCAACTCCTCTGGCATTTGCTTGTCTTATCCCTCTTTTTCCTCAGTCTCTTGATTGCACGTAAAATTCAGACCCCGACAAGAAAGCCGATAAAGGCTTCAAAATAAGGGAGAAAAAACAAAAGTTCAACAATTAAAACAGACTGATTATGCACAGCAAGATTTTTCAAATCACAGTAGAGAAACCATCAAAGGACAACTTCCTGAACGAAAACACCCTTGAACAAGGAGACGGACATTACTACGACTATTGCTCGGAGATAAACGAAGAAGACCGTAAGTTTCATATTTCCAATCTGATAGACGGCATCCTACCAAAAGGGATGTTTGAACTTGTGGAGGATGACACAATCCGATACAATGGTGGAGCGGATAAGTGGAAAGAGGAGTTTGTAGCAGCTTTGCAAGAAAAAGCGAATGAAGTTACTACAGAGAATTGCACAATGTGGATTGGAGCTGTTTACCAACTCGAAAAATACCTCAAAAATCCGCTTGACACAGGCTATCAATTCTATATGGATGAGCAGGGCATTACCGGCTATGCCGAACAGTCATACGAATTTTTGCGTACCGTAAGCGAATTAGAACCGGGAACATTGCTTTACATAGGGGGAGTTATCGACTATCATTTCTAAGCCTATGAGAACGAAAAGAATGTCAAAAGAACAAGGGAAGCGTTGCAACATCAGTCAGTTTCCTAATTTCCACTGCACAGGTAGTATCAAGGGAATGAAACGGATGTACTACGGAAATCAAGCGTTGCTCGTGAGGTGCGGAGCATATATCTACAATGTTTCGAGCGAACCAAGTATCTATCACCAAGCAAAATGACAGGTATTGTGAGCGGAAAAACGCACGGCAAATCCGTTAACGAATGAGCGCATAGTCTGTTTTGTTCTTTTTGTCAGCCACTTGTTACAGGATATATTGTAACAGGTGGTTTTTTGTGTCCGGCTTTGGCAACCTGCCGAAGCTCCACTTTTTTAGAGCCATAAGTGGATGGACAACCATTTGTAAATTAGCTCTGTGCGTAAATCTTACCACTTGTATAACCACTTTTACCACTAATCCACCACTTGAAAACCAAGACCGTTTGGCACTTTATAATGTCGGATGTACCCGGCTTTGAGCCGACCCACGCCACACGGCATTGTTTTATTGTGCAAAGGTACTGCTGTGGCAGAACGCCAAGTATCGCTTGCGCTAACAATTCATTAGACTTAACGACAACTTTCCACGAATGTGCCATTAGTGGTATTTCATTAACTCCCTGTTTGTTCACTTGTCTTATCTCCCTCTTTCCGCAGTCTTGAACGCACATAAAACATATCCCGATGGCGAAGCCGAAAGGCTTTCAAGCAAAGGGAAAAAAGTTCAATTAAAAAATTACGATTATGCCAAATTGGTGCAGTACAGCGTATGCCATAGAGGGCGACGCAAAAGAGGTGAAAAAACTCTACAAATTGATGACAAAATTACAAGAGCAGAAAGAACCGTCCGTTAAAAACGGCTTCGGGAAAACTTGGCTGGGATGCCTTGTGGACGCTTTGGGTGGCGACTGCAATAAGGTTCATTGTCGAGGAGAATGGAGCAACCTTGAAATGGTGGGCGAAGTCCTTAAATTCACAACGGAAACGGCTTGGAGTCCGTGCGATGAGACATTGGAACTGGTATGTAATGCGTTCCCAACCTTGAACATCTACTATCAGGCGGAAGAACCGGGTATAGGATTATATTGTACTAACGATTTGGAAGGCAATTATTTCCCTGACAAATACATCGTTGACTTGTGTACTCCCGATGATACTTGGTATAAGGAGTATTTTTCAGACCTTGCAAACCTATTCGGATGGTTTGAGGAAATAAGCGGTCAGCCTGTCAAGTCGATAAAGGAAATCCTTGCAATTACCGAGCAATGGTCGGAAGAAAACGAGGATGCTTTCTGTGGCATCTATGAATTTGACATATCGGACTGATACAGCCATTATCACAGACAAGCCCCTCTAATCTGTCATTCAGGTTGGAGAGGCTTTGCCTGTTCCAAAACCGCTTCCTTTTATAGTACCACAATATTCCCCTCTTTTATCCTTTCAAATACTCCCTGCCGGGCAATTCCCTTATCACGCATCGATCATTCTCTTCGGAGAGATTTTCTATGCAAAGGTACAGCTGTAGTCCGGTCATCAAGTACCGCTTCGCTAACGGTTTCCGTATGTCACGGCAGCCTTCCGCAAATCGAAGATTGGCTTTCAGCCCCCGCCTCATTACAGGGTATAGCCGGACGAATCTGGCTCTGCTCTTACACTCGGCGGTTGGGTATTCCGCTCCATCCTGTACACTGTTTACTTGCCTTATCCGTCCTTTTTCCGCTGTCTGTCCTGCATAAAAATCATTCCCCGACGAGAAACCGAAGGAGTTTCAAGAATAGGGAAATAAAAACATCAGATTTATGGCAAAGACGATAGACATTGAACTTCAAAAGCAGTTGGACAAACCGCAGATATGGTTTTACAAGTATTTCCCTGCACGCATACGCAATGTAGGCGAGCGTGAGATAGCAGACCGCAAATTGGTCTTTGACTTCAAGGACGGGCGGGCATACGAAGAGGTCGCCCGACTCACGGCAGCCAATATGACAGAACGCTATGGAGCGTCGTGTGCCGATATTGTATTTTCTCCCGTACCGGCATCCACCCACAAAAAGAACGAGATACGTTACAAGGCATTTTGCCAAAGAGTGTGTGAACTGACCGGAGCTATCAATGGCTATGACTATGTATCCGTGAGCGGCGAGAGGCTGACCATTCACGAGAACCGCAAGGCAGAGAAAGAAGTCCGCAAAGTAAACATCATTGAGTTTGATACGGCTTTTTTCAACGGCAAGTCGGTAATAGTCTTTGATGATGTGATAACCAAAGGATTGAGTTATGCCACCTATGCCAGCCAACTTGAAAGACTTGGCGCCAATGTGCTCGGAGGTATGTTTCTCGCAAGAACCCATTACAAAGTGAAATGATATGACCCAGACGAAGTATGACAAGGCAGTGTCCGCTTGCTTCAGCGGACACCGCATCATCCCATTCTTCTATGGGAAGCAACTGAAGCAGCAATTAAAGGCAGAGATAGCCAAGGCATACGCTGACGGCTACCGCCATTTTTACTGTGGTATGGCAATAGGGTTTGATATGTTGGCGGCAGAAGTCGCCATCTCGTTGCAATCTGAATTGCCGGACCTGCAAGTCATTGCCGTTATACCGTATCGTGAACAAGCCGGGCGGTGGAGCGATGCGATGAAAGCCAAATATGACACTATCCTCCGTAATTCGGATGATGTTATCATTCTGAGCGAACACTACTATCAGGGCTGTTTGCTTCGACGTAATGACTATATGGTTCATCACAGTTCGCGTCTTATTGCGTGGTATGATGGCAAACTAAAAGGCGGTACGTTTTATACCTGCCGTAAGGCTACGGCGAATGGACTGGAAGTTATAAATCTCTATGACGGTTCAATCGTATGACAGGCATCTTGTTTTAGCGTGTTCCGGGACACAGCGGCAGTCCTCTGGCATATAAGTAAAGGCTGTTCTGCCAGCCATTGCATATATGGCAGGGCACGCTGCTGATTCTGATGTGCCTGTCAGCCGCAGTGCTATCCTTTTATATTTTCGGAATCTCCGTCCTCCCTTTTCCTTTCCTCCTTTTTTTAGTCTTCCTTTTCACTTTTTGGCTGTGCGGCCTATAGGATAGAATTTTCCGCAAAGGTAACCGGCCGTTCCAATTCTGCCAATGCCGACATACTGCCGCGAGTGACACGCAAAAATCTTCCTCTCCGCTGTCGAGCGTATTTTTCCGGTTCAGCCTTGTCCGATTGTTCCTTGCCACCTTCAGAAAGCAGAAAAATCTTCCCGGCGGTCGCAAACAGGCCGAACAGAGGGAAATAAAAACAATAAATCAAAAGACAATGAGCAAGTACGATTTTATCAAGCAGGGCAATCTCCTTTATTGGCACGACCCCGACAACGGACTGTCAGACGGGGCTTACAGAGTGGTTTCCGCACCCGAAGAAATTGAGGAAGATAGTATTATCCTAATTGCGACAGACTCATCAGAGGCAGAGGTTTTGGCATCGGAGTTATCACCGATAAGCACACCGATAAGCCACAAAGACAAGTTTATGCGTTGGAAGAAAAAGCGTGAAGCCGAAGGTATGGTATTTTTCAACCGTCTGTCCGAAGTCGTGGAAACAGACAGTGATTTGGCTGTAGGCGATATGGTGGCGTTCACTAATGACTACGGGGTAGTATTCGGACCACAAGAAGTGCTGGCTTTCAGAGAACCTTGGAATGGCGGCAGATGCGTGTATCTCGACAGCGATGCCTATTGGTTTCCCGACCGTCCCGAACAGCTTACAATCCTAAGCAAAGGAGGTGCGAAATGACAAACGAAGACAAAATCCTAAAACGACTTTGCGGCAATATCGCCGCAGGCCGTTTCAACTGGCGGAAATACTGTACTCCGCAGTCATACTTCGGTTGGGAGATTTGTGTTACCCCATTGCATTGTTCTTACGGGCAGATAGGTTATACCGTCTATTTCCCTTATACCAATATGCCGGAAGTGGAATACGACTGGGATATGGGCAGACTGACCATTGACGGCGAGAAGTGGAGAAGCTATTTGCAGAATAATCAACAATCATAAAAAAATATCAATATGGCACAGAATTTTTATACCAAATGGCAGGATGCCATCCTTGCGGATGCAGGAGCTTATGTTTCAAGAGAGTATCGCAGTTTCCAAACGGCATTGGTGCGTGAGATTTCCAAATACGCAACAGCCGTTGGCGCAAAAGTAACGTCCAACTCAAAAGAGCATTATAGTACCTCTTGCTTTGTAGAGCGTAACGGCAGGTTTGTTTACATCAGTCACTCTTCCACTTTCTCCCGAATGGATAGCGGCGTTAGAATTGAACTCGACTCGTTCCTGGTACGGACAGCCAAAAGCGCAAAGGATTACAGGGGAGGATATAACCAGTATTGCGATATGGCAAATTTACAGTCGAAGATAGATGATTTGTTGGAGGAATAATCTGTAAACAGGAGGAGATGCGGAGCAAAATCTGTTTCGCATCTTCTTTTCCTCTCTTATGGGCGCATCCGTGCGCCTTTCCTTTTATACGATTAAACCTTTAATCGAGAACGTAGGTTCCGGCATTTATATCTGTCTAAAATCCGACCTTTATAATATCACATTCCCCTTTGATAGTTACAATCTTGATTTATGCCGGCCTGCCCCTTTGATATTGTTTTGCAAAGGAAACGCCGTTTCGTCAAACGTCAAATATCTGTTGCAAAAAATCTTCCTCTGACAAGCAGAGCGTATTTCTTGACATTCATTTGCCTTATTGTCATTCCCGGCTCTGATGAAAGCAAAAAATATCCTTCGGACAGGCTGGGAATCAGTCAAGAAGAGGGAAAGAAAAAATGTTTAACACTCAAAATTAAAAGGAAATGGAGTACAACCATCAATTAACAGAGAATGACAAACACTTTGCGGATGAGTTTTCGGACTATGTGAACGGCAAAATGGGTTCACCCCGAAAGATAGGCAAGGCATTGGCGGATGACCACCGCTATTTAGTCAACGAGAAAGCCAAGATGATGTTCTGCTTTATGGAACAGTTGGCGGAAAACTGGCACAGGGGCAGGTATGACGAACGCAACGAATGGGCGTGCCGTCTGGCGGCTGAAGCCATTGACCATTTGGCGGAAAACAACCTCTATCATCTACCAAAAGAGTATTACGAAAATCATAAACAATAATGGGTATGGAAGCACTTTTAATCGCCACACCAAAGTGGAATATCGCAGAATGGAGCAACTATGAGCCGATGACAACCTTTTGGCAGGATTTCTCTATTGCCGATATGTTCGGGAACAATGCCATTATGGAAACATACGAGCGAGCCAAATCCGAGTGGAAAAACAATTACAAGTATTGGACGGAGCTGTGTCTTGTCCTCAATCACAAAATCTGGCAGTGGCACGAGAGGGACAATCAGAAAGCAGCCCTCTATGACCGCCTTTGGACGGAAGCGGACAGAATGACCGCTGAATGGTCGGACGAGCAGCAGTTGTATTATTTTCAGATAACGGATTAAAGCAATCTGTGGGGAGATGTGAGAGGTCTCCCCACTTCAAACTCAAAAACGATGAGCATACAAGAAACTATACAGAAAGTGACGGAGATAGCCCAAGACAAGGGCTGGAGCGTAAACGTGGACGGCAAGAACCAATCAAATATTCAGTTCGGGTTTCAACGTTACACCAACAGTGGGCAGGATTTCAATTTCAATGCCCAAATGCAGCACGAGTACATTGACACCCTCATTTATGACATAGAACAATATTTCGAGGGCTTTGACCCTGATTATGAAGCCTATCTGTGGATAGGAAGCGACGGGCACGGCAAGAATGGCGCACCCTACCACATCAAGGACATTGTTTCGGATATGGAGGAAGCGGAAATGCAGATACACGACTTGTTGAAAGCACTTGAAATAGAGTTTGTCCAATGCGCACAATGACTTTGCAGGATTGCCTCATTTGATAATATGGGAAATATAGCTTTGCCATACCTCTGACTTGACAATCAGCGGGTGCGGCAAGGAGATAGTCTTGCCATAGAAGATGGCAGCTACCACCTTGCCGCCGTACCGTTCTATCTCCCCCTTGTAGTCAGCCAAGCTCTGCCCTGTTGTCAGTACATCATCGATGATGATAATCTCTTTCCCTTTTATATCCCCCGTAATGCGGTAGTTCCGTTCGAGCACACGGTTATCGTGACCTTTGGCTTCGTGCAGGCTTTCACGCTGCTCGAACATATCGACATCGAGCAACCCTGATGTCAGTTCCGGACGGTGAGTACGGATATACCAGTTCAGACGCTTGAACCGTTGAAGGTACTTGAACTCGTCGCTGCACGGCATAAACATAATATGATAAGGCTTGCCGTCCGCTTGCAGGGCATCCACGCAAGCCTTGAAGAACTCAATGCCGTGTATCTCCCCCTCTTTGAACTGATAAAGCAAATGGTTGGACTTCCGTTGCTCATCATTGAGGAACGCCTTGTACCGGGACGGATAATAATACCCGTAGAATATCATTCTTATACCGTGAGACTTGAACGGCTTGAGGGGTGGATGTTCCTCGAACAAATCCGGGTGCGACAAACAGAACATTCGGCAGGCATCTTGATGACCGGCCATTACAGCCAGACGGCAGTAACGGCCACGCTCTTCCGCATTGTCAGCCATCCGTGCAGCGGCAAATGCGGCTTCTCCGGCTTTCCGTCGCCAGTAACCGATGATACACCACAGCACACCGACAACGCAGAGCAGGAGTGTGAATACAAGTCTCTCGTTCATCTTGATTCGGTTATATCCCAATACACTGTCACCATACATTTATAACTATGGCAACTTTGCAATTCTCAATGTATTACGATGGTTTTATAAAATCAATTCTGTCGCCAAAAAAGATGTTTTTGGCGACAATACCTGAAACTTTATAGGCTTGTTTGGTATATGTGGAATACAAGGATACCCATATATAAGGCGGCCTACTTTATCTACAATTCCAATGAATTGTCCTTCAATAAGAAATCGTAAATGCTTATAGTCGTAATACCGGCTTCATCCCTGATGACAGGGCTTTCTTCTCCGATGATGATAATCTTCTTGAATGAATCATCGACTTTGAGTAAGGACGCGCGTTCCTGGTCGATTTTTTCTTCCGATTCCATCCGGTAGGCTGATTGTATGTAATAACGTCTGCTGCCAAGATTGCAGATGAAATCGACTTCAAAGCCGAAGCGTTGCTGCTTGCCGTCCTTGTCTCTCACAATAACCGGGACAACTCCCACATCCACATTGAATCCGCGCACACGCAATTCATTGTAAACCACGTTCTCCATCAGATGGCTCTTTTCCGACTGCCGGAAGTTGATACGCGCATTGCGCAATCCCAAGTCCATAAAATAATACTTGTATGGAGAATTGACATATCGCTTTCCCTTGATATCGTAACGGGTGGACTTTTCAATCAGGAACGAATCACAAAGGTAGTCGATATAATCCTTGACCGTATCGTAGGAGATAGCAGACTTCTTCTCGCTGCGGAACGTATTTGCCAGTTTGTTCGGGTTCGTCAGTGCTCCGATGCCGGAGGCCATGATGTTGATGAGTTCTTCCAAATCATCATCTTTCCGTATGTTATGGCGGTCTTTGATGTCCTTGATGTAGGTTTCATCAAACAGTGTTTTCAGAAAGCGTACTTTTTGCTCTTCCGAATGATATGACAATATCTGCGGAAGCCCGCCATACAGCATATATTCATTGAAACCGGCCTGTACCGACCCGGAGTATGCGGACATATATTCGCTGAAGCTCAACGGGTACATTTTCACTTCAAAACCACGTCCGCGAAACTCTGTAATAATGTCTTTGGATAAGAACTTTGCATTGCTGCCGGTTACATAAATGTCCACGTTACGCATTTTCAGGAATCCGTTCAGTACATCCTCAAAGCTGTCGAGCATCTGGACTTCGTCCAGCAGGATATAGTACATACCTTCGTCAATGACGCGGCTTTCTACATAGGCGTAAAGATTATCGGGATTTCTCATTGCCCGATTCTTAAAGTCTTCCAAATCCACCTTTATGATATGATCCGGAGCAATACCGTTATTTTCAAGATATGAAGTGAATATCTCGAAAAGCAGATAGGATTTACCGCATCTTCGCATACCTGTTATGACCTTAATCATACCGTTGTTTTGCAAAGAGACGAGTTCGTCCAGATATTTTTTTCTTTCTATATATTTCATTGCTAATCGAATTTTATGTCACTTGGTGACGGAGTTTTCGATTACAAAAGTAGTCATTTTTTGTTGTATGGGCAAGTCCTAATCGAAAAAGGTGTCATTAGGTGACGCTTTTTTCGATTAGGAACAGGAACAAAAAGAACAATATGACCTTCCCTGATTTAGGTTGACACTTTTAGAGCGGTTAAACTAATATGATTTACAATATCACTGACTGGGTTTACAGTCGGTGTTTTTTATCTCTAAAAGTCTTTACAGAATCACTGTTTTGATTTACAGTGCTGTAGTTTGACTGGTTGGTTTTATCCAGGTGCTGCGGTCCCGCAGCACCTGGACACTTTGGCAAATATATGCCTTTTTTTCATTTTATCCCATAGCCCAACTATTTTTCCAGCATCGTCGCTGCTCTCCCGTCTGCATATGTACTGCCTCAGGGGTCTGCATGCCGATGCTCATATGAGGTCTCTGTGTGTTGTAAAAGTCTATTATCCTATCTAACACAGACCGGCATTCTTCCCGTGTTGTTATTCTCATCTTGTACAACCACTCGACTTTCAATATGCCGTTGGCACGTTCCGCGATGGCATTTTCAAGTGGATCTCCGCTTTGGGTCATACTTATATTCACATGGCGTTTCTTCAACTCTGACACATATTCGTTGCTGCAATACTGACACCCACGATCTGAGTGATGGATGAGCATGGATGCCGTGACATCATCAATCGTCGCCAATGCCATTTTCAGGGCATTTAACGGATAGATGGTCTCTAATGTCGGCCCGATAGCCCAACCGACTATCTTGTGAGAATAGGTGTCCGTTATTAGTGACAGATAACACACCCCTTCATCTGTCTCAACATATGTTATGTCGCTGACCCATATTTCGTTGGGACGGGAGGGAACGACATCCGCAATGAGATTAGGGTACTTGCGGTAGTGATGACGAGAGTCTGTCGTTTTATAGTGCCTGCGTCGCTTCAACCGTACCATCAAGCCGTTTTTTCGAAGCAATTCTATGAATGCGTCACGACCGGGCATATTGTCATTCTCGTCAAACAGCCGCTTCACAATCAGATATAACTTCGCACATCCCAAGCCGGGATTATCCTTGCGGTATTCGCTTACTTTCTCCACAATGAGTGGCTCTATGGCGTTGGCGGCGAACTCCTGATTGTCCCACTTGTAATAGGATTGTCTGCTATAACCAAACAGCCCGCAGAGAGTGCCCAGTCCATATCCCGGACATTCCCCATGTAGCAGACTTACCGTTTGGTGCCAGATTTTTTTCTTATGGGAATGTTAAACGTTTCTTCGGCCACATTGATCATTGTATCATAGGCCTTTGCCCGTAACTTCTCAAGCTCGGCCTCTTTACGGGCTTGGCTGAGTTGCGCCTGGAGGTCCCGAATCTGGTCATCTTTACTTTTCTTGGCCATATCTTCATCGCTTTGTTCCTCCAAAGATAATGCTTTCTCTTGAGTCACATATTTGCCGATCCAGGTATAGACGCTGTTGATAGTGACGATATTAAACTTTTTCCTAATTTCTTCCGCCGTCGTTACTCCTTTGAGGATATCCAGGACTGCGTTAACACGGTCTTCTTCGTCCGGTTTGTAAACCGTGACGAGCTCGTTGGACCAATACTGCTCCTTGGTCTCCGGATCGATTTTCAAGACAAGGTCTCGCTTGTATCTTTCTCTCATTGACTCTTTTGATTTGTGCTCTCAAAACTGTCAACTTTTTTCAGTTCAAGTCAATATGCAGAGGATGTCCGCTCCGGGAAAGTCCTCACTTGTGAGCTGGTGCAGCTGGCGGTGGAGCGGTATTACCGAGACCTTCGGGATGCGCTGGATAAGGGATGGTACTTCGACCGCAAGGCTGCAACACGTGCTATCGGATTCATCGAGAAGCTCAAGCACACCAAAGGCGAATGGGCAGGGCAACGTTTTGTGCTGGAGCCTTGGCAGCACTTCATCCTCTGGAACATCTTCGGCTGGAAGAATGCCGATGGGGAATCCCGACCGGAGGTGTACTCCGCTGCCACCGTCAAAGACCAAGCGAAGATTTGCTTCTCGGATGCTGTAGAGATTGTCAAGGCCGACATCCTGCAAATTATCGAGGTGTACGATTTCCAGTCGATGGCCTATGACCGCTGGATTACTTGAGGGCTGTTACTTTGAGCCAATGCTTGCTGTTTCCCCTTTCAAAACTGACCGAGGAGAAACCTGCATTGGTGAGGTTCGTTACGAGCTCATCGGCAGAATAGACATGCATACCCTCGATGATTTTCTCCCACTTCTGTCCCGAGGGGTCATTCTCATCGGACTCATTGACTATCAAAAATCTACCTCCCGGCTTCAGTACCCTGAGAACCTGACGGAAGGAGTTTTCAATGTCCGGCCAGAAATAGACAGTCTCGAAAGCCGTGACGGCATCGAAGGATTCCGCATCGAATGGGAGTGCAGCTACGTTGGCTTCCAGTACCTTGCATCGGCCTTCTTCTATGGCTTTCTCATTGACCTTTGATGACTTGGCCACCGAGACGGGTGAATAATCCACGCCTGTCACCGTCTTGCATTGCCCGAGCAGTCGGGCAATATTTGCTCCGCCACCGCAGCCGATATCAAGGGCATCGGTTTTATCATCCAAGGGGAAACCCGACAATCCCCACTGTGCCATCGCAGCATGAGGGCCACCATTCATTCCGCCGACCATCAATTTACCGAAAAAGCCCTCCGGCTTCCGGGTATTACCGAATATTTTTCCAAGGAGTCCCATACTATTCGTGGTTGCAGACCCGTTCCGGGTTCATGGTAAAGCCACCGCCCATAGGCATGAATTTGCCGTGGCTGATAAAGAACTCTATAAGTTCTTCTGCTGTAAGATTCTCGGCATGGCAGGTGTAGAATCTTTCTTCCGTCCCGAACTTGTCATGAATGGCCTTGAGGAGACTCTCCTGAGTATAGCTATTTCCTTGCATCATGGCAAGGACTTCGTGTCCGTGTGTCATACGCTTTTTATTCGAGGGTAAGAAGAAGTGCCATCTTGAACCGCTTGTCTGCCCTTACGCTGTGCAGACCTCTTTTCTCGAAGACGAACTGCTCCCCGGCCTTCAGCAGATATTCCTTTCCTTCATAGCCGATAACTCCTTCGCCATCAAGGGCAAATACCATCGCATCGCCCGGAGCCGCATGCTCCCGAAGTCCCTGCCCGGCATCGAAGGCCATGACCATAAACTTCATCTTGTCGTTTGATGCGATGTCCATATTGACGATTTTTCCCTCCTGATAGGGAACGAGGTCTTTGAGAGCAAATACCTCTCTATTTTTTACTATCTGATTCATAATGGTTTTTGAATTAAGTCCTATTTCAATGTAAATGCAATCGGAAGGGGCAATCACGCCTGTGTCCTTGCCATCGGAGACATAAATTACATGCCAAGGAGAGAGACTTTGGGATGGCTCACCGGGGGTGAAGATTTGTGCCTGACCACTCTGCCCCAAGTAGAGAACGGGCTCAGGGTAGTGTTCCGCACTGATATCCGTTCCTTCCGCAAGGGAAAAAACGGTAATATCCGGTGCAATCACCCCAGATATCGTGCAGCCGGGAACCGGAGTGTTTTCCGATACCAGCGATATCACCTTGCCCTTTTCTATATTCATTTCTTCCTTGCTACTATAGAGATGGCGTACATCTCGTTTTTGTATTTGCGGAAAACACTCCTCATCTGGAGCACACGCTTCCGTGCACGAGGATGGGTGAGCATGTTAAAGAGAATCTTTATCACTCTCAGAATGCCTTCATCCGCGAGCATGCGCTTCGGCTCCAGCAGGAACATTCCGACAGTATTTACTGCTACAACTTCCAGACCGTTCCTCTCCATAACGGCAGTCCACTCCGGGAGTGTGAGTGGACGGACATTTGACATGATGCTCCCGGCAAGGGCAGAGCGGATTTCCTCTTTCTTTTCCTCCGGGATATCGTCTGGACGGAGGCCTATTTCATGAATGCCATAGAGACCTCCCGGACGCAGAAGCCTTGCAGCCTCTGCGATGATTCTATCCTTTACCGCATCGCTCTGCATTGTCAGCATTGCCTCTCCATAGACCTTGGTAGCAGATTCATCGGGAAGTCCTGTCTCGGCAGCATTGCCGATGACGACCTTCATTTCGGTATAGGCAACATTCTTCTCTACGATGGCAGCAGCCTCCTCGTTGAATTCCACTGCTGTATAGAAATGAGGCTTGAATGCAGTGGCGAGTTTTCCGGTAGCCCCAAGCCCCGGTGCAAACTCCACGACATCGTCCTCCTTGCCGATGGAAAGAGCGGAGAGCATCTTCCTTGTAAGCTCAAGGCCACCGGGACGCAGAACCCTCTTGCCGAGTTTCGCCAGCACCCAGTGGCCCTGATGCATGTTCATCTTCGTTTCAGACATGGAAGATGATTTTTAGAATGTTGCAATCCAAGCGGCGATGCGCTCGTCTGTCTTATCGGATTCATTGGTCTCATCAAGGGCAAGGCCTACGAACTTTCCGTCAATGACCGCTGCGGAGTCGGAATAATTGTATCCGGAAGCGTCAACTCCGGGAATAATCTCTGCTCCGATCTCAAGTGCAGCATCGTAGATGGCCTTCATGCCACCGCAGAAGGTATCCGGGTAGCTCTCGGCATCGCCAACGCCAAAGAGCGCCACTTTCTTTCCGGCAAGGGAAAGACCTTTCAGCGTGTCCAAAACGCCATACCAGTCGTCCTGCACCTCTCCGTCTCCCCAAGTGGAAGTGCCAAGAAGAATGAGGTCATAGTCTGCGGCATCTGCTCCGAGTTCGGAAGCATTCTTGACATCAGCTCCGCCAAGAGCGGCAGCGATACGGTTTGCGATATCTTCGCAGGTTCCTGTAGTGGAACCGTAGTAAATGACAGTTTTCATGATTCTGATGTTATGATTTTCTTGTAAAAAATTCGATGCAGAAGAAGGCGATGCACTCGCTGGCTAAATCTGTCTCTTATACACATCTCCGAGC
>ENA-UAOY01000298-UAOY01000298.1-human-gut-metagenome-genome-assembly--contig:-NODE-298-length-25072-cov-19.257225_pt1 | contig 25072 bp, 33 predicted proteins | sample MGYA00243477_ERZ654571 | MGnify/ENA primary metagenome ERZ654571 (study PRJEB26926, sample SAMN06164761) | human gut metagenome | biome: ENVO:00009003; feature: ENVO:2100002; material: ENVO:00002003...
CCGCAATGGATACATCTAGTTTCTGATTTCATTTGACAAATTCCTTTCTATGTGATACAATATGCTTGGTTATGTATTCATTTGTTTTTTGCTGCCAGTTGCTGCTGGCAGCGTTTTTTTATCACAATGGTGATTTCCAGGGCGGTTTCGGTTCGCTTGCGGAACACGAATTCTTCAATGGGCAGCACCAGCTTCAGCTTTTCGCCGATAGCCAGCAGCTCAGTGTTTGTGAATGGTTTCACGTTTCTTAGCTCCTTTCTTGTATTGGTCTGACAGATACATCAGATCTAGGATTCCTAAAACCACGGCAATGCCGATGGCTAATAGGTCCTGCAATGGGGTTGTGGGTAGCATGTTAGTCCTCCTCTTCATCTTCGTACGCTTCCGAACCCAGTGCAAGAATGTCTATCGCCATTGCACCGAGAGCTTCGCTTGCAGTGGCATTACTACGCTGTGCGATTGCTTCGGCAATGGTTTCTGCAACTGTGACATAGCCTTCGGCAAGGTCTTTGGCAGATACCCTTTTTGCATGTAGTTCTACGCCCACACCATCTCTGTCTATCTCAATACGAATTTCAATATACTTCTTCTCATTTTCCATGTTCATTTTCCTTTCTACATCTGCATTTCGGGCACACGTACCAGCCTGTAAACTGCATGCACACGTTCCACCATTTTCCGCACTGCATGCAGCGTGCGTATTTGTACCCGGCTCTCATTTCAATTGTGGGGGTCATTTTTCCCATCGCCATCTTCCCGCAGGAGGTCATATTTTCCGGTGGTATCGTTTCGCACCTCTTCCGCAAATGCACGTACACCCTTGCCGAACAGCATCCTGCACAGGTCATCGGTGGTGAACTGCATCTCCGGATTCACCCGGACTTCTCGTATGTTCGGGGTCATGTGATGCTCCTTTCTGTTGTATTCCCTGCTCCGGTGTGGTATAATGGGATTCGGGAAGGAGGTGAAAATCCTATGAGTATTTTTTCTGTTGTCACATCTGTTCTCGCATTGCTTTTTTCTTTGTATGGCATCATATCGGCACAAATCGAAAAACATAAAAATCTATGGATACGTATAGACGGCGTTTTCCCCCAACATTGTCCGACAAAACGAAATGGCAAATCTGTAGATACTATTATGGTTCGATACACGGTGTTCAACAAATCACAAATGCCAATCGCTATCACAAGAATGCGATTGATTACCGATAAAGAAAAACAAGACGCAGAGCCACGACAACATCTTGCAGAATATTCTACACATAGACAAAATGACGAAACTTATGCCGAGGTTATAGTAAACTCTGATGTTCTGCCGATTCGTTTGGACTGTCTCGGAGCAACTTCCGGCTATCTGGCGTTTCTAATGCCTCCAGATATTCTGTCAGGTCATGAAACAACTGTGACTTTTGAAATCTGCACCAATCGAGGTAAGGCAGTTCAAAAGACATTTGTACTACATGAGGATACCCAACTGCGTTAACGTCTTGTGTAAAATACATGACTTCATAACCCCCCCCTTTTCTCAGTTATCCTTTCTCTTATAGTCTTGCCTCTTACGATTTTTGCAGCTCAAACAAGTCGTTTGGCTTTGCCCCAAGAGCAACACAAATCGGATTGATAAAGTCTGTGTTTATTCGCTTACGATTGCAGAGCATATTGCTGAACTCCTGCTCGCTGAATCCAGAGCGTTCGGCAACGTACTTCTGCTTCAGACCTTTTTCTTCCATGATGCGTCTGATGTTATACACTACAATGTCCATGTTGTTCACCTCGCTTCTATGATATATAACGATTGGTTTTTACCAACTTGTATCCGATTTTATTTAGAGTGTTTCGTTTTTCCCTATAGCCGGATACTGTTTCAATCAATTTTCTTGATTGCAATTTTATTATATCACAAGATTCTTGATTCGTCAAGACTTTTCAATCAACTTTTTTGATACAAAAGTATACGAATTATCAAGTTACTTTTTGTGCACATAGTATAATATCAAGTTACTTGTATATTTATATTGACTTTCTGCGTTTTTTGTGGTATAATGTATATATCAAACTTGATAGGCGGTGACCAAATGAGTATCGGAGAAAGAATCAAGAAAAGACGTGAAGAACTGGGTATGTCCCAACTAGAGCTTGCCAAAAGAGTTGGTGTAACACAGGGCTCAATCGGAAATTATGAAACCGGTGTCAGCAATCCTAAAATGGAGTTAATGCCCAAGATTTTTGATGCACTAAAAACAGATGCAAACTACATTTTTCACGAAGCTGTTGAAATGCAGCAAATTGATTTTACATATCCTGAAATCGTAATGGTAAAAAAATACCGTGGTCTTGATAGCCACGGAAAAAAGATTGTAGATTATGTGTTGAATGAGGAATCGGAACGCTGCACAGTTCCTGCACCTGTACAAACGCAACCCCGCACATGGACGATCTGCTACAGCGAATACAAGGCATCTGCCGGAACAGGTGTAATGCTGGATTCCTACGAACGTATGGAACGGCTGGACGTACTGGATACGCCGGCAGCACGCCGTGCGGATTATGGGCTGATGATCTCGGGCAACAGCATGGAACCAACATACCACGACGGAGATATTGTGCTGGTGGAGCAGGCGGATTCTGTAGAGGTTGGTGAGGTCGGCATTTTTGTGGTAGACGGTGACGGCTATATTAAGAAGTTTGGCGGCAACTGTTTGATTTCCCTGAATGATGACTATGCCCCGATTCCTTTGCATGAGTACAATCACGTAAAGTGCTGCGGCAAGGTGATTGGCGTGGCACAGATGGCAGAGTGAGGTGGAAATCGTGGGACTTTTCGGAAAAAAGAAAGCGATGATACAGCAACTGCAAAATACAGTAGCTGCCCAAAATGCACAAATTGCGCAGCTTCAAAAAGAACTGGAAGATACCCGCGCTTTCATTCCCAAGGAACAACGGGATTTTGAAGTGCTTGCTGAAAAGAGTGAATCCTTAAAGCGTCAGATCTCTGATTCAGAAATGAAATTGCAGCAGGCAAAGGAAACGATTGCGCAAAAAGAAAGTGAATTGGATTCGACTGCTTCTGAACTGCAAACACTGTACAAGAGCCTGGAAGAAAAAGCAGGCATCCTTCAAGCCTACGCTGCAAAAATTCGAAAAGCAGAAGTGCTGTACTCAGCGTATAAATCTGCGAATCGTGCTTATCTCAGAAATGACGGCGCACCACTGGAAGAAGTACACGTTCCGGCGGATCTGATGCCAGTTGTAGAAATCGAATTAAACTGCATGGGCGTAAAAGATTTGCGAAAGCTTTACAACCATTATCAAAGCAGCATTCGAAAAACCTTCCAGCGCTATGAAAGCAGATACACTACGAAAGCAAATATTGCCATATATCAGCTCATGGTAATTGCAATGGAAGCGGAACTGCAAAACATTCTCCATGCGATTTCCTATGGAAAATTGGAAAGCTCTATAGAACATGTGAAAGCAATTACCAATCGGTATTATGAAATAGCCGTAGAAGGGAATCAGAGCATTGCCCCGACAATGAAAAAGTTCATTGCAGAAATTGAAGATCTGTTCATCGGTGCTGTAAAAGTGGAATATGAGTATTACGTCAAAAAAGAGCAGATCAAGGAAGAACAACGGGCTTTGCGCGAACAGATGAAACAGGAAGAAGAAGAACGCAAAGCACTGGAAGTTGAAAAGAAAAAGGTAGAAAAAGAAGAGTCCAAATACACAAATGAGATACAGCAGCTTACAGAACGCATGCAGGATACTGCGGACGATTCTCAGGCCAAAATTTTGTTGGAAAGAATCCAGCAGCTACAGGAGCAGCTGGCAGAAGTGCAAAAGAAAAAAGAGGATATTGTCAATCTGCAAAACGGAAAAGCCGGTTATGTATATGTTATCAGTAATCTTGGCGCATTCGGCAATGATGTCTTTAAAGTCGGTATGACCAGGCGATTAGAACCGATGGACAGAATTAAGGAACTCAGCAATGCAAGCGTCCCGTTTTCCTTCGATGTCCACAGTTTCATCTTCTCGGATGATGCCGTTGGACTGGAAAAAATGCTCCATCAGGAACTGAATGACAAGCGCGTCAACAAGATCAACCTGCGAAAAGAATTTTTCCGTACATCTATTGACGAATTGGAACAGCTTGTACTAAAGCATTATCCATCAGCGGAATTCAAGAGAACAATGCTGGCAGAACAGTATTATCAAAGTCAGTCTATGGATAAGCCTTTGGAACAAGCAGATTTTGAAGAAGTATAAATAAAAAAAAACCGCCCCACGGCGGCAACCGTGAAGCGGTAAGAGGAAAAACTATTGCGATAATAGCCCCCAAACAAGGTCTATTATAGCATATTTCCTCTGAAATTGCAAGTACAAGGAGGAAATTTATCATGCAGGCAGCAGCATATGCACGATACAGCACAGAGCATCAAACCGACAGCAGCATCGCCTACCAGATGCGAAAAATTGAGGAGTACTGCGCAGAAAATGGAATTACTATTTCTGCCCGCTACGCTGATGAGGCAATGAGCGGCACCAATACCCAGCGACCGGCGTTCCAGTCCCTCTGCCGGGACGCTGCACAGCGAAAATTTGATGCCGTTGTGATTTACGACATTAGCCGTGGCAGCCGTGACGTTGCCGATTGGTTCGGATTCCGGAAACAAATGGCAGTTTTAGGTATCCAGGTGATTTCCGTGGAAGATCACATTGGCGACATTTTAAATCCAGCGGATTACCTAACAGAATTAATTACCGTGGGGCTGGGACAGCATCACGTGTTGACTAGCCGCCAAAAATCCATGGACAGTATTGCCACAAAGGCGAAGACCGGGCAATTTCTAGGTGGTACGCCTAATTTTGGCTACGATATCGTGGACGGTAAATATGTCATCAATCCGGCAGAATCAAAAATCGTGCAGACAATTTTTCAAATGTATGCAGCTGGAAAAAGCTACGGTGAAATTCTGGGCGAAATCGGCGAAGTGCGTGGGAAACGTGGTAAAATTATGGGCAAAAACAGCCTATACTACATTCTGCGGAACGAGCGCTATGCCGGTGTGTATAGCTGGTGCAAATATCACAGTAAAATCATGGGAAAGTATGCAGGCAGAACACCAAATGAAAATGCTGTCCGTATTGAGGACAGCATTCCGGCAATTATTGATAAAGATACATGGGAGGCAGTGCAAATGCGTATGGAGGACAAGAAACATCGGGCGTGCAATAAGGCGAAGCGGAGCTACCTGCTCTCCGGTCTGATCGAGTGCACGGAGTGCGGTGCCAGCTATGTGGGGCATACGTCCACCAACAAGCGGGGCTATTCCACACGGTACTACTGCTGCGGGAACAAGTACCGTAATCACACGTGCCACTCTCAGAACATCAACGCAGAGGAGCTGGAAGTGTTTGTAGTGCAGAATCTGCGACAGTACCTCGTCAATCTGGACTATGAACAGATGGCGCAGCAGATCGCCGGTCAGATCAATGGTGCAACAGCCGACTTGAAAGCGGAACGGAAAGAGCTGGCGAATATCATCTTCCAGCTGGAAAACGGCACAAAAGCAATCCTCAAGGGCATCGACTATCCAGAGCTGCAAGAGGAGATGCTGCGCTTGCGTGTGCGGAAATCAGAACTGGAGGACATCATCCAGCGAGGCAAGGAAAAGAACCCTGTCAGCGTGGAAAAGCTGGTACAGCTGTTTCGGGACGCTATGGAACGTCTGGATACCGACACCAAGCAAGTGTGCAAGGCGATGGTAAAAGTATACGCCCACTCCAACGGCGATTGCGACCTTGAAGTAGGCGTACATATGGATGGTTGCGGGAGCCAGCAACATGCGCTATGTACAATTATATATTTCATCAAAGAAATGGCATAAAAAACCGTAGCCTCGTTACCATCCAGATAGTGGGGGTCTACTGCTTTGGTGACCTTATCTAGGCAAAAAAAATAACGGCGGTAACATGATAGTTACCGCCGCTTTTGCTAAATTTTCTTTACATAATCCAGGCAAATCCACCCGGCTTTCGACTTCAGGAATCCCCATTTGTTGCAAGTATCGATAATGGTATAGACACCACGGTCTTTGATGCAGCCTACAACTGGGTACTGTGTGCCGGCACCTTTTCGAATGTTCAGTGCATCAGTTGTAATTTTTACACGGTACGGCTTAGGCGCTGCTTTGCTGCTTGCAGCTGCTGGCTGTTTTGCCGGCTGCGTTTTCCCATCCAGTTTGTTTTTCACATCCCACAGAAACTGTGCCCAGTGTTCGCAGTTTTCCGTGTCACTGCCGCCCCTGGATTTTGGAACGAACCACTTCGGACAGTTTTTGCCAGTGACGTCAAAATGCCGAATTACGCCACGATTCATTGGATTCAGTCCATATTTTTTGCACAGATTGGCAGTCAATTCCACCAGGCTATTGTATGTAGCACTGTTGAATTCACCTGTCCAATCCGGGTGGCAGTTTTCAATGCTGACCGTGTAGTTGTTTGCCTGATTGGTGCACCAGGAAACTTCTTCGTCTGGGATGCAGCAGATCACTTCGCCTTGCAGCCCAATCACATAATTCGCTGATACCTCTACGTCCGTATTCTGAAAATAATTGCGGTTCGCCATGGCAGAAGATCCCGGATTTGCCACCCAATGAATGGCAATGGCGGTTGTTTTAGATCGTTTGGTATACGGGCGGTTGTGTGTTAAAAATGCATTTGTGATATTCATAGTTTATTCCTCCTATTTACTGTTTTTCTGCTGGAGCAGCTCAATTGCACGGGTCAACACATCCGGTAACCGAATACCCATCAGACCTGCGTTTTCCAATATGGAAAGCAATTCGTTACACATAAATGCAACGCAAACACCTGCACGCACATAATGAACGTCCAGTACAGCATCCAAACGAGCTGCGACTAGAACCAACAATAAAACGATGCATTTTTTTGCAAGTCCTTTCCATCCAATTTTACTGGATAGCCCGCCGCCCTGCGTTTTGGGCGATTTGCCCGCCGCAGCCACAATCAAACCGGTTAGATAATCAACCCCCATAAAAATCAACAAGGACAACATAGCGGCGTCCCATCCACCGAACATCCATGCCAGCCAGCCGCCAATGGCACCGACTAGCGCACAAATCCACTCTTTCATACTTACCTCCTTTAATTTACAAAATATGTTGCATCGAACATGTAGGTTTGATCCGTCTGTTCCGCTCCAGTTAGAAAATCGAATCTGAAATACGTCTGATCCCCTGTTGTTCCATTTGCCGTCATCTGAACCCCTCGGACATTTGTTTCTGGAATATGATACAAATACGCGGGTGCACAGGATGTTGGAACGGTCAATTTTCCCCCTGTCGTAAGCATGATAGAGGCTGCACCTTTTGGACGATTGACCACAGCGTGCATAGATGCAACCGCGCCCACTTTGCGGTATGTGACGGTAACTTTTGTTGTCACAGTATTGCCATTGACCGTTTCATCAAAATCCGCTGTTTTGGTTATCCAACCGGTATCCTCCACAGGCGCAACCCGTGTACCATTTACCCATATGATGCCGCCGGATTCCACTGCGGTATCGTGGATGGTACCGTTTACCGTATTGATAAGCCCCGTTGTGCTGGCACGCAAAACGCCAGGAACCGTACAATACCCCAGACACACCAAAGCTCCGCCGCTGCTGCGTACAATTGTGTCTGTATCATTTACAGTAGTGAATACGGAACCGTCCAAATAGCATTGGCTGGCGGTAGTGATGCGCAGACATTCTGCGCCCCCGGTCGAAGTGAAATTCGCACGATAGCCGTAAACATGCGATCCAGTGGAAGCTGTTACAATCGGTGTTGTACCGTCTGCAACAACAGTTAATGCAGACAGCGTAAGGGTACAGCTGGTCAGATTGATTCTGCCGTTGAGTGTAGTATTTGCAGCGGATGCACCCACTAAGGCGATTTTCTTGTTTTCGGCAGTTATGGTACCAATGTCATAAGAGCCGGCAGCAAACTGTAGACGGATGTTATTGTAATCCACATATTTGGCGAATGCCGATGCTACGGTTGCTAGTGGTTTATCCACAGATAATCCATTATTAGCATCCGACCCGGTTGATGCATTTAAATATACCGTCACCCTGTCAACAACAGGCGGCACATATGGCGATATTTGCACACCGTTTCTGTATATGATACTGCCAGATTCTGCATTGGATTGTGTCGGCGACATAACCGTGTTATCGTCAACGATTTTTGACGCCGTTTTCGCCTGTATAATGCCGTACGATGCAGTACCGCCATAATTGCATGCAAATGTACGGACAACAGAACCATTTTCAGCGGATAATAAAATTTTAGAAGATTGACCTCGTGCGCTAAACGTGCAGCTATTCAGAAATGCAGTGCTGTTGCCGGACACCAGAATTGCCGGGATAGTATCGGAACCAGTGGATGTAATCCCTGATTTGGATGCAACTAGACAGCCGCCATTTTCAATAGATATTGCTGTTTCGCTAGATATTACCGATGCAGCATCCGACAAAATCAACGTCCCATATTGCACGGTGATTTTACCGTATATAGTAGCGTCAATGCTTTCCGAATCAAGGTTATAAATTTTCACACATTGATTTCCTATATAAATATCTCCGCTATAAATTCCGCCAGACAAAGACAGCTCAAGATTCGGAACCGCAGAATATTTGGAGATAGCCGCTTGGATTGTCTTCATTGGATCTGCCCACGAAAGCCCGTCATTGGCATCCGACCCATTGACCGGATCCAGATAAACCGACCGCTTTGCCCCGGTACCTGTGCCCTGTTCCAGTCCTGCAATGATCCCTTCTACGGTCTCTCGTGCTGCATTGGCTGCCTTTGCCGCCTCATTGGCAGCAGCGGTAGCTTCTGAAATGCTTGTGTTTCCAGCATACCCCGGACGATAGCAGCAGTAGCGATAGCCCTGCCCATCGTGCCAGATGGAAATGCCGATGGTGTCTTGTTCGTTGGCTTCCGCAACATAATAACCTTCCATTTTGGTAAATGCTTCTGTACCACTCAGCGCTTCGCCGATATCTGCTTGAAATCCGGAAAAGTGGTGCAGGATGATGCGGCAGGCAAAGCGCGGCTGATCGGTCGGCAGGTTGATGCGCAGTTTCGGACACCGTACTGCGCTGTTCCCGGTATCGGTGTCACAGGAAATACGGTACTCGGTGTTGCTGTTCGGGGACAGAACGTAAATTCCAGCCGTTCCATTGTATACACAGTCTGTGTACTCCAGGGACTGGGTTTCCAGTGCAAATCCACCGGACCCGATCTCCAGACCGTCCACCGCCTGTTTCAATTCGGTTTCATTGGCGGATAAGGCATCTAGCGCCTTGTGAATGGCGCTCTTGATGTCTCGTCCATATCGTCCGCCCTTGATGGTGTCCAAAAAGGATTGGATTGATTTCATAGGACCCTCCTTTATACAAATCGTTCATCCAGGGCACGCTGCCGCCCCAGATTGCGGTTGATGAATGGCGTCATTGCCTTGGCAGCCGTTTTGCCGTCAATGTTGGATGTGACAGAAACCTGGACATGATCCATTGCCGATGCAACCGCAGCTGCCATGGCAGCATAGTCAAACACCACCGTCTGTGATGCGTTGAGCCGGGCGGATTCCCGTGCATACTGCATGCTGACATCGTGCGGAATGACCTGTGTGCCGCTCGGCAGGGCAACCAGTTCCCCTCGTCCGCCTTCGTTCATGCGGGCAAAACCGCCCTGCCAGTTATCGGTACCATGCTGCAAATAGCTAAGCGGTGAAATGGAGACACCAGGAATCTTGTTGATAACATCAATGGCAAAGTTAATGCCGCTGATGAACGTGTTGGCGAGATCTTTTACACCGGAAACCAGGGAATCCAGTGCTTCGCCGATGCCATCAAATACACCGCCAACAAATCCGGTTAATCCGTCCCACAGCCCTGTAATTTTATCAAATACCGTGGAAAAGGTATTTTTCACCCTGTTCATGATGTTCCGAATGGTGTTGAAAATGGTATTGAACACGGAGGACACGGTACTGGACAGCCTGGAGATGATGCCGGATATGGTATTCATCACGGAGCTGACAGTGGTACTGATTTTAGATACAATGTTGGAAACCAGCGCCCAGATATCGGATAGGACGCCGGAAATGAAATCCCAGACATCCCCGATTACTGCAATAATTCCAGCAATAAACTCCACAATGGATGCAATTACATTTGCAATGAATACAACAATGGGTACTACAACTGCCATAATCCCATTGATGATTCCGGCTACAAACGAGATAATCGGCGAAATAACAGATATTACCGTGCTGATTACGCTTGTCACAATGGAGATAATATTGGTAATAACCGGCATCAGTGCGCCAATTACTGCCATTACGGTATCAATAACAGATACAATCACATTGATTGCGGCGGTAATTCCGGGCATCAATGTAGTTACCATGTTGGTAATGATCCCAATAATATTTGTGATAACCGGAACCAGCTGTTCGATCAGCTGCGCAATGATTGGCGCCAGGGATGCAAACAGCTGTCCAATCATTCCAACAATTTGCGTCACAATCGGCATAAGCTGCGTGATCAAGTTAATGATAACAGGCAGAATTTGCTGAATCAGTGGCAGAACAGCCGCCAGAATGGACGATAATGCCGGAACCAGTGCGTCTACAATTTGTGTGATGGCTGGCATTACCGCCGCCACCAAATCCGTGACAGCCGGCAACAGGGATGCCACCAGCAGGGAGATGATATCGGTGATAACCGGCATCAATTCTTTCACGACATCTATAATCTGCGTAATAAGCGGCTCCACAGCATTGAGAATATCCGTGACAGCCGGCATGATGGAGGCGAAAATATCCCCCATGGCGCCTGCAATTTCACTGACTACCGGCAGCAGCGCTGTGACTAAATCCTGTACCACTGGCAGAATGGCAACAAGAATACCGGAAATCAAGTTGACCGCTGTTGTAATGACCGGAACCACGGCGTCAATGATCTGTGTAACCACTGGCAGAATGTCTGAAATCACCTGTGCAACCGTTGTAACAATCGTTGTTACCACCGGAATGAGTGCAGATAAAACGGACGTGAATGCCGGAAGCAGTTCCTTGCCGGCAGACAGGAAGGTTTCGCCTAGCTGCTGAATCACGGGCAACAGTGCGCTGATCACACTGCCAACTGCAGTTTGGATTTCTGCCCATGCCGTCTGCATCTGAGCGGCAGCAGTACTTTCTGTTTGATACAAATAGGCAAATCCAGCAGCCAGGGCAGCAACTGCCGCTACTACCAGCAAAATCGGTGCAGGAATTGCGGCAAACAATCCGGCTAATTTGCCGATTCCACCGCATAATCCTGATACGACATTTGCAATGCCGCCAATTGCAGAAATGCCCTTGCCGGCAATTATCATAGCAGGCCCAATGGCAGCAATAGCAGCGGCAATTGCGCCGAGCGGAACGGCTTGCCCATCCAGTCCGCTGATGGCCCCACGCAACCGGTCAAGCAGATCAATCACGCCATCCAGCATGCCGCCTCCGGATGCGCTTTGCAGGCTTTCCAGTTTATCGGTAACGGCATCAATGGGTGCAAGAATGCCGGAAAAATCCATCTTGGTATTGCAAATTGCTTCCAGCTTGTCCCGTACATCGTCAATTGCGTTTGTAATGCGGCGAATCGGCTCCGGTACATCCGCAAAATGCCCCAAGGTGTCAATCGCCGCATCAATCGCCCCTGTGAATCCGCTCTCTTTGAATCCGCTTGTCATTTGGTCAAATACGGTGCTGGTAATTTCAGCCGCTGTCTGGATGGCAGGCAGCAGGGAATCTCCCACTGTGATGGAAAATGTTTCTATTGCACCTTGCATGTTTTCAATGGCACCGCCAACGCCTGCCTTCATGGCATCAGCTGCGGCTTGGCTGGCACCGTCGCAGTTTTGCAGATCTTTCGTCATGGCTTCGATGCTGCCAGGGGCTTTGTTCATCATGGCCAGCAACCCAGACAGCGATTCTGTCCCGAAAATGGTCGCCAACGCGTTTTGCTTGGCTTCATCGGTCATTCCGGCGGTTGCTGTTTGCAGATCTGCAATTACGGTTCCAATAGATTTCATTTTGCCTTGCGCATCGAAGAAGGAAATGCCGAGGCTGTCCATGGCTTTCTGCGCCTGTTCGGTTGGTTTTGCCATTTTGACGAACATGGCACGCAGGGTGGTACCGGCTTGTTCACCGGCAAGTCCAGCGTCTGTCATGACACCCGTAGCGGCGGCCAGCTCTTCCATGCTAATGCCAAGAGATGCGGCAGATGGTGCAGCATACTTAAACGCATACTGCAAATCCTCTACGCCGGCAGCGGTTTTGTTTGCAGATTCTGCTAGCACGTCTGCTACGTGGGTGGCATCTTCTGCGCCCAGTCCAAATCCATTGATCGCACTGGTTACCGTATCAGCAACCAACGCCAGATCTTCTCCGGAAGCTTCCGCAGCGGAAATAACGCCCGGCATAGATGCAATAATCTGGTTGGCATCAAACCCTTTTGCCGCCATTTCTGTCATTGCTTCTGCGGTTTCCGATGCAGACAGAGACGTTTTAGCGCCTAGCTCTAGCGCTGTATCCGTCAAGCGCTGCAAATCGCTGTCAGATGCCTGTGCAATCGCACCTACTTTTCGCATTTGACTGTCAAAATCAATGGCGGCATCAGCTGCTTTTTTTAGTCCGACCGCCGCTGCACCGCCGGCAGCGGTTTCGATGGCAGTGAGCTTTCCGCCAACTTTTGACATGCCATCGCCAAGACTACTTAGCGCACTGCTAATACCAGAAAACTTATCCTGCAATGATTCCAACGCTTTTTCCGCATCTTTCAGCCCTTTTTTAAACCCCGACACGTCCGCTGTAATTTTTGCCGATAACGTATAATCGGACACATGTATCAACCTCCTTTCCTAGTAATTGTTTTCAATGTTCCATTGATGGTAACGGTGCTGCTCGTCGGGTCATTGAGCTGGATGGAAAGCTCCGTGATGGTCACCCAGATGCCCAGGTTCCGTACATAGACGGATTGCCCCACTCGAAATGCTTCCACCTGACTGTCTGCCAGATGCAAATCCACTGCCTTTACAGTCAGAACATCGGACGGCGGCTGTAAGTTCCACAGCGCCTCCTTGACTGCCTGCTTGGCGTTTTTCTCCCGTTCTTCTGCGGTTGGGTCAGTGGGCAGCCCCGATTCATCCACGGTCAAATTTTGGACGATCAGCCCATATTGCAGCGCCAGCTCCGATAGGCAGGCATACTGCGCATCATTTGGCTTCCAAACAATTCTGCTGTCGTTTGGGGATTGGGCGCCCCATGAAAGCGGTGCGGACAGCAGTGCATTACCGTTACTGTCTACGGGAAGATAGGCTGTGCAAAAGTCAGTCAGATCGGTTTCCATGGTCTGATCCAGGATATTTTTCCCGATTGCAAGTTCCTGCTTGGATTTGTTTTTCACCGGATCGCAGTATCGGATGCCCCAGGCAGAGCCTTCGCTGTCCGATTCTGTAATTTCCAAGAAGCCGCCGAAATAATCGATCAGACGGGTTTGCAGAAATTCCATAGGCGTAATAGCCGATTCCGTCCAACGGCGAAGCTTGCGCTCCTCGGTGCCGGTTTCGTTACCGTAGTTATCATAAACAGGAGCCTGGTCATAATCGCTGTCAGCTGCTGCATAAAAACTTCGGTAGCGCCGCTGAGCGATATGTGGATAAACCGGTTTTGTTTTCCAGACCCCCGGCTGATCTGTTGTTACGGAAGCTGCTGCACGGCAGAGCGCAGCATAATTTTGGCTGGTCACATATTGCAGCCAGCCGGAAGGTGTACGGCTGGTATCCGGTACACTACCGATTGGAAGATCCAATAGATACCCTAAAACACCTTCACACGTGTATTGCTGGTTGTGGTACAAATCGGATTCGCACAAAATGGGACGGCCAGCCCACAAGAAGCTGCCGTCCTGATAGACAATCACCGTGCAGTCATACAGCCGGATTTTATCCTTATGCGCATTTGTGGGTGGTACTGTAAAGGAAAAACTGCCAGACTTGTTTGCCTTCATCACCAAAGCAGGATCTAAAATGTGATAATCCGCAGTCCGTGGATCATGCAAAATATAACGCTGCGCTTCTTCTCGATGCAGCACAGAAAATACCGTATACATGCTACAAAATCCCTCCACGATAGGCAATTTCAATAGAGGTGCCGGGTGTGCCTGTGAATGTCATCGTCGGCGAATCCGTATTCGTGAACGTAAGCGGTCGGTTGCTCTCCCCGGCACGCAGCGTATACGTTTCTGCACGATATTCCACGTTGCAGTCCGCACTCACCCGGAACGTCGGCAGGGCGTACGGCGGTACACCACTCAGCCGAATGGTCAGTGTGCCGGTATCCTCGATGTAAACTTTCCCGTACGAGTCTGGAATGACACCACTGACAAAATCAAACGGATCCCACAGCCAGTCCTCCAAGGTAAACATCCGGCAGGAATATTTATACGGCGCCACATCTGCTGTAATGGAAAATGTACTGTGCAGCGCCGTTTCCCGCACACTGGAAACCGTACAGCGACCCTGGTAGTAATACTCCGGATCGGTGTCCAACACTATGCTGACCGTCTTGCCGTGAATAGCAGAGACGATGTCGCTATACAGCTGGTGCCAGTCCGGCATGGTACCGGGAAACACAAAGGAAGCGGACAGCGTGCGGTTGTGATAAACCACGCTCCCGGTCAGCGCTTCGGACAGATCCAGAACCCCGTGTCGCCCCGGAACCGTCACGTATTTGGTTTCCACCTCCGGCGCCGTCAGGCTAAAATCCGTCCAGTATAGCCCCCAGTCACCGGCAGTATGGAAGCCGCCTGCTACCTGGCTGGAGCCCGAAGCCGTCCGTAAATCGGTTGCAATTCGGATACCGCTGGCTGCCTGTGCGTAAAAATCACGTTCCCGCATTCGCATTCTCCTTTCTTGGATACTGCCTGCCGTTTGCCCGGTAAATGGCTTCCACCCAGGCAGTGCCAGCGTGTGCTTCTGCCTGTAAGACTTGTGCGATCTGCCGCTGCTGCGCATCCTTGTCGGTTTTTTGCGGTTTCTTGTGCCATAGCTTTTGCGGACGTTTGCCCTTCTTGCGCAGAACATTGCCCACCGCATTGGCAACCGCAGCCGCCAGCAGCGTGGTATCGGTTACCGTTTTGTTTTCGTAGGCTTTTAAAATCAATGCCTTTTCCGAGGGCGTCAGCGCCAGGTAATCGGCTTTGGTGTAGCCGAAATTGACAGCGAAAAACGCAAAATCCAGCAGATTAGCATAGTCTGCTTCAGCTTGTTCCTCCTCCGGGGATTTTGCCGGCAGCGCCCCGCCTAGATAGTCGAATCGGACGAGGTGCTCCGGAATAAAAAACCGCAGTCCGTTTGCAGCTGGTTCATGATGCGCTCCATCACGCCCGGCACGCCAATGGTTTCCATCTGGCGCAGGGCAAACTGTTCTGCATCCAAAAGCGGCGCATAAACGCCCTGATCATTCATCAAACCATAGGCAAAATACTGTTTCAGCACACAAATTGGCGGCAAGACGGATTTTCCCATACTGACCAGCATGGACAGGGCGGAAGTGCCCGTCTTTTGCTCAATTTGTTCCAGCCGTCCGATGCTGTAATGCAGCTGGTAAAGCACGCCATTTAATTCATAGGTTTCCATGTTCTATTCCTCCTCTTATTTTTATTCCGGCATAGCGGTTACTTTCGCAGCGTCTGCGCTCTCCAAGGCAGTCAAATCCACCAGCGGTCCGTTGCCGGAAAAAGACAAGCTGTAAGTCATACTGTCATCATACGGTGCTTCCAGGGTGTAGTCGGTGATGCATGCCAGACCGCCGAACAACGGCTTCTTGTCTTTCGCATCCACAACTTTCAGGCACACCAAATCGCCGCCTTCAAAATATTTTTGCAGCTGTTTGTGGGATTCTGCGCCGTTCATGTAAATACCATCGTTGTCAATCGACCATTCCTTCATGCCGGAAATCTGGGACTTCCAGCCGCCTTGGGTGTCCTTACTGGTGACTTCCAATGTGTCCGCACTGCGGTTGATGGTTAGGGACTGCTGTCCACTGATCGCCAGCAGTTTGGTGCCGTCTGTATTCCAGATGCAAAGTAAAATATCTTTGCCGGCTTTGGCGGATGCTTCCGCAAAGTCACAATATACATTGCTGTCATATGTTGTATCTGCCATTGTTTAAAACCTCCTCAAATCTTACACTTCCAGCCATAGCTAACCGTAAGGTCATAGCTTAGCACGGCGTGCCATTCGTTTGTTGCTTCTTTTTGCATGGATTGTACGCCGGTTTCCGTTTGCATCACCAGGGTGATCGGTTCCGGCAGGACAATGTCCTCCGTCAAAGCTTCCTCCACCTGCTGTATCATTTGGTAGATTTCTGTTCGTGCATCCCCTGGGGATGCAACGGCATGCACTTGGACAGTGAAAATTTCTTTGTACATGGTCTTGCTGGATGCATCCCGTTTCCCAATCACTTCCGCAAACAGCAGCGGAGATGGTGCATCCGTCGGCACGGCATCGTAACACGGAAGCGCTGTATTGCGGCGCAAAGTATCCAACACGGCTGCTGCAAGTTCTGCAAATCCAATTTTTCGGTGCATCATTTTCCAAGCTCCTTTTTGCAGTCCGCCAGAAACTGCGGCTGTACTTCTTCCAGCGATCGTTGCAGGAAATGCTGCCCCTGCACATATCCTCCGCAGACTGTGCGGTGACCGTATTCCACATGCGGGGCGTATTCTCGTGTATAGCCAACTTCGCCTGAATCCGATCCGGCAGGTGGTGTCATGCGTAGGCTGTTTTTTAGTTTTCCCGTGTCTGTTGGCGTGTTTTTTTTAGCGGTGTTAAACAGCCTTGTTGTATTCTTTAGGCATACTTCTTCAAAATCGATTTCCGATTTTACGTAGAGCGCCTTTGCCAGTGCTTCAACACCCGACAACTCGCAATTGCTCATGAAACACGCTCCTTCTTCACATGCAGCAGCCGCCAACGCCCCTGCAGATCGGCAACATAAATAATTGGATAATCCGTGTTTCCGGCACGCACAGCAGCGGCTTGTCTGCACAGTTCTAGCGGGGCATCCGTCAGAATTTTGCGCTGTGTCTGTGTGATTTCCCGTCCGGATAGGGCGATATCTTCCGCCGTCCACTCTGTGAATCGTCCTTTGTAGGCAGGCTCCTGCGCCTGTAGCGATTGAATGGGATTGCCGAGTACATCGGTTCCGGTTTGCGTTTCCGTCAGCAAATGCACCGCAAAGTATCTCATAGAAAACGCACCACCTTTGCGCCGGAAGTTTCCGCTCTGGTGTCCAGATAGGCGGCAAATTCTGCATCATACTCTGCCAAAACGTCCTCCACAAAGCTGGTGGAGGTGGTGTCAGCACCTTCCGATGCAATGCCTTCATAGTTCCACCGGCGCCACAGCTTCACCACGGCATCTGCGGCAATCGGTTCCAGCAGCGGCGGAAGGGACAATTCCTTTACACGCAAACAAATGCGCACGCTGGCAAGGTCACAAAGCGCCTGCAAACGTGCGGTTTGATCTGCGCCAGGCTCGCCCTGCAAGCGTGCCTGTACCAGTTCCAGTAGTGCCATTATTTTGCGGCGATGGTGCCAACCACAATGCCGGTCAGCTGATCGGCAAGCAGTTCCACGCCGGAAATGGCTGTGGTGCTGTTGGTCATGTTGTCATATGCCGGTTCATTGTGTACGCCGATGTAACCGGTTTCATCGGTGGTAAAGGTAAATGCCCGGTTCAGATCGGTGCCACCTGCCGGGATGTAGTACAGCACCAGATTGTTCTTAGCGGTTGCATAAAACGTTCCAGCCGGAACGGATGCGTTCATAATAACCGTACCCAGCCCCAGGAAATTTTCTAGGTAGTTCATGCCGAATGCATTCTGTACGCTGATTGGTGTGCCGCCCAAGTAGTTGGCAACATCGGTTGGGTTGACGAAATAAACGGTTTCCACGGCATCATCCTCAAACAGTACCTGCATCTTACCCCATGCATTGGCAAAGGCTGCCTGTAAGCCAACGCCGGTTGCCGTGCTGGTTCCAGTTGCCAGGAAGCTGAAAAAGCTGGTGCGGATTCCAGCCTGAATCTGGCGCAGCATCTTGGTAGTGGTGTCCGTGACTGCCTGTTCAAATCCCTTTTCCAGAATGGCTTCTGCTGTGGTGGCTTTGCGCCACTTTTTCAGGGTAATTTCCTTTAACGGCGTTTCGGTGGTTTCATACTTCGACAGCGGGATGGTTGCGCCCTCTGCCACGGTCCCATCCTGTAGGGTGCCGGTGACCTTGTAGGTTTTCAAGGTGGTGCCTGCCTGCTTGGAGATCTTTCGGGTTACGCCAAGCGCTTCGGTCAATTTACGAACCGATTCTCCAAACATAGAGGTAAAATAAATTTCATTTGCCCGCGCAAAATTTGCAGACACCAGTAAATTGGTTTCGGTTGCCTGCGGTGTTGTGGTTTCCTGTCCATTTGGCATAATGCGATACTCCTTTCGTGTTTAAAAAAGATCCATGTGTTCCTGGATCATCTTTTGCTGTTTCAGTGGGTCCTTTTCCTTCATGATATCTGCCTTTGTCAGCGTGCCGCCGGACTTTCCACGTTTAGGTGGTTCGCCTTTCAGGCGCTGCTTGACAGCATCTTCCACTGCTCGCTCAAAAAGCGTGGAAAACTGTTCCACATTCTGCTTGGTCGTATCCGCTTCGGCGGTCACAATGGAAGATAGCAGTTCATCCGGCAGGTGAATGCCTTTTTCTGCCAGCATATTCCGCGCAGTGCGCTGCATCCTTGCGGTTTCCACCTGCTTTTTCAGGTCGTCCAGCTGCTTTTTGTAGCTGTCCCGTTCGTATTCTGCCCGTTCCTGACCGGTCATATTTTCCAATTTCTGGGCTTCTGTCTGCTCGGTCTGTAGTTGGGACAGAGCAGCGGTAATCATACCGGAAACATCCTCCGCTGTCAATGCCGGGGCGTCGGGCTTTTGGGCTGCATCCGGCTTTTCGTCTGTTTTTGTGTCCGGCTTAGGCTCTGGCTTTTGCACGTCCTGTTCCGGGTTCTGATTGGTTGTCTCTGGTTCCATGTTGGATCTCCTCCTTTCCGATGTACGGGTCAAATGCCGCCTGCAAGGTTTCCAGGCTATGTGCGGCTTCCGTTCGGGTGACCTCCTTGCCGGAATCATCCGTCAGAATCAGGCACGGAACGTGCCTGACGTGATACCGCTTTGCCATGTCATTTCCGCCGTACCAATCCTCTGCATCAAATACATAGGTTGGAATCTGTGTCTGCTCCGTGTATTGCTGAACGGTTTTCTGCATTCGTTCACAGGGCGGACAGTTTTTCCGGTGGAAGAATAACAGCTGCATTGGATTCACTCCTTTCTGATTTTTGGTATAAAAAAAGCACCTGATTACTCAGATGCTAATTTTCGATAAAAACGCCGTACCCACAGGCTTGCTTGTTTTTGGTTTCCGCCCTCCGCCAGTTTATGCCCATGGTCGGGGCGGGTAGCTACTTGATTTCACTCAGTTTAATGCCTTCGATCACTGCGCGAGTTTCCAGGCATGCGATATAATCAGCCATTGCCCGAATCTGAAAATTGTAGATTGCTCTTGGGCATGTTGGTTGAAAATTCAGCGTTCCCTCGTCCCAGCGTCGAAGCATGTACTCTAGCTTTTTGTATCGAATTACAACTTGAATATATTCCGCTTGAAATCGCTTTTTATAGTCATCGCTGTTCATCATTTCGGCTGTATCTTTTAATTCTATTGGGTTGTATGTCATTCTTTCTCCTTTCAGGCATAAAAATAACATCTGAATAATCAGATGCTAATTATTGATTAACTTTATTATTTTTTCAGGATCATTCTCAATCAGAACCGCTGCAAATTGCATTATACAGGTCTGCCATAGCGCTGCACAGCACCGCATAGCCTTGCGGATCGTAAAAATCATCCAGTTCAATTTTTGCCATTTCTTTCAACTTTCCCAGCAAAATTTCTTTGGCTCTTTCTTTCATGATTCCTCCTTTGGGGTATGAAAAAAGCACCTCACGAGAGATGCTTTCATTCTGATTCAATTTACATTCCAGGAATCCAGTCCCTGACTTCCTTTGCAAGTTCATACATTTGTTTCATCTTGGAATTGTCCTGCAAATACGCAATGCCGGACATTGTGATCTTTACGCTGTCCAGCCAGTCCGAAGAGAGGTACCGCCCGGTTTTAGTGGTGTGCACCGCAAAGCCGCTAATGTATCCGGCATCCAGAAGTTCTTCCATGATATCCAGCCAATAGCTGACAGGAATTCCAAATCGCTCCGGATGTATCGCGTCCAGCGGCACCTTTGTTCCGCTTTTCTTGCACTCATACAATTCTGTGAGAATCGCATATACAAGCTTGAAGTAATCGTCTTTTGCCATGGTGTGCCTCGTTTATTTCTCTTTATTTTACTTTTCTCCCGTTCTCAAAAGCACGGATTGCCTCATTCAAAGACATTTCATTTGCACCGCCTTTTAATTCCGGGTTGTCTCTTTGTACAGGGTCATTTTCCCAATTGCAGATATCGCAAATATCATACTCTGAAACAGTGCTTTTTCCACAACAAGGACACTTAATTTCTTTCGTGTTCATATGCCCAGTACTCCTTTCCGTTCTTTGGCTTAAAAAATGTTCTGATGCTGCCGTCTTTTGTGACAACAAGAAAATCATTTGTTGAAAACCGATAAATAGCAGTGCTTCCATCAGAACGAACTATTTTTTCTACATCATCGGAAGCCGGCGCGTTTACCAGTTCATTTGCAAGTGATACATAAGATTCAGTCGAAATATCTCCGTATTCTTCACCATGTTTTGCGTAATGCTTTTGCATGGATTCCGGTGTTTCAAATTCTATTTTTATTATACCACCATCCGCCGCAGAAGTCAACAGCTCCAGCGCCTGGCTTTTCGCCTGGTTCTGTGCTTTTCGAGCCGCCGGCAGCGGGTTCTTATTCCGGGAATTCAGATCAATGGTAAATGTACAGCGGCACCATGGATGCATCGGGGGAAAGTTCAGCCCCGGCATGCGGTCACGGATAGGGAAGGATTCCCCTTGCAAGGCTCTGCAAATGGCACAGGCATTTCCGTCCGCACACTCGTACAGATAGCGGTCATAGTACTGGGAGAACGGCATCATGCTGGATTCTGCTGCTAAATAGGTATCTTCCGTGAAAACCAGCCGTTCCATATTGGATTTGGAAACATTCTGAAGCTTCTGCCGCATCATCCGACTGATGCGCTGGTAGGAGTCTCCACGAATGAATGCGTTGACAAAATCTGTTTGCAATGTTTGGGCAAGCTTTTGACGGTTTTCCCAGATCCGGGCAGAGAAGTCCTTGGCGTTGCACCAGGCGTTCCCCAGGATTCGCTGAATGGCATCGTGATCCACGCTGTAGAACCGCTTCCCGAATCCCAGATATTCTGCACTGGCATTGGCATAGCGCAGTGCCATGCGCTGGAAGAATGCCTTTGCCTGTTTCTGCTCCTGTGCACCCATTTCCAGTTGCTGCATAGCAATAGACTGCCGCAGCCCTTCTAACCGGTTTAGTTTGTAAATGGATGTCCGCACCGGCAGCAAATGCGCATATTCCGGGTATTTTTCGCCGAATGCATCCATGCGTTCCAGGAGAAGCTGCCGGTCTGCATCTGATAAATTTTGCAGCAAAACCCGGTAAGCAATCACATCCTGTTCGCCGTATTTTGCATAGTAGGCGGCAATTTCCCGATCTAGCCGGGCAGCTTCCCGGTCATAGTAGGTTGCAAGTTTGGCAAACAGTCGTTTTTCATCTTTTGCCATGGAAGCGTCAAGGCGTTTCCTGCGTTCCTCCCAGTACGTCATTGGGTTCCGTCACCGTCCGTTCCTGCCGCAGATCGTCCTGCGGTTCCTTCCCTTGTTCTTCCTGAATGCGTTCCAGCTCTTTGTCTACGTTGTCCACTGCGGAAATGACACGCAGCTGCGTGCGCTGCGAGGTGATGCCTGCCATCTGTGCAGCAGCCTGCACTTCTTCCAGCAGATTCTTTGGCGTGTTTCGGGTGAACTGGTAGTCCAGTTTTGTCCAAAGATCTTCCGGAATACCGGAAAGGGGATGCGTTGCAAGGATTTTCCACCGCTGATTCATCCCGGAAACAAATTTTCGGGCTTTCATGCGGCACAGATTGTCCATAGACAACAATTTGTACGCCAGTGCTGTCCCAGAGGAATTCCCAAAATTTTCATCGCTGATATTTGCCACCATGGACAGATTGAAAATCTGATCTTCCAGCCGGTCAAGCAGGTTTTCCTGGGTCGTGTCTGCGTTTGGCTTTTGCAAAAATTCCACTTCCAGTTTATCCGTTTCCGGGGCTTCCATGTTGATGATGCGGTTGTTTCGCAGCCACTGCAAATCTTCTCGGGACAGCTTCGCGCCCAGAATCTTCAAGTAGGCATCTGCAAAATAGTCCACATCGTTTGCCTTCTCGGAAATCGCCTTATCATACGCCAGAATCTGCGTAATGACATGCTCAAAAACACCGGTTCGTTCCTCATTTTCAATGTATTCAATCACCGGAACGCCGTGGAATTTATGGGTTCGCTCTTCCAGGAAATGCAGCCCTCCGCTGTCGTGGAACGGAATTTCCAGAGTGTCTGTGAATACACTGCCGTGCAGCACACTTTTCCGGTCGTAGTAATACCGCACCCCATACAGCGGCTTTCGCTCCACCGTGTCATCGTATACCACAAATGCTTCCAGCGGATTGGCATAGGTGATATGCGGCAGGGAGTCGTCCCCGGAATAGAGAAATTCATAACCGCAGCCGTAAATGCTGCAAATTTTGGACAGTTCCGCATTGTTGTCATCCTGGTCGTTCCGCTGCTGAATTTGTTCGATTTTTTCCGCATACTGCGCATCCTGGCAAATGGTTTTTACCGGTTCCCCGATGAAATAGCCATTCAACGTATCTACCAGATATTTTGGGAAATTGCACACAATCCGATTGTCCGGCTTGTGCGGCTCCTTTTTGGGTCCCAACAAAATCGGATGCCGCCCCAGGTAGAGATCCTGCAAGCATCGGTGCCGCCGGCATTCCCGTTCATGCGCCGCCAGCCACTCCAGCAGCAGGTCAGGTGTCAGCGGTGTTTCTGCTGATTCGGTGTGGTATTCATTTGGCTTGAAAATAAACAGCTTAGATTCCTCCTTCCAAGCGGTGAAGCGTTGCGCCACCGTGCAGAATAGTGCGCACAAAGTAGCGTACTTCGTCCATGGCGTGGTCATTTTCCTTGACGGGTTTGTCTTCACCGGATTGACTGTCCCAACGGTACAGCCCGAATTCCCGAATGCAGTTCTTACAGGACGGGGCAAAAAACAATCTGCCTTGCTGCAAGTCAGATGCAACCTGACAGATTCCATTGATGACATCATTGTTCGCCTTGCGCACGGTGAAACCAGCGGAACGCAGTTCTTCAATGAAACTGGCGGCAGATGGATCCACCACCACAGCCGTGATCGGATGCCCCTTTGCCAGTTGCTGAACCTGCCGCAAATACTGGGCGTTGGTCAGCTGCCGGTGGGTATCTCGTCCGCTGTAATAGTATTCTGCTGCACGGTATGCGGTTTTGCCATCGTAGCACCACAGCCCGGCAGAAAATGCATTAAGCGTGCCGTAATCGATAGAGAGGTACCATTTCCCAACCGTTACAGCATTTTGTTTGACATGATAGGAGGGCGTAAACTGCTGATAGATGATGCCTTCCGCCAAGCACCATTTCCCCAGAATAAACCGCTCGTAAAAAACACCGGTGTATTCCGATTTGACCGCATGTACGTATTGCGGATCCAGTTTGGTGTTATCGTCCAACAAAAAACGCACGTCCAGCATATCCAGCTCCGTGCGTCGATCGATGTATTCTTTTTTCAGCCAGTGTTCCGGGCTGTCTGGGTTGGTGGTGGCAATCAGCTTTGCACCGGGGACACGCAGACGGGACAACAGCATCACGAAGAAGTCCCTCGGAAACAGTGTCAGTTCGTCACAATATGCGCCTTGTAAGGTCAGCCCTCGGATTTTGGATTCTGACCGGGCATCGTTGGCACCTTCCAGCAAAATGCGCCTGCCAAATAGGTACGCTTCTTTTGCAGCCATAGAAAACTGGAAATTAGACGATCCGAATTGTTCTTCCAGCGGAATCAGGCAGTTGCGTTTCAGGGTGGTCAGCGATTTGCCGCACATGAGATACAGCTTGTCCTGCGGCATGGTTGCCAACCAAAACCCCCATAAAACCAGGGAAATCCATGTTTTCCCGGAAGAAACAGAACCTTCCAACAGGTTAATCCGGCGCAGTTTCTGCGTTTTCCACAGTTCCATCAGCTTCCGCTGCTTCGGCGTAAATACTGTCATCTTCCTGTACCTCCTCCAGCATGCCGGCAATCAGCTGTTCCGACATACCGATATTGGGCTTGTCTTGTTTTGCGATCTGTTTCTTTTTCAAGGCAAGTTCTTCTCGTTGCACAGTCTTTCCAAGCAGATCCATGATTTTATCAAATGCCTTGGTATCCCGGTCTTCTGTGGCAGCCTGAAACATGGCAACCAGCAGTAGCATTTCATTGTCCGCATCTTCTTCGGAAATACCAAGTGCTTTCAACAGTTCCGATTGACTGGCAGCCGGTTTCATGGAAAGCAGAAGCTGCATTTTGGCTTTCATATCTTTTTTTCTACGGCGTGCTTCTCCGGATTTCTTACCGCCTTTTTTTCCAAGCTCTCTTGCTTCGCTCTGGTTTCGTCTATCCATTGGAATTAAGTTTTCTGCATTTGCCAAGCTCCTCCCTCCAAAAAATGGCATAAAAAATGCCGCTCGGATTTGCTCCCGCGGCATTTTTTTCTTATTTCGTCAGTATAATCATCACGGAATTCAGATTATTTCAAGTGAGATTGAGTGAGGCTTTTTAGAAAAGTTTC
>ENA-UAOY01000309-UAOY01000309.1-human-gut-metagenome-genome-assembly--contig:-NODE-309-length-24227-cov-4.681905_pt1 | contig 24227 bp, 19 predicted proteins | sample MGYA00243477_ERZ654571 | MGnify/ENA primary metagenome ERZ654571 (study PRJEB26926, sample SAMN06164761) | human gut metagenome | biome: ENVO:00009003; feature: ENVO:2100002; material: ENVO:00002003...
GTCTATACCCTGCCGGGCGTCTCGCTGGCCCTGTCGTTTTTCCTCAGGCGCGGACGCTCCACTCCCGAACCGGAGCAGAGCATCCAGATGCGCCATAAGATGATTGACCGCCGCAAGCTCGTCGGGCTGATGCTGTTCTATTTTTTCGCCACCTACGCCGTGCTGGTCGTGACGTTCTACGCCTCGTTTCTTGTCGACGACTACAAGATAGACAGCTCGTTCTCCGGCGTGCTGATCTCGCTTTTCTTTCTGGCGATCATGGTGCCGGGACTCTTCATCGACAAGATTATCCGGCGGCTGACGCGCAGCGTCAATCTCGTCTCGCTCGCATTGATCTGCGCCGGGCTGCTCTGCGTGGGTATTTTCCGCGACAAGACGATGCTCGTCGTCGGGGTTTTGTGCGCGGGCTTCGGCTACGGCGTGATCCAGCCCGTCATTTACGACAAGGCGGCGACGATCGCTCCGCCGCGCTCGGCGACGCTGGCGCTGTCGTTCGTGATGGCGATGAACTATCTGGCCGTGATGGTCTGTCCCTTTATCGTGGACCTTTTCCGGCATCTGTTCGGAACCCACAGCGACCGTTTCCCGTTTTTCTTCAATGCGGCGCTGGTGCTGGCGCTCACGCTCGTCACGTTCCGCCGCCGGGACGATTTCATTCTCGGACTCGACGAATCCTATTACAAAAATTAGCGGAAACACTTGGTAATAACGTAAAAAGGTTTATTTTTGTACTGAAAAGTCACTTTTTACGATTATCAAGAGATGAGAAAGATTTTGTTCATGGCTCTGGCGGTCCTCATTGCGGCCGGCTGCGCGGAGTCCGAGAAAGGTACGCTTTGCGTGAAGATCGCTCCGGCCATCCGTACGCGCGTCACGGGTCTGCATTTCGATACCGGCGACCGCATCGGTCTGACGATCTCCAAGGGGAGTGCCCCGTACGCCGAGAACGTGCCGATGACCTACGACGGCACGGCTTTTACGGCGTCCGGGCTGTCGTGGTACAATGACCTGAATGAAAAGTCCGTATTGACGGCCTATTATCCCTATGCCGAAGGCGGAAGACCCGACGAATTCACCGTCTCCTCGGACCAGACGCAGGGCAACGGGCCGTCCGACCTGCTGGCGGCCGTGAAAACCGATGTTACGCCCGTTTCGGCGCCTGTCGGCATGATTTTCTACCATGTGATGTCGCAGCTGACGATCGTGGTCTCCAACAGTTCGAGTGCGGTGGTGACCGGAGTCAGCGTCGGCGGACTCGTTCCGACGGCCGAGATCGACTATTCGATGCCGAAGGCGGCGGCCAAAAGCGGCGTTGCCGCTGCGGAGGTCAAAGCCTGCGAGGTGAAGCCCGGCGCTACCTATCGCGCGATACTGGCGCCCCAGCAGGCCGCCCTGACCGTCACGGTCACCACGGACGACGGCAGGAGCCACACTAAAACCCTCTCTTCGGCACAGCTCGAAAGCGGCAGACGGTACGATATGTCGGTTCTCGTTACCAACGAGGAGATCCAAATTTCGCTCAGCGGCGATATCGGTGATTGGGAAGACGGCGGATCGCTCGACGGCAGCGGCGGCGGTGACGACGGCGACGATTCGCAGACGCTCTCCTACGGGGGCGTGACCTACCGGACGAGGACTGTCGGGGAGACGGTCTGGATGGCCGAGAACCTGCGCTATGTGCCCGACGAAGCGTTGCTGACGAAGGGCATTTGGTATCCCGACGGCAACGAAGATGCGGAGTACGTCCGCGAACACGGCATGCTGTACAGCTTTACTGTGGCGCTGGGCGGCGCACAGGTCGTTTCCGGCGCTCCGGTTCGGGGAATCTGCCCGGAGGGCTGGCATGTACCTTATATCGACGAACTGCAAACGCTGGCCGCGGGTCCCGATTGCGGATTTACGCTCGCCGGCATGTGGAATTCCGTTTCAAAGAACTATGTCTCGTCGGCTAAAAGCGGTTATCTGATGAGTGCCACGACTGACGACGGAGGAAGCAGCTACAGTGCGCTGTTGTTCTATGCGTCCGGCGGCAATCCGTCGCCTTCATCGCTGCCGGCGGGTAACGGAGTTTCGCTTCGCTGCGTGAAAGACGCGAAATAGTGCGCTGAAGCGCTGCAACGAAACAAAGGTCCCCGTTTTCGGGGACCTTTTCTGTAGTGCGGTTGCACTGCGTTTTTTGCGTTTTGCCCGGTCTCGCCCGGCGTCAGTCGCGGTTCAGGAAGAAGATCGGAATATTGGCCACGAACACGTCGTCGCCGCAGAGCCGGTCGCGCTTGGCGATCAGTTCGCTCAGCAGGATGTCGCCGATGACGTAGTTGCTCTTTTCGCTGGTGTACTGTTCGTGAATCTTCGTGAAGTTCAGGATGCCGTGAATGTCGGTATCCGTGTACCGGACGTATATCTTCAGCGTGATGTCGGTCGTATAGTCGGGCTTCTGGATATAGCTCAGCTTCTTGTATTCGTAGCGGTAGCCGTGCAGGCGGGCCATGATGTCGCTCAGGATCGACGAAGCCGTCGGAAGGCTTCCGGCCCCCTTGCCGAACATGAACTGCCGGTCGTAGCACTCGCCGCGGATCACCACGCCGTTGTACTCGTCGTCAACGCTGTAGATATACTTGGCGGGCGTCACGAACTCCGGCATGACGAACATCGTGAAGTGTTCGTCGCTCACCTTCACGACCTGCGCCACCAGCTTGATTTTGACGTTTTTCTCGCGGGCGTACTGGATGTCCGCATCGTGAATCGTCGAGATGCCGTACGTGAAGATGCGCTCCGGCGCGACATAGGTGCCCAGCGCGTGTACCGTGATGATTACCAGTTTGAACAGCGAATCGTAGCCTCCGATGTCGAACGACGGGTCGCTTTCGGCGAATCCCAGCGCCTGCGCCTGCGCGAGTGCGTTGGCGTACGAATCCTTGTGGTCGAAAACGCGCGAGAGGATATAGTTCGACGAACCGTTCAGGATACCCTTCACTTCGAGCAGCAGGTCGTTGTCGTAATACTCTTCGAGGTTGCGGATGACCGGAATCGAACCGCACGACGAAGCGTCGTAAAGCAGCGCCACGTTGTGCTTTTTCTGGATTTCGATCATTTCGGGCAGGTGGTGCGCCAGCATCGTCTTGTTGCCCGAAACGACGGGAATCCCTTTCAGCAGGGCGCTTTTCACGATGTCGTACGACGCTTTGGCGTCGTCGATCACCTCGACGATCAGGTCGATTTCGGGATTGTCGAGGATCTCCGCCGGAGAGTCCGTGAAGTGCGAACGGTCGATCGAACGGGGTTTGTCGAGCGAGCGGACGCAGATTTTGACGATTTCGGCATTGGCGTTCTTCGATTTGCGGACCACTTCGTAAATACCTTGTCCGACGACGCCGAATCCGAACAGGCCGATTTTAATTTTACCCATATGCTGCATGTTTGTTGATTATTCGTTATTCATGAACGGACGGAGGATGTCGTTCAGCTGTTCGTGCTCGACCAGAAATCCGTCGTGTCCGAACGGCGAGTCTATTTCGTGGTAGACGCTTCCGGCGATCATGCCCTGCAGTTCACGCATCTCGGCCGGAGTGAAGATGATGTCGGTCGTAATGCCGACGACGATCGTGCGGGCCGCGATCCGACTCAGGGCGGCCGCTACCCCGCCGCGTCCGCGTCCTGCGTCGTGGGTGTCGAATGCGTTGAGAATGGCGTAATAGGAGTAGGCGTTGTAGCGTCTGCAGAGCTTCTCTCCCTGATACTGCTGGTAGCTCGATGCGCGGTGCACGGCCGGAAGCTCCTCGCGGTCCTGCTGCGTGAGGTTGTAGCCCAGCGATCCCCTGTAGGTCAGCAGGCCGATGGCGCGGGCCGCCGCAAGACCGGCCATTCCCGCGTCGTCGCGCGGCTCGCCGAACGTCCGGTCGGCTTCGATGGCCATGCGCTGCGTCTCGTCGATGGCGATGCTCCACGGCGATGCCTTGGCCGAGGTGGCGATCAGCACCAGTTTGCCGATGCGTTGCGGCTCCGTGACGGCCCATTCGACGGCCTGAAATCCGCCCACCGAACTTCCGACCAGCGCGCCGATGCGTCCGATGCCGAGGGCGTCGGCCAGCAGGATGTGCGCCCGCACGATGTCGCGGATCGTGAAGGGCGGGAAATCCCGGTAGTACGGTGTGCCGGTTTGCGGATTCGTGTGAAGCGGTCCCGTCGTGCCGTAGTGCGAGCCGAGGATGTTGGCGCAGACGACGAAATGACGCGCCGGATCGAGGAATTTCCCCGTTTCGACCGTGTGCGGCCACCAGTCCGCGACGTCCGAATTGGCCGTCAGCGCATGGCATACCCACACCACGTTGTCGTGCGCGGCGTTCAGTTCGCCGTAGGTGTGATAGGCGATCTTCAGCTCCGGCAGCGTGTGTCCCGTTTCCAGCTGGAACGGTTCGGGGGCTATGTAAATGCGGGGTTCCATTACAGATGTTTCAGCGCTTTGTTCAGGTCTTCCTTTATGTCGTCGATATGCTCGATGCCGAGCGAAAGCCGCAGCAGGTTGGGATATACGCCCGAAGCGGCCAGTTCCTGTTCGCCGAGCTGGGCGTGGGTGGTCGATGCGGGGTGTATGAGCAGCGTTTTCGCGTCGCCGACGTTAGCCAGATGGCTGATCAGACCGAGGTTGTCTACGATCTTCGACGCCTGCTCCGCACTGCCTTTCACACGGAACGTCAGCACGCCGCCGAAACCGTTGCGGAGGTATTTCTTCGCCAGCGTGTGGTACTTGCTGCTTTTGAGTCCCGGATAGCTGACGTGTTCGATCTTGGGATGCTTTTCCAGCCACTCCGCGACCGCAAGTGCGTTGTCCACGCTGCGCTGTACGCGCAGCGAGAGCGTTTCGAGTCCCTGCGTCAGCAGGAACGCGTTGAACGGGCTGATGCAGGGGCCGATGTCGCGCAGCCCTTCGCAGCGGGTGCGGGTCGCAAAGGCGGTTTTGCCGCACTCTTTCCAGAAATTGAAGCCGTGATACCCCTCCGAGGGTTCGCTCAGCAGCGGATATCTGCCGTTGCCCCAGTCGAAGTTGCCGCCGTCCACGACTACCCCGCCCAGACTCGTGCCGTGCCCGCCGATCCACTTGGTCGCCGAGTGCGTCACGACGTTCACGCCCCATTCGATCGGCCGGCAGAGGAATCCGCCCGCGCCGAACGTATTGTCGGTCACTACCGCAATGCCGTGCTTGTGCGCCAGCGCGACGATGGGTTCGAAGTCGGGTACGTTGAATTCGGGATTGCCGATCGTTTCCAGATAAACCGCTTTCGTACGGTCGTCCATGAGCGATGCGATGCTTCGGATGTCGTCGCCCTGAGCGAAGCGCACTTCGACGCCGATGCGGGCGAACGTATGCTTGAACTGGCTGAACGTGCCGCCGTAGAGGAACGACGTGCTGACGATATTGTCGCCCGCTTCGACCAGATTGCTGAACGCCAGATACTGGGCGGCCATGCCCGATGCGGCGGCCACGGCCGCCGTGCCCCCTTCGAGCGCAGCCATGCGCTCTTCGAAAACCGAAGTCGTGGGATTGCTCAGACGGGTGTAGATGTTACCCTCTTCGCGCAGGGCGAAGCGTGCCGCGCCCTGTTCGGCGCTGTCGAAAACATAGGACGTGGTCTGGTAGATCGGCAGTGCGCGCGAACCGGTCGCGGGATCGGGCTGCTGGCCTGCGTGTACCTGCAGCGTTTCGAATCGGTAGTTTTTCGGAGTCATATTTCGCTGTTTGTTCGTTACAAAAAAATCCGACCTCGAAGGAAGCCGGATTGTGTCGTTCGTGCATACGGAAAGGTTACACCCGGCGGAATCGGCTGCGCATGCACATCATACCCATGGTCATCATACCGCGGAGTGTTCCGCGGTACGGGCTGTCGTATGTGTTCATTGCAGTCATTTCAGCGTTCGGATCTGTTTCCTATGGTGCAAATATAGCGGTTTTTTTGAGTTTTACGCTCGCCGCGGGATATTTTTTTGGAAAAACCTTTTCCTCGGTCGGAATTTTGCATGCCAAAGATGCGATTGTGGCCTGTTTTGTTAAATAAATGAGCGGAAATGATTTGGAGTTGAAAATAATGTTTATCTTTGTCTCGAAGAATGTGCGCAATGCACAAGGTAAAGGCTTCGCAGCCTGTTTTCTCGACGGCCATGACGCTGCCCGCCGGGGTCAGGAACCTTTATGTGCAGACTACCCTGCCCGACGGTACCGTGTCGGTCAGCATGCAGCCGGTTTCCGCGGCTCTCAATGTTGCGGGCGCCGTGATGAAAAGCGCCGAAGCGCACAAAATCCGCACTTCCGCTGCTACACGCAGCGAAAGCTCGTCGATGCCCGATTATCCGACATTGCCGGTTAAGACGGAAAGCGACTTCGCCGAAGGCGCGGTTATCCGCCAGACGCCGGCGGGCAATATCGACCTCGGAGCCATCTGGATCGCCAAACCCTATGCCGCGGCGGCGGAATATTACATTCCCGCGGGCGCCGAGATTACGGGCAATATCAATTTGAACGGCAAGTTCTCGCCTCATTCCGCTCCGGTTCTCTACGTGGCGGGCAAACTGACGCTCAATGCGTCGGTTACTATCGGACAGGCGACCCTTGCGGTGCTTCCGGGCGGTGAAGTATATATCAGGGAGGCGAAAGCCAACCTCCAGCAGAATGCGGTCTATCCGGCCATCTATGTATTCGAGGGCGGTACTTTCACCACCGATCAGACGAGCTTCTCCTGCAAGACCATCGTCAACGAAGGCACGTTCGTTGTCAACGGACTGTTCAACGTCAACACCTCCTGCGAGTTCTACAACGGAGCGTCGGCCGCATTGCAGGCGGGTGAAGTCGAAGTCACCAACAAGGCGAAGCTCTACAACGACGGCAAGGTCGAAAGTGCTGATTTCCGGCTCAATACCTACGCCGAGCTTCACAACTGCGAGAACGGCACGGTTGCCATCGACGGGACCTTCTACGTGACCAACTATTCGGTGACCTACCAGAAAGGTGTGGCCCGGATGGATAGGCTCGAAGCCCGCGGCGGCGGTACGCTCTACGTGAACTGCCATACCGCAGCGGACGACGTCATTGCCGAAGGGGCGAAGTTCTACATCGCTTCGGGTTCGGGTCTCGACGCCGGAACGGTCTATTTCAACAGCAATACGGAGCTGTATGCCGCAGCCGGCTCGATCTTCTCGATGGACGAGTACAATGCGAGCAGATCGGGCGGCAACGTGCGCATCGTCAGTCAGGCGCAGGCCGACCAGCCGATGGCCGTGGTTGTGATCCGGGAGAAGGGTGTCAGCTCGCGTTATTACGGCACCAAGTTCGAGGGTCTTATGGAGGTCGTCTACGACAATGCGGCCGATGCGAAATATGTCATCGACGCCGGCAGCCTGATTGACGGCGCCGTGATGCGTGACAGGCAGACGGTCGTGATTGCCGGGAGCAAATGCAACGGAGGCAAGGAGCCTGTGACTCCCGACCCGGAGCCGGAACCCGAAATCATCGAGGTGATCGGTGCGCCCTACACCTATTGTTTCGAGGACGGCTGGCCGTGGATCGGCGATTACGATATGAACGACGTGGTCGTCGTGACCGGCATCGACCGGCTCGTGAACAAGGAAAGCGGCAAGGTGGGTTCCATCCGCATCAACTGGGAGCTGAAAGCCGCCGGCGCCGCGCACCTCAATGCGTTCGCCGTGCAGCTGGACAAGGTCGCCGCTTCGCAGGTCGCCAGTGTCGAGACGACGAACACGGCCTTCGGCAAGGGGGCATTCGCTGGACCGGGTCTCGAATCCGGCAACGAATATGCCGTCATTCCGCTCTTCAACACCGCGCAGGAGATTCTCGGCGAAGGCACCTACATCAATACCTCCAAAGGTACGGCGCCCGTTCCGACCGTGAAGCATACGACTACCGTGACTTTCACCCGGCCCGTCGATGCGGCTGCGGTGCTGGAATCGGCCGTCAACGCCTTTATCGTCGTCAATTCGAAGAGTTCGGGCGTATTCAGCCGCGATACCGAGGTGCATATGCCGACCTATAAGCCGACCGGATTCGCGGTCGTTTCGGGCAATACGTTCACCGAAGCCGAGCCTTACAAATACTTCGTGTCGAAAGGAACGGGTATGAAGGACAACTACATGATGTGGGCGCTGATGATTTCGGGCGAGTTCCGCTACCCTGCCGAGCGCAAGGACATCCGCACCGCCTATACCTATTTCAACGCATGGGCCGCATCGGGCGGTGCCCAGCACGTGGATTGGTACGAGGACGAAGCCGACGAGGATATGCTCTATTAAAGTTCGTATCGGTTATTCCGAACCGCAAGGCCGCAGGTTTTTCCTGCGGCCTTGTTTTGTGTGGGGAGACCTTCCTCTTCCTCTATTGAACCGTCGAAAAAAACGCTCCGCAACGATTCGTTGCGGAGCGTTCTGATGTTACGAAATACGGTTTATCGTTTTCTGTCGATGCGTTCGATGCCCTGCCGGGTCGCCGCACCGCGCAGAATCGTTCTGCAAAAAAGGTAAACCTCCTCTCGCGTGGCGTTGTTGAGCCGTAGTTCCAGAATCGTCTCCAGTATGCGGTCTGCAAAACTTGCGCCCTCGATTTCGGGAAGCAGCAACCCCTCTTCCTTGCTGGCTTCGAGGTGGTGCGCCAGCTCGCGGCGCCAGAACTCGCGGTGTTCGTCGAAATGGTCCGCATAAATTATTTTATGGCGCAGGTCCGACAAGAAACTGCTTTCGACCATGTAGAGGTTGGCGATATATTCGTATGCCAGCTTGAAAGTCCTCTGCAGGGCGCTGCCGCTGCGTTGTTTCCGGTACGTTGCGATGCGTTCGCGCTGCTTGCTGCTCATCGCGTCGAGACAGGCGTTTATCAGATCGTCCTTGTCGGCGAACATTTCATACAGGGTGCGCTTGGAGATACCCAGCGTCTGGGCGATCTCATCCACCCGGACGGCACGGATGCCGTTCCGGGCGATGAGCGCCTGTGTAATGCGGATGATCTCCTCCTTGGTCGCTCCCCGCTTCATTATTTCGCCTCCTCAGCCATGTCACGACCGCCGCCGAGAGCCTGATAGAGGTTCACGACGCCTTGTATTTCGTCGAAGCGGTCGGCTATCTGAGACAACTGGGCCGAAAGCAGTGACTGCTGGGCGGTCAGCACTTCCAGATAGGTCGTGCTGCTATGCTTCATCAGCAGTTCCGTGCTCTCCACGGCGCGCTCCAGCGCTTCGATCTGCTGTACCCGCAGATCGGCCTTCGCGCGGGCCGACTGGCACTGCGTAAGGGCGTTGTTCACCTCTGCGCCGGCGTTGAGCAGCGCCTGCTGGAACGCCAGCTTGGTCTCCTCCTGCTGCGCCTTGGCGATCTTCACGCGGGCGCGGTTGGCATTGGCGTTAAAGATCGGCTGCAGAAGCGATGCCGCTGCCGACCACAGTATCTTGCCGGGATCCTTGATCCCCATGCCGCTGTTGTTGGTCCAACCGAGCGTGCCGCTCAGCGTGATCGTGGGATAAAGGGCCGAACGTGCTTCGCTGGTGGCGTAGTAAGACTGCATGAGCGAATACTCGGCGCTGCGGATGTCGGGACGGTTCGAAAGCATCTGTACGGGCACGCCCACCGTCAGGTCGTCGGGCAGCCGCTGTCCTTCGAGCCGGCCGCGCTCGATCTGATGCGGGCCTTCGGCCAGCAGCGTGCAGAGACTGTTCTCGGCCATACGGATCTGGTATTGCAGATCGTGCAGCGACGCTTCGATCGAAAGACAGGTGCCTTCGTACTGGGCGACGGCGGCTTCGTTGGCCATGCCGGCCTCCTTCATCGCCCGCATCGTGCGCACGCTCTCGCGCCATTTCACGGCGGTCTGCTCGGTTACCTCATATTGCCCGTCGAGCATCAGCAGCGTGTAATAGAGGTTTGCAATGCCTGAGATCAGCTGCGTCTTCACGGCCTGCTCGTACTCCCGGCTCTGGGCGTAGAGCGCTTTGGCTTTGCGCTTGGCATTGGTCAGACCGTTGAAAATGTCGATCTGCCAGCTTGCCGTCACGGGAATGTTGTAGGTTTTCGACGGCGTCGCCCAGTCGAAACTGCTCAGGTTGCCCTGCGGTGCGAAGTTGAACGACGGCAGGTAAGCCAGACGCGCCGATTTAAGCGTCGCCTCGGCCTCCTTTACCCGCCACTGCGCCGACTGCAGGTCGGTGTTGTTCTCCAGTCCCTGCCGGATAAGCGTCTGCAGGTAGGGATCAGAGAACATCTCTTCCCAGCCGATATTGCCGATCGTCATCGTATCGGCGGTTTCGGCCGTGCCGTAGAGTCCGTCGGTTTTCACTTCGGGACGCGTATAGGGCTTGTAGATGCCGCAGCCGGTCATGGCCGCTGCGGCCAGTATGATAATAAGCTTTTTCATCTTGTTACTCTTTCTCGTTTTTACACTCCTCCAGCTCGGCGCGCACGGCCCACTGCGGATCGGGATCGAACTCCAGCGGCTTGACCTTCTCCTGCAGGGTCTGGAAGACGATGAACAGCGTCGGTACGAGGAACAGCAGCGCCAGCGTTCCGACGATCATACCTCCCACGACACCCGAACCGAGGGTGGAGTTGCCGTTGGCGCCCACACCGTGCGAGAACACCAGCGGAATCATACCGAATACGCAGGTGAGGACGGTCATCAGGATAGGACGGAGACGGGCCTTGGCGGCGGATACGGCGGCCTGCGTGAGGCTCATGCCCGCGGCGCGTCGGTCGGCGGCGTACTCCGTAATCAGGATGGCGGTCTTCGAAAGCAGACCGATCAGCATGATGATACCCGTCTGCAGGTAGATATTGTTCTCCAGCCCCATCATCTTGGCGAAGAGGAACGAACCCAGCAGACCGCACGGCACGGAGAGAATGACGGCGAACGGAATCAGGAAGCTCTCGTACAGAGCGCTCAGGATGAGGTAGATCAGCAGGAGACAGATGCCGAAGATGATCGTCGTGTTGCTGCCTGTCTGCGCCTCCTCGCGGGTGATGCCGTCGAAGTCGTAACCGTAGCCTTTCGGGAGCACCTGCGCCGCGACTTCCTGAATGGCGCGGATGGCGTCGCCCGACGAATATCCGTCGGCGGCGGTGCCGTTCACGGCGATCGAGCTGTACATGTTGAAGCGGTTGAGCACTTCGGAGCTGTAAACCCTCGTCAGATCCACGAACTGTCCCAGCGGAGCCATCTCCCCGTTGTTCGTACGCACGAAGACGTTATTGAGCGACTCGGTGTTGAGACGGTATTTCGGGTCGGACTGAATCGTCACATAGTACATCTTCGAGAAGCGGTTGACGTTCGAAACGTACTGGCCGCCGTAGTAACCCGAAAGCGTCGAGAGAATCGCGTTGGGCGATACGCCGGCGCGTTTGGCCTTCGCCGCGTCGATGCTTACGACGTACTGCGGGAAGTTGATGTTGAAGGTCGAGTAGGCCATTGCGATCTCCGGACGCTGGTTCAGCGCTCCGATGAACCGCAGGTAGATGTTGTAGAAGTCGGTCAGGCTGCCGTCCGACTTATCCTGCAGGTGCATGGAGAAGCCGGTCGAGGTGCCGTAACCCGAAATCATCGGCGGCGCCACGGCGAAGATCTGCGCGTTCTTGATATCGGCCGTGCGTCCGTAGATCTGACCGATGACCGCGTTTACGGCATCCGTTTTTTCGGGACGTTCCTCCCAATCCTTCAGCTTGATGATACACATACCGTAGGACGAGCCCTGACCGGCGATCATACCGTAGCCGGCCACCTGCATGAAGTCCCTGATCTGGGGAATGGCCTTGATGCGGGCGGAGACCTCTTCCATGACCTGATGCGTTTCGGCGAGCGAAGTGCCCGGAGCCGTTGTGACGTTGACCATGATCGTACCTTGGTCCTCGTCGGGCACCAGACCCGTCTTCGTGGTGTTCATCAGTAAGACAAGGGCGGCGAACGCCAGTCCGAGCGTGGACCACATCAGCCATTTGTGCTTGATGAAGAGCAGTACGCCGTGCTTGTATTTGTTGATCATGGCGCTGAATCCGCTGTTGAAAGCCTTGCGGAAGCGTGCCGCGAAGTTGTCGCGCATTTCGCCGTTCTCGTCGAGATACGGTTTGAGGAGCAGTGCGCAGAGGGCCGGGGAGAGCGTAAGGGCGTTGATCGCCGAGATACCGACGGCCACGGCCATCGTGATGCCGAACTGCGTGTAGAATACGCCCGACGTTCCGCCCATCATGGCTACGGGAATGAACACGGCCATGAAGACCAGCGTCGAGGTGATGATCGCCGAGGTGATACCCGACATGGCGTCGATGGTTGCCATATAGGAGGACTTATATCCCACGTCGAAACGCGCTTGGACAGCCTCCACCACGATAATGGCGTCGTCGACGACCGTACCGATGGCAAGGACGAGCGCGAAGAGCGTCAGCAGGTTGATCGAGAATCCGGCCACCGAGAGGAACGCGAAGGTTCCGACCAGCGCCACGAGGATCGAGATCGTGGGGATCAGCGTCGAACGGATATCCTGCAGGAAGACGTATACCACGAGGATAACGAGCAGGATGGCTTCGATCAGCGTCTTGATCACTTCGTTGATCGAGGCGTAGAGGAAGTCGTTCACGCTCTGCAGGTGTGCGATGGCGACGCCTTTGGGCAGTTCGCTTTCGACCTCTTCGAGCAGTGCGTTGATCTCGTTGACGACCTGCGTGGCGTTCGAACCGGCGGTCTGGAAGACCATCGTGCTGACGCCCGGATGGCCGTTGGTGTAGCCCTTGTAGGCATAGGATTCGCTGCCCAGCTCGATGTCGGCGACGTCTTTCAGGTGCAGGATCGTACCGTCGGGTTGTGCGAGGAGTACGATTTCCCCGAATTCCTCCGGAGTCATCAGACGTCCGCGGTACTTCATCGTATACTGGAACGTGTTCTGCGAGTTTTCACCCAGCGTACCGGTTGCCGACTCGATGTTCTGCTCGGCGAGGGCCGCCGTTACGTCCGACGGGATGAGCTTGTACTGGGCCATCACGTCGGGCTTGAGCCAGATACGCATCGAGTAGTCGGCTCCCAGCGTGAAGGCTTCGCCGACGCCCGCGATACGGAGAACGCGCGGCTCGATGTTGATCTTCAGATAGTTCGACAGGAACGTCTCGTCGTAGGAGTCGTCGGGGCTGTAAAGCGAGAATATTTTCACCATGGAGGTCTGGCGCTTCATGGTGGTCACACCGATCTGCGTCACCTCCGAGGGCAGCTGTCCGGTAGCGCGCGATATTCGGTTCTGCACGTTGACGGCGGCCATGTCGGCATTGATTCCCTGACGGAAGTAAACCGTTACGGATGCGCTGCCGACTGCGGCGCTGGAGGTCATGTAGGTCATGTCCTCCACACCGTTGATAGCTTGTTCGAGCGGTACGATGACCGATTTCTGGATGGTCTCTGCGCTGGCTCCCGGATAGGAGGCGTGCACCATCACCGTCGGGGGAGCGATGTCGGGATACTGCTCGACGGGCAGCGTCGCGAGACCGATAAGACCGGCGATTACGATTACGATGGATATGACCGACGCCAGTACGGGTCGTTCGATAAAATGTTTCAGTGTCATAGGTTATTCCTCCTTTTCGGTTTGGGTTGCGGCCTCAGGAGCGGCCTGCGCTGCGGCGCCCTGTCCCTTGGCGACGATGGGCGTACCTTCGCGCAGCAGGCCCACGCCTTCGGCGACGATCACGTCGCCCGGCGTAAGTCCGGACTTGACGATATACTCTCTGCCGTTGTTGATCTTCTCCACGTCGATCATCGACGATGCGGCTTTGCCGTCCTCTACCTTATATACGTATACCTTGTTCTGCAGTTCGAAGGTTGCAACCTGCGGTACGACTACGCAGTCTTTGTGGATGTTGGGCACGATCACGCTGCCGGCGCCGCCGCTATGGAGCAGGCCGTCCGCATTGGGGAACACGGCGCGCAGCTGTACGCTGCCCGTCGAGGTGTCGATGACGCCGCTGATCGACTCGATGCGGCCCGTCCGGTCATAGACCGAACCGTCGTTGAGCACCAGCCGTACGTCGGGCATGTTCTTGAGCGTGTTGGCGATCGAACCGTACTGACGGGTCAGGTTGAGCAGCTGGTTCTCGGTCATCGAGAAGTAGACGTATACGTCCGAGTTGTCCGATACGGTCGTCAGCGGCTTCGAAATCGATGCGCTTACCAGCGCGCCGACACGGTACGGCAGCGTTCCCACCACGCCGTTGGCCGGAGCCTTCACGACCGTATAGGAGAGGTTGTTGGCGGCGTTTACGCGCTGCGCCTCGGCCTGCGCGAGCTGGGCCTTGGCAGTCAGCAGCGTGTTTTCGGCCGTCAGCAGGTCGTACTGCGAAACCACGTTCTTGGCGTAAAGCTCCTTTTTGCTGTCGTAGGTGAGCTGCGCCGTGGCTACACCGGCTTTGGCAGCTGCCACGTTGGCTTCTGCGGTCTGCAGCGCCGCTTTGTACGGCACCTGATCTATGATGAAAAGGGGCTGGCCTTTCGAAACGGTCTGACCCTCGTTTACGCAGAGTTCGAAGATGGTTCCCGAAACCTGCGGATAGATGGCGATGTCCTGACGTCCGCGGATGGTCGCCGAATAGTTGATCGGGATTTCGCGGTCGGTAGTGGCTATGGTCATCACGGCGTATTCCGCGGGACCCATTGCCGTCGGTGCCTGTCCGCACGAAACGGCTGCCATGAAGCAGGCCATGACGGCTGCTTTCACAAATGTTTGCTTCATAATTCTCCTCTTTTTTAAACTAAAAAAACTTTTTACGGTGCAAAAGTACCGTAAAAAGGCCGACGATGTGCCATTATATTGCGAACAGTGTTGGTGTTTTCCGGAACAAAATTTAGGAAATTAATGAAAAAAGCGTTAAATTTGTTCGAAAAAAGAATTGTTATGTCAGCGACTAACCCCATAATAACCACACCGGAAGAACAGTTCGTCGTCGGAGAGTCCGATTTCGCCTTTTTCGGCAATTATGCGAGCCGCTGCGAAGGCGGGGCGATTCTCTACTGCCGCAAGGGCAGCGCCGACGCCACCGTAAACCAATATTGCGGTCAGGTGCGGCGCAACACGCTGATTCTGGTGCTGCCCGGCTCGCTGCTGATGCTGACCAACCGCACGGAGGATTTCCGGATGACCTTCTGCGCCTTCTCGCGCGACCTTTTCGCCGAAGCCGGTTTCCGTCTCGAACCGTCGTTTTTCAGAATCCTGCGCGAAAATCCGATCACCTATCCGCCCGCCCGCATCGTGGAAGGCGCCAGTACTTGGTTTCAGATGGCCGCATACACCTACCGCGACCGCAACAATGTGTTCCGCAATACGATCATCCGCAACCGCCTGCAGAACGTGCTGCTGGAGATTTACGACAAATTGCAGCGTTACGCCAACATGCAGCAGCAGACGCCCGAAACGACGACGCGCCAGACGGAGCTTTTCCACCGTTTCGTCGCGCTGGTGCACGAACACAGTTCGCAGCAGCGCGAGGTGTCGTTCTATGCCGACAAACTCTGCATTTCGACACGTTATCTCTCGACCATCGTGCGCAATATCGCGCATAGCTCGGCCAAGGAGTTCATCGACCGCTCGGTGCTGCTGGAGATCAAGATGCTCCTGCAGTCGACGGATCTGTCGGTGCAGGAGATCGCCTACCGCCTGCATTTTCCCGACCAGTCCTATCTGGGGCGTTATTTCAAGAAGCATACGGGCGAGTCTCCCACCGAGTACCGCAACACGAAAAAATAAGCAGCCCCGATACCGGGGCAGTTTTTGTTTCGCGCCGTCTGTCGTGTTTGGACCCTGAATTGCAGGGCATGTCGTAAAATACGAAAGATTATGAGCAAGACGATTGAAATTCTTGGGGAAAAGGCCGAATACTACCTTTCCCATGTGTGCCGGACCATCGACAAGAAACTGCTGTATCTTCCCGCGCCCGACACCGTCGACCGGGTCTGGATGGAGTCCGACCGCAATATCCGCACTCTCGGCAGCCTGCAGTGGATACTCTCCCACGGCCGTCTGGCCGGTACGGGCTATGTGTCGATCCTGCCCGTGGATCAGGGCATCGAACATGCGGCCGGCGCGTCGTTCGCTCCGAATCCGGCCTATTTCGATCCGGAGAATATCGTGAAGCTGGCTGTCGAGGGCGGCTGCAACGCCGTGGCTTCGACCTTCGGCGTGCTGGGCGCCGTGGCGCGCAAATACGCGCACAGGATTCCGTTCATCGTGAAACTCAACCACAACGAACTGCTCTCCTACCCCAATTCCTACGATCAGGTGATGTTCGGCACCGTGCGCGACGCTTGGAACATGGGCGCCGCCGCCGTCGGCGCCACGATCTATTTCGGCTCGGAGGAGAGCCGCCGCCAGCTCGTGGAGATAGCCCAGGCGTTCGACTATGCGCACGAGCTGGGCATGGCGACGATCCTGTGGTGTTACCTGCGCAACGGGAGCTTCAGGAAGGACGGCGTCGATTACCACGCTTCGGCCGACCTCACGGGGCAGGCGAATCACTTGGGCGTGACCATCAAGGCCGACATCGTGAAGCAGAAGCTTCCGGAGAACAACGGCGGTTTCCGCGCCATCGGTTTCGGCAAGACCCGCGACGAGGTTTACACGAAGCTGACCACCGACCACCCCATCGACCTTTGCCGCTATCAGGTGGCCAACGGCTATATGGGCCGCGTGGGGCTGATTAATTCGGGCGGCGAGTCGCACGGCGCGTCCGATCTGCAGGAGGCCGTCATGACGGCCGTGGTGAACAAACGCGCCGGCGGCATGGGTCTCATCAGCGGCCGCAAGGCTTTCCAGCGGCCCATGGACGAAGGCATAGCCCTGCTCAACGCCATTCAGGACGTATATCTCGATCCCGAAGTGACGATCGCGTAATAACGGCCCGGCGTATACCGTTTCTATATAAGTAAGAAAAAGATAAAATCGTGCATTATGAAAATAACCTTCTTCGGCACGCAGCCCTATGACCGGGAGTCGTTCGACCGCACCAACGAGCGTTACGGATTCGAATTCAATTACCACCGCAGCCACCTGAACGGCAACAACACTTCGCTGGCGCAGGGGGCCGATGCGGTCTGTATCTTCGTGAACGATACGGCCGATGCCGCCACGATACGCTCTTTGGCGGCGATGGACGTGAAGCTGATCGCCCTGCGCTGCGCGGGATTCAACAACGTGGACCTGAAAGCCGCGGCGGAATACGGCATTCCCGTCGTGCGTGTTCCCGCTTATTCGCCGCATGCCGTGGCGGAATACGCCGTGATGCTGATGCTGACGCTCAACCGCAAGGTCCACCGCGCCTATTGGCGCACGCGCGACGGCAACTTCTCGCTGCACGGCCTGCTGGGATTCGACATGTACGGCAAGACGGCGGGTATCGTCGGCACCGGAAAGATCGCCCGCGAACTGATCCGCATCCTCAAGGGATTCGGCATGGAGGTCCTCGCGTACGACATCTACCCCGACCCGGAATATGCCGTGCGGGCGCAGATAGAATACGTGTCGCTGGACGAACTTTACCGCCGCTCCGACATCATCTCGCTGCACTGCCCGCTGACCGACGCAACCCGCTACATGATCGACGGCGCCGCCATCGGCAGGATGAAACCCGGCGTCATGCTCATCAATACGGGCCGCGGTCAGCTGATCCACACCGAAGCGCTGATCGAGGGGCTGAAAGAGAAGAAGATCGGTGCGGCCGGACTGGACGTGTACGAAGAGGAGGCCGCCTATTTCTACGAGGACACGTCGGACCGGATCATGGACGACGACGTGCTGGCGCGCCTGCTCTCGTTCAACAATGTCGTCATGACCTCCCATCAGGGGTTCTTTACACGTGAAGCGCTGGATAATATAGCGCACACCACTTTGCAGAATATCAACGATTTCGCTGTGCACCGGGAGTTGCGGAACGAGGTGCGCGCCGAACCGGAAAAAACGATGAATTGAACGATGAAAAAAGTTGTTTTGCTCCGCCACGGCGAGAGCACATGGAACCGGGAAAACCGGTTCACGGGATGGACGGACGTCGATTTGAGCGAAAAAGGCGTCGCCGAGGCCGAAAAGGCCGGCCTGCTGTTGCGCGAGGAGGGCTTTCTGTTCGGGCATGCCTATACCTCCTACCTGAAACGGGCCGTGAAGACGCTCGGCGTCGTACTCGACAAGCTGGATCAGGATTGGGTGCCGGTTTCGAAGAGCTGGCGGCTCAACGAGAAGCATTACGGCTCTTTGCAGGGACTCAACAAAAAGGAAACGGCAGAGAAATACGGCGACGAGCAGGTGCACATCTGGCGCCGCAGTTACGACGTGGCTCCGGCGCCGCTCGGCGAAGAGGACCCGCGCAACCCGCGCTTCGATCCCCGCTACCGCGACGTACCCGAAGCGGAGTTGCCCCGCACCGAGTCGCTGCTCGACACCGTCGGCCGCATCATGCCCTACTGGAAATGCGAAATCCTGCCGGCGCTCGCCCGCCACGACTCCCTGCTGGTCGTGGCCCACGGCAACAGCCTGCGCGGCATCATCAAACACCTGAAAGGCATCTCCGACGAAGCGATTTCGGAGTTCAATCTCCCGACCGCCGTGCCTTATGTCTTCGAATTCGACGACGGGCTGAATTACGTCAGGGATTATTTCCTCGGCGACCCCGAAGAGATCGCCGCGCTGATGGCCGCCGTCGCCGATCAGGGTCGGAAATAGCACGGCGCGAATTCCGGCGCGGGAAGGTCGAATTCCCAGCCGTGCCGGATTCCCGGCCTTCATGTTTTAGCCCCCGCTCATTGCGAGCGGGGGCTTTTTTTCGGCGCGGGTGATGCGATCCTCTGGGGTGGCTCCGGTTGCCGCCGCCTGAATGCGATGATGCTTCGTTGCGGCGTCAGTTTGTCGTCCGGTATTCGTTGGGCGACATGCCGACGCACTTCTTGAACAACCGGGTGAAGTGCTGGGGATAGCGGAAACCGAGTTCGTAGGCGATTTCGCTGATCGACTTCGTCGCGTCGAATATCCGTTCCTTGGCGATGTCGATCACCTTCAGTTGAATGTACTCCTGCGCCGATTTGCCGGTCTCCTTCTTTATCAGGTCGCCGAAATAGTTGGCCGACAGGTGCAGCTGTTCCGCGCACCAGCGTACCGAAGGCACCCCGTCGCGCTGGGGCGTGTCGCCTTTGAAATAGTCGTTCAGCAGCCGTTCGAACCGGGACAGCGCGTCTTTGTTGACCTCGCTGCGCGTGATGAACTGCCGCTCGTAGAAGCGTATGCTGTAGTTGAGCAGCAGTTCGATGTTCGAGACGATCAGCCGTCTGCTGTGCTTGTCGATGGCATGGTTCAATTCGCCCGTTATGTTCTGCAGGCATTCGAGCACCACGAGCCGCTCCTGCTCCGAGAGATGCAGGGCCTCGTTGGCTTCGTACGAAAAGAAGGTGTATTCGTCCATGCTGCGTCCGAGCGACGTGCCCCGGATCAGGTCGGGGTGGAACAGCAGCGCCCAGCCTTTGGGCTGAAACACCTCGCCGTTGTCCTCGATGCCGACCACCTGCCCCGGTGTGATGAATACGAGCGTTCCCTCCTGATAGTCGTAATAGTGGCGTCCGTAGCGCATGTCGCCGCATTTGACGTCTTTCAGGAAGACGCAGTAGAATCCGTACATGCGCCGGGCGTGCCGGGCCTTCGGGCATTTCGAAAAGTCGATGACGCTGACCAGCGGATGGAGCGTCTCCTGCCCCATCATTTCGTTGTACTGGTAGACGTGCTCCATTTTTACGATCTCGTCCATATGCTTCGATTATTGTTGTCTGTCACAAAGTTAATGCTTTTTTCCATGCCCGCCGCACCTTCGCGGCCGAATCGGTAATAATGGTATGACGAACCGTAATTCGGGTAATGACACGCCGCCGGAATCGCCCTACTTTTGCAGTGTGAAACGGACCCGAACCCGATGAACCGGGAAAACGGAAGGTGGTCTCGGCTGTCGGAAAACGGGTTTGAAATCAATAAAAGGAGAAAAAAATGGAGCATAGAATTTTGAACAACGGCGTCGAAATGCCGGTTCTGGGTTTCGGTGTCTATCAGGTCGAAGAGACGGTCTGCGAACAGTGTGTATGCGATGCGATTGCGGCGGGTTACCGTTCGATCGACACCGCTTCGGCCTATCTCAACGAGCGGGCCGTGGGCCGGGCGATCCGGCGGAGCGGCGTACCCCGCGAGGAACTTTTCATTACGACGAAACTCTGGGTGCAGGACGCCGGGTACGAGAGCACGAAGCGGGCTTTAGCCAAGTCGCTCGAACGCCTGCAGCTCGATTATCTCGACCTCTACCTGATCCATCAGCCGTTCGGCGACGTCTACGGTTCGTGGCGGGCGATGGAGGAGCTTTACCGCGAAGGGGCCGTCCGGGCCATCGGGGTGAGCAATTTCCAGCCGGACCGGCTGGTGGACCTGATCCTTCATAACGAGGTGGTCCCCGCCGTCAATCAGGTCGAGACGCATCCCTTCTGCCAGCAGACCGAAGCGGCCGCGGTGATGGCCTCTGAGGGCGTGCAGATCGAATCGTGGGCGCCGTTCGCCGAGGGGCGTAACAATCTGTTCGGCAACGGGACGCTGGTGTCGCTGGCCGCGAAATACCGGAAATCGGTCGCTCAGGTCGTCCTGCGCTGGCTGATCCAGCGCGGCGTGGTCGTGATCCCGAAGTCGGTGCGTCCGGAGCGCATGGCCGAAAATATCGACGTCTTCGATTTTCACCTCGCGCCGGAAGACATGGACCTGATCGCAACGCTCGACACCCGGCGGAGCTGTTTTCTGTCACACCGCGATCCTGAGACCGTGAAGTGGCTGGGGACGATGAAATACGAGATGGACTGATCGGCAACTGAGGATATGATGAAAACGCGAAACGATGAAGCAACTTCTTTTGATAATTGCGGCCGCACTGCTTGCGGCCGGAACGTGTAACCGGATAAATGCTCGGAATATGGAAAAACCGAAGAAAATCAGCGTGTTCCCCGTCGGGGATAAACTGCCCGAAACATTCTCGAAATATTTTGTCGGTCAGGCTTATCTGGCCCGGCTGACGCGGAACGGGGCGCTCAACTGCCCGATTTCGAACGTCACGTTCGAACCCGGATGCCGCAACAACTGGCATAGCCATACGGGCGGCCAGATTCTCGTCGCCGTGGGCGGCCGGGGATATTATCAGGCCGAGGGCGAGCCGGCCCGCGAGCTGCTGCCGGGCGACGTGGTCGAGATCGCTCCCGACGCGGCGCACTGGCACGGCGCGGCTCCTGACAGTTGGTTCTCGCATCTGGCGATCGAAACCAATCCGCAGATCAACCGCAATACGTGGCTCGGACCGGTGGACGACGCGCACTATTCCGCTGCGACCGCCGGGATTGCCGCGATCGCCTCCACACCCGCCTCTGCGACCGCGCCCGCTGCCGGGATTGCTGCGACTGCCGAATCTTCGGTCGCGGCCGTTTCCGCAGCAATGTCCATGTCTTCCGCAGCGCCCATTCCTGCGGCAATGTCCATGTCCTCCGCAGCGCCCATTCCTGCGGCAATGTCCATGTCCGCAACAGCGCCCCTGTCCTCGGCCAAGAGCGCGGCTCCGCGCCTGCGCGCCGCGGCCGTAGAGACCCGTGCGCAGCTGTTTTCCGGGTGCGAATCGGAACTTGCGGCGACCGATCCCGAATTAATCGAAATTTTTGATAACTTTACGTTCGCTGAAGTACTCGGCTACGGCGATCTCGACGTTAAGACGCGGATGATGTGCATCCTCGCGTCGTGCATTGCCGGAGCCGCGCAGACCGAGTTTCGGACGATGCTCGAAGGCGCGCTGAACGTGGGTGTGACGCCCGTCGAAGCGAAAGAGGTGGTCTATCAGGCGGTTCCCTACGTCGGCATGGCGCGGACGGTCGATTTCGTGCATATCGTCAACGGGGTGCTGACGGCGCGGGGCGTTGCGCTTCCGCTCGAAGGCCAGTCGGCGACTTCGCCCGAAACCCGCTTCGAAAAGGGACTGGCGGTGCAGAAGGCTATTTTCGGGGAGCGGATCGATGCGATGCGCGCCGCCGCGCCGGAGAACCAGCAACATATACAGGACTACCTGTCGGCCAACTGTTTCGGCGATTACGTCTCCCGCGGCGGGCTGGATGCGAAGGTGCGCGAGCTGCTGACTTTCTCGATGCTGCTCACGCTGGGCGGCTGCGAACCCCAGCTCAGGGGACATATTCAGGGCAACCTGAATGTCGGCAACGACAAGCGGACGTTGTTGGCTGTGGTGACCCAGCTGCTGCCCTATGCAGGCTATCCGCGTACGCTGAATGCGATCGCCTGCCTGAACGAAGCGATACCCGAAAACGAATAAAAAAGAAGAAATAGATATGGCGAAGAAAGTATTGATCCTCTCCTCCAGCCCGCGGCGCGGGGGCAACTCGGATCTGTTGTGCGACCGTTTCATGGCCGGGGCGCAGCAGGCCGGACACGACGTGGAGAAGATTTTCCTCCGGGATAAGAAGATAAATTACTGCACGGGCTGCGGCGTATGTTACGGCGGGGCGAAGCCCTGTCCGCAGCGGGACGATGCGGCCGAGGTGGTCGGCAAGATGATCGGCGCGGAGGTGATCGTGATGGCTACGCCGGTTTACTTCTATACGCTCTGCGCGCAGATGAAGACCCTGATCGACCGCACCTGCGCCCGCTATACGGAGATGGGCGGCAAGGAGTTTTACTTCATCCTGACGGCCGCCGAAGAGAGCGTTGAGATGATGGAGCGCACCGTGGAGTGTTTCCGCGGATTTCTCGACTGTCTCGACGACCCCGAAGAGCGGGGTGTCGTTTACGGCGTCGGAGCTTGGCAGGCGGGTGAAATCGAAGGAATGCCTGCGATGGACGAAGTCTATGAGCTGGGCCGCCGGGTGTAAACCTAAAATAGAGAACAAAATGAAACGGATTGTTTTGATAGCGATTATGACGATGTTCTTACCCGATATGAATACACAGGCGCAGACCGCATCCGGCACGAAGGTGCTGGTGGCCTATTTCTCCCACAGCGGCAATACGCGCGCCATGGCGCGGCAGATCGCCGAAGCGACGGGCGGCGATCTTTTCGAGATCGTTCCGGCCGCGGCCTACCCCGCCGAATACGGAGCCGTCGTGGATCAGGCCAAGAAAGAGATCGGCGGCGGCGTCCGCCCTGCGCTGAAAGGCCGGCTGCCCGATGTCGGGGCGTACGACGTGATTTTCGTCGGCTCGCCCTGTTGGTGGTCCACGGTCGCGCCGCCGGTGGCGACGTTCCTCGCGGACTGCGACTGGGCGGGCAAGACCGTCGTGCCGTTTATGACCCACGAAGGCAGCCGCATGGGCCGCAGCGAAGAGGATATTCGGAAACTTTGTGCGGGCGCTACCCTGCTCGGCGGGCTTCCCCTACGCGGCGGGGCCGTGAAAGACTCGCGGGACGTCGTGCGGAAGTGGGTTCAGGGATTGAATCTGACAAAATAAACTATACCAGATGTTGCGAAAAATCAGAATCGCGGCCGCGGCCGTTTTCTTTACGATGATTACGCTGCTCTTCCTCGATTTCACGGGGACGCTGCATGCGTGGTTCGGCTGGATGGCCAGAGTGCAGTTGCTGCCCGCTGTTTTGGCGGTCAATGTCGCCGTCGTTGCGGCGCTCTTGGTGTTGACGCTGTTGTTCGGACGGGTCTACTGTTCGGTGATCTGCCCGCTGGGCGTCTTTCAGGACGTCGCTTCGTGGGCGGGCGGCAAACGGCGCAAAAACCGTTTTACCTATTCCCGTGCCTTGCCGTGGCTGCGTTACGGCATGCTGGCGCTGTTCGTTGCGGTGATGGTCGCCCATATCAAGCCCGTCGCCGAACTGCTGGCGCCTTAGCGTTCCGGGTGGATAATGTTGCAGGAAAGCGACGTGAAATTGCGCAATTTCAGCCGGTTATTCGTATCTTTGGGGTGCAATTACGAAATCCCGCAATGAGGAAGCTTTATTTTCTGTTCATGCTCCTGCCGGCGTTGTCTTGGAGTGTCGCCCTGAGGGCGCAGCGGCTCGGCGTCGAGGTCACGCCTGCGTGTCCGACGGTATTTCAGGAGTTCGAGGTGGCATACACGGCGGACCGTGAGATCGAGTCGATCGCGCCGCCGCGCTGGGGTGCTCTGACGCTGGTCCGCGAACTGGGACAGTCGCACGGCTCGCAGCTGTCG
>ENA-UAOY01000310-UAOY01000310.1-human-gut-metagenome-genome-assembly--contig:-NODE-310-length-24169-cov-6.315294_pt1 | contig 24169 bp, 19 predicted proteins | sample MGYA00243477_ERZ654571 | MGnify/ENA primary metagenome ERZ654571 (study PRJEB26926, sample SAMN06164761) | human gut metagenome | biome: ENVO:00009003; feature: ENVO:2100002; material: ENVO:00002003...
AGATCTACACCCTAGAGTTCGTCGGCAGCGTCAGATGTGTATAAGAGACAGCTCGAAAAGCTATTTTATTTCTCATGATTATTTAGCAGCACGGTATAAGGTCGCCGCCCATCATTTCACAGCAGCAGTCTGCACAGCAAAGGGAGGAACAGCAGTCAGGTCCGCTCATGCCGCCTGCTTGGTAGCCCTGAGTTGGGTTGCCGCTCATATAGCCGCTTCGCTGTCTGTTCATCTGGGCTAACACGCTTTGGTACTCCATGTTATTTGGGTCGAGCTGGACGGCTCTTGTGAAGTTGTTATAAGCCTCATTGAGCCAGCCTCTGCGGTGGCAGATAGTGCCTTTGAGGAAATACCACTCGGCATTTCTTTCCGAGGAGGACACATTATCAAGTATCTGGTCTGCCTGAGTATAGCTTCCGCTTTGGATAAGGCTTCTGATATAGCCTGAGTCAAAGCCCTGCGAAGAGGCATAGCCGTCGTAGCCGCTTTCTGCGGACTGGTATCCTCCGCCACGTCTTGAAGTCATGATCTGATCGTAGGCGGCGTTTATCTCGGACATTTTCTCCTCAGCTACGTCAGCTAGGGGGTTATCCTGATACTGGTCGGGGTGATATTTTTTCACAAGCTCTTTATAGGCTGATTTTATTTCAGCGTCTGAAGCTGTTGGGGATACACCTAAAATTTTGTAAGGGTCTTTGGAGATCATTGATCGTTATTTCCTTTCCTGTTATTGCGGAATTTTCCGCTTCTTATTTGAGTATAGACATTTTTAAGTCCAAGATACACGATATTATCAAGTATATCACGATATCTTTTAAGATCGAGCTTCACATAGATATCTGCCATTTCGCCCAGTGTGAAGTTTATGCTGTCATCGCAAAAGGCGTGGACTTGTTTCAGATAGTCAGCATTTACGCCATCGGTGGGTGGAAATTTTGTGAGGAGCGGATTGTAGCTTTCACTCTCGTGGTCGTCGGGCAGGTCGTCAAGAGCGTCGCAGATATAGATAAATCTGCCGAGGAGGTAACCGAATCGTTCAAGGAGTGGTCGGCGCTGGTCATGCTTGCTTGTAAGTCCGCCTGCAACGGCTTGCATCATAAGTGCGGTAGGCTCGCAGGCAAGGTCGATGCCTGCTGTTTTTTCACGTTCTATTTTATTTTGCAATTCCATTGCGTTTTCAACGGCAGGGGCAAGATCCGGATAGAGGCAAGCCGCTTTTTTATAGGGCTTTTTGAAAAAAGGCAGCAGTGCAAATGCGGCAAGTTTTCCTTTTATGCCCTTATCGGCTATATCGTCACGAAGCTTATGATATGTGAGTATCACGGCGGCTGAGGACGTATATTTAAGATTACAGGTACACTTTGCGCACATGGTCTTTTTAAGAGGGTGTGCGATACAGCGTTGCTTTTCTGCGTCAAGCTTCACTCCCCTCACAGAGAGATCCATAAGGGAGAGAAATGCGAAATCATAGCTAAGGGTAAAGCGTGTCACAAAGCCATAGCGCCTGCCCATATCCTTACAGAGTCCGCAGTAGACAGCTTTATAGATATCATATTCAAACATTCGCATATAGGGTTTGAAAGGGCGGACATATCCGAACATAGGCACTCCTTAGGTTTTCGTTACTACACATTATAAAACACGATTGTGTATATCCCGTGAAATATATAACATTATACAACAATTTTAAGATAAAAGTCAATAATTTTTATGATAAAAATAAGGGTGGGGTAATGTAGGGATCGAAAAGACGAACGGGATAAAAAAATAGGGCAAAATACAAAAGGGCGACCAAAGGCCGCCCCTACATCAGGTTTTTATAAACAAACGCTGGGATCAGGTCACAGCAAACTGTGAGTTATAGAGATCGGCATAGAAGTCGTTCTTTGCCATAAGCTCATCATGACTTCCCTGCTCTACTATGTGTCCCGAATCCATTACTATGATAGTATCTGCATTCTTGATAGTAGAAAGTCTATGGGCGATTATAAAGCTCGTTCTGCCCTGCATCATTTTCTCAAAAGCACGCTGTACCAATATCTCCGTACGGGTATCTATAGACGATGTTGCCTCATCGAGAATGAGCATTGGCGGCAGCGAGAGCATTACTCGTGCGATACAGAGAAGCTGTTTCTGTCCTGCGGAGATAGTGCTGTAGCTGTCTGAAATAACGGTATCATAGCCCTTTGGCAGACGCTTTATAAAGCCATGACAATGGGCTGACTTGGCGGCGGCTATCATTTCTTCCTCGGTGGCGTCAGGCTTGCCGTAGCAGAGGTTCTCTCTTATGGTGCCTGTTTTCAGCCACGTTTCCTGCAGGACCATGCCGTACATACTTCTCATGGAATCACGTGTACAATCCTTTATAGGCTCGCCGCTTATGCGTATCTCGCCGCTGTCGGTATCATAGAACCTCATAAGGAGGTTTATCATGGTGGTCTTGCCGCAGCCTGTTGGTCCTACGATAGCTGTACGCTGACCGCTCTTTACATGGAGGTTAAAATTCTCGATAAGCTTCACATCAGGCACATAGCTAAATGACACGTTGTCAACGTCTAATGTGCCGTCAACGGAGGTAAGGACAGTAGCGTTAGAGCTGTCAGGTATCTCCTCTGTTTCGTCTATGACCTCAAAGACACGCTTTGCAGAAGCAAATGCACTTTGAAGCTCGGTGATAACGCCTGATATTTCATTGAAAGGCTTTGTATACTGGTTCGCATAGGTGAGGAAACAGCTAAGATTACCAACTGTGAAGCCCACGCCTTTTATTACAGAGAGTGCGCCCACGATACCGACAGCCATGTAGACGAGGTTGTTTACAAAACGTGTGCATGGGTTGGTGAGTGAGGAGAAGAATGTGGCGTTAAGTCCAACTTTCTGGAGTTTCAGGTTCACTTCTTCAAACTGCTCCTCAGCTTCTTCCTGATAGCCGAATGCTGTTACTACCTTCTGGTTGCCTGTCATTTCCTCAACAAGGCTGGTCATGTCGCCTCTTGCCACAGACTGCTGGTGGAAAAGTTTGAAGGTATTCTTGGCGATAAATCTAGCAACAAAAAGTGAGAGCGGCGTGAGGATAACAACGATAAGAGTTATTTTCACGTTGATAGAGAGCATGAAGCCAAGTGTACCGAAAATTGTACATACGCCTGTGAAGAGCTGTGAAAAACCCATGAGAAGTCCGTCTGACACCTGCTCCAAGTCGGAGATTATACGGCTGATTATATCACCGTGAGGGTGGGAGTCGATATAAGAAAGGGGTAGCTTTTGGAGCTTTGCGAAAGCATCGTTTCGGATATCTCTTACCACGCAATAGGTTATCTTATTTGTACAAAGTGACATAAGCCACTGGGCAATGCCTGTTACGGTGACTGTTACGCCAAGCTTGATGATGATATTGATAATTCCGTCAAAATCTACAAGTCCCTTGGCTATGATAAGGTCAACAGCATTGCCGACAAGGATAGGTGCATAAAGTGTGGTGGCAACTGCTATGACCGCAAAGACCATCGACAGGACGAACAGCCACATATGCGGTTTTGCGTATTTGAGAAGCGGTCTGAGAGCTGAGGTATCAAGCTTGTTTTTTGTGCTTTGTTTAGCCATTTGCCTGCGCCTCCTTTTCTGAAAGCTGTGAAAGGCATATTTCTTTATATACCTCGCAGCCCTTATAAAGCTCTGAATGAGTGCCGATACCTGCTATTCTGCCATCGTCAAGAACGATTATCTTATCGGCACTTTTTATAGATGAGATCCTCTGTGAAACTATGAAAACGGTCATGCCACTTGTTTTTTCGTGGATAGCTTTTCTTAGTCTTGCATCTGTGGCAAGGTCAATGGCGGAGGCTGAGTCATCGAGAATGAGTATCTCAGGATCACCAACCAATGCTCTTGCAATGGTAAGTCTTTGACGCTGACCGCCTGAGAGGTTTTTGCCCTCCTGAAGTATCATCTCGTCAAGCTTATCAGGCTTTTTCTCAACAAAATCTTTCGCCTGAGCGATATCAAGAGCGTTCCAGATATCCTCGTCCGTGGCGTTTTTATCACGCCACTGCATATTGTGTCTTATAGTACCCTTAAAGAGGACAGCTTTCTGAGGAACAATGCCTATCATACCTCTGAGCTGTGAGAATGGGTACTCTTTTACGTCAACGCCGTCAACGAGGACTTCGCCCTGACGGACATCATAAAATCTTGGGATAAGGTTGATAAGTGAGGTCTTACCTGAACCTGTACCGCCGATTATACCGATAGTTTCGCCTTTCATGGCTTTGAAGCTTATGTCCGAAAGAGAGTCGGCTTCGGCTGATGCGTATGAGAAGAAACAGTTCCTAAACTCTACGCATGGGGCATTACCGTCAGTTGCGACAGGCTTATTATCCTTATCGGATACACTTGGCTCCACAGCGAAAACGTCATTTATTCTGATAGCGGAAGCCTGCATTTTAGTGATATTTGTAACGAGTATCGCCATAGCGAGGAGTGCCAAAAGTATCTGGTTCATATAGTTTACAAGGGCTATCACTTCGCCCTGTGAGATAAAGCCTGTATAAACCGTTTTGCCGCCGAACCAAATGATAGCGATGATAGCGAAGTTTACGATAACATAGGTGGCAGGGTTCATAAGGGCGGAAATTCTTCCTGCAATTATCTGCTGGCGTCTAAGTTCTTCGGTATTATCGGCGAACTCTTTTTCCTCGTCCTTCTGACGGGAAAAGGCTCTGATAACTCTTGCGCCTGTGAGAGTTTCGCTTGTCATAAGGTTAGTTTTATCCAGCTTTTTCTGGATATTCTTATACTGCGGTATAGTGATGTGCATTATAAGGTAAATAACATAGGCAAGGCAAGGTGCGATTATCAGGAAGATAAGGGTAAGCTTTACTGAGATAGAGAATGCCATTATGATTGAGCCTAAAACGATAAAAGGCGAACGAAGAAACAGACGAAGGAGGATATTCACGCCCTGCTGAGCGGTATTGATATCCGCTGTCATTCTTGTGACAAGGGTATGGCTTCCAACGCTGTCTATCTCCGCATAGGACAGTGAATTGATATGCTTGAAAAGGTCACGTCGGAGGGCTGTTCCAAAGCCTAGGGACGCTTTTGCTGCGAAATACTGAGCAGTCAGCGCACAAGCCAGACCACAGAAGGCGAGGAGAACAAGCACGCCACCCATTTTATAGATGTAGGGCTTATCTTGATTTTTTATACCCACGTCGATGATATTAGCCATAACGAGCGGCACTGCAAGCTCGAAGCAGGCTTCGATAAGCTTAAACAGCGGACCGATTATGCTTTCTTTTTTATAGTTTTTCAGATACCTAAAAAGCTTCAGCATTTTTCTTTCTCCCAACTAAATAAAATCATATAAATTTTATTATATCATATGTTTTTGTACATTTGTAGACGAATAAGTTAATTCTTTAAAAAAGTGGGGGATAATGCAGGGGCAAAAAGTTCGCCCCTACAATAATCATCGCCGCAGGCGATACCTTCATTCCTCATTCCTCACTCCTCACTCCTCACTTCTCACTTCTCATTCCTCACTTCTAAAAAAGGGGGTTGACAAAAGGATGAAAGTGTGCTATAGTCATATCAATAGGTTTAAATGCTATGACGGAAATAAGTAGCCTTTTGCGAAATTTCAGAGAGCTTTCGGTCGGTGCGAGAAAGCATTTCTACAAAGTGTGAATACATTCCTGAGCTGTTCGCTGAGAAAGCTTTTGCGTAAGGCGAAACGGTTTGCACACGTTACAGTGCTATGGCTTCGCTTTCTGCTGAGCCTGTAAGGTCGGGAGTTTCCCGATAAACTGAGGTGGTACCACGATGATTCGTCCTCTGACAGATATTCTGTCAGAGGATTTTTTATTTATGTACCGCAAAAAAAATTATACGGAGGTATGAAAAATGACAGTATTTGAAGAACTGAAAAGAAGAGGTCTTCTCGCTCAGCTTACTGACGAGGAGGAGATAAAGGAGCTTATCAACGCCGGCAAAGCTACTTTCTACATTGGTTTTGACCCAACTGCTGATTCACTCCACGTTGGTCACTTTATGGCGCTTTGCCTTATGAAGCGTTTGCAAATGGCAGGCAACAAGCCTATCGTTCTTATCGGAGGCGGTACGGCTATGATAGGCGACCCGTCAGGCAAAACAGATATGAGAAAAATGATGACAAAGGAAACTATCAACCACAATGTTGAATGTTTCAAAAAGCAGATGTCACACTTCATTGATTTTTCTGATGACAAGGCTATTATCGTAAACAATGGCGATTGGCTTCTCGACCTTAATTATGTTGATGTACTTCGTGACGTTGGTGCTTGCTTCTCTGTAAACAAGATGCTTACATTCGAGTGCTACAAGCAGAGAATGGAAAGAGGACTGACTTTCCTTGAATTTAACTACATGATAATGCAGTCCTACGATTTCTACAGACTTTTCCAGGATTACGGCTGTAATATGCAGTTTGGCGGTGACGATCAGTGGGCTAATATGCTGGGCGGCACTGAGCTTATTAGAAAGAAGCTTGGCAAGGACGCTTATGCAATGACTATCACTCTCCTGCTCAACTCTGAGGGCAAGAAAATGGGCAAGACAGAAAAGGGCGCTGTATGGCTCGACCCTGAAAAGACTTCTCCATACGAGTTCTATCAGTATTGGAGAAACGTAGGTGACGCTGATGTTATCAAGTGCCTGAAGATGCTCACATTCGTTCCTATCGAAGAGATAGAGGAAATGGAGAAGCACATGGAGGGTGCTGAATACAACAAGGCTAAGGAGCTTTTGGCTTACGAGCTGACAAAGCTTGTTCACGGCAAAGAAGAGGCTGACAAGGCTGACGCTGCGGCAAAGGCTATTTTTGCAGGCGGTGGAAACAGCGACGATATGCCTAGCACGACTATTGCGGCGGCTGATCTTACTGACGGCAAGATAGGTATTCTTACACTTCTCGTTAAGTGCGGTCTTTGCCCTTCAAATGGCGAGGCTAGACGTCTTGTTACACAGAACGGCATTGCAGTGAATGGCGAGAAATTCACTGACCCTAAGGGTCTTGTTGATCTCTCTGAGCCTGTTGTTATCAAAAAGGGTAAGAAGATCTTCCACAAGGCTATTGCGGAATAATATAGTGCAAAATAATTTCCACGGGTGGACAGAAGTTCACCCGTTTTTTTGTATACAAATATATGGTATTTTGCAATATTCATAAACATTCACACAAAATACATATAAGGTTTAGCTATATTTAAAGTTATTCATATATACTTTTAATCAAAGGAAAGTTTACACGAAGCATACGAAAAAAACACGAAAAGAGGCGTGGATATGAATGGCAATCAGGAAGTGTTCAGACGGATAGAGAAAAAATATATCGTTGATGAACCGACTTATGAAAAGCTTATAAAAAAGCTCGATGGGCATTTTGTCAAAGACAGATATTACAAAAGCACTATCTGCAACATATATTATGACACACCAAGTCATCAGCTTGTAAGAAACTCCATTGAAAAGCCTGTTTACAAGGAAAAGCTGAGAGTGAGGAGCTACGGCGTACCTAATGATGAAGACATGGTCTTTGTGGAGCTGAAAAAGAAATACAAGGGTGTGGTCTACAAGAGGCGTATTGAAATGACCCTTGCACAGACCCGTGATTTCTTTGCAGGCAAAGAGGTACCTCATGATAATCCGCAGATAGAGAACGAGCTGAAATATTTTCTCAAATTCTATGAGGGCATTGCTCCTGCTATGTATCTGAGTTATGACAGGCTTGCTTACTGCGGTGCAGAAGACCCGTCCCTTAGGCTGACCTTTGACACGCACATTCTTTACCGTGAGGAGCAAAAGGAGCTTGACAAGGGCATATGGGGCAAAGAGCTTCTGCCTGCTGGCGTGAGGGTAATGGAGATAAAGATACCGAACGCTATGCCTCTTTGGTTATCGGCTATACTTGATGAACTGGAGATATATCCTGCGTCATTCTCAAAATACGGAACTGCGTATCTTAACGAATTTTCTGAAAAAATACATAAAGGTAAGGTGATAAGCTGTGCTTAATTCAACTACTCTTGCGGCTACTACTGTGACCACCACTGAAACGACCGTGGCGGCGATAACTACAAACGAATTTGTTTTCTGCACTGCGGCGTCTTTGGTGCTTGGTCTTATAATTGCATTTGCATTCAACTTCAAGCAGAAAAAGACAAAAAGCTTTATGATGACGCTTGCTTTGCTGCCTGTGATAGTACAGGTAGTGATAATGCTTGTAAACGGAAACATCGGTACGGGCGTGGCTGTTATGGGTGCATTCAGCTTGGTAAGATTCCGTTCTGTACCGGGAAGTGCAATGGACATTTGTGCTATCTTCCTTTCAATGGCTGTCGGTCTTGCGACGGGCACGAACCACCTTGCGTTGGCTCTTATGCTTGCGGTGTGCGTGAGCCTGCTGAACATTATTTATACGCTTCTGCCTATTGGCAAAAAGAAGTCGGGTCACAAGGATCTTAGTATCACTATCCCTGAAAGCCTTGATTACACTGAGGTATTTGACGATATATTTGAAAAGTATCTTTCAGAATGTGAGCTTGTTTCGGTAAAGACCACAAATATGGGAAGCCTTTTCAAGCTGAAATACCGCATTGAGCTAAAGGGTGACGCTAACGAAAAGAAGCTTATTGACGAACTTAGATGCAGAAACGGCAACCTTGAGATAATGTGTGCAGTGGCAGCAGACATTGAGGAACAATCATTCTGACAAAATAACAAAAGTATCCATAAGCAAAACCGCACAAGGCTAAAGCGGTCTTGTGCGGTTTTTTCAACCTTTTTTACCATACAAGGGGGTATTTTTCATGAAAATTTCGGACACTAAAAAGCTGGCAGCTATCACGGCGGCGTTTTTTATCACGGTCACGGCTTTTTCAGGCTGTTCAGAGAGTGCAAGTTCTTCACAGACCACAAACAGTGTTTCTCAGTCGGCAAAGTCTGACATTGACGCAAGCATTGCGGCAGAGGACATTGACGTTGGATATGACGAGGAAAGCTCAATAGGGATTACATTTGCTGATGGCAGTGCAGCTATAGACGGTGAGGGTGCGACCGCTGAGGGGGAAACTGTTACCATTTCGCAGGCAGGCACTTACATTCTTTCAGGCACGGCGACCAACGGCAGGATAATCGTTTCAGCGGACAAGACGGCTGAAATAAAGCTTATTTTCAATGGAGTTGACATAACTTGTGCGGACAACGCTCCCCTGCTTGTGAGCAAAGCTAAAAAAGTTTATATCGTGCTGGAGGACGGCACAGAGAACGTTTTGACGGACAGTGCAAGCTACTCTTTAGGAGAAGATGACAGCAACACAGACGGTGCTATTTTCTCCAAAGCCGACCTTACTATAAACGGCAGCGGTACACTTACTGTGAATGCAAACTACAAGCACGGCATAGTTTCAAAGGACGATCTTGTTATCACTGACGGAAATATCAATGTGACCTCGGCTTCAACCGCTATGGAAGGCAAGGACAGTGTTAAGATATCTGGCGGAACAGTCAACATTTCCGCAGGCACGAACGGCATAAAATCCACTAACACAGAGGCTTCTGACAAAGGCTTTATAAGCGTGACAGGGGGAAGCTTCACAGTAGTCGCAAACAATGACGCATTCGAGGCGGAAACTGTGCTTTCTATCGAGGGCGGAAGCTTTGACATCACCACAGGCGGTGGAAGTGCAAACGCTTCTATGAAGTCTGACGGCACGCCAAACAGAAATTGGCAGAACAACATGAGCAACGGTGGTGGTGGTCCGAACGAAATGGGCAGACCTGACGATAACGGAAACGGCACGGGAGGCGACCCGCCTGCAATGCCTACGGCTGACAACACAGGGCTGACTATCAAGACTACGGCCAACACTACTACGGACAGCGACAGCACAGATACAACGGACAACACTTCAACATCTGCAAAGGCTTTAAAGGCAGGCAACGAGGTAAACATAAGCGTCGGCGAGTTCAAGATAGATTCGGCAGACGATTCAGTACACAGCAACGGAAACATTGTTATAACAGGGGGAAACATTTCTGTGGCGTCGGGTGACAACGGAATGCACGCTGACGGAAATCTGACCATATCCGACGGCACTGTAGACATCACAAAAAGCTATGAGGGTATCGAGGGTTCTATCGTAACAATAGACGGTGGCACAATATCAGTGGTAGCAAGCGATGACGGAATAAACTGTGCAGGCGGAAGCGACACTGGATCAACAGACAGAATGGGTGCTGACCAATTCTCGTCACAGGACGGTGTTGAACTTAACATCAACGGAGGAACTGTAACCGTTGACGCTGACGGCGACGGACTTGACTCAAATGGCAACTTCACAATGGCAGGCGGTACAGTTTGCGTTTGCGGACCTACTAACGGTGGCAACGGTGCACTTGACTACAACGGCACTGCAAATGTAACAGGGGGAACGCTCATCGCCTGTGGTGCAGTTGGAATGGAAGAAGGCTTCAGTGACACCTCCACACAATACAGTGTTCTGCACGATCTTGGTTCGACAGTTTCAGCAAACGAAAAACTGACTATCACTGACAGTGACGACAAGGAGATCTTAAGCTTTACCCCAATAAAGACTTGGCAGAGCGTTGTATTCACAAGCGCTGACCTGAAGGAAGGCGAAACCTACACCATTACGGCAGGGTCGCAGTCGGAATCCGTGACTATTGACGGCATTGTTACTTCTAATTCCACGGGAATGAGCTTTGGCAGAGGTCATGGCGGAGGACGTGGTTTCTGATATGAACGAAAAAAGGACGAACTTGGGGTTCGTCCTTTTTTTGTGTTGCCATAAGGCTGCGATTGTCAAGCGGACGACCAAAGGTCGCCCCTACATTTGTGTAATATAAATCGTAGAGACGAACAGTGTTCGCCAGTTTTTGCTCACCTTTGTTGTATACATACGCAAAAAAAGACCGCCTCATGATGAAGCGGTCTTTAGTAAGCAATTTAGTTTTGGCTGTGCAGATTATGCAAGCTCAGCAAAGTACTTGATTGTTCTTACCATCTGTGATGTGTAAGAGTTCTCGTTGTCGTACCAAGAAACTACCTGTACCTCATAGAGATCGTCAGCGATCTTAGATACCATTGTCTGAGTAGCATCGAAGAGTGAACCAAATCTCATGCCGATAACGTCAGAAGAAACGATTGGATCCTCGTTGTATCCAAATGACTCAGAAGATGCAGCCTTCATAGCAGCGTTGATGCCTTCAACTGTTACGTCAGCACCCTTTACAACTGCTGTAAGGATTGTTGTTGAACCAGTTGGAACTGGAACTCTCTGTGCAGAACCGATGAGCTTGCCGTTAAGCTCTGGGATTACAAGACCGATAGCCTTTGCAGCACCTGTTGAGTTAGGAACGATGTTTGCAGCACCAGCTCTTGCTCTTCTCAGGTCACCCTTTCTGTGAGGACCGTCGAGGATCATCTGGTCGCCTGTGTAAGCATGGATAGTGCTCATAATACCGCTCTGGATAGGAGCATACTTGTTAAGAGCATTAGCCATAGGAGCAAGACAGTTTGTTGTGCAAGATGCAGCTGAAATGATTGTATCGTCAGCTGTAAGTGTCTTCTCGTTTACTGAGTAAACGATAGTCTTGAGGTCGTTACCAGCAGGAGCTGAGATAACTACCTTCTTAGCACCAGCATCAAGGTGAGCCTGGCTCTTAGCCTTTGATGTATAGAAGCCTGTGCACTCGAGAACTACGTCTACACCAAGCTTGCCCCAAGGACAATCCTTAGCGTCCTTTTCTGCATAAATCTGAAGAGTCTTGCCGTCAACAGTGATAGTATTAGCCTCATCATCAGCTGATACTGTGTGAAGGTTCTCACCGATCTTACCACAGTAACCGCCCTGAGCTGTATCATACTTAAGAAGATCAGCGAGCATTGAAGGCTTTGTCAGGTCGTTGATTGCAACTACCTCGTAGCCCTCTGCGCCAAACATCTGTCTGAATGCAAGACGTCCAATACGTCCAAAACCATTAATTGCGACTTTAACTGCCATAATTAATTTACCTCCTAAAAATTTTTCTGTATTTATTATACTACATTTTTCAATACATTGCAAGTGTTTTTACAAAAAACTTAGAACTTTTTTTCTTTAAATCTTGACCGTAAAGCCATCTGAGTCCTGATCCGTCAAAGCACTGCTAAATTCTTTAAAATATGATCAAATATTGATGATTTTTTATTGACTACCCCGACAGTTTAGGTTATAATATTTACATGAGATCTTTATGAAAGGCAGGCTAACAAAGTGGAACTGACATCTTCTGTGAAAGAGATATACGCTCAGTCTGAGGAAAACATTATCCTCACTGACGCTGAGCTTAATGTCATTTGGAAAAATCATGGTGATCTGCCTGATGTTATAGATATTTCTGCTTTATGCGATACTCCGGAAAACGCTTTCATTCTGCCTGTCGAAAAGACAGCTACCTTTGAATATAAGGGCAGGTTTGCAGACTCAGCGGCAATGCGGTTTGAACCACTGAGAGATAATGGCATTATAACGAATTATCTCATACACTATTACTCCTGCATGGACATAGAACGTCTTTCGGACAAGTCTGGATATTTACGCTTCAAATCGAATTTTCTCGGCAACATAAGGATGGAGCTTTCTAAAATGTTAGCGATGCTTGACAGCCAAAAGAAATCCTTCTCTTCAAAAGCCGGCACTGAATATGAGCATTTTGACCATGAGGCAAGGCTTCGTATACTGAAGACATTTTCCGCAACGGTGAACATGACAGAACTTGCAAAATATTTCAGTGGCAATTTCACAACTGAATATCAGAGCCTATCAGACATATGCGGTGAGGTATGCGACGAAGAAGGCAATTTGCTGGAGGAGGACGGCTGTATTTTCAGATACTCCATTGACCCGTGCATTTATTTTGAAACAAACAAAAGCCTTATTAAAAATGTGCTTGTAAATCTGCTTGTGAACGCATATATGTACAATGACAAGGAACAACGGCAGGTGGAGCTTATCCTAAAAACTGAGGACGACAGGATAATACTGTCAGTAAGTGATAACGGCAATGGCATGACAGACGATGTATGGCAGGCGGCTATCACACCATTTGGCACATTCCAGAAATACAGTAGCAGTGAGGCGTTGGGGCTTGCACTGGCAAAATGCTTTTGCGACCGTTTTGACGGTGAACTAAGTTATCGCAGCGAGATCGGCAAAGGCACTTGTGTGACCATGAGTTTCCCATGTGACAGCCGTGGTTTGCCAAAAGAGTTTCATGTGAGCAGAATGCCACCCATACCGAACCCATACGGCAGTACCTACTGCATAATGGCTAAAGGGCTTGACCCACTGAAATAGGGTTTGGGCAATATACAGAGCAAGTGAATAGATGGGATACAAAAAAGGCAGTGCCGATTTTCTCGGTACTGCCTTGATTATTTTATGGAAATTAGTCCTTGATGATAGACTTACCTGTCATTTCCTTTGGCTGCTCCAGACCCATGAGTTTGAGCATTGTTGGTGAAAGGTCAGCAAGAACGCCGCCCTCTCTGATAAGAACATTGCCTGCACCTGCGATAATAAGAGGTACAAGATTGGTTGTGTGGGCTGTGAATGGAGAGCCGTCCTCTTCCATCATCTTATCTGCGTTGCCGTGGTCTGCTGTGATAAGTGCTATACCGCCCTTTGCAAGAACTGCGTCAACCGTTTTGCCTACGCACTCGTCAATTGCTTCTACTGCTGCTACGGCTGCGTCGAACACGCCTGTGTGACCTACCATATCGCAGTTTGCATAGTTGAGGATAATTGCGTCATACTTGTCAGACTCTATTCTCTTGAGAACTTCGTCGCAAACAAGATATGCGCTCATTTCAGGCTGGAGGTCATATGTTGCTACCTTTGGTGAATTGATGAGGGCTCTGTCCTCGTTCTCAAAAGGAGCTTCTACACCGCCGTTGAAGAAGAATGTAACGTGTGCATACTTCTCTGTTTCAGCGATTCTAAGCTGTGAAAGGCCCTTCTTTGCGATATACTCGCCGAAAGTATTTTCAAGGCTTGCTGGCTTGAATGCAACGTCAACGTTTGGCATTGTTGCGTCATACTGTGTCATGCAGACATAGTAAAGTGGAAATCTGCCATTTCTTCTCTCAAAGCCTGTGAAGTCGTCGTCAACGAGAGTTCTTGTTATCTCTCTTGCTCTGTCAGGACGGAAGTTGAAGAAGATAACGCTATCGTTTGCGGATATCTTGCCGTTTTCATCGATAACTGTAGGAACAACGAACTCGTCTGTAACGTCAGCGGCATAGGAAGCCCTGATAGCGTCAACTGCGTTATCAGCCTTATTGCCCTCGCCGTATACCATTGCGTCATAAGCCTTGCCTACACGCTCCCAACGGTTATCTCTGTCCATTGCATAGTAACGTCCCATTACTGTTGCTATCTTGCCGACACCAATTTCCTTGAGCTTTTCTTCAAGCTCAGCTACGAAGTCAGCACCGCTTGTAGGAGGAACATCTCTGCCGTCCATGAAGCAATGAACGTATACCTTTGTAAGACCTGCTTTCTTAGCAAGCTCCAAAAGGCCATAGAGGTGTGAATTATGTGAGTGAACGCCGCCGTTTGAAAGAAGTCCGAACAGGTGAAGTGCGCTGTCATTCTTCTTGCAGTTCTCAACGGCTGCTGTGAAAGCTTCGTTTGAGAAGAATTCGCCGTCCTTGATAGACTTTGTAATTCTTGTAAGCTCCTGATAAACTATTCTTCCTGCGCCGATATTTGTATGGCCTACCTCTGAGTTACCCATTTGTCCCTCAGGAAGTCCAACGTCCATGCCGCTTGCACCGATAAGAGTGTGCGGATAGTTGGCAAGAAGTCTGTCGATATTAGGTGTTTTGGCAGCTCTGATAGCGTTGCCGTAATCCTTGTGATTATAGCCGAAGCCGTCCATAATGATAAGTGCTATGGGTTTCTTTGACATATTTCTTAGTCCTTTCAACATCATTTATATTCGTATTATCCCCAATAACCGCCCTTTTCAAGAAAGCTCAGGACATATTCCTTAAATTCCTTGGCAGTATCGTCGCTTGTGTAATAGGTCTTTGCGCCGATACGGACATAGTTGCTCTCTCCTGCTTCATAGTAGATAGCTGGACCTTCTGAACATTTTATATCCAGCCAATCGCCGCCAACAACGTACTCCTTTGAATCCGGCTCTTTCTCCTCTGCGTTTTCCATGACTTTCGTGCGGAACTCTGTTATCTTGTCGAGCAGCTCGCTGTCTGTGAACTCAACGCCGTAAAGAAGCTTACTAGAGTCCATTTTGATAGTTACATTTTCAAGCTGAGCCTCAGATGTTGTCTGAGAGCTTTCTGCCGCCGGTGCGCTGCTTTCGTCAACGCTTCCGCAAGCTGCAAATGACATACACATGGATAATACTAATGCTGCAAATATTATTTTTTTCACAGTTGCGTCCCCCTGTTCAAAAAAAAGCAGAGGACAGCCGCAGCCGTCCCCTGCGGAACTTTTTATTTGTTTGTTCTTGTGACGAATGATATTTTACCCCTAGATATCCGTCTGTTAATTAGCCCTCAACAGCAGCCTGAACGATAGTGTTGAAGTCAGCAGCCTTCAGTGAAGCGCCGCCGATAAGACCGCCGTCTACGTTCTCCTTAGAAAGAAGCTCTGCACAGTTCTTAGCGTTCATTGAGCCGCCGTACTGAATTGTAACTGCCTCTGCTGTAGCCTCGTCATAGATCTTAGCAAGTGTTGCTCTGATGAATGCGCAAACTTCCTCTGCCTGATCTGCTGTAGCTGTCTTGCCTGTGCCGATAGCCCAAACTGGCTCGTAAGCGATAACGGACTTCTTAACGTCCTCTGCTGATACACCGAAGAAATCAAGCTTTACCTGTCTTGCGATAACTTCCTCTGTGATGTTGCACTCACGCTCCCAGAGTAGCTCGCCAACGCAAACGATAGGCTTAAGACCAGCTGCAAGAGCTGCCTTTGTTCTCTTGTTTACTGTTTCGTCTGTTTCACCGAAATACTGTCTTCTCTCAGAGTGACCGATAACAACGTACTCAACGCCAAGCTCAACGAGCATATCTGCTGAGATCTCGCCTGTGAAAGCGCCGCTCTTCTCAAAGTGAACGTTCTCTGCACCGATCTTTACGTTTGAACCTGCTGTTGCGTTGATAGCAGTTTCAAGGTTTGTGAAAGGAACGCAAGCGATAACTTCAACCTTGCCCTCAGCGTTTGCAACAAGTGGCTTGATAGCTTCGAGAAGCTCCTTAGCCTCAGGTCTTGTCTTGTTCATTTTCCAGTTTCCTGCAATAATTGCTTTTCTTACAGCTTTTTTCATGATAAAAAACTCCTTTATTTTTTATAGGGAACAGAAAAACTGCTCCTACTAGTTTTCCAAGTCTATTATACAACATTCCCTCGTATTTGTCAACTAATTAACAAAGGCTTGGACTTATTTTATCTGTTTATTACAGCTTGTCTATAAGCATAACGACACCGAAAACGCCAAGCAGGACACCGACAGCGATAGCCGCATAGCCAAAAGGCGTTTTCTCCTCTTTTTCCTCGGTTTCCTTTTCCTCCTCAGTGACTTCTACCTTTGATTTTTCATCATCAAGGTAAAATTCCTGTGGGTTTGCGGGGTTATACTTTATGTCTATCATGTCGCCCTTTTCATAGCCATTGTCTGTAACTATCTGGGTATACTTTTCTCCGTTCACAGTATAACCTATTTTCCATTCAACAAAGACCTGATCTTCACCGCCGCTAAAAGACGGCATTGTTGTTTTTACCTTCTGCAAAGCCTTTGCCTGCATTGGCTCATAATGGTCTTCTTCGGGAATATTCTGTTCTTGATCCGGGAAAAACCGATAGCCTTTAAGCGCCTTGATACCGAAATATATCAGCCCTATTCCTGTAAGGAACAGAATTATCCCTCCGATTCCCTGCCAGCCAAGGTTAACGCCTGCCAAAACACTGACCTTGAAATTTTCAGCTAAAAGCATTAATTCGTTCATTCCGTCACCTCGTTTCTTTCAGAGGAATCGGGCGAGATAATGACAATATGTCCGCTTTCCGACCCGCTGTCCTCGAAGGTTTTCATATTAAAAGTATGTATGAAAGTCATTATAGAGATTACAGCAAACACCGCTGCAAAAGCTCCGAAAAAAATTCTCATGCTTATCCCGTAAACAAATTCGCCGCGGCATTCATTTTCAATTTCGGCGATACCGTCTGCATAATCCGAAAGGTAAAAATCGTCGGGATCATTCTCACCATAACATATATTTACATAGCCGTCGTTAAGAATGTTTTCGATAAATTTGCGGTAAACTATGCCGCTTTGATCTGTATATTCGATTTCAAGCTGGTTTACATAGGAAGTATACGCTCCCCTGCTTTCGGAAAAATCCTCATATTCGGATCTGCTTTCCCCTACTACCTTAGCAAACGTTTTAACATATTTACTGCAATCATCGGAACTTTCTGAATTTCCGTAACGCTTACAGCCGATCTTTACAAATCCAACTGCCGCCAGTGCCGACGCAACAGCCAATATACAGGCAAAAACAAATGCCGCAGTAATACTGCTTTGTGAATAGTATACTGTCAAAACCAAAGGTTCACGGTAAATCATTGATACCCCCATAATTAAAAAGGGGCAGGCAAATGACTGCCTGCCCCAGCTTTTAAGTCGAGCAAATATATAAATTACTTGTCGGCAATAACGTCGATACCCGGAAGAACCTTGCCCTCGAGGTATTCAAGTGAAGCTCCGCCGCCTGTTGAGATGTGTGACATCTTGTCAGCGAAACCGAGCTGGATAACTGCTGCTGCTGAGTCGCCGCCGCCGATGATAGTTGTAGCGTCTGTTTCAGCAAGTGCCTTTGCAACTGCGATAGTACCTGCTGCAAGTGTTGGGTTCTCAAACACGCCCATAGGACCGTTCCAAACAACTGTCTTTGCAGACTTAACAGCCTCGCCGAAGAGAGCCTGTGTCTTTGTGCCGATATCAAGGCCTTCCTTGTCAGCTGGGATCTTATCAGAATCAACAACTTCTACGTCGATAGGAGCGTCGATAGGATCAGGGAAACCTGCTGCAACTGTTGTGTCGATAGGGAGAAGAAGCTTCTTGCCGAGCTTTTCAGCCTTTGCCATCATTTCCTTGCAGTAGTCGATCTTTGTATCGTCAACGAGGGAAAGACCAACTTCCTTGCCCTGTGCCTTAAGGAATGTATATGCCATACCGCCGCCGATGATAAGTGTATCGCACTTCTCGAGGAGGTTTGAGATAACGTTGAGCTTATCTGCTACCTTTGCGCCGCCGAGAATAGCAACGAATGGTCTAACAGGTGTTTCAACTGCATTTCCGAGATAGTTGATCTCTTTCTGCATGAGGTAACCAACTGCTGTTTCCTTAACGAACTTTGTAACGCCTGCTGTAGAAGCATGAGCTCTGTGAGCTGAACCGAAAGCGTCCATTACGAATACTTCGTCGTCAACGAGGTCAGCAAGTTCCTTAGCAAAGCCTTCGCCGTTCTTTGTTTCCTCTGCGCCTCTGAATCTTGTGTTCTCAAGAACAACGATATCACCGTCAGCCATTTCAGCAACTGCCTTCTTAGCGTTGTCGCCAACTACTGTATCGTCAGCAGCAAATGTTACCTTTGTTTCAGGAAGAAGCTCTGCAAGTCTTGCAGCAGCAGGAGCAAGTGAGAACTTAGCCTCTGGGCCGTTCTTTGGCTTACCAAGGTGTGAACACAGAACTACCTTGCCGCCGTCAGCTACCAGCTTCTTGATAGTTGGGAGAGCAGCTGTTATTCTGTTATCGTTTGTAATAACGCCGTCCTTAAGAGGAACGTTAAAGTCAACTCTTACGAGTACCTTTTTGCCCTTTACATTAATGTCATCAACAGTAACTTTGTTTAAACCTGCCATTTTAAAGACACCTCTCAATTTAATTTTTTAATTCACGTTGTTAAAAAACTAACAACCTTACCTTTATTATATAACATACCGCCATAAAAATCAAGTATTTTTTTATAATTTTTACCCTGATTTTATAACTTTAGGCTTTTAAAGTGCGTCCACCTTTATCTCTCCGTTGTCAGCGGATATTGCCACGGCGGACACTGCTCCCTCGCCCTTGTCTATAAGCAGTTCGGCTATCTTATCCTCCACCTCGTTTCTTATGACACGGCGGATATCTCTTGCACCAAGCTTCTGACCGTATGCCTTATGTGCAATAGTTTTCAGAGCTTTATCTGTATATCTCAGGCTGATATGTTTCTCCTCCAGCGGTGATTTCATCTCGTCCAGCATAAGGCCTGCTATGCCAGCGAAATTCTCCTCTGTGAGCGGATTGAACACAACTATCTCGTCAATTCTTCCAAGGAACTCGGGACGCAGGAACTCTCTCAGTGCTTTCATTGCTTTATCCTTGGCGATATCACTGTCGGTCTTATTGAAGCCCACACCTGTATCTCTATCAGTCGAACCTGCGTTTGATGTCATGACGATAACTGTATTCTCAAATGAAACGCTTCTGCCCTGCGAATCGTTGATACGTCCCTCGTCAAGTATCTGGAGAAGTATGTTCATAACGTCAGGGTGAGCCTTTTCTATCTCGTCAAAAAGCACCACTGAATATGGTCTGCGGCGCACCTTTTCGGTAAGCTGACCTGCTTCATCAAAGCCTACATATCCCGGAGGTGAGCCGATAAGCTTTGATACTGAGTGCTTCTCCATATACTCGGTCATGTCAACTCTGATAAGCGGCTCGGTGGCGTCAAAAAGCTCTTCTCCAAGGACTTTCACAAGCTCTGTTTTTCCAACGCCTGTTGGGCCGACGAAAATAAATGAAGCAGGTCTGCGACGTTTTGAAAGCTGAACCCTTGTACGCTTTATTGCCTTTGCAACCTTATCAACGGCTTCGTCCTGACCGATAACACGCTTTGAAAGGGCTTCTTTAAGATGCTTTATCTTGTCATACTCGGTCTGAGCTATCTTATTGGCAGGGATACCTGTCCAAAGCTCTATTACCTTTGAGATATCTTCCTCTGTGACCTGAACGTTTTTAAGAGTTTCTTCCACCTCTTTGAGTCTGTTCTGGATCCTGAGTATCTCGCCCTTTTCCTTTGCGATTATCTCATAGTCAGGGTCTGACTTCTGCTCGTAATCCTCAACGAGCTTTTCATGCTTTTTAAGCTCCTCGTTAAGTGCGTCGAACTCCTCTATTTCAGGTGTTCTGATACTTGTGCAGGCGCAGGCTTCGTCAAGAAGATCTATCGCCTTGTCAGGGAGAAATCTGTCGTTGATATATCTTTCAGAAAGCACTGCACACTCTCTGAGCATATCGTCTGATATCTTTACTCTATGGAAATTCTCGTAATACTGCTTTATGCCTTTGAGGACTGTGATTGTGTCCTCAACTGTCGGCTCGGAAACTGTTACAGGCTGGAAACGTCTTTCAAGTGCAGAGTCCTTTTCGATATACTTTCTGTACTCCTTGAAAGTCGTTGCGCCTATTACCTGTATCTCGCCTCTTGAAAGGGACGGTTTCAGGATATTAGCTGCGTTCATCGTTCCCTCATTATCGCCTGTGCCAACAAGGGTATGCACCTCGTCTATAAAGAGGATAACATTGCCCTGCTCTTTGACCTCTTCCACAAGTCCTTTGCAACGGCTCTCGAACTGTCCCCTGAACTGAGTGCCTGCAACAAGTGCGGTAAGGTCGAGGAGGTAAAGCTCCTTATCCTTAATATGGAACGGCACATCTCCGCCAACTATCCTCTGCGCGATACCCTCGGCAATGGCTGTTTTACCAACGCCAGGTTCGCCTATAAGGCATGGGTTGTTCTTCTGACGTCTTGACAGGATATGGATAACTCTTGATATCTCCTTATCTCTGCCCACAACGTTATCAAGCTTGCCCTCTCTTGCTTTCTGAGTAAGATTTGTGCAATAGTTGTTGAGAAATTTAAGCTTTTTCTTTTTATCCTTTGGCTTGTTCTCTCCGCCCTCATCGGTGGCTTTAGGCATACCTCCTGCAAGGTTGCTGAAAAGATTGGCTGCGTCACCGCCGAAAAGATTGCTCAGGAAGTTCGTTCCGCCCGGCTCAAAATCGTCCCCGTCGGAAGCCTCCATAAGCTGATTTGACATTGCTTCAAGGTCATCGTCTGAGATGCCCATTGCCTTCATATAATCGTCCACCTGCGAAATGCCAAGCTCCTTAGCACAAACAAGGCAAAGTCCCTCGTTCTTCTTGTGCTGAGGGTCCTTGGCGTTCATCTGTGAGATGAACACCACAGCAGGACGCTTTTTACATCTTGAACACATTAACATTTTTATTTGCTCCTTTCCTTACTGATACACCTTACGGTAATCATTTATACAGAATATCAAAGAAGTAACTGAACAGATAGGTATTTTCAAAAACAGCGCTGTTGAACTTGGGAAGCTTGTTCTCGGTAGCATTTATCACAGTGCAGACCATAAAGGCTATCAACACCAGATACAGACCGCCTTTGCAAAGACCAAGCGCCATGCCTGCAAAATGGTTTGCCGCTGTCAGACCTGCCATTCGGGTAAAAACTCCCGACAGACGCAGGATAAGCCTTATGACTATCTCCATAAGCACATACACCATCATGAACACGCAAAGCCTTATAAAAGTCAGGGCGATCGGTCGGAAAATGTTCTTTTCCAGATACTCAGCACCAGTTCTGCCACCCTCAGAGAGAGCCTTGACGGCTTCGTCTATCTGCTCGGCAGTGAACTTCACCGCCTTAGACAGACTTTTTCCAAGCTTATTGCCCTCCAGCTTTTCGCTGAGCTTTTGGGGCATAACACTGTGGATATACTCTGAAAGCTCCTCGCCCTTTTGCTGAGCGGTATCAAAGTCTGTTCCCTTTGAAACAAGCAGCTTTTCGGTATTCTCCGCAAGAGTGCCTGCCCCTGACAGAACGTTTTTTATCTCCTCATCTGAAAGGTCGATATCAACGCCCTCGTTTTTCAGTTCATTGCTCACAAGCTTTGAAAGATCCGTCTGTTCAGCAGCGTTTTCAAGGCTCGTTATAAGCTGTGTTTTGAAATATTTGTTATATACATTTTCAGCCGACATATTGGCTATAAGAAAAGCCACAATAACGGCTGCCACTGTTCCGAGCATTGTGATGACATATCTCACAAAGCCCTTACAGTATCCTGTCAGAGCGGTCACGATAAGGATCATTATAACTGCTCCGTCAAAAAAATATGCCATATTTTCCTGCCTTTCGTCAGGTCTCGAAAGCTATTTTGTTTATCTCATGCAGACCTAGGAAATAAACGCTGTCGTTGAGGTAAACAAAGTCAAGATACTCAGAGGACACTGCCGCTGTTGCAAGTAGATTTCCTGCACTGTCATAGGCTTCTATATTATCCTCGCCGAGAAGGATCACCTTCTTGTTCTCTGCGGTCATTTTCTTAGGCTTGCCGCTTTGAGTATAAACAACGCTATCAGGCTTATCTCCGTCAGAGTCCGAACGGAACACTGCAAGAGTTCCTGTTTTACGCTGTATGCCATCGAATGCTACTGCGGCAGTGGTATCTGTCAGGGCATAGTCTGAAAGCTCCTCAGGATATTCATACTGCATAAGTATTTTACCATTGCTGTCAAGCTTGTAGAAGCAGGTATCGCCCACTACCCAATAATCGCCGTTATCGTTTCGCTGAACGGCAACTGCGAGAGTTTCAAGCTGTTCGCTCTTCATCTTCTCCTCTGTGCTGTCAAAGGTCACATAATAGATGACCGAGCGTAACGCTCCGCCACTGCTGGAAAAGGTTGAGATACAGCAGCCGCTTCCGTCCTTATCAAAGCTTATATCAAGTATTCTTCGTGAGCTTGACCACTGATATATCTCCGCTCCCGAGGAGTCATAAACTGTCAGCACTGCGGCATATTTCTCAGTCTGGGTGACAACTGCCACTGTGCTGTCAGGGGCTATCTCCGCCAAAAGTATAGACTGGTCTATATCCTTTGAGAGCAGCTCGCCCTTTTTATTCAGCACTCTGAAAGAATTTCCACCGTTATCATAAACAAGCACACGCTTGCCAGATGTTCTTACAACAGGGTTTGCAAAGTTGTGAGAATTATCCGATATCTTATTGCCAGACTCGTCATAAAAAGCAATGTTCCTGTCGTCAACTCTCACTATACCGTCGGAAAGCTGTTTTATAACGTTAACGGAGCTTTCATCAAAGGTCAGCGGGAAATTTCCACTTTGCTTTTTGCCGTCGTTTACTATAGTGGCATGAGGTCTGTCCAAAATGCCCTCAAGCTTCGGCACCCACACTCCTCTTGAAGCGTAAACGCCAACTCCGAAAGCGACCACCACTGCTATGGCGGCTATCTTTTTATAGAGCTTTTTGTTTTTCTCTTTCTTTCTTGCCGCTCTTATATCGGTGACGTTGGATATCTCCTCGTCAGACCTCTCTGCTTTCTCGGCTTTTTTCTCTTTTCTGCTTTTATGCTCGGATTTTTCCTCTTTGCTTTCTGAAACCTGCTCTTTATTTTCACCGCCTGATACTGTTATCTTGCTTTCATCAGCTTTTTCAGGCTTTTCCACCTCGGCTTTATCCTCGGTGTTCGTCAGCTCTATTCTGCTTCGTGACTCCTCGGCTTCTTCCGCTTCTTTTCGGAGCTGTTCTTCCTGCTCACGTTCCGCCGCTTTCTGAGCCGCCTTTTTCTGGCGCTTTATCTCTCTGAAAGTAACGTTCGGCATAGGCTCTTCTGCACCGTGAAACTCGTCACGCTGAACAAAATCCGTCTGCTTGGTTATTCTTATTGTTTTTTCTTCTTTGGTAGGCGGATTTTTCTTTCTCCGCCTGCTCTTTGATCTTTTATCATTCACCTTGTTCAGATCCTTTATCTTTATCATAATACACTTCGTTAAGATACAATCCCTGCGGCGGAACGGTCTTTCCGCCTCTTGTTCTGTCCTTTGACGCAAGTATATCGGGTATTTGAGTTTCTCCTATCTTGCCCTCATTTATAAAAATAAGCGTGCCTACCATTATCCTTACCATATCTGTCTCTTATACACATCTGACGCTGCCGACGAACTCTAGGGTGTAGA
>ENA-UAOY01000311-UAOY01000311.1-human-gut-metagenome-genome-assembly--contig:-NODE-311-length-24135-cov-6.657392_pt1 | contig 24135 bp, 19 predicted proteins | sample MGYA00243477_ERZ654571 | MGnify/ENA primary metagenome ERZ654571 (study PRJEB26926, sample SAMN06164761) | human gut metagenome | biome: ENVO:00009003; feature: ENVO:2100002; material: ENVO:00002003...
TTGAGAAATAATATTATCATTGCAAGCAGGTATGTTCCGGCCATATTGAGCCCCTATCTCGGAATAAATTTAAAACAGCTTCTAAAAAAAAGAGTCCCATTCTCTAAACGGGACTCTTTCCATACATTACATTTATTTTACCAAAGAGACATTTGAGAGGAATCAACTTGCTGCGCTTTCTTTTGCTCCACAGCAGCCTGTTCTTCGGCTTCACGCTTCTTTTTCTCCTCTTCTTTCCGTTTTGCAATCATCTCGGGTGTATCGGGTCTGGTAGGAATTAACCAGTTATCATCGAATGAATCGAGACCCGGAAAATCGTCTTCCCCTGTGTTTGTATCAACACTCTTAGGGGGATTCTCCGTAACTTCCTTCGATTCCTCTACCGAAGTTTTTACATTGCTTTTTGTTTCACTTTCGTCCTGACGAACTTCAAAACTAATTACGGACGATGTGTCTTGTTTCTCTTCGACTGGCGTAACGGTTTCCGGCTCTTGTTTTTCATTCGTGTTTTTCACAAATTTCAAATTCTCTATCTGTGCTAATAGTTCTTGTCGTTGATTTCGCAATGCGGCTACCATTGCATTGGCATTTTCTAAATCGCTTTTCAGCGACTCAATTTCGTTTTTATTACCGACATTTCCCTGTGTCACAGCCTGTTCTAATTTTTCTTTTTGTTCTATCAGATCATTCAGTCGAGCTTGGAGTTGTTTGTTTTCTTCCTCCACGGATTGCAAGTTGTCTAAGAGTTGTGCTATTTTTTCATCTTTCGATGCTTTTATCTGCTCAAACTGTTGCAATTTAATTTCGACTTCATCTACTACCTTCAACCCATTCTGTGCTTCGGATAGCTGAATTTCAAGCTCTTTTATCTGCTTTAAGAGTTGTGAATTTTTATCTTCTCGTTGCATTAAGTCTTGTCGAGCTGCTTCCAACTGACTTGCAATCTCGGTCTCTTTATCTTTTGCCTGTGATAGTTCTTTGCGAGCCTGCTGTAAATCCATGCGAAGTTGCTCTACATCGGATATATTTTCTTTCTGTGTTTTAAGTTCGGCTCTTAACCTCTCAATTTCGGCAGAAGCTGCCTCCAATTCTTCTTGATGAACATTAGAGACTTTCAATTTATTCACCAAACTTTTATTTTCCAGTTCAAACTGCTCTTTTTCGGCTTCTAACGCAGCGATACGAGCTTCCAGCTCATGCACTTTTTCCGCCACCGCCCGTTTCTGTCGTTCGGCGCTTAATTGAGCACTTTGCATAGTATTACGCTGCTCTTCCAATTCTTTCATTTTTACCCGTGCCTCTTCCATTTCTTTCGTTAAATTGAGGTGTTCTGTTTTCCATTTCCGTGAAACGGATTCACGGGCACGCTCATTTACCGCACAGATAAATTCTTTAAACGGTTTATCTAATCGATCGAAGAGATATTTTTTCTCCGCTTCCTTATCCAGTGCGGCCAATATATAATCGGGAAGCGATTTGTTCAATAATTCTAACAATGTATCGAGCAGCGTATCGGGGAGTTGCAGTTCCTCCTCTTTGTCTTCTCCAACTCTCGAAGCAGACGGAGTAACGTCACTCTCATTATCCTGTCGCTCTTTTTCCCGAATACATGCATTCGTAATATTTTCAGCAGTATAAGGTTGAGCCTCGAATTCATCATCTTCGCCAGAAAACCCCAACGCTTTCATCGTTTTTCTAAATATAGACATAATTTTCTACCTTATTTATTTTCAATTTGTTCCACTCCGGGCTTTGTCACCAGACCTTTCCCTTTGCGTCCGTTTATCTCTATCAATACAGGAGCATCAAATTTAACAATTCTCAAAGATTCCGATTCGTACACAGCAGGGAGCTCATTCAGATAACTTTCATCGTAATAGCCATCGCCTGCAAATGTATTTACCGTAAAATAGCCAACACCAAACGAAGTCAAATTCTGAAAGAAATGCGTTCCCTGACTTGGTTCTATCCTATAATTATCAAGTGCGGACTCTACAATGAGACGGGCTGATGATATATGCGGCCATTTAACCGGAATTCCCAGTGAAGAGTCACTCGACCCCCATCGCCCGGGCCCTACCAAAATATAGTTTTCTTCCCGCTCGGTAAAGGTACGATTTATTTTCTCTATTTCACGTGCTATATTTACATTATTTGAGGACTTAAAACTCGATGATTTTACATAGACAATATGAGATACATTATCCATCACGCCGTGTCCCAACGCCGTATTGCTTTTAAGAATGGTTCTTTCGTCGGGTAAATCCATTACTTCGTCGCTAAGCATTTCCTTCATATCGACAATAGGCCTTATCTGCAACCAATAGACCGTACCGGGAGTATTACCCGGCCCTACAAGATTTCCCGCAAACTCTATTTCTACCGGCCGTCCCATTTCACGACTGCCAATGGTAAGCATGGAATCGAGAATAGAGGCTAACGGAAAGGCTTCATGTTGCAAGATATTGGCAAACGTAACGACTTTGCGCCCCCCATCATAATAACCGTCCCGGATCATCTGATCGACAGGATCGTAAGTAGAAACCATCAAACGAAGGGAATTGTCTTTCTCGGCATCACGAACGGAGAGTTTCAACAAATTGAAGCCATCGTCAATAGAGAAAGGTTTTTCACCTCTATTCATATCCAACGCATAGAATCGTGTTTGTGTATCTCTCAACGCCAAATCGAGTGTACTGGTTTGCAATACTTTATTGGGATGCCGTGGAGAGAATCGTAAACTGCGTCCTCCATCGACAATATATTTTCCTAACCCAATGGCCAAATCGACAACTCCATCTTCGGCCTTTTCGTCATTAATAGGATAATAGTTTATCGAACGCCCTACTCCTGCAAACGACGGATAATAACGATCGTTGTATTGCGTACCTACCACTTCCTGCAATATAATCGCCATCTTTTCTTGATCGATAACATTTGACGTAGCTGTCATATAGGCTTTACTATCGGCGTAAAAAACCGAGGCATAAACAGCTTTTATAGCATCTAACAGTAAGCGGAGCATCTCGTTCTTATCGTCCAACGAGGGTATCATATAGGTAGAATAGATACCGGCGAAAGGTTGATAGTGGGAATCTTCCAACAGACTCGACGAACGAACGGCAATGGGCTTACCCACCACATCGAAAAATGCCAAAAAATCGGGCTTTAATTCTTCGGGGAGCTTCGCTTTAAGAAAATGCTCCAAAATTTCTTCATCGGAAATATCGGAAAGAGCTATTTGATAGAGATTATTACTCTCCATAAAGGTATCGAATATATCGGTACACAAAACTACCGTTTTGGGAACGGTCACATTCACGCCTTCGATATTATCGAAAGTCGGATTTCTTTTTATCATGGCGTCGATAAACGCCAAGCCTCGTCCTTTCCCCCCCAAAGAACCATTACCGATACGAGCAAAATTGGAGTATTTGTCAAAACGGTCACGCTTGAAAATGGCAACTACTCCCCTATTCTTCATTTTTCTATACTGTACAATAGCGTCGAAAATGAGTTTACGAATCTCAGATATCTCGCTCAAATCGGTAATTTGTCGAGGCTGCAAGGCTTCGGCCATAGGAAAAATGGCCCGCGAATAGAGCCATCGGGATATGTGATTACGAGAGGCATGATAATAAAGAGAGTCGTCGGGAATAATATCTATATTGTCTTGTAAATCTTTTAGATTTTTTATTGTCACGATAGGCTCTCCCGTATTAGGATTGATGAATGTAAAATCACCGAAGCCGAAATTTTTCAATATCGTTTTTCTCAAATCGACCGGCAATTTCTTAGAATTTTTATCCAAGAACGAAGCGTTGAGCTTAATGGCTTCTTTTTGATTTTCGCGTTCGGAAGACTCGATAATAAGAGGCAAGTAAGGATCGCAAGAACGCACATAGGTGCAAAATTTTATTCCTGCTTTTTTATCTTTTTCGCCTGCCCTAACGAACGAAACATCGGATACGATACCTAGCATGTTTCCCGAATATTTTTCATATATCTGCATAGCTTCCTCATAAGTTCGTGCCAACATTACTTTGGGACGCCCCCGCATACGCAGCATTCGCTCGTGATCGTTCAAGGCTTCGGTCGAAAATATTTGGGATTGCTTCAACACAAAATTATACAAATTAGGCAAAATGGAAGAATAGAACCGGATAGAGTCTTCTACCAATAGAATGAGTTGCACACCTACCGAAGTAATATCGACTTCGGCATTCATTTTATCTTCGATCAGCTTAATAATAGCCACTAACAAATCGACATTACCCAACCAACTGAACACGTAGTCCACCCCACTCAAATCTTCCTTTGCTATACGCCTTGAAACTTCGTGAGAAAAAGGAGTCAAGACGACAATAGGAATATAAGGGTAGAGACGTTTCATCGCCTTTGCCTGCGTAAAGGTCTCGGAACAATCGACTCCGGGCATAGTTATAATCAGGTCATAACGTTTCAAAGCCAATTCCTCGAAGGCTTCCTCATTGGTCGTTACCTGTTTCACCCGAGGAGGCGAACTCAGATTCAGAGAAACATATTCGAAGTAAATTTGTTCCTCCACCCGCCCGTCTTCTTCCATGATAAAAGCATCATATCGGCTCGCAACAAGTAAGACATTGAACACTCTTTTTTGCATTAAGTTAGCAAAAGAGGTATCTTTCAGATATAATTGGTTAATATTCGGTCGATTCATTATTTTTGTGTCGATTCTGGCTTTCAAATTGCCATTTTATTTTTTTGCGATTTTATTGTTCAAAAGTAGTAAAAAAAATTTTTTTATCCATATAAATATGTACATTTGCGATAAGAGAAACGAGCATCTTCCAAAGAGATGCCCAACCAAGAATTTAACTTAATAATATCGCGACTATGAACATCGAGCACATCATGACATCATTGGCGGCAAAGCACCCCGGTGAGTCGGAGTATTTACAAGCGGTACACGAGGTGTTACTTTCCATAGAGGAAGTTTATAACCAACACCCCGAATTCGAAAAAGCCAAATTGATAGAAAGGCTTGTCGAACCCGACAGAATCATCACCTTCAAAGTGCCCTGGGTAGATGATAACGGCGAAATACAAGTAAACTTAGGATACCGGGTACAATTCAACAATGCCATAGGCCCGTACAAAGGAGGAATAAGATTCCATGCATCGGTAAATCTTTCCATATTGAAATTCCTCGGATTCGAACAAACATTCAAAAATGCACTGACCACTCTACCTATGGGTGGTGGAAAAGGTGGTTCGGATTTCAGCCCTCGTGGTAAATCAGATGCCGAAATCATGAGATTCTGCCAAGCATTCATGTTGGAATTGTGGCGACATTTAGGCCCCGATACCGACGTGCCTGCGGGTGATATAGGCGTAGGAGGCCGTGAGGTCGGCTACATGTTCGGTATGTATAAAAAACTGACGCATGAGCACACCGGAACGTTTACCGGAAAAGGTCTAGAATTCGGAGGTTCCCTTGTTCGTCCCGAAGCAACCGGCTACGGTGGACTTTACTTCGTAAAACAAATGCTGGCAACCAAAGGAATAGACATCGCCGGAAAGAGAATCGCCATCAGCGGATTCGGCAACGTAGCATGGGGTGCGGCATCAAAAGCTACACAATTAGGAGCGAAAGTAGTCACCATTTCGGGACCTGACGGTTATGTATATGATCCAGACGGTATTTCAGGCGAAAAGATAGACTATATGCTCGAACTACGCGCATCGGGCGAAGATATAGTCGCACCTTATGCCGAAAAATACGGTGTACAATTCTTCCCCGGAAAACGCCCCTGGGAACAAAAAGTCGACATCGCTCTTCCTTGTGCCACACAAAACGAACTCGACGAAGAGGATGCCAAAAGGCTTATTGAAAACGGCGTTATCTGTGTGGGTGAAATCTCCAATATGGGTTGCCGCCCCGAAGCTATCGATTTATTTATCAAACATCGTATCATGTACGGACCAGGCAAGGCTGTCAATGCGGGCGGCGTAGCCACTTCGGGATTGGAAATGACACAGAACGCCATGCACATTTCATGGAGCGCCGAAGAAGTTGACCAACGTCTGCACCAAATCATGAGCGACATTCACACTCAATGTGTAAAATACGGAACCGAAGCGGACGGATACATCAACTATATGAAAGGAGCCAACATCGCAGGTTTCATGAAAGTAGCCAAAGCCATGATGGCACAAGGAGTCATTTAAGATTTCGAATAATGCGAACATAATAGAGAAAGGGAGGAGATAAAGATTATCTCCTCCCTTTCTCTATTATAATGAAGTTGCCTACGAACCAAGTCTTGCATATAATTGTTTCTCCAACAGAAAAACCCATAAATGCCATACGTATGAAAAAGATATTCCTATCATTCCTGCTATTCTGCACCCTAAGCACAAGTTATGCAAAGATAGATATAGAACGAATCGACCCTCCATTCTGGTGGACCGGAATGCAAGACCGAGAGCTACAAATCATGTTATACGGGAAAAATATCGCCGACTGTAAAATTAAGATAGATTACCCGGGCGTAACCTTAACAAAAGCTGTCAGTCTGGACAGTAAAAATTATTTATTCCTTTATCTGAGTATCGCCCCTGAGACCCAACCCGGCAATTTCGATATTCAACTGAGCCGAAAACGAGAGAAACAAAATATCCCATACGCACTCAATGCAAGAACCATACAGGGAAAAAACCGGAAAGGATTCGACGCAACGGACGTACTTTATCTGATTATGCCAGACCGTTTCGCCGATGGCGACCCGTCTACAAACGTCATTCCGTCCATGCGATTTCCTTCACCCGTAAATCGGAACAATCCCGATGCCCGGCATGGAGGGGACTTAAAAGGTATCGCCGAGCACTTGGACTATATCGAAGACTTGGGTGTAACGGCCATTTGGCTGAATCCGGTTCTCGAAAACGATATGCCCGGAGGGTCGTATCATGGATATGCAACAACCGATTATTATCGGGTCGATCCTCGGTTCGGGACAAACATGTATTACCGGGATTTGATAACCGAATGCCATAACCGGGGTATGAAAGTCGTCATGGATATGATATTCAACCATTGCGGAGACCAACATATCTGGTTCTTGGACCGACCGTCGCACGATTGGTTCAACTTCCCCGACGGTTATCGACAAACGTCCTACCGTCTTACTCCCCACTTCGATCCTTACGTATCGGAATATGACAAAAGCATGACCGTAGAAGGTTGGTTCGTAGAGAGCATGCCAGACTTGAACCAGCACAATCCGCATTTAATGAAATATCTGACTCAGAATAGTATCTGGTGGATAGAATTTTCGGGAATCGACGGCATACGTATGGATACTCACCCGTATGTGTTTTTCGATTCCATGTCCGAATGGTGTGCCGCCATCAACCGGGAATACCCTAATTTCAACATCGTGGGAGAATGCTGGTACGGAACCGAAGCCGGTTCGGCCTATTGGCAACGGAACAGCATTTTGGATACGTCACGTAACTCCCACTTGAAAAGCGTTATGGATTTTCCGCTACAAGGTATAACCCGTGATGCGTTTACTTCGCAAACCGACAGTTGGGGCGGGCTGAATCTGATCTACGACCACCTTGCACTCGACTTCATGTTTGCCGACCCAATGAATGTACTTAACTTCCTCGACAACCACGACACCGATCGTTTTCTGTTGTCCGAACCCTCCCACTTGGGCTTTTACAAACAAGCCATCGCATTCCTATTGACAACCCGTGGAATTCCCCAAATCTATTACGGGACAGAAATTCTAATGCACGGGAGCAAGCAAAAGACCGACGGATTGGTCCGCCTCGATTTTCCGGGAGGATTTCCGGGCGATACGATTAACGATTTCTTATCCCAAAACCGCACTCCCCTGCAAAACGAAGCCTTCGACTTTTGCAGGACTCTCTTGAAATGGAGACAAAACAATCCCTGTCTGTCACACGGGGAGATGATGCACTTCATGCCGAACAACGGATTGTATGTATATCGCCGCAGCTACGAAGGGAAAAATGTATTGGTTATCATGAACGGGAACGACTCTCCACTGACGGTCGACATGAGCCGTTATAACGAGATTTTATCGGAAGTACAATCCGCCCATGATATTATTACACACCGACAGATCGAGTTCTCCCCCGTTATGGAATTTCCCCCCAGAGCTTTATATATCTTAGAGTATTAACCGGGCGAAACCGAGAACGACACCAAGCGATATTTTCCCTATCTTCGATAATCATCGGAGTAGGGGAAAAAATTGAATACTTTTTTCTCACCAGCTAAAACATAATCATGCTGATAAAACAAGAGTCTGTTCAGAGTACTTTCACCAACGTGAGTTCGTCGTCTCTCAACCGAGCCGTCGCCCAATTTATCGATGTGACAGTATACAGACTGCAAGGGGCGATGTCGTCGGCCATATTACGAAGATAGACGGGATTATGAATAATAGCCTCTCCTACCGTGAGCAAAGGATTGCCGGAGAGCTGTTCCCGCAATATGCGACAGAACTCCTCTTTTTCCTGTTCGAAACCGGGCGACACGACAAACAACACACCTTCACAAAAGGTAGTCAAGGATACTTCTCGCTGAAACGGCAATATATTATCAACTTTATTGTCGAAAGTGAGATAGAGAATGTGTTTATTGAGCAACGACCGCCTATAACACAACTGATGCGAAAAGAATCCTTTCTTCATAATCCAATGATCTTCTCTTATGAACCTAACTTTTTTAATTTGGTAACCCGTTTTGCAACGGCTTTCTTAGATTCGCCACTTACGACCGACTGCTCTGGCATATACACCTGATTATCTACATCGGGAATACGATCGTTATAGTGCTTACGAATCAACATCAAACTATCGATATATACCTTCTCCCGAACCGATTGCTCCGGAAGAACGATATATCCGTAAAGACGGGACAACGCCGTAGCAGAATCGGATTGTAACGGCAAAGAGAACCACCCTCCCTTATCTATATCGCTTCTGTTGTATGCCACCCCATTATCGGTATGACGTACGGCCATATATACTTGCGGGTTCACGCTTAATTTAGGTAGCATGACGACTTTAAATTTCAACTCGAAATAATCGCGAGTACGGAAGTTTTCATCGGGAGCGATATCAAACGCTAACAAATTGGTAGATAACCGGGAGTCGAAGATATGGCTCCGCCTTTGTTTCCATACATCTACACTATCGCCCGGCTGCGACATCGTTTGGGAATTTTCTTCTGCTAACAGTTTTTTGGCCTCCTCATTTTCGGCTTTCAATCGTTCCACCACACGATCGTATATTTTCATATAGGTTTCAATATGATGCCCATACCATACAAGAGTCGTGTCGAACTGTTCCTGAGTGACTCCATGACGCAAAAATACGGCTTCTCTTATTTTTTTCTTATCGGCATTGTTGTTATAAATATTATAGTTCGATTCTATGACAGCTTCGGATTTGTGTATATCGACTAACAAATCCTCCATATCTTTCTCACTAATGACATAATCCGGAGTACGGCTGCCACATGCCGACAAACATAAAACCAACCATATGATCCATATCGGATTTTTCATAAAGCTATTCGGATTTCTCAACTTGTTTATTTTCGGAAGAGAGATAACGATGATAAAACAGAATCATACAAACCACTCCGACCGAAATCGCCGAATCGGCAATATTGAATACCGGACGGAAAAACTCGAACCGCTCACCTCCTATCCACGGTATCCAATCGGGCCAATAAAAACTGAACAGAGGGAAATAGAGCATATCCACAACTCGCCCATAGAATAGCCCGGCATACCCGTCTCCCAACACAAAAGAAGCGACCAAAGGGGGGACAGGATCGTTAAACATCAATCCATAGAACAGGCAGTCTACAATATTTCCCGCAGCTCCCGCTATAATCAAAGCCAGGCAAACGATGAATCCCGTAGCGACTTGGGGACGATTCTTAATTTTCAGCATCCACCACGACAGAAAAACAACGGCAACAATACGGAACAGAGACAAGAACAACTTGCTCCCCACTTCCATGCCGAAGGCCATACCGTTATTTTCGATAAACGCTATATAAAACCAATCGGTCACTCGTATAGATTCACCGATATACATGTGAGTTTTCACCCATATCTTCACGGCTTGGTCGACAATGAGTACAAGAACAATCGTAATAAGAGCAACCTGCCCTTTGGTCAATTTCTTCATATCCAAAATAAAAAGATTCTCACTTTTATCCTATCTCAAAAAGATTCGACCTTCGTGCTTTCTATCCAAAGAACAGCCCCCGAAGGTCGAATTTTAATATCACTTTTCAGTAAATTTCATAAAAACTGCCAATCCTCTTTACCTGTTTCCACAAAGAACAGATTGATATGGATATCGGCAAACTATTTTCTTTTTCCATCTTCCTTCGCGTCAATTCCCAAAGTTGCATGAGGAACAGCACGAAGTCTCTCTTTCGGAATCAGTTTACCGGTCTCCCGACAAATCCCGTATGTTTTATTTTCTATGCGTACAAGCGCAGCCTGCAAGTGCTGAATAAACTTCATCTGCCGTTGCGCCAATTGTCCTGCCTCTTCTTTGGAGAGAGTGCTAGCACCTTCTTCCAACACCTTAAATGTAGGCGATGTGTCGGTAACATCGTTGCCATCGGTATTCATAATCGAGGCTTTCAACAAATCATAATCACGATATGCTTTTTCGAGCTTTTCATTAATAATCTGCCGAAATTCTTCAAGTTCAGCATCGGAATAACGTGTTTTTTCACTCATAATTATTGCTACTTAAAATTCCACATTCAATTATTCAAAGAACCGACCACAAACGGAAATTGTTCTATATCCGGTCAAATATAACAGAAATATCCCTATGGACCTCCATTATTTCAAGGATTTAACAATTCTGATATTCACCTTAAACGTATCGAAGTCCAGCTCGGTGACAGCCTCTCCGGAAAGAACGTCCAATATCTCAAACGTATTGGCCAAGACCTGTCGAGACATATAGTCGCGATATTCCTCCACAACCAAATCGGTCTCCCCATTAGAAGCGATATATACATCGATTTTATCCGTAATATCGAAGCCCGAAGTTTTACGAATATTCTGTATACGGTTCACCAGCTCGCGGGCAATACCTTCGCGGCGCAATTCGTCGGTCACCGTAATGTCGAGAGCTACTGTAAGATTACCTTCGTTAGCAACCAACCACCCCGGAATATCCTCGGAGATAATTTCTACATCGCTCGCTTCGATAGTAGCTTGTTGCCCATCTATCTCGAAAGTAAAAGTTCCGTTCTTTTCAAATTCGATAATATCCGGTTGCGACATAGAGGCTATCGTAGCTGCCAACTGTTTCATAATCTTTCCATAACGCGGACCGAGCTTTTTGAAATCGGGTTTGACCCGTTTTACCAATATACCTGCCGCATTATCGACAAACTTCATTTCTTTCACATTCACTTCACTCAGAATCAAATCTTTCACGGCTTCGATATGATCCTGTTGCTCCTTATTTAATACCGGAATCATCAAGGTCGTGAGCGGCTGGCGTACTTTGATATTCACTTTACGACGTAAAGCCAATACCATCGAAGTCATAGTCTGAGCAATCTGCATACGCTCTTCGAGAGCCAAATCGATATAATCGTTGCAACTTACCGGGAAATCGGCCAAATGTACCGATCGAGTATCTCGTCCGGTTGCCGCAGTAAGGTCTGTATAGAGCCGATCGGCATAGAAAGGCGCAATAGGAGCCATGAGCTTGGCAACTGTTTCGAGGCAAGTATAAAGCGTTTGATATGCCGACAATTTATCTTCTGTCATCGTTCCACCCCAGAAACGTTTACGGTTCAACCGAACATACCAGTTACTGAGATTGTCATTTACAAAATCCGATATAGCCCGCCCTGCACGAGTAGGTTCGTAAGCAGCAAACTGTTCGTCGACTTCTTTAATCAAAGAGTTCAAAAGAGAGATAATCCAACGGTCTATTTCAGGCCGTTTTTCCATCGGAACCTCGGGTTCACTGAATGTGAAACCGTCGACATTGGCATACAAAGCGAAGAAAGAATAGGTGTTATACAACGTTCCAAAGAACTTGCGACGAACTTCCTCCACACCTTCCAAATCGAATTTGAGATTATCCCACGGCGAAGAATTGGTAATCATATACCAACGTAACGGATCGGAACCATACTTTTCGATTGTACTGAACGGATCGACAGCGTTACCCAATCGTTTGGACATCTTGTTTCCGTTCTTATCCAAAACAAGTCCGTTCGAAACAACTGCTTTATAGGCCACGCTATCGAAAACCATCGAGGCGATGGCATGCAACGTGAAGAACCACCCTCTCGTTTGGTCTACACCTTCGGCGATAAAATCGGCAGGATATACTTCCCGCTTGTCAAATACTTCTTTATTCTCGAAAGGATAGTGTATCTGCGCATAAGGCATAGCACCCGAATCGAACCAAACATCGATGAGGTCGCTCTCTCTTTTCATGGGTTTTCCCGAAGGGGAAACCAACACGATACCATCTACATACGGGCGATGTAAATCTATCTTATCGTAATTTTCAGCCGTATATTCGCCGGGGACAAAACCCTCTTTCTTATAAGGATTCTCATTCATCAATCCGGCAGTAATAGATTTCTCTATCTCATTATACAATTCTTCGACCGAACCAATACAAATCTCTTCACTCCCGTCTTCGGTACGCCAAATAGGTAACGGAGTTCCCCAATAACGACTGCGGGAAAGATTCCAATCTTGCAAATTTTCGAGCCACTTCCCGAAACGTCCCGACCCAGTAGACTGCGGTTTCCAATTTATCGTGTTGTTGAGTTCTATCATGCGATCACGGCAAGCCGTCGTACGAATGAACCAACTATCGAGCGGATAATAAAGCACAGGCTTATCGGTACGCCAACAGTGCGGATAACTATGCACATGTTTCTCGATTTTAAATACTTTGTTCGTTTGCTTCAACAAAACGCAAATATCGATATCGAGCGTGGCATCATCGGCCGTAAGTGCGGCATCATAAGCATTTTTTACATAACGGCCGGCATATTCGCTATAAGCCTCCACATCTATGTTCTGCTTAACGAAACCAGGATCGAGGTCTTCTATCAGATAAAATTTACCGGTCATATCGACCATAGGACGGCGATTGCCGTCTTTATCGAGCATCATCAAAGGAGGAATACCGTTGGCCTTGGCTACACGATCGTCGTCTGCACCGAATGTAGGCGCGATATGCACGATACCGGTTGTACCTTCTTCGGTTGTCACGAAATCACCGGTAATAACCCGGAAAGCTCCTTCTCCCGGATTTACCCACGGCAACAGTTGTTCATACTCCATTCCGGCCAAATCGTTACCTTTATATTCTGCAACGACTTTCCACGGAATGAGTTTGTCACCGAGCTTGTAATCTTCCAAAGAAAGGCCCTCGGCTTTCGGATTGAATAGAGTCCGCACGAGAACTTTCGCCACTATTACACTAATGGGTACACCGGTATAAGGATTATAGCTCTGTACAAGATTGTAATCGATATTCGGGCCTACGCAAAGAGCCGTATTGGAAGGCAACGTCCACGGTGTAGTGGTCCATGCCAAGAAATAGGGTTCTCCGAAAGCGGTCATTTCCGTACGCGGATTCTTAATCTTGAATTGCGCTATACAAGTCGTGTCCTTAACATCGCGATAACAACCGGGTTGGTTCAACTCATGTGAACTCAATCCCGTACCTGCTGCCGGAGAATAAGGTTGAATGGTATATCCTTTATAAAGATAATTTTTATTATACAACTGTTTGAGCAACCACCACAAAGTTTCGATATAACGATTATCATACGTGATATAAGGATTCTTCATATCTACCCAATATCCCATACGGTGTGTCAAGTCTTCCCATTCACGGGTAAATTTCATCACGTCTTTACGACAAGTCGCATTATAATCGGCCACAGAAATGGTTTTACCGATGTCTTCTTTGGTGATACCCAAAGCCTTTTCAACCCCAAGCTCAACGGGTAACCCGTGAGTATCCCACCCGGCTTTACGTTTCACATGAAATCCCTTCATGGTTTTGTACCGGCAGAATATATCTTTAATGGAACGGGCCATCACATGGTGAATACCCGGCATACCGTTGGCAGAAGGCGGACCTTCGTAAAATACGAATGAAGGACACCCTTCGCGCGTTTCCAAACTTTGGTGAAAAAGATCTTGCTTATCCCATTGATTCAAAACCTCTTTATTGATTTCCGAGAGGTCGAAACGAGAATATTCGGTGAATTTCTTGCCCATATATTTCTTAAATAATCTTTGCGTAAAAATCGGCACGAAGATACAAAAAAAGCTGTAACTAAGAAAGAAACAATTACATTATTACAGAAAGGAAACGAACGGAATTTAATCCTCAATAGGAACGTCGCCCCAATTACCTTTACAAAATTGCCAGACATTGGTGTACCCGGCTTGTGCCAAAGCGCGCAAAGCCTCTATCCGACCGGCATTTATTTTCTCGGGATAATGGGCATCCGAATTAACGACTACCCGAATTCCCAAATCATTCATCAACTCGAAATAATCATGATTCGGATAAAAACGTCCACGAGTCTCCCAAGCCTTCGTATTGACTTCGACCAATAAATTTCGAGAAGCGACTTCTTCAAGATAGTCTGTCACCCATTTTTTATACCACGATTCACGATCCAATCCCGGACAATAGAGAGAGGCATTCAACCCTATCTTATCCAAATGTCCCAAAAAGTCGAAGCCCCCCAGCTCGATCATACGAAAGGAACTACGATAAAATCGGTGAACTACCTCTTTAACATCTCCATCGAAATACGTATCCACATAGTTCCGAAATCGTTCCGGTGATCCATCTGTATCGACAGGCGTACCGTCGGGCGCAACGATATAGTGTACAGACCCGATACGATAATCGAGAGGAAGGGATTGAAAATAGTCGATAGAAGGATTGAACGAATCGTCTAAGAAATCTATTTCAAGACCTATATATAAATCTATCTCGGAGGAATACAGTTGCTTCAAACGACGAAATTCTTCCAAATAGGCCGTCATTTTCTCTTTTTGCATATTACAACCATTCTGTACAGGAAATGGAGCATGAGAGGAAACACCGTATGAAGAAAACCCTTCTTTCACAGCCTCCCGTACAAAAAGTTCCATAGGGGCATGCCCATCACAAAAATCGCAATGAGAATGATAGTTAGTCAAATTATTCATAACGACACTAATCGATTATTTCTTTATAGCCCCCCCTCTTCGATAGAGTACGGAGAAACCGGATAAACAAAAATGACAATAACAACGTAACGAAGACAGCTATGCCCAGCGAAACCGAATAGGACAATCGAAACCCTTCCTGAGCAAAAAATATGTAAGTAACCGTCACCATCGTCATAAACAGCGCCGGAATCAAAGTGAGCCAATAACATTTATGTTCCTTAGCCAACCAAACAGTCAATGCCCACAATGTAAACACAGCCAAAGTTTGATTACACCATGCAAAATAGCGCCAAAGCACTTCGAAATCGATCATCATCACGAGCCATGCAAGAATAAAAATCGGAATAGAAACCAATAGTCTATTTCGGATTTTCTTTTGAGGAATATGCAAAAAATCGGCAGCAATCAAACGCGCCGACCGGAGCGCAGTATCGCCCGAGGTTATCGGCGCCGCAATGACACCGAGCATAGCCAAAATTCCACCGAAAGTTCCTAACCAGCCCACCGATATATCATTGACTAAAATAGCCGGAGTTTTCCCTTTCAAGAACTCAGAAAGTGCATCGAATGACCCATTGAAAAAGGCAATCGCCGCAGCCGCCCAAATTAAAGCGACGATACCCTCGACAACCATTGCCCCATAGAATACCCGACGTCCCATTTTTTCATTTTTCAGACAACGAGCCATCATCGGAGATTGTGTAGCATGAAAACCAGAAATAGCTCCACAAGCTATCGAAATAAACATCATAGGAAATATGGGATTTACATCAGAGTCCGGTCGTGTATAACCTATCGCTTCGTGAAATTCCGGTAAACTGTCTGGACGCAAAAACAAAGATATCATAATCCCGATCGCCATAAACAGCAAAGCAAATCCAAATAAAGGATAAAGTCGCCCTATCAGTTTATCGATAGGAAGCAACGTAGCCAATATATAATACCCGAATATAATAGCAATCCACATGGTCGTGGTCGTATTTTCCCCCGTAAGTAAATCGAGTAGATTAGCCGGATTTACGACAAACACAGCCCCTACCAATATCATTAAAAACAGAGAGAAAATCCGCATGACTTGCTTAACTCCCGACCCCAGTTCATCGCCGACCAACTCGGGCAGGCTAGCCCCATTCCGACGAACCGAAAGCATACCCGACAGATAATCATGCACAGCTCCACCGAATATAGTCCCGAACACAATCCACAAATAGGCCGAAGGCCCGTAAAGGATACCCATAATGGCTCCGAAAATAGGCCCCAACCCAGCTATATTCAAAAATTGTATGAGAAAAACTTTCCATGTCGGCATAGGAATATAATCGATACCGTCTGTCGAGGTATAGGCAGGTGTCTGCCTCCCCGGATTAACCCCAAAAACTTTTTCAACCAAAGCACCGTAAACGAAGTATCCGGCAACTAACAGCAAAAAAGCAATGCAAAATGTGATCATACCAAACTCTTATGTAAATTCATGGTCTTGACAAACTAACTTCAATGAAAATCAATTACCCGATTCATCTAAGCTATTTATCCAATCGAACAAATTTCCATACCATCTTATGTAATGGAATGTTACAAAGGTAAAATCTTTTTGCCATTCTATCAACTCAATTAAAAAAAAGCTGCATCCTTACGTCAAGAAATGCAGCTTTTCACTATTTATAAAGCAATACCCTCTTTGGCTGGAAGTATCTCAATCCAATAGTCGTCCGGATCGTGAATAAAATAGAGTCCCATAACTTCATTCTCAAAGCATACGCATCCCATTTCTTTATGATAGGCTCTCACTTTATTATAATCGCCCGATACCCGCACACACAAGTGACTTTCGTTTTCGCCTAACTCGTATGCATCTTTATGGTCTCTCAGCCAAGTGAGTTCCAACAAAAACGGAGAAACTCCATCTGTAAGATACACCAATACAAAAGAACCATCGGCAGCCTCTTTTCTACGAGCTTCGGTAAAACCTAATGCCTTCGAATAAAATTCTATACTGCGATTTAAATCTGTCACATTCACATTAAAATGGTCAAATTTTGCTTTTACTTCCATGATTTATAAGCATTTATTATATAATTACTGAATCTCCCGTACTACTTAATAAAACAAATTCTGTACCGTATCGCTTCGCTATCGGAGCAAAGGATTCGGCTTTACGCACTGCCGGATAAAAGTGCATAGGGACAAACATACCTACATTAAATTCCCCGACAAACTGCTCTGCACCTCTCATATAATCCTTTCCCAATCGGGCATCGACCGGAAACATCGCCACATCGATAGACTTAATAGCCCGCTTCATATAATACAATTCCGATAAATAAGCAGTTTCAGCTTCCCGCACCTCTTCTTCGGTAGATTCGTCACGCCAATGCCAATTGTTTAAATCCCCAGCATGAAAAATTGTTTTACCCTCGGCTGTTACCAAATAGGACACCCCCATATCGGTGGAGCCGAATGCATTCACCCGTAATCGGTCATCTTCATAACTTTCTCCCCGATCGAGATACACGATATTCGGCAACCCCGAAAGCTCGTCCAACGAGGACATTTCGCAAGGGAAAATATAATGTATATTGTTTTTCAAATTTTTCCAAGTCAGTATTTCGGGATTATAATGGTCGCGATGTTCGTGGGATACCAAAATATACATAGGCTGCCGCCTACGCAAAGCCTTCTCTATGATATTTTCACCTCCTCGATAATAATCGAATATGATTGAAAAATCCTCGGCTTCGATCAAAAACCCGCTATGAAAAAGATAAATCAGCCTCATATATTCGTTTTAAACAGAACGATCGAAAGACGACGATTGTTTAATTTGCATAGCCAGAGCTTCGGCACAACGTTCCCCATCGATAGCAGCCGAAACAATTCCTCCCGCATAACCAGCTCCCTCGCCGCATGGGTAAAATCCCCGCAAACGAATATGAGTCATCGACTCTCTATCACGTGGTATTCGTACAGGAGAAGAGGTGCGAGTTTCCACCCCTATCATCACGGCTTCCCGGGTGAGGAATCCATGAGATACTTTCCCAAAATATTTGAATCCTTCCTGCAACCGGGCGGCGATAAAATCGGGTAACCAGAAATGCAACGGCGAAGCGATGAGTCCCGGTGAATAAGAGGAGCGAGGCAAATCGAACGAATTGCGACGATTGACAAAATCGGTCATGCGCTGGGCAGGAGCCGTCTGTTTGCAGTTCCCGTTCAAATAGCACTGCCGTTCGAGATCCTCCTGAAATTTTATCCCCGCCAAAACTCCAAACATAGAAAACCGGGCTCCGAAATCCTCCGGCTGCAACTCCACAACCATACCCGAGTTGGCCCATACCGAACCCCTATTCGACGGGGACATACCGTTTACAACAATTTGTTCGGGACCACTGGCTGCCGGGACTACAAATCCGCCGGGGCACATGCAGAACGAATAGACGCCTCGCCCTTTCACCTGCGTGACAAAGCTATATTCGGCAGCCGGAAGATATTTCCCCCGACCTTCGGGATTGTGGTATTGAATGGAATCTATCAACTGTTGCGGGTGTTCCAATCTCACACCTACGGCAATACCTTTGGATTCCAACTCCACCCCGTTCTCGTGCAACATATAATAAACATCGCGAGCCGAATGCCCCGTTGCCAAAATAACAGGGCCGGTAAATTCACGACCATCGGCTGTAACGATTCCACACACCTCATCGCCATCGATAATCAAACGCTCCATTCGGGTCTCGAAATGTACCGCACCACCCGATTCGATAATACGATTCCGCATGCGCTCGATTACCCTCGGCAACTTGTCGGTCCCGATGTGAGGGTGAGCATCAGAAAGGATTGAAACCGATGCCCCGTGCTGACAAAAAATTTGAAGAATACGCTCGACACTTCCCCGCTTCTTGCTGCGAGTATAGAGTTTACCGTCGGAAAACGCTCCGGCTCCCCCCTCTCCAAAACTATAATTCGACTCCGGGTCGACTCTCTGTTCCCGACTGATAAGAGCTATATCCTTGCGACGGTCATGCACGTTTTTCCCTCGTTCGACAACGACCGGACAAATACCTAACTCAATCAGACGCAATGCCGCAAAAAGCCCCGCTGGTCCCGCCCCCACGACAATCGCCCGAGGCTTACCCGAAACATCGCCATACTCGATACAGGGGAACTCGTCATCTTGCGGGATTTCGTCGATGTATACCCGCACTTTCAAATTCACCATGACCGTGCGCTGACGGGCATCTATCGAACGTTTCAATACCCTCACAGACTTTATCGACCGTATATCCATACTCTGCTCCCGAGCCACATATGCTGCTATGCTTTGTTCCGAAGCTGCTTGTTCGGGCAGAATTCTTAACTGCAATTCTCGAATCATATTCTCTATATCCTATTTACCCGAAAAATTGCCGAAAGGCCTCCTCTACTTTACGCACGGAAACTAATTCTATCGCCAATCGGGAAGTATCAAAGCCTTTCAGATTATTTTGCGGTATGAGCATACGTTTAAAACCTAATTTTTCGGCTTCAAGAATGCGTTGCTCTATCCGATTGACCAGGCGTATCTCTCCCGAAAGCCCAACCTCGCCGGTCATACAGGTTCCTGCCTCAATCGCCATATCCATATTGGAAGAAAGTATCGCGCTGATTACGGCCAAATCCATCGCAGGGTCATTGACTTTTATGCCTCCGGCAATATTGAGAAAAACGTCTTTTTGTGCCAATTTGAACCCGACCCTCTTTTCCAAAACGGCAAGTAACATATTCATGCGCCGTAGGTCGAATCCTGTCGCCGACCGTTGCGGCGTACCGTAAGCAGCCGTACTGACCAACGCCTGTGTCTCGATAAGGAAAGGGCGTATACCCTCTATCGTAACAGCAATGGCAACACCACTCAAACCTTCGTGATTTTGAGTCAACAACATTTCCGACGGGTTGCTCACCTCACGTAACCCATTTTGCCTCATCTCATAAATACCCAATTCAGAAGTGCTTCCGAACCGATTTTTTATCGAGCGGAGAATACGGTATAAATAGTGTCGATCTCCCTCGAACTGCAATACTGTATCGACAATATGTTCCAACACTTTCGGCCCGGCAATGCTGCCTTCTTTGTTAATGTGACCTACGAGAAGAACCGGCGTATTGGTCTGTTTCGCAAATTTGAGCAACGAGGCGGCGCACTCCCTCACCTGTCCCACACTACCCGGTGAAGACTCCATCGCACTGGTAGCAATCGTCTGTATGGAATCGATAACGACGATATCGGGGTCGACATTACGAATATGCACAAATATATCTTCGAGCGATGTCTCGCACACGATATAACAGTCGGGAGCGTTTCCACCGATACGCTCGGCTCTCAATTTCAATTGCCTTGCGCTTTCCTCCCCCGATACATATAATATCTTCTGTCCTTTTAAAGCAAGTACGGTTTGTAGGATCAACGTCGATTTACCGATACCGGGCTCACCGCCTATTAGCACCAATGATCCCCGCACAAGACCACCACCCAATACTCGGTTCAATTCGTCGTTTCCCAAATCGATTCGCGACTCTTCCGTAATCTGAATATCGTCTATCCGTTGAGGACGTACTTTACTCTGTTCTATCGTGCCGAACTCGCCCCGACCACCGGCCGCGGATTTCGTGCTCACTACCTCTTCCACATAGGTATTCCACTCGCCGCAAACGGGACAACGTCCTATCCACTTGGGCGACTCTGCCCCACAGTTATTGCAAAAGTAAACCGATTTTGTCTTTGCCATACTATTTATACTATTTGCCTCCTACGAAACTCAGCACATGTAATCGCTGCTGCAACCGCCACATTGAGCGACTCGGAAGTAGGCTGCCCGACCGGATAATTAGGAATATACAGCCGTTTCCCAATATAAGGTTCCAACTTGGCCGATATACCATTTCCTTCGTTCCCCATCACAATTACCCCCGATTTCGTCAAAGGGGTATGATAAATATCCTCCCCATCGAGAAATGTACCATACACGACCGACGAATCCACCTGAGAGAGAAAATCGGGCAACGACGTATAATAAACTTTTACCCGAGCCAATGCCCCCATAGTGGCTTGCACAACCTTAGGGTTATAAAGATCGGCGGTATCGGGGGAACAAACGATATGGCGAATACCGAACCAATCGGCCAAGCGAACGATAGTTCCCAAATTGCCGGGATCTTGTACCGTATCCAAAGCCAACACCAACCCCTTTTTCAGAGTCTCGATATTTAAATGATATTCGGGTATGCGATATACAGCCAAAACATCGGGCGGCGTAACGAGCTGAGAAACTTTCGACATCTCTTGTTCGTCGACTTCCTGTATCTTAGACAACGATTCGTGAGCGTGTGAAACAATCCAAGACGGAGTAGCCAATATCAAATCACACTCGAAAGCCGACAGTGTGTCTTCCACGAGTTTATTACCTTCGGCAATAAAACAGCCCTCCTCTCTCCGTCCTTTCTTTCGAGCTAACGATTGTATGCGTTTAATTTGATTTTTACTAAGCATTCTTATCCGGTAATTCGAAACTAAAACAAGATTTTTCTCCCGAGGTAACCCAAAGGCACTCTTAGTTTCCCGCCCTCATAATCCATGCATTCGCAAAAAGAGGCTGCTCCTGTACCAAACGAGAATGGTATCGACGAGCTTCATCAAAATCATCGAACGATGCTACATAGAGTCGTGATTTACGTGCCGTCTCATAAATCTGTAAATCGGCAGAAACGCCCTGTCGGTGAAAACACTCGATTTGCTTCTCGGCCATCTGTTTTGACGGAAGCGAAGCTACTATAATATAGTAGGTATTTCTCGCTGTTTCAATATCGTGTACAGCGGTTTCCAAAACATTTTCTTCCCCGGCAGCAATCGTATCGGGCATTTCATCGATTCCCAAAACGGATTCAAAATCATTAACGACAGCTTCGTCGGTCGTAGTATCCGCCTGACCGAATAACTCGGCAGACAATAATCCGGCATAATTGGCGGTGGTATCGGGTGTATTGATTGGCTTAGAAAGCATTAATAAAAACACAATTATTGCCGCTGCTACTGCTGCCGCACGCACCGTACGACGATGAAACGATATATATACACGGTCACGAACTTTTTCGGCTTCAACCGTCGGTATCTCCCTATCTTCCGCATCTTCCTCACGAGGAGTTATTTCCAATGGGGAGAAACCAAAGCGGGGATTCTCGATAGAATTATTTTCCTGTGGCTGAAAACACACGTTACCATCGACTAAGACCAATCGTCCCAACCGCCCGAAACCATAATCGTCACCTTGCTCCAAGTGTTTATAAACAGATTCGACCTCTTCGGCAATAGCCTCAACAGCCTCGTCCCAAGAAATAAAACCGGCACGCATGACCGAACGAACCAATAACCCGGAATCTCCCGTTGCAACGGATTCAAATGCGACTTTTCTCACAGGAGGGAGAAACGATGTACCGCCCGATTGTATCTTCGCTTCGTCACAGAGAACTGTAAAACGACCCAAACCGGGTATAAAAACATCATCGTTATGCAACAATAAATACTCAATATGGCGTACCAATCCAATCATACAACAAAGGTATATATTTTCTTTTGCCGGTACAACAAAACGAATAAAAATCTCTCTTTATTCTTGTCCCAGAAAAATATAAAAAAGGATTCTATTCCTCTTCCAATAAGCGCTCAGCCTCTTTGGAGTCATAACCAAGTTCCACGGCTCGTTTCAAATCGGCCTTCGCCGATTCTCTTTCATACCTCGCCAATTTGCCCAACGCCCTCAATACATACACTACCGGATCATCGGGAGCCAACTCGATAGCCTTTTCTATGTCTTTATCGGCTTTGGCATATTGTCCGGCGAACAAATAGGCTTCCGCCCGCCCTACATAGAGTATCTCCTTCTCGGGATTTACCCGAATTACCTGCGAATAGACCTCTATGGCTTCGGGATAATAACCCATCACTTTCAACAACGAAGCAAAACCTATGCGACCGTTGGCACTCGCCGGATTCAATTTCAAGATTCGTTCAAAATCGGCACGGCTCGAAATCGTATCTCCCCGCTCCAATGCAATCAAACCTCTATGATACAGCGCATCTTCATCGGTATCGTCAATTAACAGTATCTGGCTATAATCCTGATAGGCACGATCTATACTGTCTATTTCGGAAAAAAGAGCCGCCCGATTCCGCAACAAAGTGACCGAATGAGGTGTCATCAACAATCCGTTCGTATAACTCCGAAGTGCAGCTTCATAATTACCTGCATAACGTTGTACCGTACCCAAATTGGACATAAGCAACGAATTTTGCCCATTCGCGGGCTCGGTTCGCAACGCACTTACCAATGCCGACTCTGCTCCCGCCCAATCTTTCGCCTTGATGCAACTATCGGCCCTCTCTACCCATTGATAATAGGACTGTGACAATACATAAAAGGGTAACCCTACCACACAAACGAGAACCAAAAAATTTTTCATATCCCATATTTTATATAACAAAGGTACGGGTTTAGACGTTACATTCACATATTAGATATGCAAAAACGAATCAAAAGCAACAGACATTCTAAATTTTTCTGTTAATTTTGCAAATGATGAGTAATCATAAATTTATATATAGTATTTTATTCAGCCATCGGATTATTCTCCTCTTAGGAATTGTCATTCTGTTTTCGGGATGCGCCAACGAAGATGAACCGGAGCAAGAACCTGTAAACCGTACGGTACTGATTTATATGTTGTCGAACAACAACTTAGGATCGACATACCGTTTCGATACACAAAATACTGTCTCTTATACACATCTGACGCTGCCGACGAACTCTAGGGTGTAGAT
>ENA-UAOY01000396-UAOY01000396.1-human-gut-metagenome-genome-assembly--contig:-NODE-396-length-20233-cov-5.253147_pt1 | contig 20233 bp, 19 predicted proteins | sample MGYA00243477_ERZ654571 | MGnify/ENA primary metagenome ERZ654571 (study PRJEB26926, sample SAMN06164761) | human gut metagenome | biome: ENVO:00009003; feature: ENVO:2100002; material: ENVO:00002003...
GATGAATGCAGACGAACGCAGAGAGTTGACGAGAGCCTTGTTCGCTTAACATCTCTTCTTTTTATGAAAAGGAAAGCAAGCTGTGCAAGCCATGCGCAGAAACACCCTTGATTCGGGCAAATGTGCAAACAGTGTACAGAAAGTGTGCAGCCGCTTTCCTACATAAAGAAAGAACGTAAAATCTTACGATTTTACGTTCAATATCCGGTGCATCTCGCGCACTCATATCCGAACTTTTCTCTGCTTTCACGGCTTCCCCGAAAGCGACCGTCTCTGTGCCTTCCTTATAGTTAAAGGTAATGAGGACCTTATCATCATAGAGATAGATGGCATTGATGAAAGTATCCACCAGTGCCTGCCGCTGCTCCGGCTTGGTCATATCCAGCTTGCGGAAGCGAAGCAGCCATCGCAATCCAACTTTTTAATCGTTTGCAACATCGTTGGATTGCATATCGCAAAATATGTCGGTCAGAACAGTATGCCAAATCTGCCCTTGCGATTAAACCGGACGAACTCTTCTTCCATCTTCGGCTTAGCCAGCCGTTCCTCTGCAATGCGGGCTTGCAGCTCCTTCCGCTGCTCTTCCAGAGCTTTCAGCCACTGTTTCCGCTCGGCCTTTTTATCGCAAGTCTTTTTCTTCTTGGCAGCGGCTTTGGCGGGCTTGGCTGCCGTTTTTGCGGCCTTGGCGGGTTTTTCCGCCGGGCATTCGTTGACGGAGTTCCAGGACCAGTCCCATTTGTCCACGTTCATGGCGCAGGCGGTCAGAAGCGCTACGGAAGCGTCCAGGTCGTCTTTGTGAGCCATTTCAATAACCTGGTGCACATTGCGGGTGGGAACGGAAATGGCCCCGGCAATGGAACCGCCCGGAACGAATTTCTGCATGGCTCCGGCATCCGTGCCTCCCGCCGGCAGCATTTCCGTCTGCCATTTAATTTTGTTGGCGTCTGCCATGGCCTTCATGAACTTGACCATGCGGCGGTCTGCAATGACGGAACCGTCATACAGCTTGATGGCGGCGCCTGCGCCCAGGTGGGAAACCTGGTCGTGCGCCGGAGTTCCGGGAATGTCACAGGCGATGGTGACGTCCAGGGCAATGGAGAAATCCGGTTGGATGTCCAGCGTGCCGGCCTGCGCGCCCCTCAGGCCCACTTCCTCCTGAACGGTAAAGGCGGCCACGAAGTTGCAGGAGGGTTTCTTCCTGGAAGCCTTAATGGCGCGGAGGGCTTCAATCAGCACGTAGCATCCGGCTCGGTTGTCCAGAGATTTGACGTTCACGCAATCCCCCATTTCCACCAAATCCCGTTCACGGGTAACGGAGTCGCCTACGGAAACGTATTTTTCCACTTCCTCCTTGCTCATGCCCAGGTCAATGAAGAAGTCGGTCACTTCCGGCAGCTTGGTGCGTTCCGCCGGGGACATGACGTGGATGGGTTTCACGCCCATGACGCCGATGAGGTCTTTTTTACCGTGGACGATGACGCGCTGGGCCGTCAGCGTCTTGGCGTCAAAGCCGCCCAGAGGCAGGAATTTGATGAACCCCTTGTCGTCGATGTGACGGACCATGAACCCGATTTCATCCATGTGGGCGGCGGCCATCATGGTTTTTTCCGTGTTTTTGCCTTCCACGATGGCAATCACGCTGCCCATGTTGTCCACGCGCACGGCGTCCACCAGCGGGGCCACTTCCTGGATGATGAAATCGCGGATTTTGTCTTCAAACCCCGGAGCGCCCGGAGTCACGCAAACCTGACGAAGCAGTTCCAAATTCATAATGCCGCCAATGTAATGGTTTTCATGAAGGTTGGCTAGCCCATAATGCGGCCTCCGGAAGGAGGCGCCGCAGGAACCCGTCTGCCGTGCTTAACGGCGTTCCCGCGTAATGACGGCCTCCGGCTGTGCGGGGGCTCCATTGTCCGGTCTTTTGTAATTGACGCCGCGGGCGTCCAGGAAGGGAAGCTGGCGGTCGAGGCGTTTACGGAAATCTTTCTCATTTTTTAGCTCCTGCGGGGTCCAGGCAACTTCCGCCAGCGCCAGGGCGCGGGGGAAGACATGGTATTCCCATTTCGGCAGGTTCGGGATATATTCCGTCCAGATGTTCGCCTGGCAGCCCAGCACCTGCTTTTCCCGTTCCCGGGGCGTTCCCTGCGGGACGGGGTCCAGCCCATAAACGCGCTGCCAGGTCAGGTTGTCGTTATTGATGGTTTCATACTCCGGTACTGAAGGTTTGCCGGGCCCCTGGTCATAGTCAAAGTACAGGTGGCTGTTGGGCGTCATCACAATATCGTTGCCCCGTGCCAGGGTTTGTGCGGCGATGTGCGGCATTTGGCTGCGCCAGACCATCATGGTAGCGGTGGGGGAAAGGCCCCCTTCCTGGATTTCATCCCAGCCAATGAGCCTTTTTCCGCGGTTATTGATCATTTTTTCCACGCGGCGGATGAAGTAGCTCTGGAGTTCGTGTTCATTGGCCAGGCCGTTGTCCTTCATGATCCGCTGGGCGGAGGGAGACTGTTTCCACTGGTTCTTGGGCGCTTCATCCCCTCCGATGTGGATGTAGGGGCTGTCCGGGAACAGGGCGCATATTTCATCAATGACGTCTTCCAGAAAACGGAAGGTTTTTTCCGTGGGGGAGAAGGTATAGGAGTGCACGCCCCAAGTTTCCTGCACCCTGGGCGCATAGCCCGGGATGTCCGTATTCCCCAGTTCCGGATAGGCGGCGATGGCTGCGGAGGCATGGCCCGGCATTTCCACTTCCGGAATGACGGTAATGCCGCGGTCTTTGGCGTACCGTACCACATCCCGGATTTCATCCGCGGTGTAATGGCCGGAGTAGGGGATGCCGTCTCCCTTATTGCGGTTGCCGATGACGGGGGATTGAGCCCGGGCGCCTCCCACGGTTGTCAGCCTGGGGTACTTGGCGATTGGGAGACGCCACCCCTGGTCGTCCGTCAGGTGCCAGTGCAGGGTGTTGAATTTATACCGTTCCATCAGGTCCAGCACTTTTTTGATGTCCCGCACGGGCATCATGTGGCGGCAGCTGTCTACCATCAGGCCCCGCCATGAAAAGCGGGGCTGGTCTTTTACGTCCATCCGGGGCAGGGCCGGAGCTCCGTTTTTGTCGGCAGCGATGCTTTGAACGAGGGATTGAAGGGCATACAGGGTTCCGTTCACGGAACCGGAGGCAATGGAGATGGAATCCGGCGTTACGGCAAGGCGGTAGCCTTCCCTGCTCAGGGAAGCGTCTTCCGTAAAGATGATGTCCGCATTGTTTTTAACCAGCACCGTATTGATTCCATTATCGCGGAAAATCCGTTCCGCCTGCCTGGAAAGCGGATTTTCTTCCGGGAGCCTGACGCCGTTTTTCAGGGAAAAGCCGCTTTCTCCGGTTTGGGCGCGCAGGGCGGCGGGCCGGGGAATCATATGGGGCGCTTCGAGAACCGGAGCGGATGGGGCACCCCAGCAAAGGGAAAACAGGCTGAAAACCGTGGCAGGAAAAATACACTTGGAAATCATAGCGTACGTAAATACGCGGCATTTTCCGGAAAAATTCCGTTTCGGGGTTATTTTTGCAAATGCAGAGAAAACCGGCATATGAAAATAGCGGTTGTTCCGCCCGGGCGCCTGTGAGAGTATTCCCGCGCTATGAATGAAGCCGCTTCCCCCCGCATCAGGAAGACGATGGTATTTGTGCTGCTGGCGCTTTTTCTGGGCCAGTTCGGAAGCGGTGTGTATGATCTCATTTTCAGCAATTTCCTGCGTGATGCCCAGCATCTTGACGTGGAGATGCGCGGACTGATTGAATTCCCCCGGGAATTGCCCGGCATTCTGTCTTTTTTTGTGGTCAGCCTGCTTTTCATGTTTAATGAGGTCCGCATGGCCGGGGTGGCGTGCCTGCTGATGTTCGGCGGCATGTACGCGCTGGCTTTCTGCGGCGCCGGAACCAGCCTGTGGACTTTGTCTGCGTGGATTTTGACGGTGAGTCTGGGTCAGCATATCCTGATGGGCATGATTGACACCATTGTCATCCATACGGCGAGGCCGGAAAACCGCAGTCTGCGGCTCGGCCAGATGAAGGCTCTGGGAACGGCGGCCGCGCTGCTGGGCGCGCTGTGCGTGTGGATCAAGTGGAAATTCAATCAATCTTTTGCCGTGGACTTTTTCGTCACGGGGGGCGTGTGCCTGCTGGCATCCCTGTTCCTGAGCCGGGTGAAGACGCCCGTCTTCCCGCAGCGGCGCGGATGGAGGCAATGTTTCGTCTTCAAGCGCAGATATGCCGTTTATTATGGATTGGAAATTCTGCACGGCATCCGCAAGCAGCTTTATCTGACCTTCGGTTTCTGGCTGATGGTCAGTACGCTGGGCCAGTCTCCCGGATATATCGGAAAAACCCTGCTCATGGCCGGCGTCATCGGGCTGGTCACTCAACCCCTGATCGGCTGGAGCATCAAGCGCTACGGGGAACGGAAGGTGACGATTTTCGACAGCGTGGCGCTGTCCCTCCTGTGCCTGGCATACGCCTTCGCTCCGGAACTGCTGCCCCTGCATTGGGCCGTGGGAGTAGTGACCGCCTGCTTTGTCCTGGACAACCTGCTGTTTGCCCTAGGCATGGCCCGGAGCACCTACGTGGCCCGCATCTGCGAGAAGCCGGAGGACATTACGCCAAGCATTTACACCGGGCTGGCCATCAATCATGTGGCTTCTATCGCTTACGGCGTGCTGGGCGGCGTGATCTGGATGAATACGGGCGGCCCGCAAGCGGTGTTCCTGATAGGCGGTGCGGCTACCGTCGGGGCTGGGCTGGTGGCGCGGCGCATGGACAGGCCGCAGCCTTGACCGGGCGCCTAACGCACGGGTTTGTCCGCACCTTTTTTAAGGGCGTTCATAATCTTGTTGAAGATATCCGTATTTTCATAAATGCCGGTGAAGTCGCCGCTTCCCGCGCCGAAGGCATACACCGGAACAGCCACGCCGTCATGACTGCCGGAACCGAACCGGCCCGTTATTTCCCCCTGTTCCCGGCTGCCGCCCGTGAGAGCGAACGCGCCCGTATTATGGTCCGCCGTGATGACGACCAGGGTGCCGGGGTGTTTGGAGGCCCAGTCAAGCACGGCTCCCGCAGTCCGGTCAAAATCAAGGAGCTCTTCCATCATTTCTTCCAGATTGTTGCTGTGGGCCGCCTTGTCAATGTTGGACCCTTCAATCATCAGGAAAAATCCGTTGGGATTCCGGGAAAGGGTATCCAGGGCTTTCACTGCGGCCTGGCGGAAAACGTCGCCCCGTTTGGAGGGAGGGGGAAGATTACCCGGAGCGGCGACAACCAGCGTTTTTCCGGAAGGCAAGGCTCCGGCTTTTTCCCAGGAGCGGGCGACACGGTAGCCCTGCGCCTGCATTTCCTGGAAAATATCCCTGCCGTCCGGCCTCTGCGTGAAGTATTTGCCGCCGCCGCCAAAGATGAAATCGGCGCGGGAACGGGGGTAATCCCCGATGATGCCGTAAGCATCCGATCTTTTTTCATTATTGGCGCAGAAAGATGCCGGGGTGGCGTCATTCAGCTCGCAGGTAGCGATGACGCCGGTGGATTTGCCCATGTCCGCAGCCTTGTCCACCAGGGAATCCAGCTTGTTGCCCCTGGGGCATACGGCGACCCGATGGTAAAGCGTCTTGGTTCCTGTCGCCATGGCGGTGCCCGCAGCGGCGGAGTCCGTGACCAGCTTGTCCGCGCACCATGTTTTGGAAATGCCCGTAACAGGACAGTTTTCAATAAACAGGCGGCCTCTGTTGGCCGCCCATGCCGCAGAAAGGTGATGAATGCCCATTCCGTCCCCAATCATCAGAATCACGTTGGTGACGGGAAGGCTGCGGTCAGGTTCCGGGATTTCCGTCACCGGATAGGGGCGTTCCAGAATGAAGCGCTGGTTTTCCGCCGCCGGAAGCAGGGACGGGGCAAGAAAGAGGGCAAAGGCTAAAAGGCGCAGCGGAGAAGTCATGCAATCACTTTCCCGTTTGCGGCGGAACAAGTAAAGAGGAAAAAACATGCCGGTCCCGCATGGAACCGGCATGAACCGTTCAAAAGAACTTATTTGGCGTCCGCCTGTTTTTGCAGGATGTCCCGGATCTGTTCCAGAAGGACGACGTCATCCGGCTTGGGAGCAGGGGCGGCCGGAGCTTCTTCGCTCTTGCGCCTCAGGGCTCCGATCAGCTTGATGGCTACAAAGACGGAGAAGGCGATGATGAGGAAGTCAATGGTCGCCTGGAGCAATTCACCGTATTTTAATTCCACATCGCCCAGTTTCAGCACCAGGTATGCCAGGTTGACCCCGGAAGTAAGGTAACCGATGATGGGGGTGATAATGCTGGAGACGAAGACGGAGACGATTTTATTGAATGCGCCGCCGATGACGACGGCCACCGCCAGGTCAATAACGTTCCCTTTAAGGGCGAATGCCTTGAATTCTTCCAGAAAGCCTTTGAGGTTGAAAAAATGAGCCATAGTGGATTATTGCTGGTTGCGGTGGTTATTCTGCCGTTAAAATGATAAAAGAAAAGAAAAATGAATGAGCGGCGGACAAAGATGTGACTGTCTTCCGGGGTAAAATGCGGCAATCATGACGTGGTTCCCAAAAAAATCATTTACAGACGGGGCCAGAAGAGCAAACTACGCCCATATTACCTTAACTTATGAACACAGAAGAAAAGCTCAACCAGTACGTACTCCATTCCTATGGCCGTTATCCCATGGCTGCCGTCCGCGGAGAAGGCTCCCGACTGTGGGACAGCACGGGGAAGTGCTATCTGGACTTCTGTGCCGGCATTGCGACCTGCGTGCTCGGGCACTGCCATCCTGCGGTGACGCAGGCCCTGCAAAAGCAGGCCGCCACCCTGGTGCACTGCTCCAACCTGTACCAGATCCCCCAGCAGGCGGATCTGGCGGAATTCATCGTGACCAAATGCGTGGAGCGCCCGGGAAAAGTCTTTTTCGCCAACAGCGGTGCGGAGTCCAATGACGGTTTAATCAAAGTAGCGCGCCGTTACGGGCACCGCAAGCCCCAGCCGGACGGCAAGCCCCGTTATGAGGTGCTTACGTTCAACAAATCCTTCCACGGGAGGACGCTGGGCAGCATGTCCGCCACGGGGCAGGATAAAATCAAAATCGGCTTTGACCCCATGCTGCCGGGATTCCGCCATTTGCCTTTCAACGATCTGGAAACGGCCCGCGAAGCCATCAGGCCGGAAACGGTGGCCTTCATGCTGGAAACCGTCCAGGGAGAAGGAGGGGTCAACTGCGTGACTCCGGAATTTCTGCGGGGCCTGGCGCAGTTATGCAGAGAGCACGATCTTCTTCTGCTGATGGATGAAGTGCAGTGCGGCTTTGGCCGCTGCGGCGACATCATGGGATGGCGCGCCGTAGCTCCGGATGTGGAACCGGACGGCATTTCCTGGGCCAAGGCTCTGGGCGGCGGTTTCCCCATCGGCGGCTTCTGGATTTCCGACCGTGCCATTGACGGCCAGGGTACGGAGCTTTCCTCCATCATGGATCCCGGCTCCCATGGCTCCACGTATGGAGGCAACCCGCTCGGCACTGCGGTAGGCCTGGCCGTGCTGCGGGAAGTTGTTTCCCAGGGGCTCCCGGAGCGGGCGCGGCGCCTGGGCGCGGAAATTCGCAGGGAAATAGAATCCTGGAACCTGCCTGTTGTTCAGGGCGTGCGTGGCCTGGGCCTGTTGCTGGGCATTGGCCTGAATCCGGAAATGGTAGCCGCGCCGGAGGGCAAGACGATCGCCTCCGTAGTGGTGGAGGCCCTGCGGCAGGAAGGGTTGCTTTCCGTTCCCGCCGGGCCGGAAACCGTTCGTCTGCTGCCGCCGCTGAATGTCAGTGAAGAGGAAATCCAGCAGGCTCTGGCCATCATCAGGCGCGTGCTTAAAACGTACGCCAAATAGAATACAGCCCTTATTTGCTTTATTGTTATGAAGGAAGAAGCCATTAAAGCCCCCGGCAGCACGATAAAGCAATATTCCATCATGCTCCAGAACCGGGTGGGGGCCCTGACCGCCCTCCTCGGCCTGCTGGACATGCACGGCATTTTCTGTTTGGGATTCAGCATGCAGGACTGCCATGAGGCGACTATTGCGCGCCTGATTGTCAGCGATCCGGAAAGGACGTCGGAAATTTTTCTGGAGAAAGGTATTTGCTATACGGAGTCCGGGGTGCTGGTGGCGGTGCTCCGCCATGGCCCTGCAGACCTCAAAAAATGCCTGGATGCGCTGTATGCCGCGGAAATGAACGTCAACTTTCTCTATCCCCTGCTGCCTTGCGTGGGGCGGGGGTCTCTGGTGGCTCTTCACGTGGAGGATCTCAACTTCGGGCGCACCGTGCTGAATTCCAGCGGCATCAAAGTCCTGTTCCAGCAGGACCTCAGCCGGTAGGAACAGCCGTTTTTCCTTTCTTCCCCGCTGCCCTGTTCAGGAGTGTTTTCTCCAAGCGCCTCAAGGGGTTGCCCGGCTTTTTCGCCTTGACGGGAGGGGAAAACATGGTATGGTACGGGCCGCATGGCAAAAGTACCCGTAATCAATCTTCGCAAGGGACACGCGGTCAATTACAACAATGACGTTTGCGTTGTAGTCAGCATGGAGCACAAGTGCCCCCCCCGCATGGCTTCCTATGTGCAAATGAGCATCCGCAGCATTTCCACTAAAAAGGTGTATAACCTTCGCCTGACTTCCAATGAATCCCTGGAAGGCGTCAACCTCGCCCGTGAGGAATATGAGTTCAGCTACATTGACGGCATGGGTTATCACTTCATGAATCCGGATACATACGAAGACATCACCGTGTCTCCGGAAATCGTGGAACCCGTCAAGGATTATCTGATGGAAGGCAATATCTACATCCTGCTTTTCACGGATGAAACGGTCGTTTCCGTAGAACTCCCCGCCGCCATCACCATGGAAGTGGCGGAAGCTCCTGAAGGCGTCAAGGGCGACAGCGCGAACAATGTTTACAAATCCGCCACGATGACCACCGGACTGGTGGTGCAGGTGCCCCTTTTCATCAAGCCCGGTGAAAAGATTTCCGTAAAGACGGAAGACGGTTCCTATCTGGGCCGCGTAAACTGAGTTGCCCCTCTTTCTGTTCTTTGAAGAGCCCCGTCCGGTTTGTCCGGATGGGGCTTTTTTCATGCCGCAATGCCTGACCTTTTTCCTGTTTCCGGAAGAGGGCGGTTAACTTTTCCGCGCGGTATGGAATGGTTCCTTTATGGGGGGAATCCTTTTTCTGGTAAATGCGAACGTAGTCTATTTCATATTTCTGGGGCAGCGGCAGTTTGTCCAGATCTCCGCCGGTGGCGCCCAGAGCCAGGTTCAGGATGATGAAGTGAGGCTGCCGGAAGGGATTGGCGACTTCCTTGTAAGAGGCGTTGACGGTATTATCCAGGGGAGTCCGGTTCAGCAGAATATCGTCCGCATACAGGCGCACTTCCTTTTCATCCCAGTCCATACGGAAGACATGGAAGCTGTCCGCCCAGTCCGCGTGTTTTTCCTGGAGCCATTTGAGCGGCGTGTAAGTGGTACTCCATTTGGCCACGTCCTTTTTGGGGGAGCCCCAGCAGAGATTGGCCAGATAGGTGGACTGGTAGTACTCCATGATGTCTATTTCCCCGCACATGGGCCACTTTTCCTTGACGCCCAAGGTCCAGAAAGCAGGCCACATGCCTTCCCGCGGGCTGAATCTGGCCCGGATTTCAAACCGCCCGTACAGCCAGGAAAATTTGCCGCGCGTCGTCAGGGAGGCAGAGGTGTATTCCGCCTCTTTCCGTGTCGTCTGCCAGTTTTTTCCCTCCGGATCGTAATGGGGGTTGGCATGTTTTTCCTTCCTGCCTTCAATAATCAGCATGCCGTCTTTGCAATAGGCATTTTCCGGCTGGTACCATTGCGCTTCCTTGTTGCGGACGAAACCGTGTTCGTAATTCCATTTGGCAGGGTCCGGACGGCCGTCTTTGTCGAATTCGTCGTGCCAGACGAGTTCATAATCGGAATAATCCGCTTTTTCCACGACTCTCTCCGTTTTTTTGACGCCGTCACCATGGAGGGTGTAAAGCTGGGCGTGGAGGGGGGTGGACAACAAGGCCGCACTGGCCAGGATGTTGAATAGAGGAGGAATGTTCATGGAAGAAAGTAAAGGTGTTTGTTACTGGTACGGGGCCGCGGGCGTTTTTTTGTCATTTTTTATCAGAGGGGGCTGAAGCCGCGAAAGCGGCTTGAGGAACGGAATAAATGTGTTAGGTTCGGCTAACAGTATGGGGTCTTGTCTGGACCCGGAACATCAAACATTCCGTTTTAATGACAATGGAAGAAAAGAACTATCTTGTTTCCGGTATGCATTGCGCCGGGTGTGCCGCCAAGGTGGAGCGCGCCGTGGAAGGATTGGAGGGGGTGGAGCGCGTAGAGCTGAATTTGCTGACGGGGAAGATGACCGTCTTGTTTGAAAAGCCTGATTCCCCCGCCATGGAGCGGATAGCTCCGGTGGTGGAGAAAGTCGGTTTCCGCCTGGCGGACTGGAAGGAGGAGCCGCTTGCCGGAACGGAGAGGGAGGAAAGGCTGGAACAGGAGGAAACGGGCGGCTCCCGCCTCGTTTGGTCCATTCTGCTGCTGGTTCCTTTGATGTATTTGTCCATGGGCCCCATGTGGCACTGGCCCGTTCCGGGAGGGAGTTGGGGCCTGTGGATGAATTGGTGGACACAAGGCATTCTGGCGGGCGCCGTCCTGTGGCTGAACCGGCATTATTTGATAAACGGCGTGCGGCAGCTTGTGGCGCTGTCTCCCAATATGGATTCCCTGATCGCCATCGGTTCCGGCTCCGCTTTTCTGTATGGGCTGTATTTGCTGGTTGCGGGGATGTGGCAGGGTTTCAGTGTGGAGGGAATGGAGCTGTATTTTGAATCTGCGGCCATGATCGTCACCCTGATTTCCCTGGGGAAATACCTTGAACGCCGCTCTTATCGGAAAACGAATGCCGCCGTAAAAGGGCTGGTGAAGCTGGTCCCCCAGGAGGCGCTGGTATGGCATGACGGCGCGGAGCGCGCCGTTCCACTGGATGAAATTCGTTCCGGGGACCTGGTGGTGGTGAAAACCGGGCAGCGGATTCCGGTGGACGGCATGATTGAAGAGGGGCAGGCGGCTCTGGATGAATCAGACCTGACGGGGGAAAGCATGCCGGTGGACAGGGCGGCGGGGGACCGGGTGATCAGCGGAACGTTCAACCGGGCCGGGTATCTCAAAATCCGCGCGGAACGCGTGGGCGGGGATTCCACGCTGGCCCGCATGATCCGCCTGGTGGAACAGGCCAGCCAGTCCAAGGCGCCCATTGCGCGGCTAGCGGACCGGGTATGCTATTTCTTTGTCCCTGCGGTCATTGCCGTTGCCCTGGTATCGCTGGTTGGGTGGATGGCTGCCGGGGAGGGTTTTTCCTTCGCCCTCGCCAGGGCAATTGCGGTGCTGGTGATTTCCTGCCCCTGTGTCCTGGGGCTCGCTACGCCTATCGCCATTATGGTGGGGACGGGCAGGGGCGCGCGGCTGGGCATCCTGTGCAAGTCCGCCGGAGCTCTGGAAGCCCTGAGCCGCGTGGATACCGTCGTTTTTGACAAGACGGGTACCCTGACGGAAGGGGAGCCGCGGGTAGTGGCCGTGCTGCCGGAGGAAGGCATGGATGCGGACGCGCTGGTGGAAATGGCGGCGGCTTTGGAACAGGGTTCGGAACATCCTGTGGGAAAGGCTGTTTATGAACACGCCAGGCTTCTGAATTTGCCTGTCCGCGCCGTGGCGGATTTATCCGTAGTTCCTGGCCGCGGCATTGCCGGAACGGTGGATGGGGTGCCTTATGCGGTGGGCAATTCCGGATTCATGCAGGATAAGGGAATTTCCTGGAAGGAGGATGAAAGCCGCCTGCGGGAGTTCATGCGGCAGGGCGCGTCCCCGCTGTATGTGGGCAGGGGCGGATGCCCTGCCGGCGTCATCATGGTGGCGGATTCCCTGAAACCGGACAGCCGTGCGGCGGTGGACAGTTTGAAGCGGATGAACCTGCGCGTCGTCATGCTGACGGGGGACAACGCCGCCACGGCGCGGCACATGGCCGGAGAACTCCACATTGACGAGGTGGTCTCCGACGTGCTCCCGGATGAAAAGGCCTCCCATGTGATGAAGATGGAGGAACGCGGGGACAAGGTGGCGATGGTAGGGGACGGCGTGAACGACGCCCCGGCTCTGGCTTGTGCCCGGGTGGGCATTTCCATGAAGTCCGGAACGGAGCTGGCGATGGAATCCTCCGACATCGTGCTGATGAAAAGCAACCCCGCAGGCGTGGCGGAAGCTGTCCAGCTGGGCCGCACCACGCTGCTCATCATCAGGCAGAATCTTTTCTGGGCTTTCTTTTACAACATCATCGGCATTCCGTTGGCCGCCGGGTGTTTATATCCCGCCTTCGGCCTTACGCTGAATCCCATGATTGCCGCCGGGGCGATGAGTTTGAGTTCCCTGTGCGTCGTATTCAATTCCCTGAGGCTGCGGGGTTTCACCCCACGCCTAGGGCGCCTGGGGAAATAGGGCGGCCTCTCCCCCACCGGCGTTTCCCGTTCAGGAGGGCTGCAGCAGGGCCTGGGCCAGCGTGCGTGCGTGGTCTCCGCCGCCGCCCAGCATGCGGACCAGTTCATCCACCCGTTCTTCATGGCTCACCTCCCGCAGGCAGGAGATGGTGCGGTTGCCCGCGGATGCTTTCTGAACCAGGTAATGATGGGAGGCCAGGGCCGCCACCTGCGGGAAGTGCGTGATGGAGATCACCTGGTGCCTGTTTCCGAGCTGCTGCATCTTGAATCCCACAGCCCGCGCCACTTCTCCGCCCACGTTGGCGTCTATTTCGTCAAATACCAGCAGGGGGGTGGCATCCTTGTGGGCCAGGGCGCTTTTAATCGCCAGCATGATGCGCGCCAGTTCCCCGCTGGAGGCAATCAGACGGAGAGGCTTGGAGGGTTCTCCGGGATTGGGGCCAAACAGGAATTCCACCGTTTCCATTCCCTGTGAACCCGGTTCCTGAAGGGGGGAGAGGCTCACTTCAAAGACGGCCTGGCGGAATCCCAGCTCCCGGGAGTGCCTGACAATGGAAGCCGCCAGCCTGGGCGCGGAGTCCTGGCGCGCTCTGGTCAGAGCCTGCCCGGCGGCGTCCATCTGCTTGCGCAGGACGGCGATGGAGGCCCTCAGCTCTTCCAGGCGTTCTGTGCGGTGTTCAATGCGGTCCAGGCGGCTGGCCGCCTCCTCCCTCCGGGAGCAGACGTCCTCAAAGGAGGGGCCGTATTTCATTTTCAGAGATTCCAGCAGGTTGATGCGTTCCTCCAGCTGGAAAAGTTCCCGGGGGTCGCAGTCCAGTTCGGCGGAATAATCCGCCAGGCGTCCCTCAATTTCCTTGAGTTCCAAATTCACTCCCGCCAATGGAGCCAGCCACGCGGCGGTGGAGGCGTCCATGCGTTCCAGCTCATGGGCCGCCCGTGTCAATTCCCTCAATTGGGTCCCCAGGCCGGGCACATCCGTTTCCTCCAGCATGGAAAGCATTTTGGAGACCTGTTCCCGGAGCCGGGTGCCGTTGCGGGCGCGTTGCCAGCGTTCTTCCAGCGTGAGCACTTCTTCCGGAGTGAAGGCGGCGGAATCTATTTCATCCACCTGGTGGCGCAGCAGTTCTATTTCCCGTGCGGTGGCCGCTTCCGCATGTTCCAGGTCATCATAGGCCCGGCGCGCATCCTGCCATTGCCTCCAGGCGTCCGAATAGGCGTGCACCAGGGGAGCGTGCTCCCCGAAGGCGTCCAGCAGGGAAAGCTGCCTTTCCTGGGAGACCAGGGAGCGGTAGTCGCTGGGGCCGTGCATGTCCACCAGGCAGGCTCCCGCTTCCCTCAGCAGATTCAGGGTGCACGGGCTGTCGTTCAGGAACTGGCGGTTGGCCGTGGAAGAGATGAGGCGCTTGATAATCAGGTTGCCGTCTTCGCAGGGCGGGACGCCATGCTCGTTCAGAATGGCGTGCACGGGGGAGGATTCCGGCAGATGGAACACAGCTTCCACGCTGCATTGCTGTTCCCCGGAGCGGATGAGCGTCTTGTCCGCCCGTTCTCCCAGCGCCAGGCGTATGGCTCCAATAATGACGGATTTCCCCGCCCCGGTTTCCCCCGTGATGCAGATGAATCCGGAACTGGGTTCCCAGAGCAGCTGGTCCACAAGGGCCAGGTTTTTAATTTTCAGCAATGTAAGCATTCGGGCTTTGGATTTTGAATGCATTATGGCATCATTTGCCTTAAACGCAATCATGACCTCTGTGATGAACATTCTCTTTTTGGGCACAGGAACGTCCACCGGAGTGCCGCAGATAGGCTGCTCCTGCGCGGTCTGCACGTCCCCGGACCCCAGAAACAGGCGGTTGCGTTCTTCAATTTATGTGGAGGCCGCTGGCACCCGCCTCCTGCTGGATTCTTCCCCGGATTTGCGGCAGCAGGCCCTGCGGGAAAATATCACGGATGTGGATGCCGTTCTTTATACGCATGCCCATGTGGACCACGTGGGAGGTTTTGACGATTTGCGCGCCTTCTGCTGGCGCCGGTCCGGCGGCCTGCCCATGTATGCTTCTCCCATGACGGTGGACGCCCTGCGGACCATGTACGGCTGGGCGTTCGTTCCTAAACCGGGGCGGAGCGGGTACGTCAGGCCGGAGCCTCACGAGGTGACGGCTCCGTTCCGTGTGGGGAACGTGCTGGCGACGCCCCTTCCGGTGCTCCATGCCGGGGTGGAGACATATGCCTATCTCTTGGAAGCGGAAGGCCGGAGCCTGGTTTACATGCCGGATGTGAAAAGCATCCCGGCCCCGTCCTTGGAGAGGATGAAAGGAGTGGATTTGCTGATTATTGACGGACTGCGTTATCATCTGCACCCCACGCACATGTGCCTGGAGGAAACGTTGGCCGCCATTGCCGCCGTCCGGCCCCGCCGCGCCGTGCTGACCCACCTGTCCCATGATATGGATTACGGGATTCTTTCCGGCAAGCTGCCGGAAAACGTCATGCCCGCGTATGACGGGCTGAGACTGTCCCTGCCGTAATGCTCACGCTGCATGTTCTCAGGCCATGACTATTCCAGACAATTCTGACCGTCCCGGCGCGCGGATACCGTGCGAAACCAGAAACGTATTCGGCTTTTCCGTAGCCGTCAGTTCCGTGGAAGAGATGTCCGCTGCGCTGGCGGAACGCGCGCTGGAGGCGGAAGCTCCGTTTCTGGTGGCCGCGGCGGATGCCCATGTGGTAACCCTCGGCGTGCATGACCGGGATTACGGGAACGTGCTGGAACGGATGGACGTGATTTGCCCGGACGGTATGCCGGTAGTGTGGAGACTGAACCGGGGGCTTTCTTCCGGGGAAAGGGAAGCGTGCCGCGTGAGCGGGCCAGATTTGATGGAAGCGCTGGTGCGTTCGAATGTGCAATATCCGGGCTTGCGCCATTTTTTGCTGGGCGGGGATGAGAAGCTGCTGGAAGCCCTGTCTGGGGCATTAAAGGAAAAATACCCCGGTTTTCAACTGGCCGGGGCGTATTCCCCTCCGTTCCGCCCTTGGACGGAGGAAGATCTGGAAAACATGCGGGAGGCGGTTGCTTCAAGCGGGGCCAATGTGGTATGGGTGGGGCTGGGCTGCCCGAAACAGGAGCGGTGGATGGCGGAGCAGAGGGAATTGCTGCCCCCCGCGGTTTATGTGGGCGTAGGGGCGGCGTTCGCTTTCCATGCCGGTACGGTGAAACGGGCTCCGCGATGGATGCAGAAGAACGGTCTGGAATGGTTGTACCGCATTTACCGGGAGCCGGGAAGACTGCTCAGGCGGTACGTGAAGCACAACAGCCTGTTCGTGTGGTACGTGCTGACGGGCAGATAGGGCCGTTTTTCCGGTGTGCGTCCCGGAGTAGAGCCGCGGGTTATTTTATCCTTGTGCCGTTTTCGTGCGGCCCTATCATGATTCCGTTTGAACCTGAACGGAAATGGTGGGCGCTCTTCCCTCCTTCGTCCTTAACCTTGTTTTTCTTATGTTCTTTCGCCGTATTCCCCGGAAAAGCTGGTATGAAAAAACTGTGGAACGCGTTTTCAGGGACAGGAAGCTGTGCGTGGAAAAGCTGCTCTCCTTCGGTTTCGTTCGTGTGGAAAGCGGTTTTCTGCGCAGGGCGGCATTGCTGGACGGCCAGCTCTGCATGGAATTGGAAATACACGCGGATGGTTCTGTTCATGCAACGGTGCATGATGCGGACGGGAAGAATATCCGGCATGCTGACCCGGGAACGGAAGACAGGTTGCGGACAAGAATGCTCCGCAGGGAATATGAGGAAGAACTGTGGCATGTGGCGGAATGCTGCTTTGAACCTGATTTTTTCAAGGCGGCTCCCGCCCGGAGCCTCATCGCGCACATCCGTAAAGCTTACGGGGAGGAACTGGAATTCCTGTGGAGGAAGTTTCCGGGGAACGCAGTGGTGCGGCGGAAGGATACGGAAAAATGGTACGCCGCTTTTCTGGCTGTGCCGCGCTTGAAGCTGGGGGGCAGTTCCAAGGAACGGGTGGAGGTTTTGAACCTGCGGGTTTGTCCCGGTGAGTCCGGGATTCTTGCGGATAATCGCAGCCGTTTTCCGGCCTACCATATGAATAAGAAAAACTGGGTGAGCTTCTGTCTGGATGGAACCGTTCCCTTTGAGGAATTGGCTGCGCGCCTGGAAACCAGCCGGAGGCTTGCCGGAAAGTGAGCTCCTCCGGCGCGGGATGTCGGGAGAAACCGTCTTCCCGCCCCCGGATGGACGGCCGGAAAGGGGGTCTTGACCCGGAAAGAGGCGGAGCCTACAGTAAGGGCATGAATATAGAAGAAAAAGCTCTGTCCACCTTCCGCACGGCGCCCTGGCGCCACAACTGCGCCCAGGCCGTCTGCGCGGCCCTGGGCAGGGAGGATTTGCTGGAAACCGTTTCCTCCTGCGGTACCGGAAAGGCTCCAGACGGACTGTGCGGCGCCCTTTACGGGGCGCTGCTGTGTACGCCCGTGCAGTCCAGGGAGGAGCTGAGGCGGCGGTTTGTGGAAAAGCTGGGCTATTCCCATTGCAGGGAATTGAAAAAAGAGGGGTCCGTGCCATGCCGGGATTGCGTTGCCTCTGCGGCGGTTCTGGCTTTTAACCTGAGGGAGTGAACGCAGAATGACACTGCCGGATTCATGGTTTTTCATGAAAAAAGAGTCTATTGGAATGAAACCAGATAGAATAACATCATGAAAAAATTGATCTATATGATAGCGGCAGCGGCCGTTGCGATTCCGGTGGTGGCCCTGGCCCAGGGAGCCTGCGGCAGCGGCTCCTGCTCCAAGGGAGACAAGGACATGGCTGAAGCCAAAGAGCACATGAAAGAGGGCGCCAAGGCTGCCAAGGACGCCGCCTCCGAAAAAATGAAGGAAGGCAGGCAGGCTGCCAGGGACGCCTATGAAAAGGGCAAGGAAACCGCCAAGGATGCTTATCAGGACAGCAGGGACGCCGTTGACCATGCGGCGGACAGGGCTGCCGATAAGGCCGAAGCCGTCGGTGACGCTGTGAAAAACGGTTAACTCAAACGATGAACAATAAAAATATTTGCTTATTATGTGCGAATCCAAGGATCATATGAATAAGGGCTGCGGATGTGCGAACGATGCCGCTTCCGGCAAAATGGAGGAAGGCAAGCACAAGATGAAAGACGCCTGCGAAAGAGGCAAGGAAGCCGTCAAGGACATGGCTGAAAGCGTGAGCGACAAGGCCAAATCCATGATGGACAAGGATAAGAATTCTTAGTCCCGGCGGCGGTTGAAGCAAGCCGTTTCCCATTCTTCCTCCCGTGCGCGGGATGACCTCCCCTTGTCCGGATTTCCGGACGAGGGGATTTTTATGCGGGCCGGTTTTCCGGGGAAGGGGTGTCCTGTTCCACGGGCTGGAGGGCATGCAGGCTGATTTTATGCCTTTTGCATAATTCCTCCACCCGGTCGCGTTCCAGCAAGATGGTTTTGCCCGCTTCCAGGGCGATTTGCCTGACGCCGCATTCCGCGCACGTTTCAATGGTGACGGGGCCGACTGTCGGGATATCAAAGCGCATGTCATGCCCCAGGCGGGCCACTTTGGCCAGCGTGGCCGGTTTGCCGTTGCCCAGTTCCCCTCCGCGGCGTATGCAGTTGTTGGTGCCTTCAATCGCTTCCACGGCGATGACGGTGCCGCCGTGCACGATGACGGACTGCCCGATGTGGAGACGGCTGATTTCCTTGGCCGTCTGCATGCCGAAGCGGGCATCCTCCCATTGTTCAGGCGTGGGAGGCGGTCCGGCGATATGCCCCGGCTGCGGCATGTGCTCCTCCATGTAGGTGGAGGCCGGGAGGATGGTGAAGCCTTCCTTTTCCGCTTCCGTGATGACGGCCCCAAGCAGGGAGTCCGCATTTTTTTCCGGCATGCGCATCAATACGGAAAGGGCGCGAAGGTCCGGACGGAGGGAAAGAATGTTCTTCGGATTGATGCCGCCGGCCATGATGACGTTCCTTACGCCGTGCTTTTTCAGGAAAGTGAACGGCTTGCTTATCTGGCCCACGCTGAATTCCTGGTAAGCGTCGCACAGGGGGATGACGGCGGGGTTGGTTTCCCCCTTGAACCCTACGGCCACGATACGCAATTCCGGCATCCGGCGGCGTGCGCCCCGGACAATATATTCCGGATAAACGCCGTCTCCGGCTACCAGGCCTAATACGGGCGGGTCTGTTGTCATGCGGCGTGAAGCTGGGGGAACGGGGCTGGTTACAGGTATTCCGGGCGCTGGAGCAATTCCGCCACGCGCTTGAGCAGGCGGCCGATGTCCGCTCCGTCCACCACGCGGTGGTCTCCCGTAGCCACGATGTTGGCCTTGGAGATGGGGATAAACGCCTCCACTTCGTCACTCCAGACCGGGGTTTTGGTGACGGCCCCCACCCCCAGGATAATGGATTCGCTGGGCATGGGCATGGGCGCGGCAAAGGTGAGGCCGAAGCCGCCGAAGTTGGTGACCGTGGCGATGCCGCCCGTGCTGTCTTCCGGAGCCAGCCTGCGGCGGCGCGCCTGGGCAATCAGCCTGTTATAGTCTTCCAGAAGTTCTTCCATCGTCCGTTCGTTCACGCGGCGCAGCACGGGAACCATGACGCCGTCCGCCACCTGGGCGGCGATGCCGATGTCAATTGTTTTGGGAGAAAGAATGTTTTCCCCCACCAGGTAGCCGGCGCATTCCGGGCTTTCCGCCAGGGCCAGGGCCAGGGCGCGGGCAAAGTACAGGGTGATGCCGGGCCGCAGCGGGGAATTTTGCCTGTGCTTGATGAGGGGGTCCATGAATACGGGACGCCCGGCGGAGGCCAGCGGACGCGTCCAGCTGCGGCGCATGGCGTCCGCCACGGCCAGCCGCATGGATGAGGCCTTGCGGTGCGGCCATTGGCTGACATATTCCAGGAATTCTTCCAGGTCGTCAATGGTGACGCGTCCGCCCGCCCCGGAACCGGAGATGAAAGCGATGTCGGAGGCGCTCATGCCCAATTCATCCATGCGCGCCTTCATCCGGGGGGACATGTAGTGCGCGCCCTTCATGCCGGCGGGTACGGGGAGGCCGCGCACGCTGGGCTGGACTTTCAGGTCCGTTCCGTTTTCCTGATAGGATTCCCCCGTCACCCCGAAGTGGACGCCTGCGGGTTTTTCCTCCCGGGGAGGGGCGGAGGGCGCGGCCTGGGGAACGGATTCCGGACTGGCTGGAAGGGACGGCTGGGTGGAATCTCCGGCCGGAGTCGCTCCGGAACGCTCAATTTCCTCTTCCGTGGCCTCAATCATGGCCATGCAGGCGCCGACCACGACGGATTCCCCTTCCTTGATGAACACATCGCTCAGGATGCCGCCGCACATGGTGGTGACCCCCATGGTGGCCTTGTTGGTTTCTACCTCAAAGATTTCCTGGTCGGCTTCTACGGTATCGCCCTGGGCCGCCAGCAGGCGCAGCACAGTGGCTTCCGCAATGGAATCCCCGAGCTGGGGCATCAGAATGGGTACTTTAGGCATGATGGAAACTGGGTTGAATCAAATGGATAGAAGATGGCGGATGGAGGCGGCAATGGATTCCAGCGTGGGGCGGTGCGCCTTCCAGAGGCTGTCTCTTATACACATCTCCGAGCCCACGAGACGG
>ENA-UAOY01000410-UAOY01000410.1-human-gut-metagenome-genome-assembly--contig:-NODE-410-length-19602-cov-4.813833_pt1 | contig 19602 bp, 12 predicted proteins | sample MGYA00243477_ERZ654571 | MGnify/ENA primary metagenome ERZ654571 (study PRJEB26926, sample SAMN06164761) | human gut metagenome | biome: ENVO:00009003; feature: ENVO:2100002; material: ENVO:00002003...
ATCTACACCCTAGAGTTCGTCGGCAGCGTCAGATGTGTATAAGAGACAGTTGTACTCCTGCTCGCGGAAGCCCGTATCCTCGATGGTCACCAGTCCGTCGATGCCGCCGAAGAAGAGGGTGCCCGTCCGCGGGTCGGCGAAACAGGCCCCGTCGCTGTATTCGATGGTGTTCAGTCCGTACGAATAGCCGTAGGTCACCACGTAGCCCGTGTGGGGCGAGTACTGCACCAGACCGCGGTTGGTGCTCAGCCAGAGGTCGCCCTTGCGGTCTTCGAGAATGCCGTGCACGGTGTTGCGGATGCCCGGAACGTGCGAGGTCGAATCCCGCCGGAATTCGATCAGCCCGCCGCTGGTGCCGAACCACATGGTGCCGTCGCCGCTGCGGTGGATGGCGAAGATGTCGTTGGCGATGGCGCTGCGCCCCGCGTCGAACTTGAAGACTTCGCTGCCGCCGCCTGCGATGTCGTAGCGGACCGCGCCGCCGCCGCGGTTGCCGAACCACATCGCCGAACCGTTTTCGGGGTAGAGCGTGAAGAAGAAGTTCTTGATCTCCAGTTCGTCGTTGAAATGCAGTTGCTCGACCCCGCGTATCGAGGGCTGCGACGCCGTGCCGCCCAGCGTCACGCGGAATACGCCGCAGCCCACCGTGGCCACCCACAGCGTGTCGGGCGAAGTCTCGTACAGGGCGTGTATGTATTTGAGCGGCGCCGGGGTGCGGAGCGTGCGGATGCGCCGGTCGCCGTACGAATAGTAGTTCAGTCCTTCGCCGTCGGTGCCGATCCAGAGCAGGTTGCGTCTGCTGCGGGCAAAGGCGTAGACCGAATTGTCGAGCAGCTCGCTGTTGCCGGTCGTGAGCTGTTGCACATGCGCCGGGGTGAACTCCTTGCGGTCGTAGAAGTCGGCGATGCGCAGGATGCCTTCGCCTTTGGTTCCGACCCAGAGCGTCCGCTCGTCGTCGATGTAGAGCGCGCGGACGGGTTTCGAGAGGTTGTAGGGCAGTTGGTTGAAGGTGATCGAGCGGAACGCCGTGGCGTTGCGCGTATGCTGGTAGAGTCCCTGTCCGTCGGTGCCGATCCATACGATCTCCTGCCGGGCGTCGCGCAGCAGCGAAAAGACGCCGCAGGGGATGTTGATGTGCTCGGTGGCGTATTTCACGCTCTGTTCGGGCGTGGTGCGCAGCCGTATGACGCCGTTGGTATAGAATGAGACGATGTAGTCGCCGCCGTCGCGGACGATGCTCGACACGCTGCCCATGCGTGCCATCTCGTCGCTCATGTCCTTGTTGTAGATCAGGCGGCGCTCCCGGATGTCGAATTCGTAGAATATGTGATTTTCGTCGATGAAGAAGCCGCTGCCGTTTTCGGCGAACGCGTATTCGGGATTCGAGACCGTGGGGAACCGTTCGGGCTGTTCGATGCCGATCCGGTCGTTGTTTTTGTCCGGGAATGCGACCGGTATGCGGAAGATTCCTTTGCGGGAGAATACCCACAGGGCGCCGTCGTCGTCCAGCTGCATGTCGAGGATGTCGGCGTAGTCGATGCCGGACATGGGCTGTACGGAGCTGAACCGGCGCGCCGCTGGGTCGTAACAGCTGAATTTGTTGTCCTGCGTGACGACGAGCACCTCGTCGCTGCGCCGTGTCACGATTTTGTACATTCCTTGGAAGTCCGCATGGCGTTCGACCCGCTTGCTGTCGGGGTCGAAGAGGTCCAGTCCGTAGTTGGTGCGGATCCAGAAGAGCGAGTCCGTGGTGACGGCGATCTCCTCGATGAGATTTCCTGACAGCGGAGTCTCTCCGCCCCAGTCGTTCGGGAAGAGCCGCATCCGCTCTCCGTCCCACATATTCAGGCCGTCGCAGCTTCCGACCCAGATGAATCCGTGTTTGTCCTGAGCCAGCGAAAGTATGGCGTTGTTTGATATCCCTTCGCGGCTCGATATCTGCCGCAGGTTGCTGGCGCGGACTGCCGTACAGAACAGCAGGAGCAGCCAGACGAGACCGGGTTTTCGTGTCATGGGAACTGTCGGTTAGGTAGGTTTGAACTCTTTTGTGCAAATTTATGCAAAATACGGCTTAAATCGGATAAATATTGTGTCGAAAAGTCCAGAAAACAGACAAAAATCGTATTTTTGCGGTTGCAAAACCGGACCCGACGCCCCGATATGCGGGGCCGGAAGCGTGAAAATGCCTGTTCAGGAGTGTTTGGCACGTATCTGTACTATTTCTTCATGGATACGGACTGCCGATTCCCCGGCGTTTTCTAATTTTGTTAGCGAAAACCCGAAACCCGTATGACCTGCATGAAAAAAATCGTACTCTTGTCGCTGGCTCTTTTCTCCGTCGCGGCGCTTCGTGCCGATGGACCGGTGGACTGGGCGCAGTACGGACGTTATGAACTTCAGAATGCCGTATTGGACCGGCCCGTCGAGGTGGTCTTCATGGGCAATTCCATCACCGACAGCTGGATTCGCGTCGATCCCGATTTCTTCGAACAGAACGGTTTCCTCGACCGCGGTATCAGCGGGCAGACGACCGTCCAGATGCTCGCCCGTTTCCGCAGCGACGTGATCGACCTGAAACCCCAAGTCGTGGTCATTCTGGCGGGCATCAACGACATCGCGCGGAACAACGGCCCCATAGAACTCGAAAACGTCTTCGGCAACATCGTCTCGATGTGCGATCTGGCCCGCTACAACGGGATCAAGGTGGTGCTTTGTTCGTTGCTGCCCTGCGACCGCTTCTCGTGGCGGCCCGAAATGGAGCCTGCCGAGGAGGTCCGACGACTCAATACGATGCTGGAACGCTATGCCGCGGAGCAGAAGATTCCCTATGTGGATTACCATCGGGCGCTCGATAACGGCAGCGGCGGAATGTCCGAAGAGCTCTCCCAAGACGGCTGTCATCCGGTTCTTTCCGGCTATTTGCGGATGGAGTCGCTGGTCGTCGAAGGCATCAACCGGGCGCTCGGCGTTCAGAAAACATGGTATACAACCGTATTGCCTGCAAAATAACCGATAAATGATGAAGAAACTGCTTATTATGGCTTTTGCCGCGTCTGTTTTCGCGGCTTGCTGCAACAACGGCGGCGCGGCGTGCGACGCCCGCAATCTCGATCGCGCAAAGGCGACGCTCGATTCGATATACGCGCATTACGGCGTGGCCGAAAACCGCCTGCTGCGCGAGAACTATCCGTTCAATGTGGATTATACGGCGAGCTACCTCGCTTCGGCGGATCAGGCGCGCCCCAATCCCTATTCCTACCTCTGGCCCTTTTCGGGAACCCTCTCGGCCGTGAATACGATTCTCGAAGCCGACGCGTCGTACCGCAGCGTGCTCGACGGGCGCGTACTGCCGGGGCTGGCCGAATACCTCGACACGACGCGCATGCCCGCGGCCTATGCCTCCTATATCAATACGGCCTCCGCTTCGGACCGCTTTTACGACGACAATGTCTGGCTGGGCATTGATTTCTGCGATATCTACGAAGCCACGGGCGACAAAAAGTACCTCGCCGAAGCCGAGATGATCTGGAAATTCATCGAGAGCGGCACGGACGACGTGCTGGGCGGCGGCATCTACTGGTGCGAACAGCAGAAACATTCGAAGAATACCTGCTCGAACGCTCCCGGTACGGTCTACGCGCTGAAACTCTACGCCGCCACGGGCGACGAACGCTATCTCGCGCAGGGCAAGGCGCTCTACGCTTGGACCAAGAAACACCTGCTCGATCCCGAAGACGGCCTTTATTTCGACAACATCGGCCTCGACGGCAGGATCGGCCGCGCGAAGTTCGCCTACAACAGCGGACAGATGGTGCAGGCCGGGGCGCTGCTCTACAAGGCGACGGGCGACGAAAGCTACCTGAAAGACGCCCAGCGTACGGCGGCGGCCTGCTACGACCGCTTCTTCGGGGAGTTCACGCCCCAAGGCGGCGAGACCTTCCGCATCATCAACAAGGGCAACGTGTGGTTCTCGGCGGTGATGGTGCGCGGACTGGCCGAACTCTACGCCATCGACGGCAATGCGGCTTACCTCGGCGACGTGCAGCGCACGCTCGACTATGCGTGGGAGCATGCCCGCGATGCGCAGGGGCTGTTCGAGACCGACTTTACGGGGGCGGACAAGCAGTCCGAGAAGTGGCTGCTGACGCAGGGCGCCATGGCCGAGATGTACGGACGCATGAGCGGCGTGAAACTGGACCAGACAAAATAACCATACTCAACTTACACATTGCAACAAAATGAAAATGAAGAAAATCCTTAACATCTGCCTTGCGGCCGCCGTGGTGTGCGCCGCAGAGGGCGTCTCGGCCCGCACGGTGAGCCTTTCCGCTCCCGCCGAAGCCCCGCAGCCCGCTGCGCGCGAAGCCGCAGCTCCGATGCCTGCCGACAATACGCGTATGGCCAAGCCCGGCAAGAAGACCAAAGCGCAGACGCCGGCCGCATATGCCGCGACGAACCGTCCCGCCGAAGCCGAACGTCTGTTCCGCTCGGAAGCCGTGGAACAGGAGATCGCCCGCATCAAGGGTGTGCTGACCAACGCCAAGCTGGCGTGGATGTTCGAGAACTGCTTCCCCAATACGCTCGACACGACGGTCCGCGCCCGCAAGGACGCCAACGGCAAGGACGATACGATCGTTTATACGGGCGATATCCATGCCATGTGGCTCCGCGACTCCGGTGCGCAGGTGTGGCCCTATCTCCAGCTGGCCAATAAGGACGAGCACCTGCGCAGCATGCTGGCGGGCGTTATCCGCCGCCAGTTCAAGTGCATCGAACTCGATCCCTACGCCAACGCATTCCTCGATCCCTACGATCCGAATCCCGACCACCAGTGGATGAGCGACCAGACCGAGATGCGCCCCGAACTCCACGAGCGCAAGTGGGAGATCGACTCGCTCTGCTACCCGCTGCGGCTGGCTTATCAGTACTGGCTGACGACGGGCGACGCTTCGGTTTTCGACGAGCACTGGATGGCCGCCATCAAGAATATCCTGAAGACCTTCCGCGAGCAGCAGCGCAAGGAGGGACTGGGTCCTTACACCTTCATGCGTGTGACCGACCGTCAGCTCGACACGGTCTGCAATGCGGGCAAGGGCAATCCGGTGAACCCCGTGGGGCTGATCGCTTCGGTGTTCCGTCCTTCGGACGACGCCACGACGTTCCTGTTCCTCGTGCCGTCGAACTTCTTCGCCGTGACTTCGCTGCGCAAGGCCGCCGAGATTCTGACCAAGGTGAACGACGAGCCGGCGCTGGCCGCCGAGTGCACCGCGCTGGCCGCCGAGGTCGAGACCGCGCTCAAGAAGTATGCGACTTACAATCATCCCGAATTCGGCACGATCTACGCATTCGAGGTGGACGGTTTCGGCAACCGCTTCCTGATGGACGACGCCAACGTGCCGAGCCTGCTGGCGATGCCTTATCTGGGCGATATGGACGTGAACGATCCGATCTACCAGAATACGCGCCGTTTCGTGTGGAGCGAGGCGAACCCCTACTTCTTCCGCGGTACGGCGGGCGAGGGCATCGGGGGGCCGCATATCGGTTACGACATGGCATGGCCGATGAGCATTATGATGAAGGCTTTCACGTCGCAGGACGACGCCGAGATCAAACGCTGCGTCGAGATGCTGATGACCACCGACGCCGGAACGGGCTTCATGCACGAGTCGTTCAACGTGAACGATCCCGCGGACTTCACCCGCTCGTGGTTCGCATGGCAGAACACGCTGTTCGGCGAGCTGATTCTCAAGCTGGTGAACGAGGGCAAGACCGATTTGCTGAATTCGATAGAGGTTAAATAGGTTAATTTACGGAGGGTCGCGGTCTGACTGCGGCCCTCTTTTTTTATGACGCTCCGCTAATCCCGAATGATGATGAAACGATTATTCACGCTGTTGTGCGCGCTGACGTTGGCCTGCGCCGCCGAAGCCAAAACCGTCGAGGCCGCGTCGCCCGGCGGAAATCTCCGACTTGCGGTCGATGTCGCGGACCGGATCACTTACGGCCTTTGGTCCGGGGAGGACAAGATATTGGAAAACTGTACGCTGTCACTGACGCTTGCCGACAGGACGCTGGGCGAAAAGCCCCGCCTGCGGAGCGTGAAGCGTTCGTCGGCCGACGAGGTGCTCGAACGGCGCAATCCGACCAAGAACGCTTCGGTGCGCAACCGTTACAACGCCGTGCGGCTCAATTTCGCAGGCGGTTACGCCGTGGAGTTCCGGCTGTTCGACGACGGTGCGGCCTACCGTTTCGTGACGTCGCTTCCGGGCGAGGTCGAGGTCATGGGCGAGGCGTGCCGGCTGGGATTTCCCGCCGGAAGCGAAGCGTGGCTTTCCGAGGTGGACGGCTTCCGGTCGATGTACGAGGAGCCTTATACCCGTGTGGCGACGGCGGAATACGATTCGGCGGACCGCATGAGCTACCTGCCCGTGCTGGTCGGCATGCCCGGCGGTAAGAAAGTGCTGCTGGCCGAATCCGACGTGCGCGATTACCCCTGCATGTTCGTCCGGGGCGACGGCGCGGGCGGCTTTGAATCGCTGTTTCCGCGTGTGCCCAAGGAGTATGCCCCCGCCGGCGACCGCAGTCTGAAGATCGTCGCGGAGGAGCCGTATATCGCCCGCACCCAAGGAACGCGCACCTTCCCGTGGCGTGTGGCGGTCGTTGCGGAAAAGGACGCCGCCCTGCTGGAGAACGAGCTGGTCTGGCTGCTCGCCGAACCTGCGGCCGACGCCGACTGGGAGTGGGTGAAACCGGGGCTGGTCAGCTGGGACTGGTGGAACGGCATGCGCCTGACGGGCGTCGATTTCCGGGCCGGGCGCAATACCGAGTCCTACCGTTACTACATCGACTTCGCCGCCCGATACGGTATTCCCTATATCATCATGGACGAGGGCTGGTCGGCTTCGACGACCGACGTCTTCCATCCCAATCCCGATCTCGATCTGCAGGAGCTGATCGCCTACGGCCGGGAGCGCAACGTGCAGATCGTACTTTGGCTGACATGGCTTGCGGTCGAGAAGGACATGGACCGGCTCTTCGCGACGCTGGAGGAGTGGGGGATTCCCGGAGTGAAGATCGACTTCATGGACCGCAGCGACCAGTGGATGGTCGGCTATTACGAACGGGTGATGAAGTGTGCCGCCCGGCACCGCCTTTTCGTCGATATGCACGGCTCCTATACACCCAAGGGGCTTTACCGCACCTATCCCAACCTGCTCACTTACGAGGGGGTGCTTGGCATGGAGCAGGGGGCCCGCTGCAAGCCCGAAAACAGCAACTGGCTGCCCTTTATCCGCAATGCCGTCGGACCGATGGACTTCACGCCCGGCTCGATGTTCTCGGCGCAGCCTGAGGACAACCGTTCGACGGGGGCCAATCCGATGGGAACGGGGACGCGCGCCTACCAGATGGCGCTCTACGTGGTTTTCGAAAGCCCGCTGCAGATGCTCGCCGACAATCCGGTGCTCTACCGCCGCGAGCATCCCTGCACGGAGTTTCTCGCCGCGGTTCCCACCACGTGGGACAGCCTGCGGGTACTGCGCGCCGCATGCGGCCGTGAGGTCGTCGTGGCGCGCCGCAAGGGCGACAAGTGGTACGTGGGCGGCATTACGAACGACCGGCCCTATACGACCGAAATCGCGCTCGACTTCCTGCCTGCGGGCCGTACCTTTACGATGACTTCGTTCGAGGACGGGGTGAACGCCGACCTGCAGGCCACGGACTACAGAAAACGGGTGCGCGAGGTGGACGCTTCGACCGTCGTGAAGGTGGAGATGGTGCGCAACGGCGGCTGGGCGGCCGTGATCGAATAGCGGGGCGGGATTTTTCAACCCTTTCCTGCACTTGGGCTTATGGCGGCTGCGGGGCTTTGGCTCCGTGTCCGGAGACGTGGATTATGAAAAAGGAGATGCTTTTCGGCATCTCCTTTTTCTTTGCAGCGTGTGCGTTTGCGAAAACTCGTTTTGCAGGCGTGCACTTGGGCACTGCGGCGTGATGCGCCGTTAGGCGTCTTGAAGCGATGTCGCAAGCTCCCCGGTTTGCGGCGCATACTTCCGCATCCGGTAGAGCTGGTCCCGCAGGCGCGGGATGAAGCCCGCTTCGCGGATGGCGGACTGAATGCCTTCGGCGTCGAAACTGTTGTGCGCCCCGGCCGACGATACGACGTTCTCTTCGATCATGATCGACCCCATGTCGTTGGCTCCGCTGTGCAGGGCCGCCTGTGCCGTGGCCTTGCCCACGGTGAGCCACGAAGCCTGAATGTTGGGGATATTGTGCAGCATCAGCCGGCTCACGGCGATGATGCGCAGGTATTCGAGCGGCGAAAAGCGGGTTTCCACGCCCTGCCGTTCCAGCTCGGTGCCCGTCGAACGGAAAATCCACGGGATGAAGGCGATGAAGCCGTAATTGCCTTCGGGACAGCGGGTCTGCAGGTCGCGGATGCGCAGCAGGTGGTCGATGCGCTGGTGCGGCGTCTCGACGTGCCCGTACATCATCGTCGCCGAGGTCGGCAGATTCAGGCAGTGGGCTTCGTGCATCACGTCGAGCCACTTCTCGACCGAAGGTTTGGCGGGGGAGATGGCCCGGCGCACGTCTGAATCGAGCATCTCGGCTCCTGCGCCCGGCAGCGAATCCAGTCCCGCGGCCATCAGGCGGCGCAGGGTTTCGAGCGTCGTCAGCCCGCTTATGCGGGCGATATGCGCCACTTCGGGCGCGCCCAGCGCATGCAGCCGCAGCGAAGGGTAGCGCGATTTCAACCCGCTGAACAGCCGTTCGTAGAAGTCGATCTTCAGTTCCGGGTGCAGGCCGCCCTGCAACAGCAGCTGGTCGCCGCCCAGACGGAGCGTGCGGTCGATTTTCTCGCAGTACTGCTCCATCGTGGTGATGAACGCCCGGTCGGTCTGGTGGGGTTTGCAGTGGAAGTTGCAGAACTTGCAGCCCGAAATGCAGACGTTGGTGATGTTGACGTTGCGGTCGATCTGCCACGTCACGACCTGAGGATCGGGAACCACGGCGCGGCGCACCTCGTCGGCCACCAGCGCCAGCTCCTGCAGCGGGGCTTCGTCGTAGAGCCGGTAGGCTTCTTCGCGCGAGAGCGGCTCCCGCCGCCGGCATTTGTCGTAGATGCGCTGCACGGCCTATCGGTTTTTGCGGCGGTTGCTGCGGCGTACCTGCGGTCCCTGCCCTTCGGCGGGCGCCGGGGTGCGGAGTCCGTCGAGCAGCACCTCGAAATCGAGCTGGCGTTTCTGCAGGTCGGCGCGTTTGACGCGGATGCGCACGGCGTCGCCCAGCGTCATGCGGCGGCCCGTCGAGCGGCCGATGATCTGGTAGTTGGGCTCGTCGAACTGGAAGAAGTCGCCGTCGATGTCGCGCAGGAACGACATGCCCTCGATATGGGTCTCGTCCAGCTCGACATAGATTCCCCACTCGGTGAGTCCCGAAATATGTCCTTCGAACTCTTCGCCGATGCGCTCCTTCATGAATTCGACCATCTTGTACTTGATCGACGCGCGCTCGGCTTCGGCGGCGATGACTTCGCGTTCCGAAGCGCGGAAGCACAAATCTTCGAGCATCGCCTTGTCGGCCGCCTTGCCGTCGGCGAGATAGCGCGCCAGCAGGCGGTGGACCATCATGTCGGGGTAGCGGCGGATGGGCGAGGTGAAGTGCGTGTAATAGGGGAATGCCAGTCCGTAGTGGCCGATGTTGTCGGTCGTGTAATACGCCTTGGCCATCGACCGCACGGCCATCGTCGATACGGCGTTCTCCTCGGTCGTGCCCTTGATCTGGGCGAAAAGCTTGTTCAGCTCCTTGGCTATGGCGCGGCCCTTGGTGGCCTTGAAGATATGTCCGAAGCGGAGGATGAACTGCCGGAAGCGGTCCAGCTTCTCCTCGCTCGGCGAGTCGTGGACGCGGTAAACCATCGGACGTTCGACGGTGCGGCCCTTGTCGGTCTTGCGCTTGCCGCAGAACTCCGCGACGCGGCGGTTGGCCAGCAGCATGAACTCCTCGATCATCTGGTTCGATTCCTTCTGCTCCTTGAAATAGACGCCCAGCGGTTTGCCTGTCTCGTCGAGTTTGAATTTCACCTCTTCGCGGTCGAAGCTGATCGCGCCGTTCTTGAACCGTTGCCGGCGAAGCGCCTGCGCCAGCCTGTTGAGCGTCAGGATCTCTTCGGCATAGTCGCCGCGGCCCGTCTCGATCACCTCCTGCGCCTCGGCATAGGTGAAGCGGCGGTCGGAGTAGATCACCGTGCGGCCGAACCACTCTTCGAGGATGTCGAGGTTCTCGTTGAGGGTGAAGACCGCCGAGAAACAGAGACTCGTTTCGTGCGGGCGGAGCGAACAAAGCTCGTTCGAAAGCCGTTCGGGCAGCATCGGCACGGTGCGGTCCACCAGATAGACCGAGGTGCCGCGTTCGACGGCTTCGTCGTCGATCGTCGATTGGGGGCGCACGTAGTGGGTCACGTCGGCGATATGCACGCCGATCTCCCAGATGCCGTCCCGGACCCTGCGCACCGAAAGCGCGTCGTCGAAGTCCTTGGCGTCGGCCGGGTCTACCGTGAAGGTCGTCACCTGCCTGAAGTCGCGGCGTGCGGCGATCTCCTTGGCGGTGATGCTGCCGTCGATGGCCTCCGCTGCCTGCTCGATTTCGGGGTCGAAGCGGTAGGGCAGCTCGTATTCGGCCAGAATGGCGTGCATCTCCGTGTCGTTGTTGCCCGCCATGCCGAGCCGTTCGACCAGCTCGCCCACGGGGCTTTTGCTGCCTTCGGCCCAGTCGGCGATGCGGACCACGACCTTTTCGCCGTCTTTCACGTCGGGGTATTGCTTTTTCGAGAGGTAGATGTCCATCGGCATGCGGCGCGAGTCGGCCCGCACGAAGATCTGGTGCGCGCCCACCTCGGCCACGCCGACATAGGGTTTGCGGCTGCGCTCGACGATGCGCGTGATTTCGCCTTCGAGTTTCCCGTCGCGGCCGCGGTGGATGGCCACCACCTCCACGCGGTCGCCGTTCAGGGCGTTGGCCGTGTTGCGCTGGTTGACGAAAATATCGTTCTCCTCGCCCTCGACCCGTACGTATATCGAACCGCTCGCCGTCATGTCGGCGATGCCTTCGAAGTGGGGCAGGTGCTTGTGCGTGAGCCGGTATTTCTCGCGGGCGCACTCTTCGACGATGCCTTCGTCGTGCAGGCGTCCCAGTATTTCGAACGTCTCGCGGCGTCCCTCTTTCGTCGCGCCGCCCGAAGCCGACGCGAGGTGTTTGAGCGAGAATTTATTATTGGGGAATTCACGGAAGAGACTCAGGATGACTACCGCCCGATCCGTGTTTTTCGCGCCCCTTGCGGGACGGTTCTTTTGTGATTGCTTTTTCATTTCTTCAGAATTTGGAGGGCGAGACGTTTCATGTAGTCTATGCCCGTGTCGATGGCCCCTTCGTCGGGGTTGAACGTCGCCGTATGGGGCTGTCCGGCCGCGGCGCCCACGCCCAGCCGGTAGAACAGCGACGGATATTTGGTACAGTAGAAGCCGAAATCCTCCGCCGTGGTGCGCAGCGGCAGCATTTTGACCCGCAGTCCGGCTTCCGCGGCCAGCGCCGCCGCATGCTTGACCAGCGCGGCGTCGTTCACTACGCAGGGGTAGCCCCGGCTGATATCGACGTCGGTCCGCACGCCGTGGCGCTTGTCGATGTCCGCGGCGAAGTTGCGGATGCGTTTGTGGATGATTTCGCGCTCGCGCTCGTCGAAGGTGCGAAGCGTGCCTTCGAGATAGACCTGATCGGGCACGATGTTGGTGGCGCCCCCGGCTTCCACGCGGCCGATCGAGAGCACGCACTCTTCGTGGTTGAGCGCCACGAGCCGCGTCACGAACTCTGCGGCGGCCGCCACCGGATCCTTGAGTTGCGGGCGCATGGCCCCGTGGCCGCCCGTCCCGTGCACCGTGAAGCGCAGTTCGTCGCTTGCGGCCATGTATTTGCCGGCGCGGAATCCGAGCGTCCCGACTTCGAGCTGCGGCTCGACGTGTTCGCCGACCACGGCCCGGACGTCGTAGCCTTCGAACGGATTTTCGGCCAGCACCAGCGACGCACCGCCCGGATTGCACTCCTCGCCCGGCTGGAACAGCCCGAAGATCGTGCCGCGGAAATCCGGCTCGGCGGCCAGCTGCTGCAACACGCCGAACAGCACCGCGGCGTGCATGTCGTGGCCGCAGGCGTGCATGACCCCTTGGTTGCGGGAGCTCCAGTCTGCGTCGTTCCGCTCGTCGATCGGCAGGGCGTCGATGTCGGCGCGCAGTACCACGGCCCGGCGTTTGGGGTCGGCTTTGCCGCGGCCTTCGATCTTAGCCAGCACGCCCGTTCCGGCTATGGGACGGTGCTCGATGCCCAGCTCCGAGAGCCGGGCGGAGATAAAGGCCGCCGTGTCGTGCTCCCTGAACGACAGTTCGGGGTGCATGTGCAGGTGACGGCGGAATTGGATGGGATTCATTTCAGTTAAAATATCGCTTTTGCTATCTTGATGATATTGTCGGCCTTGCCCATCGGGTAGTAGTGCAGTACGGGGACTCCGGCCTGTTTCAGCTCCCGGCTCTGGGCGACGGCCCATTCGGTGCCGACTTCGCGGATCGCCTTCGGGTCCTCCCGGTGGCGCAGGACTTCGCGTTCCAGCTCTTCGGGAATGCGGCAGCCGAAGGTCTGCGGCAGCAGCGTCAGGTGGCGCAGTGTCGAGAGGGGTTTGATGCCGGGGATGATCGGCACCGCGATGCCCGCTTCGCGGCAGCGGCGCACGAAGTCGAAAAAGCGGGCGTTGTCGTAGAAGAGCTGTGTGACGATGTACCCGGCTCCGGCGTCGATCTTCGCCTTGAGGGCGGCGATGTCGGCTTCGGGCGAGGGGGACTCTTCGTGCCCTTCGGGGTAGCCGGCCACGCCGATCGAGAATTTCGAGTGGTGGCACTCCTCGACCTCGCCGTCCACGAATTCGCCGCGGTTCATGGCCGCGATCTGCCGCACGAGGTCCACGGCGTGCGAATGGCCCTGCGGGTGGGGCATGAAGAACTTCTCGTTCTGCGATTTGTCGCCCCTGAGCGCCAGTACGTTGTGCAGGCCGAGGAAGTCGAGGTCGATCAGCGCGTCTTCGATGTCGTATTTCGACTGTCCGCCGCAGATCAGGTGCGGCACGACTTCGACGCCGTACTTCTTCTGAATGGCGGCCGAGATGCCCACCGTGCCGGGACGGCGGCGCACCACGTGCCAGTCGATGCCTCCGTCCGGACGCACGGACTGCTTGATTCCCTCGCGGTGGAAGGTGACGTTGATGTAGGCCGGGTCGAATCCGATGAGCCGGTCGATGGCCGCGAATACGCCGCCCATGCCGTCGCCCTTGAGGGGCGGGAGCAGTTCGAACGCGAAGCGCGTGCGGTGTTCGGCGATGGCCGTATTGATTATGTCCAGAACATTCATGGTTCGGTCTGTTGTTGCTTTGGTTCGGCGGGCGGGGCCGCCGGGGCGTTCCCGCGCGTTAAATATTATTGGGTATCAGTTTCTTGATCTCTTCGACCTCCATGCCGCGCCGCCGGGCGTAGTCGAGCAGCTGCTTGGTGTCGATCGTGCCCACGGAGAAGTAGTCGGCGTCGGCGAACATCAGTCCGCAGAGCGCTTCGCCGGGATCGATCATGTAATTCTCGGTGAGCTTCATGCCCGTCGTCATTTCGACCGACAGCAGGTCGAAGACCTCGCGCTTGAGCGAATGGTCGGGCGACGCGGGATAGCCGAAGGCCATGCGGCGGCCGCGGTACTGGCCGCGGACGGTCTGCTGCGGCGTGAGCGGCTCGCCCGTTTCGTAACCCCACATCTGTCGCCGCACGAACGTGTGCACGGCTTCGGCGAAGGCTTCGGTCAGCCGGTCGGCCAGCAGTTTGGCCATGATGGCGCCGTAGTCGTCGCCCTCGGCGCGGAATTTTTCGCAGAGCTCCCTGAGTCCGATGCCGGCGGTGACGGCGAAACAGCCGATCCAGTCGCTGTGCGGCGCGATGCAGTCCGCCAGCGAGCGGTTCTCCTCCCCGCGCGTCTGGTTGCGGAGCATCGCCAGCCGGCGTTCGCGGCCTTTCTGGTCGGTGATCCAGATGTCGTCGCCCTCTGCGCGCGCCGGGAAGATCCCCACGGCGGCCTGCAGCGTGAGCAGCCGCTCGTCGCGGATGCGGGCCAGCAGGGCCTCGGCGTCGGCGAAGACCTTGCGCGCTTCGGCGCCTTTTTCGGGGTGGTCGAGGATTTCGGGATAGCGTCCCTTGAGACCCCATGCCGCGAAGAAGAAGCTCCAGTCGATATAGGGTTCGGCGTCGGCGACGTCGAAGTCGGGGAAGACCATGCGGCCGGGGTGCAGCGGCTCGACGGGCAGGTGCGGGGCGGCGCCTTTGCGGGTCTTGCGGACCTCGACGATCGGAATCAGGTTCCGGGTGCGTTCGGCGCGCAGGTAGTCGCTGCGCAGCGCCTGCTGGTCGGCGCGGACCTTGTCGGCGTACAGCTGGCCGTCGGGACCGAGCAGCTGCGCCAGAATCTGGCTGTTGCGGCTGGCGTTGGGCGAGTGTATCACCAATCCCGAATAGACCGGGGCGATCTTCACGGCGGTATGCAGGTTCGAGGTCGTCGCGCCGCCGATGATGACCGGAAGGCGCAGTGCGCGGCGTTCCAGCTCCTCGCAGACGTGGGCCATCTCGTCGAGCGACGGGGTGATCAGGCCGCTCAGGCAGATGCAGTCGGCGCCCCACGCTACGGCCTCTTCGACGATCCGCTGCGACTCGACCATCACGCCGAGGTCCTTTATCTCGTATCCGTTGCAGGCCATCACGACTGCCACGATATTCTTGCCGATGTCGTGTACGTCGCCTTTGACCGTGGCGATCAGCACCTTGCCCGCGTTGTGCGGGGTCTGGGCGCCGCCTTGCTCGATGTAGGGGGTCAGGGCCGCTACGGCGCGCTTCATCACGCGGGCGGTCTTCACGACCTGCGGCAGGAACATCTTACCCTCGCCGAAGAGCGTGCCGACCCGCTCCATGGCGGGCATCAGCAGGGTGTCGATCACGGCCATCGGCGTTCCGAGGGCTTCGTAGCCCTCCAGCGCGTCCTGCTCGATGTAGTCCGCTACGCCCTTGAGCATGGCGTGGCCGATCCGCTCGGCGAGCGTTCCCGCGCGCCATGCGTCGGGGGCCTGCGGCTGGGTTTCGGCCGTGGTGCGCACCTGCTGCGCATATTCGGTGAGCCGTTCGGCGGCGTCGGCCCGGCGGCAGAGGATCACGTCCTCGACGCGTTGGAGCAGTTCGGGTTCGATCTCGCTGTATATCTTCACCATTTGCGGGTTGACGATGCCCATGTCCATGCCCGCGCGGATGGCGTGGTAGAGGAACGCCGAGTGCATCGCTTCGCGCACGGCGTTGTTGCCGCGGAAGGCGAACGAGAGGTTCGACACGCCGCCCGACACCTTTGCGTAAGGCAGGTTTTCCTTGATCCAGCGCGTCGCGTCGATAAAGGCTTTGGCGTAGCCGTCGTGTTCGGGAATTCCCGTCGCCACGGCCAGTATGTTGGGGTCGAAGATGATGTCTTCGGCGGGGAATCCCGCGTCGGTCAGCAGGCGGTAGGCGCGTGAGGCCACCTCGATCTTGCGCTCGCAGGTGTCGGCCTGTCCCTGCTCGTCGAAGAGCATCACCACCGCGGCGGCTCCGTAGCGGTGTATCTCCCGTGCGCGGCGCAGGAATTCGGCTTCGCCCTCCTTGAGCGAGATCGAATTGACCACGGCCTTGCCCTGCGTGACCTCCAGACCCGCCGCGAGCACCTCCCATTTCGAGGAGTCGATCATCGTCGGCACGCGGGCGATTTCCGGCTCCGAGGCCATCAGGTTGAGGAATGTGCGCATGGCTTCGACGCCGTCGATCATGCCGTCGTCCATGCAGACGTCGACGATCTGCGCCCCCGCATCGACCTGCGCACGGGCTACCGACAGGGCCTCTTCGTAATTGCCCTCGCGGATCAGGCGGGCGAATTTGGCCGAGCCTGCGACGTTGGTGCGCTCGCCGACGTTGACGAAATTGGTTTCGGGCGCGATGCGCAGCGGCTCCAGTCCGCTCAGCGTCGTGACGCGGCGCGGCGCCGGAACGGGGCGCGGGGCATAGTTGCAGGCGATTTTCGAAAGTTCGAAGATATGCGCGGGCGTCGTGCCGCAGCATCCGCCGACGATATTGACCAGTCCGCGGCGCATGTATTCGCCCACGTCCTCGGCGAACATCTCCGGGGTCTCGTCGTAGCCGCCCATGACGTTGGGAAGTCCGGCGTTGGGGTGCGCCGAGATACGCAACGGGGCCGTTTCGGCCAGCCGTTCGAGGTAGGGCAGCAGCTGTTTGGCTCCGTAGGCGCAGTTCAGGCCGAGGGAGAGCAGCTGCGCGTGCGACAGCGAGGTGCAGAAGGCCTCGACGGTCTGTCCCGACAGGGTGCGGCCGCTGGCGTCGGCCAGCGTGCCCGACGCCATGACGCGGATCGTGCGGCCGAGTTTTTCGGCCAGCGCGTCGATCGCGTAGAGGGCCGCCTTGGCGTTGAGCGTGTCGAAGATGGTCTCGACCAGCAGGATGTCGGCTCCGCCGTCCAGCAGTCCCCGCGCCTGATCGGTGTAGGCTTCGACGAGTTGTGCGAAAGTCACTTCGCGGGCCGCGGGGTTCGCCACGTCGGCCGACATCGAGGCCGTGCGGTTGGTGGGCCCCATCGAACCCGCCACGAAGCGGGGTTTCTGCGGGTTGCGGGCCGTGAATTCGTCGGCCGCGCTGCGGGCCACGGCCGCCGCCGCACGCGACATTTCGTAGGCATACGCCTCCAGTCCGTAATCGGCCAGCGATACGGCGTTGGCATTGAACGAGTCGGTTTCGATGATGTCGGCCCCCGCCTGCAGGTATTTGACGTGGATTTCGCGCACCGCTTCGGGCCGCGTCAGGGCCAGCAGGTCGTTGCACCCCTTGAGCAGCGCGGGCCACTCGCGGAACCGTTCGCCCCGGTAGTCCTCTTCTGTCAGTCCGTACTGCTGGACCATGGTGCCGAAGCCGCCGTCGAGCAGCAGGATGCGGGATTCGAGTTGTTCGTATATGTCGGCCATTTATTTCTCTCTGATTTCGATTTCAAACAGTTTGTTCCAGTTCTTGCCCGTGACGAGGATGCGCCCTCCGGCCGCGTCGTATGCGATGCCGTTGAGCACGTCGGTCGCCGGGGTCACGTCCTCTTCGGGCAGCAGCCCCGTCAGATCGACGATCCCCTCCACCGCGCCCGTCGCCGGGTCGATGATGACGATTTGGTCGGTGGTGTAGACGTTGGCCCATATCTTGCCGTCGATCCACTCCAGCTCGTTGAGGAAGTTGAGCGTCTCGCCCCGGAGCGTCACCGTGGTACGCTTTTCGCGTTTGAAGGTGGCCGGGTCGAGCGTGTAGATGTTTGCCGTGCCGTCCGACATGTAGAGCTTCTTCCCGTCGGTCGTGAGGCCCCAGCCCTCGCCGGGATAGCGGAACTCCCTGATTTTCTCTCCCGTCCGGGCGTCGTAGACATAGGCTTTGTTCGACTGCCACGTGAGCTGGTAGACCTTGCCGTCCAAGAGGGCGATCCCTTCGCCGAAGTCCTCCTTGGGAAGACGTGCGAAGACCTCCGCGCGGCCCGTCGCGAGGTCGAGCGTCTGCACGACCGATTCGCCGTGCTGGCCCGTGCCTTCCCACAAACGGCCGTCGGCGTATTGCAGGCCCTGCGTATAGCTGGTCGCCGGGTGCGGGTGGACCGCCCGGACGCCGTAGGTGTATTCCTTGGGTTCCGCCGGCGCCGCGGGGCGTTTGGCCCGGACCTGATTGCCGCCGCACGAAGCCAGCAGCAGTCCCGACAGCAGAACGGTAGCGAACTTTCTCATCTCTTTCTTGTGAATTCGTCAGCAAAGACAGCGCGAGCCGGAAACGGAAGCGAATTTATTCGGCCGGGCCGGACGCCGCCTGTCTGAGCGGAGGTTTATCCTCCGCAAAGATAGGAAAAACCCGCCATATGACGAATTTTTTGACTATCTTTGCATTTACCCGCGTTTTCGGATGCCTGCGCATTTTCCGAAAACAGCCTTTGCGGAGTTTGCCGCCGCCGGCTGCAATACACTATATTTTAGAAAAAATATTGGTTTGTCCGCGAAAATCGCTATCTTTGCGAGCCGATTTCGGAAATAAGACAATAACAATATAGAAAGCATTCATTATGAAGATCGTAAGAGAACAACGCGAAGAGAACAATTCGCTGCTCAAGGTAACGGTGGGCGAAGAGGATTACGGCCAAGCCGTCGAGAAAGAGTTGCGCGAATACAGGCGCAAGGCCAATATTCCTGGTTTCCGCCCCGGCATGGTGCCCATGGGTCTCGTCAAGAAGATGTACGGCAAGGGCGTGCTGGCCGAGCAGGCCTACCGCACCGCCTCGAACTCGGTGTTCGAGTATCTCCAGAAGGAGAACATCGACTACTTGGGCGACGTGATTCCTTCGGAAGAGCAGGGCGATTTCGATTTCGAGAACGGCAAGGAGTTCGAATTCGTGTTCGAAATCGGCGAGGCTCCTGAGATAAAACTCGAACTTTCGGACAAGGATAAGCTGACCTACAGCAAGATCAAGGTGGACAAGAAGATGCACGACGACTACCGCGCCAACTACCTGCGTCAGTACGGCCGTCTGGTCGATGCCGACGAGGTGACTTCGGACGAGGCGCTGTCGGTCACGCTCGACAACGGCGAGATGAACGTGGCGGACGCTTACGTGGGCCTGATCTCGATGTCGGAGGAGGAGCGCAAGCCTTTCATCGGCAAGAAGGTGGGCTTCAAGACCGAAGTCAATGTCAACGAACTCTACAAGAACCCGTCGCAGCGCGCCGCCGTGCTGCAGGTCAAGGAGAACGAGCTGGAGGGCATCAAACCCGAATTCACGCTCGAAATCACCAAGATCCGCAAGTTCGCCGAACCTGAGCTGAACGAGGAGTTCTTCAAGACGGCATTCCCCGGTGGCGAGGTGAAGGACGAGGCCGGACTGGACAAGTTCATCGACGCGCGCATCGAGCCGGAGCTGCGCCGCGAAAGCGACTACCTCTTCACGCTCCAGCTGCGCGACTATCTGGTGCAGAAAGCCGGTCTGAAGATGCCCGAAGCGTTCCTCAAACGCTGGCTGTATACGATCAACGAAGGCAAGTTCTCGATGGAGGACATCGACAAGGACTTCGACCAGTTCCTGAAGATGTTCACGTGGAACTACCTGCAGAAGCACTTCATCAAGCAGGACAATATCACGGTGACCAAGGACGAGGCGCTCGCGGAAGCCAAGGCGCTGGCCGCCGCGCAGTTCGCGCAGTACGGCATGCCGTCGGCTCCCGAAGATATGCTGGCCGGCTATGCCGAGAAGATCCTCGCCGACAAGGATCAGGGACAGAAGATCTACGAGAAGTTGTACGAAGTGAAGGTCGTGGAGGATGTGAAGTCGAAGATCAAGGTGACGGAAAAAGCCGTATCTGCCGACGATTTCGCCAAATTGGCCAAGGCGCTTTAGTATTTGCCGAAAAAAGATTATCTTTGGACTTTGCAGGCG
>ENA-UAOY01000436-UAOY01000436.1-human-gut-metagenome-genome-assembly--contig:-NODE-436-length-18852-cov-6.684365_pt1 | contig 18852 bp, 16 predicted proteins | sample MGYA00243477_ERZ654571 | MGnify/ENA primary metagenome ERZ654571 (study PRJEB26926, sample SAMN06164761) | human gut metagenome | biome: ENVO:00009003; feature: ENVO:2100002; material: ENVO:00002003...
TTTAAACTCCTCCCCTGTGTTTTGTAATGCAAAATATAGGGGAGGTGTCACGCAGTGACGGAGGGGTTGAAAACCGTGGTAAGCGGAGCGTATTGGGTAGCAACCACTCCCCTACCGTGTCCCGTAGCATTACGGAGTACTCTGTGTAACTTTACGTAAAGAAATGGAAATAGATGACAAGCGTTATAAATATATATACAATCCAAGCGATAACGGTGTAGAACAACTCCCAGTTGGCGTACGGTTCGTTGTGAGCTCTGCACCAACGTCGATGGGAGATTAGCCCCCACAGCGGTATGGCAAACAAGGCTATCGACAGCCCGATGAGCCACTTGATGCCTACAACGAAACAAAGCCCCGCAAGCCATGTTTCCACGAACGCGATTAGCTCGATGTATTTCAAGCGGATAACCGATTTGCTTTTCTTTTTCATGATGCGGCAACTAAATTATGAACAGTCCAATAAGTAAATATACACCAATAAAGCAGATAAAGAATCCACCACGGCACAAATAAATATTCGTCTTTTTTCTTGCACCGAAAGGGATAATAGACCAATTGGCCGAACAGTATCACACAGGCTGCCAGTCCTACCCATGCTACTGCTGTACCCAAATCGCTCATGAGCATCAAGATGAAACAAATAGAGATATTAGTTTCCACTTGTTTTTCGTATTTATTTAATTCGAACATATTTAGATATGGAGTAGGTAATTATTTGAATATTATTCGGTTAATCCTAAACAGTCCAAAAAATCAATAACAGCCCATGCTAAGGATAAATATCCTCCGATATATCGTTTTGCTAATATTTTGAATAATTTTACGGCTGCTTGTTTTGTCATTAAAGCCTTTGTACTTGATACTATGGCTTTAATAGCGGGAATTCCTGTCGTTTGAAAAAGACATTCACCAACTAATGTAATTGTTATTTCACTTTTGTCCACACCTGTTTCATTTTCCTCCACGGCCAAAGAAAGAGCGGAGTAGGTGAAACCGAGTGTAGCTAATTGCACGGAATCGGCTTGCAATATAAATTGAATATCTTCACGGGAGGAAATGACATCGTCTGGGAAATCATTTGTTTCTATTTTTTTGATTAGATTATTGCGAATTTCTTCTCCTACTGTAATGAAAGGATCAATGACAATTCCCGACCATGTTGTGTCGATGCGTGATTTCATTTTATTGCTTTCCTTTATGGATATAACTCCTACTTTTCTTCTGATTTCGATCATTTCTGCGCGACTTATCGGGGCAACTTTGAAATCAAACAGAATATTTTCTTCCTGTGGAGTTAAAATCTGTTCTTCCTTTGAGCATGCTCCTAATAACGACAATAGAGAGAGAACGCTCATACCAATACAACAACTGATAATAAATGTTTTTGTTTTCATGGTTTTATAATTTATAGATTAACGTTTGCAATATAAATAAAAAAAATAAATTTTGCAATATTTTAATCAATTTTTTTGTCTTGTTTTTGTATCATCATGCCATAAATGAGTGTGTGACTTGTTTTTACTTTGTCGAAAAAAACAATGGAAACACAAGAACAAAAAATGGTGGAACAGCTGTCGATGCGCCGTATGGAGATAGAGATGTTGAGGTGTGAAGTATTGTTCCGGTACTACGAACGGTTGCTCGGTTTAGATGTGATAAACGATCGTGACGAAGTGAAGAGTATCATGACTTGTATCAACACGCTCGAACGCTATGCCCGCAAATATGAAAAGAAGTTCGAGGAGTTGTTTGCGAATCAAAAAGAGGCTATGCCCGAAGTTGCTGTGTCGGAGTCGGACTCTCCGAAAGAGGCGAATCGGGTGGCGGACATCGATATGGACAGGGAGGAATGCGAATTGCCGGATATAGAAGACCGTGAGCAGTCGCAAGTCCCGCTTGTCGCACCTGCTTCTCTTTTGCGAAACAATCAGGAGCATTCAGACCTTTCGACGATAAATCATGTTTCGCATCGGGCGGTCGATCCCATTGTCAAGCTGAAAAAACAATCTTCTAAAAAAGTTCGTCGAAAGAGATAGACGCCGGAGACATCGATAGGCATATCGAATGCCGTTTGAAAAACAAGAGACTCTCGGTGGCGATTAAACGAGCTTTTTTCTTCTTTTCACTTCGGCTTTTAATTTGTTCAGCCATTTGTCGTAGGTCGATTCCTTCAAGAGCATGGTATGGGAGGTTTGCTTTTGATTGACCTCGTTTTTGCGGGTAACGGTCAGTTCGTTCCGGTAAAGAGAGAGCTTTACCTCCGTACGTTTGTCGGAAAGCGGTAGAATGAGGAATACGGCTTCGGTCGATTCCCTTTCGGTAGCTGTGCCGAAGGTTTTTAAATTCCTTTCTACATCGTCCCGCTCGGTGTGTCGTGTGCCTCGTATGATTCCGCTCTCTTTGTCGGCTTGCACGATAGTGAACTGCTCGGCTTGTAGAAGCGATAAGGTCGAATAAAATACCATGTCGTGGTTTTCGTCGAAATATTCCGATGTAATTCGGGTAACATCGTCGGAAGATAGTTCTTTGAATAAACTGCAAGAGGAGAGAAACAGGAGCGAAACGAGTAAAGACAGTTTGGGTAATCGACTCATAAAATGTTTATTTATAAATATATCCCGGAAGTCATTCCGGGATATATTCGGCAATTTTAGTATTGTTTGATGGCTTTCTCAAAGTTAGCGTTTTTATCCAAAGGAATTAAGCTGAATCCGTAAGAAATTTTTCCGGGAGCTAAATTGATTTGATATTCCTCATGAGGCTGAGCGCCCCAAGAGTGGTCGCCTCCGACTCCCATCATACGGTAATCGATGAACAGGTCGACCAGTTCGGCCGGTTTGGGATCGCAGTTGTGACGTTGTTGGGGATTTTCGGGACGCTGACGACCGTCGTCACGATGGTCTCCGCTATCGAACGATTCGAGGGGATAGTTCGAAACATTGAATTCCAACAAGCTGTCGGCGACGATTAGCAAAGCATTCTTTTTGCCTGTAAGAGCAAACCAGCTCACATCGGTGCGATGGCTGTTTTCTTGCGGACGTACATACGGCTCGTAAAGGTCGGCTATGTTGGCTTCGTATCGCCCGATGAAACAACTGGTACGACGGTCTATATAGTTTTCCCACGGTCCTCGGCCATAGTATTCCAACCGGGTGAATGAGTCGGGTAACTGCATACGCAATCCTACGCGGGGAATCATGGGCGCTTGGAGATCGGATACCTCGAACGTGTTGTCTACCTTGATAACTCCGTTACCGAATATCGTATAGGAGATTTCCCATTCCGACCGGGTTTGCGGGTAAAGGTATCGGCAAACGACACGAACGTTATCGTTCTCTTTTTTATCGACGGAGAACGAACGGGCGACAGGGGGCTGTTGGGAGGCCTCTTTCCATTTGCCTAATAGCTTGGGTGAGTTATAGCCGTAGTCGTTGTCTAACGGAGCTCTCCAAAAAGCGGGGCGGAGTCCGAATCCGTCGAGGATATATTCGGTTCCTTTATACCGGTACGAGGTGATCAATCCGCTGTTTTTGTCGAATGTAACGCTGAAATTCTTGCCGGAGAAAATCGTCTCGTCGCCATTATCGGTTTGTGAGACGACTCCTTGATCGGGTTTTGCGACTGGCTTGACAGCCGGTTTGACCGAGATTTGTTCGCGTGCTACGACATAACCTTGCGGAAGGAAAGGTTCCGCTTTTTTCTGTCTGGCCTCGAATTCGATTTGATAGTCTACGGTTTCTTTATCCATATTCGGCAATCCGTTCAATGCAACCGTGCATTTTTGACGCGGACGCAACGAGACGGTGAATTTCCCGGTTTTCAATACTTTCCCGTTCCCTTTTACCGCATAAGCGAAATCGTATTTGTCGAGGTCTGTGAAGAAAAATTCGTTTTGAACGTCGATTGTTCCTTTCGTTCGGTCGAAGTTCTTGAATTTGATATTTTGATAAACCTTGCCCATTTCAATGGTCTGCGGTTTTATTTTCCGGTCGGGATATACGATACCATTGATACAGAAATCTCCATCGGAGGGAGTTCCGGTATCTCCGTAATCACCGCCGTAAGCCCAGAATTTTTCGCTTTTTTCATTTGTCTTTTCGAGTCCTTGATCTACCCAGTCCCATATACAGCCACCTTGAAGAAGATCGTATTTTTCGATGATATCCCAATAATCTTGGAAGTTTCCTAAACTGTTCCCCATAGCGTGGGCATATTCACAGAGGATAAGAGGCCGATGCGATTTGGGGTTAAGAGCATATGCTTCGATTCCTTTCGGGGAAATATACATGGGGCAAACGATATCCGTATTCCATTCATGTTCGGCGCGTTCGTATTGAACCGGACGGGACGGATCCCGTTGTTTCAGCCACAAATAGGTTTCATAAAAACAGTAACCGTTCCCCGCCTCGTTCCCCAAAGACCATGTGATGATAGACGGGTGGTTTTTATCCCGTTCTACCATGTCTTTAAGACGGTCTAAATGAGCCGGTAAATAGAGAGGATTGTTACCGAGACTTCCTCCGGCTTGTAAGCTATACCCCATGCCATGAGTCTCGATGTTGGCTTCGTCGATGACATAGAATCCGTATTCGTCGCATAGTTCATAAAATCTTTTTTGTTGAGGATAGTGACAAGTGCGAACCGTATTTACATTGTATTTTTTCCAAAGCTCGAAATCTTTGAGCATGGTTTCTTCGGTTATGTAATGACCGGTAAGCGGGTCGTGCTCGTGTACGTTAACCCCCTTTACAAGGATAGGTTGCCCGTTGACTAACAGTTGTTTGTTCTTGATTTCGACGGTGCGGAACCCTATACGGGAAGGAATGCATTCTTCGATTTTCCCTGTTTCATCGGCAGTCGAAATAAGTAGTGTGTATAGATTCGGAGTCTCGGCGGTCCATGCTTTTACGTCGTTTATCGTTTCTGCAAAAGAGACGGATTGTGAACTGTTCTTGTCGAGTTTTATCGCTTTTTCCCCGTGGGCTACGGTTTGTTCGGCGTGGTCGATGAGTCGATACGAAACGGAAATGGAACGCGCCTTAACCTCGTCGTTTTGTACTTTTACATCGAGTTTGAATACCCCGTTCTTGAATGATGAGTCGAGAGGTGTTTGTACTTCGAAATCAGCGATTCGGGTTTGCGGCTGGGCATAGAGATATACGTCTCTTTCAAATCCGGTCAGCCTCCAAAAGTCCTGTCCCTCGAAATAATTGGCATCGGAGAATCTGTGCATTTGTACGGCTAAGGTATTTTCCCCGGGTTTTACGACAGGAGTTATATCGAATTGTACCGGAACTTTCCCTGCTTTCGACATACCTATGAATTCACCGTTCAGATAGAAGTAAGCAGCACCTTTTACCGCATCGGCGCTTAGAAAGATTCTTTTTCCTTTCCAGTTTGCGGGGAGGGCGAAATCCCGGCGGTATGTACCGGTCGGGTTCCACACTTCGGGAACCATAGGAGGATTGGGCTCTTGGAGATATTTGTCGAATCCCGGAGATACGAATTCATACCCTACATTTACATAGATAGGGTCGCCGAATCCTTGCAACTCCCAGTTACCGGGAACTTTTATCTCTTTCCAATCGGCGGTGTTAAAATCGGGCTCCATGAAATTCATGGGTCTTTCTTTGAATTTTTCGGTATAATGGAATTTCCATGTCCCGTTCAAAGGTAGGTAGAAACTTCCGTTCGCCTTGTCCTTGTTCAAAGCCGATGTCTCGTCGATGTAAGAGGTGAAACTGGCGTGAGGCGGCAGCTTGTTGATACTGAGTAATTGCGGGTCGGTAATTTCGGCAAATCGATTTTCTTGCTGTTGTCCGAAGATAGGTGCGGATAACAGGCAAGCGGCCGATAGAAATAGCACAATGTTCTTCATGTCGTTTATCGTTTTTATTTGTGAATAGTGTGTTATTTATTATAGACGGTCATTCACCTCGATATGAGGACGGAGATTGTCCGGTATTTTGTTTAAAAAATTTGCCGAAGAAAGATTGATTGGCAAAGTTCAGTTCTTCCGAAATTTCTTGGATACTTAGCGTCGTGGTTTTTAGGAGTTGCTTGGCGGCCATAATAACGACGTCGGAAATGATCTCGTGAGCGGTCTTGTGACTTAATTGCTTGATGACCGAGGATAAATGCTTGGGCGATATACAGAGTTTATCGGCATAAAAATCGACGCTGCGATTTTCTTTATAATGCTGGGTAAGCAAGGAGAGAAACCTCCATAGAATATCTTCTTTACGGGATATTTTCAATTTCTTGCGTTCTACCCGTATGGCAAACATTTGGTTTAACTCCAAGATGAAAGCAGAAATAAGAGAACGTATGATCGCATAGTTTACGTGGGCCTCGTATCTGTTTTGTATCAGACGAAAATAGCCTTCGACCACTATCGACTCATTCGCTGAAAGGGACGTATGCGGGTGTCTGGCGATATAGGTACTTAACGAGAAAATGGTTTCCAAGTCCAAAAAAGCATTTCTTTCTTTGGGCGAATGTTCTCTCATCGAGAGATAACGTGCCTGAAAGTCGCTGCTCGTTTTTATCGGTTTCCAAATCGTGTTGGGGTAGAGGAACGCGATACTACCGGGTTCGAGTACATATTCTGTAAAATTCAGTTGCACGGTTTTACAACCTCGGGTACATAATACGATCGTAAGTTTGTCGGAAGATGTGAGTAATGTATTATCCTCGGAAGAGGAAGCGGGCCTTTCAAAAGAAAGTAGAAAATGTTCCTGTGTTTGCGGATTTAGATTCGTATCCGTAGATTTTGGAGGCATTTGCATATGGTATCCTTCATAAAGTCAATACGGACAAAGATAAAAATTTTATCTGAATCGGACAACCCGATATGGGCGATTCGCTCAAATTAATATTAAGAGTTTGAGAAATATAAAAGAAAGAGTTTTCTGAATTTCAGAAAACTCTTTTATGGTTTAATATAGTTTAACGAGTTCGGCGAACGGAGCGTACGGGGGCAGCAGATGATTTTTTTTGTTTCGGCTGTTTCTGCTTTTTTACTTTTGCCTCTTTTTGTTTTTTTGCCCGTGAAGACCGAGCAGTGCGGCTTTTCTCTTTCTTTTGTTTGTCATTGTCGAGCGTTTCTCCGTTTTCTTTTGCTTCTTTGGCCGCTTGCTCTTCTTTGGCTTTCGCTATTTCTTCGGGGGAGGGAACCCATAGATTTTCATTAAAGTTTTTCAGTTGTTTTTCTATGCTGTCTTGTGCTTGTTTCCGAATGGAGTCATTGGGATACATTTGCATGAGCGACTGGTTCCGCAGGTTTTGGGTTTTGTAGATTTCCCCTTCGTACATTCGCATTTGGAAGTAATCGTCGTAGTTGTATTGCTGTACGTTGTTTTCGTTGCTCGCCAAGATGTATTGGCGTGCGATGTAAGGGCGTATGTCGTTGTATTTAACCCAGAACATGGGGTATTTGACTGCTTCGCCTCCGAAGTCGCCCGTACGGTGAAGTACCGGGCAGATGGCCTCGATGGACGGTTTTACCTGCGAGGTGCGGCGGTCGAATATCCATTTTTCCAAGATATAGTAGGAGAGCACCTCGTTGGAGGGTATATCGCTTTCCTCTACCGTGAAGCGGGGATTCTTCTCGGAGTATCCTTTTGCCGGGGCATACAGGATATGGAAGCGGTCGAACATTTCTTTTACTTTGATGCGATATTCGTCGGTGAATATTTCTCGTCCGTCGAGGTATTCGTATGCCGGTATCTGGTTGTTCGCCAAAAGTTTCATGACAATTCTGAAAAGATTCTCCTGATTTTCGGTGGACTCTTCGGGATAATAAAGCGGCATGTTTTTTTCTTTGTTCAAGTCGATTTGCCGATAGATTACCCTAATCCACGGAATGTCGGCATCCGATGCATCCTGAGTGTCATAAAGCGATTGAGCCCGAACACTGAGTTGGTTGTTTGTCTTTTTCGAGTCGTCGGTATCGCTTTTTTTGATTACTTGTGCATGACTCCCTATTGCCGACCATAGCAGGCAGAGGGTCAAACAGCTTTTTATCAGGGTATTCATATTTGCTGAATTATATTTCATATTGGCCTTAGTTTACAATTACTTCGATAGGTGACAGATCGCGTTCTATACCATCGGGGCCGACGGCGCGGACTCTCGATATATAGAACCGTTTTCCTCTCGATAATCTGCGGAACGAATCTTTCTGTCGTTGAGAGAAATTGGCTCCGTCGGAAACTTCGGGAATCGCATTTCCCATAGAGTCGAAAAAGACCGTTTCGAATCGCAGTACCCGATAGGTGACATTCAACAGGTCGTCGTCGATTGCGGCTTGAATACCGGGCGCAGAAAGCAGTCGTGTTTTGGGGAAAGGTTTCCCTCCTTTGTATTTTTGTTCGTAACCGTTTGCATCTTTATAGGCGATGAATGGCATAGGGTCGGGGAGTTGCCGTACCCGGAACTGAGTGTTGGCGACTGTTTGCGCCCGCCCGTCCATTGTGGCGGTTACGGTTATTACCGCGTCTTGTCCTACTTTCGCCGGTTTGGCTATCCAGTTGTCACCTTGACGGGTGAGAGTGCCGTTCGTCATCGTAGCTTGAATGGCGTGATTGGGGATGCCGGGAACCGATATGCTGATAGGGTTACCGATACCTGCATACAGAACGTTCATCAAGGTCGCCGATATGGTCGCACTCGGCTCTACCACGGTGTAGGACGAAGAAAACTCGTGACGGGTCATGGAGCCGTCGCCGCGCGGAACTTCGAGATAGCCTTGAAAATCGAATATGCCGGTGCTTCCACAGACGAATTCATATAAACCGTTGTTCTCGGGAGGGAGTTGTTTCCCGTTGATGTATATGGCCGGTCGCTGGGTCGTATCGATGGCTGCCAGAACGATGTTGGCACTATATTTCCCGCCTCTCATAATGTTTTTCGAATTGGGAATAACGAACGCGTTTAACTGGTTGACACGTACGTCTCCTTCGTCGATGTTATTGATGAGGGTGTGCAGCGCTTCGCTTTCGGCATACCGCACGTCGCTCTGTATTTTCGTCAGAATGGTTACGGCGGCGATTACCGGCATATTTTCGAACAGCGTCGTTTCCCACATGGAGGGGGCTTGGGTTCTGTTACCCGAGTGAATGGTGGTCGAAAGGTAGTTTTCGATCGCTGCTCTTTTGATGGAGTCGGTCATGAGACTGCCGATGAGATTGCGGTAGTCGTCTATTCCCTTTCTCAATTTCATTCCTTGCTTCTGGGCGGGGGACAACATGATGTATGATGCTGCTTCGAGGTCGTCCTGATGTTCGATATTATTTACATCGCCGTCTTTACCGTCGGCTTTCTTGACGATTACGTTTTTCAGGGAGTCGATGTAGTCGTATAAGAGGGCGGTCTGTTTTTTTACTTCCAGCGATTTTTTGTACCACGGTCCTCCTTTTTCGGGATTCTGACTGTTGAAGTCGGCCAGTTTTTGGTAGAGGGCATCGTTTTGCAGCGAAGCATTCGAAGTAGACCTTTCCAATCCGTCTTCAACTTGCTTGAATCCGTTGAGCACATCGGACGACACGTTGAGGGCCAGCATGGCAGTGAGGACGATATACATGAGGTTTATCATCTTCTGCCGGGGTGTAAGTCTGTTGTTATTCGATGCCATGTGTTATTTTTGTTCGGTGTCGTCTTTCTGTTTTTCGGGCATTTCCACGGGAGCTCCTCCCATGGGTCTGTACATGTTGATGGTCATTGCCGTGATCATCTTTTCGTAAACCGAATTGAGTTGCTGTATATACTGTGTCATTTTTTCGGTTGCTTCGCAATAACGGGAGCTATCGGAAGCGGAGCGTTCGTACATGTCGCGAATGTTTTTCAGCCCGTTGTTTACACGGTCTATATTATCGAGTTGCGAACTGATGCTCTTCAACTGTATCTCATAGATGGTGTTCAGCCCACTAATGTTACGGTTGAGCGTTTCCATACCCGAAACATATCCTTGCGAGGTGTCGGATATTCCTTCAGAGTTTTCCGTGATGTTGCGGTAGGATTGCAAGAGGGTGTTCGATACGGCGGTGAGGCTCTCGGTCGCACTTCTTAATTGTTCCATTTGTTCAGCTATACCGGAGAGTTGGGTGAGGTATTGTTGGGTTGCATCTGTCAGTTCTGCCATACGCGAAAGTTGATCGGCGGCAGCCGACATTTTTTGAATACTATCGGTGAGGCTTTGCGTGTCGGCGTCACTTAAATTGAGGCCTTCGGGTATTCCCACAGCTCTTTTGGCATCGGACGGGGTGATATCGGAATAGTTCCCTCCGTTACTACCTCCGCCTTTGCCGTTTCCACCGATAATGACGGTTCCTTTCCCTCCTGAAAATTCGGGCCGGTCTTCGGGGTTTTTACTATTTAGTACGGGAAAAACTTCTTCCCAATGATATGTTTTCGGGGGAGTGTCGAAAGCGGATAGAATGAACATGAGCACTTCTGTTCCCATACCGATAGAAAGCAAGAGACTGCCTCCGGGGAGGTGCAGGATTTTGAACAGAGCACCCCAGATTACAATCGCAGCACCTATACTGTATGCGAAATTGAAAAATCGTTGTCCTTTATCGCTGGATAAGAACTTTTCAATACTGTTTTTATATCTTTTGTATTTTCCCATGATCCTTGATGATTGGTTTTATCGGGTTTTGATATTATCTTTTTGCTTTTGCGAATCCGATTTGAGAGCGAACGCAACGGAATCCGATATAGGATCGTTGTTCGTTTTGGTATTCCCACATGCGGATATCGGAACGAATGAAGTTGGAAACGTCTTTCCACGAACCGCCCCGGACTACTTTGCGTTTCATGCGGTAGGGGTCTTCTTTGGCCGCATTATATTTGTATTCGGGGTTAAGGTCGCTGGTGTTTTGCGATACGGCTTCGGTATAGGCTGTCGAAGTCCATTCCGATACGTTACCGGCCATGTCGTATAATCCGAACTCGTTCGGGGAATAGGAGCCTACCGGTGAAGTGATGAGGTTTCCGTCTTTCACGTAATTCCCGTCATCGGGCTTGAAGTTGGCATAGAAACACCCTTTTTCGGCCATAGGCAGGTTACCCGTCCACGGGAATTTATTTTCGTTTTTCCCGGCTCTTGCCGCATATTCCCATTCGGCTTCGGTGGGAAGTCTGTAAGGTTCGATAACAACGGCGTTACGTCCCACCGAACCTTTCAAGAGCGCGGTGCGCCAAGCGCAGAATGCATTCGCTTGTTCCCACGAAACTCCTACGACCGGATAGTCGTTATAGCCGGCATGGGAGAAATAAAGTCTCACGTATGGCTCGTTGTAGGCATTCTCGAAATCGTTTACCCATACGGTGGTATCGGGGTAGATATTGACGATGTAGGTATTGAGGAAGTCAAACTCGCTACCTAATGGCCGTGTGATGGTCTCGCGAATGATACGCCCGTCTTCGTCGATATATGCGGTATCTTTGGATATCATTACTATTTCATCGTAGTCGGGGGTATGGTCGGTGTTGAGGTCACGGCGTGCCGGGTCGAGACGATTCTTCCGTTTGGATGCCTCGGTGTGGTCGAAGATTTCGTAGCGGTAGTTCATTTGGGAGGCATCGAGTTGGCGCTCTCCCGTAATGGGGTTGATTCTGTACACGCTTTCGATGGCTCGCGCTTCGTCTTCATTGGGATTTCTCCACGGAATGGCTTTATCCCAATTCAACCGAGGCTTGATGGGGTTTCCCTCCCGGTCTTCTTCGATTTTGAACACTTCGTTGCCTCCATAGGCGGGATCGGCGAGGCGTTCCCGAATGATAGAGTCGCGTACCCAGAATACAAATTGTTTGTATTTTGAGTTGGTGATTTCCGTTTCGTCCATCCAGAAGGCATCGATAGAGACTGCCCTCGGTTCTTGTTGTGTTCCCCAAATACTGTCCTTCTCGGCCGGTCCCATCTTATAGGATCCACGAGAAATGAGAACCATACCGTAGGGTGTAGGCTCATTCCATGCCGTACCTCCGACACCTGTAACTTCACCGCTATGGCGCGACGAAGGTGCGCATGCTGCGACGAGAATGGCAAGGGTGATATACACGATTATCTTTTTCATAGGCTACATTATGCGTATGCTTTTGTGTTTATTTTTATTTTTATCGGACAGGTCGAGTTTCAAACTGTATCCGAGAAATACTTCGTGGCTTCCGCTACTGGCTTTTACAATGGCCGATACCGGGTAGTCGTAGGCATATCCCGCTATAAAGTTTTTATATTCCGCACCTATCATAAATATACATGCGTCTTTCCAGCGATATGAAAGGCCTCCCCAGAACAGTTTGTTGTATTTTACACGGCAGGATAACTCGTACTGCGTGATGTTGAGGTTGCTTTTCACCATCATGGAGGGCTGCACTTCATATAACGTGTTTTTAATGGGAATATTGCTCCCGGCGATAAAATAATAGGATCTGCCGATGTATGTTTCGTATTTGTCTTCAAAGGTGATCGATGGCTCGTTGAGGTGTGAGACCGAAATTCCCGCATAGAACCACGGATGGGTGTACCATGCCCCGAAAGACATATCGAACGACATGCCTTGCAACTCGGTAGTGGGGATTCCGTCGTCGGTGGCTTGATGGTAATCGCTCGTGGGTATGCTGACTTGTGTGCCGTCGAAACGTTCATCGAGCATTCCCAGTTGTATGCCGAGGCTGAGTACTCCTTTCCATAATTTGATTTTGAAGGCATATTGCGCTCCTAAAATCAGATGGGAGTATAGCCCTTCGGTTTCGGAAGTGACGACCAGTCCTACTCCGTGGTTCTGTTTCAAGAATTTGAAAGGCATGTCGCCTGTCACGAAATAAGTTTGAGGGGCTCCCGGCATACCTATCCATTGTTGCCGGGTGGAGGTGAGTATGTTGAGTTTGTCGGAACTTCCCGCAGCTGCCGGATTGTAATAGCCGGGCAGAGCCCAGTATTGGCTGAACTGCGTATCGATCTGAGCCTTTGCTGTGGCAAAGACCAAACAACACAGGGTTAGAATAACGATTCTTACAATCTGCATACTCTCTTTTCCAGACTTTTCGGGGGGTACACACCGAAGTCCGGATATTTATAATAACTGAAAATAGCCTTTAAAATTGTTTGACACAACTGTTTTCGGATGCGAAATTACGAAAAGAGAAAATATATGAGTGCTTTTTCGCTCCGAAAAATGAGAGACCCGTCCCGCGGAGCTTATCTTGTTCAGCAAAAAACTAAGCTCGATTGGGCTTTTTGCTTTCGACTTTCGCTATCTTTGTGAGTACGAAGATAGGCTGCGGTTCGGTATAGTCAAATCGGAAACGGGATTTCCATTTGCCTCTGCACTCACCTTTCGCTATCTTTGTGAGTACGAAGATAGGCTGCGGTTCGGCATAGTCAAATCGGAAATGGGATTTCCGTTTGTCTCTGCACTCACCTTTCACTATCTTTGTGGAGCAGAAGGTTATCGACTTTCACTTAGCTGATGGAGGAGAATTTGAAGAGAAAGACGACGAAAGCGCTCGTGTGGAGCACGGCCGACAAGTTGGGACAGCAGTTGTTCTATCTTGTCGCCGGTATTATTCTCGCTCGTCAACTTTCTCCTGAGGATTATGGCAAGGTGGGGGTTCTCACGATATTTATCGCCTTGTCGGGGATATTGATCGACAGCGGTTTCTCTTCGGCTTTGATTCGGAAAAAGGAGGCTACTCAGGCCGATTACAGCACGGTGTTTTATGTGAATGTGGCAATCAGTTGCGTGCTGTATGGATTGTTGTATGCAGCAGCACCTTATATAGCGGTGTTTTTTAAGGTCCCTGATTTGATATATATCTGCCGGATTTTGTTTCTCGTGATTCCGTTGAATGCACTTTCCCTTATACAGCAGACTTTGTTGTTGAAGCATTTCAAGCTCTCTGTAAGCGCTCGTGTCAATTTGTGGTCGTTGGGTATCGCTTCGGTCGTTGCCATTGCGATGGCTTACGGCGGTATGGGAGTCTGGTCGTTGGTGGCTCAGACACTCGGACTCTCGTTTTTCAGGGCTGTTTTTTTCTGGGTGTTTAACGACTGGCGTCCCCGATGGATATTTCGCATGGCTTCGTTGCGGGAGTTTTTCGGATATAGCTCCAACTTGGTCGTTTCGGGTATTATCAACAATGTGTTTAACAAGATATATCCCATTATCATCGGTAAGTTTTATGGTATGACACAGACCGGCTACTATACTCAGGCCGACAAGTATCAGGATATAGCTTCTTCGCTTATCAGCAATATATTCCGTTCGGTCGCTTTCCCTGTTTTCTCGAAGGTGCAAGACGATTTACAACGGTTGAAACGGATTTGCCGGAAGAATGTACGGGCTATCGCGTTTTTCATTTTTCCTATCATGCTGTTGATGGTTGTCGTTTCGTATCCGCTCATATCGATCATGTTGAAAGAGCAATGGGTTCCGTCCGTGCCGTATTTCCGCCTGCTTTGTTTTTCGGGAATATGCTCTCCGTTTATTATTTTGTTTTTCGATTTGTTCAATAGTCTGGGCTATTCCTGGCTGAATTTACAACTGGAAATCGGGAAAAAGATTTATTTGTTTGCGGGTATCGCTTTGTTTTATTCTTCGGGCATTTTGTGGCTGATAGGGTGGTGGATTTCTTATTCGGTGTTGTCTCTGGCGGCTTCGATCTTTTTTGCCCGTCGCTTTCTCGGATATGGTTTCGGGGAGTATGTGAAAGATATTTTTCCGTATTTTATCTTGGCGTTGGCGTCGGCGATACTTTCGTGCGGCGTTTATCTGCTTTTGCCGAGCGATTTGTGGCGGTTGTGTCTTGTCCCGGTCGTTTATGTCGTTTTGTATTTGGGCGGAGCATACATGTTGAAATTGGAGATGTTGCAGGAGATGTTGTCGATGTTGAAGAGTCGTGTGAAGAGAGGAGGTGAAGCGTGAACGAGGTAGCAGTTGCTCGACCGAGGGTCTTGACGGTGATCGTTTCGTATAATTTCGAGCCGTGGATCGAACGATGTCTGAGTAGTATTCGGGATTCGGATTACCCCTCGGACCTTGTGGTAATCGATAATGCTTCGACCGACCGGACAGTGTCGATCATCGCCGAGAGGTATCGATGGATTCGTCTTGTGCGGAGTAGGAAAAATCTCGGATTCGGACAAGCGAATAACATCGGCATGAGAATGGCGTTGGAGGAGAATTACGATTATGTGTTTCTCGTGAATCAGGATGCGTGGATAGAGGCGAATACGGTGGGGACTTTGGTGGGGTTGGCAGAAAAATATCCCGATTACGGAGTGCTTTCGCCGGTACATCTTGATGGGAAGGGGGAGCACCTCGACGGTTCGTTCGCCAAGTATGTTGGGGGAGCATCGGCGGTTTCATCGAAAAAATCGGATATCGTCGAAGTAGCTTTCGTTAATGCGGCTTTTTGGTTTATCCCGGTGTCGGCGTTGAAAAAGGTGGGCGGTTTTTCGCCGTTGTTTTTTCATTACGGCGAAGATGTGGACTATATTCACCGAATGCGATTCTATGGTTATCGGGTGGGATACACTCCGTTGACTTCGGGGTGTCATGACCGGCAAAATCGACCGATTACCCGCGAGACACAAATGAAATTGGATAGGGTTTATTATTTGTCGGTTGTTTCGGATTTAAATTCGGGAATGGCTAAGTGTCTGTGGGGGGGGGTATTAGCTCCTTTGAAACCGGGTGTGCTCGCTTTATTGCGGGGAAGATTCAAAGAATTTTGTTTTTATACAGGCACAAGTGTCCGGCTTTTGTGTCGATACCCTTCTATTGCGGAAATCAAGCGATTTTGCAAACAGGGAAGACCTGTGTTTTTGGAAAATGTTCATTCAAAAATTAAACCGATATGGAGTTAGCCCCGATTGTTTTATTCGTTTATAATCGTCCTGAACATACGCGCGCTTGTCTGGAATATTTGGAGCGGAACGAGCTGGCGGCGGAAAGCGAATTGTATGTTTTCGCCGACGGTGCGAAGTCGGGCAGCGAGGAGGCGGTGGCCGCCGTGCGTCGGGTGATTGCCGAACCGTGGAAATTCAAACGGTTGAATGTCGTGGAGCGACCGGAGAACAAGGGGCTGGCAGCCAATGTGATTGCGGGGGTGACTTCGGTTTTGGAGACGCACGACCGGGTGATCGTCTTGGAAGATGATTTGATTGTTTCTCCTTATTTTCTGCGTTTTATGAACGAGGCACTGGAAGTTTATAAAGATATGGAGGAGGTTTGCCATGTGACTTGCCACATGCTCGACCATAAAGGAGTGTTACCCGATACGTTTTTGATACGCTGGTGTAACAGTTGGGGGTGGGGTACTTGGAACCGTGCATGGCAATATTTCGAGTCGGACGGTAGAAAATCGTTGCGGGAAATCGAACGGCGGGGTTTGTGTTGGGAATTCGATTTGGACGGAGGTTTCCACTTTACCCAGATGTTGCGCGACCAAATCGAGGGTCGGAATAACTCGTGGTTCATACGGTGGTATGCATCGCTGTTTCTGCGTGACAAGCTGATGTTGGGTACGGGCCGTTCGTTGGTCGATAATGCGGGATTCGACGGAAGCGGAACGCATTGCAATACTATGCAGCTTTGCACGCAGACTTTGTCGATGAATCCGATAGCGGTAGTTCCCATTTCACCAGTAAAAGAGAATTTGCTCGCCCGAAAAGTCTATTCCCGAACCTATCGTTATAATTATTCGTACAGGTATAAATTGAAAGTATTCATCGGGAATCTGTGGATTCGTGTATTCAATCGTAAAAAGAGATAGATTATGAGGGATTTGACTCGTTTAGCCAGTCGTATCGTTATGTTTTTCATGCAGTTTTATTATCGACTGGCTCGTCATTCGAGGGTTTCGTACAAGGCTTATATCGACGGTCGTACCCGATTGGCCGGATATAATACCATACAGGACAATGTTTTGTTGGCCGGTGCCCATATCGGCCGGGGCACTTATATTTGCCGAGGGAGTAATTTCACCGATGCAGAGGTCGGTGCGTTTTGTTCGATCGGTCGGAATGTACGTATCGTCAACGGACAGCACCCGACCCGCACCTTCGTATCTACTCACCCGGCTTTTTTCTCTCCCAACGGGCAACCGGGGTTTTCGTTTGTCCGGGAAAAACGGTATGAGGACTGTCGGTATCTCGATCGGGAACGACGGGTGAGCGTCGAGGTGGGAGCCGATGTGTGGATCGGGAACAACGTGTCGTTGATGTCGGGGATTCGAATCGGTACGGGGGCGGTGATTGCTACCGGAGCTGTGGTGGTGAGCGATGTGGCTTCTTATGCGATTGTGGGCGGTGTACCTGCCCGGGAAATCAGGAAACGGTTCGACGATGAACAGATTGCTTATCTGTTGGCTTCGCGATGGTGGGAACGTCCGTTCGACGAACTTCGGAAAGAGGCGGACAGTTTCTCGGATATCGGATTGTTCATGAAAAACGGATTGTAATGGGACGGCCGCTTTTTTCGATTATTACGATTACGTTTAACGCAGCCGGGACTTTGCCGGCTACGTTGAGAAGCGTGGAACGACAGACGTTTACCGACTATGAGTATTTGATCGTGGACGGTGCGTCGACCGACGGTACGATTGCGATTGCGCAGCACTCGGCAGCGGTCTCGTCGGTGACGAGCGAACCGGACAAGGGTTTATACGATGCGATGAACAAGGGCTTGCGTAAAGCACGAGGGTGTTATCTCGTTTTTCTGAATGCCGGCGATGCGTTTCACGAACCCGATACGTTGCAGAAAATCGCCGATTCCATCGAAAAAACCGACCCCGATATTGTCTATGGAGAGACGGCATTGGTCGATTCGGAAAGACGTTTTATATCTATGCGAAGGTTACAGGCCCCCGAAAGGTTATCGGTGAAGAGTTTTCGCATGGGGATGCTGGTGTGCCATCAGGCGTTTATCGTTCGCCGGGAGATTGCGCCGGAATATGATTTGCGGTATAGTTTCTCCGCCGACTTCGACTGGTGTATCCGGTGCATGCAAATGGCGAGAACGATAACTCATACGCACGAGGTGCTTATCGATTATTTGAATGAGGGGGTCACTACCGCCAACCGAAAGGCTTCGTTGCAGGAGAGATACGAGATTATGTGCCGATATTACGGGACTTTACCGACGTTCTTGCGTCATTTGTGGTTTGCCGTGCGGTTCGCTTTCGCTCGTTTTTCGGGACGGGAGTAGACGGTATGTTTAAAATCTGTAATCTTCTTTGCCTACATTTAACCCCTCCGTCACTGTGTGCCACCTCCCCTATATTTTGCGTTGCAAAACACAGGGGAGGAGTTTAAAAATAACCCTCTATTCATTTGTACCACTCCACCTGTATGGTTAATACCACACCGCAATGCTACGGAGCACGGCAAGGGAGAAGAAATATTTTCGATATAAACAGCCTGACGAGATGATGTTTTTTAACCCCTCTCTCTGTCACTGTGTGCCACCTCCCCTATATTTTGCGTTGTAAAACACAGGAAAAGAGATTTAATGCCTTTCTATCTCATTATTTATCGAATGAGACGGATCGTATTTATCCTTCTCCCCTACCGTGTCCAGTGGCATTGCGGGGAGTTGTGTAAAATATAGGGAAGAGACCGAAGAAACGGTAGTTCCTGAGGAGAGGGCGTGAAAAAGATAGCATAAAATTTTTGACTGTAAGGGTTAACCCCCTCGTCCTGCGGACACTCCCCCTATATTCCCTTACGGCAACACAGGGGGAGAGGGCTAAAATGCATTTCGAACATATTTAAACTTCTCCCTTGCCGTGCTCCGTAGCATTGCGGGGTGTGGCGCAGCCATAGGGGAGGTGGCACGTAGT
>ENA-UAOY01000496-UAOY01000496.1-human-gut-metagenome-genome-assembly--contig:-NODE-496-length-17010-cov-6.529637_pt1 | contig 17010 bp, 8 predicted proteins | sample MGYA00243477_ERZ654571 | MGnify/ENA primary metagenome ERZ654571 (study PRJEB26926, sample SAMN06164761) | human gut metagenome | biome: ENVO:00009003; feature: ENVO:2100002; material: ENVO:00002003...
GAGTCCGTCTCGTGGGCTCGGAGATGTGTATAAGAGACAGATCATACAATGTTTCCGGGTTTTTTCGGCAGTATTCACCAATTGCCAACACTCGTCAACCGTAAGGGCTGCCGGAACTTCCACCGCGACATGTTTCCCCTGCTCCATAGCATAGACCGCAATAGGAGTATGCAACTGCCAATGGGTACAATTATAAATCAAATCTACATCGCTTCGTTCACAAACCTTCTTCCAACTATCGGGGCCACAATATTCCACGGCCGGTCCTCGTCCCTTCGCAGCCAGAATCCTCTGCGCTTTGGCAACCTTGAAAGAATCTACATCGCACAACGCAACCACCCTCACACCTTCTATATTCATAAAACGTTTCACGGCTGCCATGCCCCGAGCACCTACCCCTATAAAAGCAACCCGTACCGTATCCAAAGGTTCGGCTCTTAATGCAAGGACATCGGTTTGTCCCGATTCTCTTTCCGGTTCGGGAAACGGGTCGGCTTTATAAACAGACTTACAAGCAAACAAAAGCAACAATGCTCCTGTTATAATAATTCTTAGAATCAGATTCATAACTAATACTTTATTTTAATCAAAGATTTTGAATATTTACGGTCGTCGAAAACATATCCCCAAACCGGGAAGTCACCCTTATTTTAAGTTGATTATACGGAATAGAAGGCCTACAATAAAACATATGATCAGATTCAGAGGCTTGTATCCAAGTACGCCCGACAGGGAAAGTATTATCTCCCTTCGCCCCGAAAGCATTGTATGCAGTAATATCATACATATTCAGACTACGGAACATCGAACGATAGTTTTGTCCGTTATCTTCGGAATATTCGACTTTCCACGAAGGATCCCAATCCCAAACATTCAGAACGACATTTTTCGGGCGTAATATGTTGATTCTTTCTCCCAAAGGATATACTCTCATCTGGTATTGTTCGGGTTGTCCCACACATTTATATTTCCATTTAAATGAGGTTCCGTCCACATCAAATATTTTATACCCGATAGGTGTACCCTCACTACAAATCAGTTCGGGTTGCCACCAATTACCGCACATTGCCGCTACAATGTGTTCTGTCATACCACTACCATCATCTGTCACAACAGAGTTCCAATGCGTATGACCGCTAAGAATCTGAACATCGGCATATCCACGGAGAAGGGCATACAACTGTTCTCTGTTGCCGAAAGACCGAGTCTCGGTTCTGCGCTTAGTAGGTGCATGTAAACAAAGGACAATCGCCTTATCTTTATCAACATACATCAAATCTTTTTGCAACCAAGCAATTTGTTCATCGGAAACGGCATCGACATACTTAGGCCCCGATCCGCCCCAATATTCCACATCATCAAGGACTACGTAATGGACCTTACCCCGATTATATGAATAATAAGTAGGCCCATAATGTCGTTTATATACCGTATCGGCTTTCAAATCATTGGACTTCATAGCAGGTTCACTTTTGTCGAACACATGATCATGATTGCCGATAACATTATACACAGGAGCATTCAACATCGAAAAAATCTCTTTACTCGATTCATGATACTCTGGTTTGTCAAACACCAAATCTCCCAACACAATATAATGTACACATTCTCCTTTACGGCTCTGCGTTACCCAGCTGTCAAGGTCATTTACAGCTTCTTTCAAATAACTCAACTCAAAATCACGATATAACTGTGGATCACCGATTGCAATAAATGTATGTTTCGTATCATCTTTTTCAAGACGAACAAGCTCAAAATCTTTATGGACAATATCTGTTCGCTGATTGATTTCGGCATAAAACTGGGGTACGCTATTTTTCACGCATACGGTATAACCGCTCGGTGAAGATATATATACATGAGAAGCCGTCGTATTTCGTTTCATTCTATATATACCTTTCTCATCGGTAACAGTGACGTTAGTTCCATCGGTCACTACAACCCCCGGCATTCCTACCCGATTGCAATGTACCCAACCTTTAAGCGTAATACCCGGCATATCCAAGATAATTCCATTTTCAGGATCGTCCTTCTGCTCTACAATAGTATCGGGCTCTTCGGGATCGACGATATCCGTGGAATCGGCAGGTTCTTCCTCTCTTGGTTTTTCGGGTTCGGGCATATCGTTTTTTTCACAACCCAACAAGAAAATACCGGCAAAAGCCAGACATACGAAATAGATAAGATTCTTCATGCTAATTTCTCCTCTTTTGTTTCAAAACTATGGGGCTATCCGGATCGATTGGATAGCCCCATAGAAACTTTATTGAACCATAAATCTCTGCGAATAGGATACACCCATTCCCCGAACGGTAACTACATACCATTGAGAAGGCATATTATTTACAGAAATACTTTTTACCATGTTTTCTTCTACCCTAACTTCCTCTTTATAGACTTGTTTTCCTGATAGGTCTGCAATTTCTATCACATAATTTCCCGAAACAAGGTCTTTCAAAGAAACTTTAAGCATTCCATCGGTTACCGGATTGGGATATACGACAAAGCCTTCGGACACAAGGGTTTCTACCCCGCTTTCGCCTGTAACATTGAGATATACCAATTGAGTGACACGACAGCCCGCTTCGTCCTCGGCGACAATCGTAAACGAATATTCCTTCGCCGGAGCATTAGGAGTTCCACTAATTAATCCGACACCATCTTCCAACGAGCTTATAGACAAGCCATAAGGGAGAGAACTACCTTCTTCAATAGACCATGTTACTGCTCCGGTAGCATTATCGGCATATATTCTCGCAGAAAAAGGTTTTCCATTTTCTGCATCTTCCGAAATAATCGCCTCTACTGTCATCTGACAATCCGCTCCGGTAACAGAAATGCTGAACTCTTTACTAGCATTGACAAAACCGTCGGTAGCCAAGACTGTAAATTTAAATATTCCAGCTTCATTCAATACTCCACTAATCTCTCCCGTATTCGTATCCAAAGACAGTCCATCGGGGAGGTTATCTCCATCTTTAAGACTATAAGCAACTTGTAAGGGATTTTGGAAACCAGAAATATTCAATTGAGCCGAATAGCTCTCCCCTTTTATTCCCTGAGGAAAAACGCCGAACAAAGCAGCATCTTGGCTATAACGCGCCAACATAAAGCGTCCGCCTCCAAAAGCATTGGAACTACCGCTAACACCATAGGGATATATCGTTCCGTAAGTAGGCCCGGTCAATATAATGTCGTTCGTAGTCTTATCTATCGAAATGGCCAAACCGGTCGGTTTCACGGCATCGGTAATAATAGCTCCTGTCGAGAAAGCATATAAATACTCTCCTTCATCGGAATATTTGGCGACAAAGGCCGTTCGATTATTTCCATTGCGCTGTAATTTTATACTCTCATATACAGGCAACTCTGCCTCATAATATCCCACGGCATAAACATTATTACTTTCATCAACCGCAAGAGAGGTCACTCCGTCATCGGCAACCGATGCAAACATGCGATGCCATACATATTGTCCATCGGAATTAAATTTAATAATTGCTCCATCGGTCTTCGAAGCATCGGCCTCAATCGTTTCCGTTGTTCCCGATATGGAAGAAGACCCTTTACAAATTGCAGCAAAATACAAATTTCCATTTTTATCTCGAACAAGAGATGTTCCCCGTCCATTGAGAATCGAACCATTGCTTCCCAACGAAGTTACCCATTGGCAAACTCCGGCCTCGTCATACTTGGCAATAAACGAAGTAATTCCGGTAGCGGTCACCACCTTACCATTACCAAAAGGTACTGTACCGTTATTCACCATACCCGATACATATACATTGCAAGCGTCATCGGTCACAAGGCCATATATTTCCTCACCTTTATTTACCGTACCTAAACGCTTCGCCCAAAGGCCTTCTCCATCTCCATTCAGTTTAATAATCACCACATCTACCGAGGTTCCCGCTAATGTTTCGGAAGAGCCATCGGCCATAGGTATCACTATATCTCCATCGTTGGTATAACCGATCACGTAAATATTTCCTTTCTTATCAAAAGTCGTATTGATTCCGGCTTCCCAATCTTTGGCCGAGCCAAATACTTTATGCCAAATTTTGTTACCATCTTTATCAAAACGAATAACTCCTATATCCCGTCCCCCATTTGTAGGAAAGCTATCTGTTTCATTCAGGGTTCCTATACGAGCATCGGGCGTAATTATTCCGGTAAATACTCCATCGCCTGTCACTACATCTGTTACAATCGCCTGTCCTTGCTCATTTCTACCGGATACAGGAGAGCCCCCGATCGTACGAGCCCACATGAAACTACCATCGATTCCATTATATTTAGCGACCAATGCATCGGTATTCCCAATGTTCGGGAATGAAACTTCATCGGAGAAAGTTGCCGAAAAATAACTTGCTGCTACCCAAACATTTCCATCTTTATCGATAGAATTCACTTTGGCATGGTCAAACGCTTCACTTCCATAAATTTGATTAATCCATTTCAGATTCGGAGCCAAAGAATAATTAAATTCTTCGGCATTAATCGTATAGCTTCGGGAAGTCTCACAACCACTCTCTTCTCTCGCTTTAATCGTGAACGAAAGTTCCCCTGTTTGTTGTAAAATACCGTTCAATAACCCTTTATCAGGATCCAAAGACAGACCTTTGGGCAAATTTTCGGCAGTCCAAACAATTTTTCCCTCTCCATTTTCCAACGTGAATTGTTGATAGAAAGCTCCGGTCACAGCCCGTGAAGGTAGGCTCTCGGGTTGTATAGACAAGATATCGCAGGGCTTAGGTACAATAGAATAGGTATAGGTTTTCTCTACACTTTCACCGTCTGTGGCATTAGAAATCATCACACTGAATGAACCTCTTGCCTCTTCGGTAGCTTTTCCCGAAATAATACCCGTAGCAGGATCCAATATCCAGCCAGAGGGTAAATTGCCAGCCAAAGAGTATTCAAACACTGCCGGCATTTCGAAGAAAGCCGGAACAATTTGATACGAGAAAGGAACGAATCTCTTTCCGTTCAACGTCGAGATTCCCGAAACAGAAGGTTTCATCGTATAGGATGCCGCAAACCATTTATAATTACGATCTTCGACAGTATATCGAGCGACACCAGTTTCAGAGTCTCCATAAGGCAACGTGACATCTGTCGTTCTATCCCCGGCAACAGCCAGCTTATCTCCGTTTACCGCTATAAGATTGATACTCTCTGCACCTGTTCCTTTGACCGTTTCGGCATACAGACATTTACCGGAACCATTTAATTTAGCGAAGAAGCCCTCTTTTTCATTCGACCCGGTCTTTTGAAGGACGATATTGTCACCCCAATTTAACGAACCGTTGAAATATCCGCTCACATAAATATTCCCCAAATCATCACTCGAAATCTCTTTACCTTCGCTCGATGTATCTCCCGAAGCCGATTTGCTCCACAGGAGCTTTCCATCGACGTCAAAAGAGATAACAAATAAATGATCTGCTCCCGATACATGCGTGACGGTTTCGGTAGACAATCCGGCAGATCCTTCCACGATTATCTGATTATTCGCTTTCCCCGTTACAGCCACAGCATTCGAGCCCGAAACGGCCTGTACCTTCAACACTTCTTGATTTCCAGTACCGGTAAAATAACGGGACCACATCACAGAACCATCGGTCGAATTGAGTTTTACCAATGCCGACTCTTTGGACTGCTCGGGATAAAGCAGATATTTCTGTTCTCCAATATAAAACTCTCGTTTTTCCTCCGACTCATTCGTTAGATTTCCATTCGCAGCATTGAAAACACCACAAATGACAGGATTCCCATCTTCTCCTACGGTTACATCAGGTGTTCCATTTTCACGAAATTTAGAACCGATACCGGTCGCCCATAAAATTTCACCGTCTTTATTGAACTTCACAAGCAGATAATCCTCGCCCCAATTGTTTGTAACGGCCAAAGAGGTAGAAGAACCGTCTTTGAGAGGCATTTCCAAAGGCGCACTCGATACATTGCCAAAAGTAGCCACGGCATACAAGTTCCCGGCCTCATCGGCAACCACCGAATTGAACATCTCCCAATTACGCACACCACCGAATGTCTTTGCCCACACAGCCTCACCGGTAGCAGCATTCAGTTTAGCGATATAATAATCCATTTCCCCCTGTGAGACCAATGGAATTCCAAACACAGATACCGGGTGTTCCCCCTTTACATTGGTTCTGACACCTCCGACTACATAGAGATAATCACCGACTTCACAAACCGATGTCACCTGACTATTATTGGCAGACTCCTGTACACACACCATATTGCTCCAAAGGAGTTTTCCATCAGCCGATATTTTCGTCAAAATACCAGCACGGGTAATAGACTCTTGATAGGGATTTTTAATTTCATCGAAAGTTCCATCATCTTTCATTATCTGAAAAGAATTGGCATTGATCGATATATACATATCCCCATTCTTCGTTACGGCCAAAGCCTTTTGTTCATCGGCCGTATGATCGGCTCCCAAACTTTTTCCAACAATAAGTTGTCCAAATACAGCCATAGGGGACAACAATAATGCACAGCAGACCCCAAAAAGCTGTTTCTTACTAAAAATAGCATTTGTTTTCATAGTTTATCATTTTTATTTTTTACTGAAAAAAGAAAGTGTTTCGCATAATTAACATTCAATGAATCAAGCCTCTTCGATTGAATAGTCAAACGGTAGATAAAATCTGTAAAATCTTTTTGTTCTTGCCGACTCCACCCAACTTCGGCCAACGCTATGGCCCTCGGATAAGCCATATATTCAGCATGCTCGGGAGTAGCAATGTATTCCGTCCAAAGATTTCCCTGAATGCCTAAAATATATCGGCCCTGTTCCGATGTTAATTTTTCAGTAGGATTATAGGAATAAACCGAATCTAACGGTAGGTAACCATAAATAGCCAAAGGCTCATTATCCCGGTCTTCCGATTGATAATAATCGAGATAGCAAAAATCCCGAGGAGTCATGATAACAGAATGGTTCATTTTTGCCGCTTTTATACCTCCTGCTTCTCCCCTCCAAGACATGACAACGGCATTAGGCGCGATGCCACCTTCTAAAATTTCGTCCCAGCCAATAATTTGCCGGTTATGTGCATTGACAAACTCCTCCATTCGTTTTATAAAATAGCTTTGGAGTTCATGCTCATCTTTCAATCCCAATCGTTTTATATTTCGTTGACAAACCGGACATTCGGACCAACGGTCTTTCGGACATTCATCTCCTCCTATATGTATATATTTCGAAGGAAAAATTTCAAAAACTTCGGATAGCACATCTTCCAGAAGTTTAAAACTGCCTTCCTTTGTACATAGGACTTCTTTATGAACACCCCAATCGCACGAGACTTCGTAGTTTTTATGGAAACAGGCCAACTGAGGATATGCGGCCAAAATCGATTGAGTATGTCCCGGCATTTCGATTTCAGGAATAACCTCAATAAATCTCTCGCGGGCATATTCGACAATTTCCCGCAATTCATCTTGGGTATAATATCCGCCATGAGGTTTTCCATCGTATTTACGAGGTACATCATTTTTATGTCCGGCAATACTTTGTTTGCGCCAAGCTCCCACAGAAGTAAGCCGCGGATGCGATTTTATCTCGATGCGCCACCCTTGATCATCGGTTAAATGCAGATGCAATACATTCAATTTATACAATGTCATTATATCGATGTTTTTCTTGATAAAATCCAACGGGAAATAATGACGTGCCACATCAAGCATAAACCCTCGATGTTTGAAACGAGGTTCATCGTAGATATTCACGCAGGGCACTTGCAGTATCACATTTTCGTCACATATTTTTTTCTCGCATTCGGCCGGAAGCAATTGACGCAATGTTTGCACTGCATAAAAAGCACCAGCACCACCCTTCGAGGCGATAGTTATCGTACGAGGGGACACATCGAGTCTATAAGCCTCATCATGAGCGATCGTATCGCAAACGGTAAAAACGATTTTATTCCGGGCTTCTTCACCGGTTCCTATCTGGGCTTTGCAACTTCCTGTCTGTTCCACAAAGGTTTTAAGAAAGTTTGCCGCTCTTTTTATTTCTTCATCATCTGTTTTCAATTCAATTACCACACTGTCTCCAAACGTAAATTCGCCCGGTTGCATGTCTAACGATAATGGTTTGGGTATAAGGGGGCAATTATCATTTAATTTATCGGTTTGGCCTTTACAAGAGACTAAAACGGATAAAAACAAGATAAAACAATATCGTATTGTTCGTATATTTTGCATAATTCCTATCGTTATTTACTGAATTCTTTCTCTAATAATACTTTTCCATCAATTTGCTTAACTTGAACTTTCAGCAGATCTTCCGAACCAAACATTGTCAACACAGAGTTATTGGAGTTCACTATTATAGGGAAAGCTGTAACTTTCCCCTTATCCATAAATCCGAATGCGTGATTATGCCCACTTAACATCAAATCGATACGGACACTCTCCAATAGGGGGAGCAACTGTTTGCGTAGTCGTTCAGAGCCATACCAACCTCCTTTCCCAAAAGGAATATGAGACAAGACTACCCGAAAAGAGGCAGCTCTAAACTCCGGACTTTCCAATTCACGTGCCAACCACTCCTTTTGTTCAAGTATATAATTATCAAAATCTACCAAACCCGAATATTCCACATCTGTATCGGGTTTATCTTCACCGCTATCTAACACGATGAACCGAATGGGGCCATAGGTAAAAGCGTAATAGAATTTCCCTTCGGGACCGGCAAGGTATCGGAAGAAATTACGGGCATATGCTCCACGAGTTTCATGATTACCCCTTACATATACAAATGGTTTTCTAGATGCGAACAGGCCGACCGATGTATCTAAAAAACCGGTGAAAATATCACTTTGCTTGTTAATATAGTTACACATATCCCCACAAAACACTACCATATCGACATTTTGCGGTGGAGCCATTTCCAACAATTTTTTCTGCAAATCGTTCTTCCCATGTATATCGTTTATCATAACTATCGACAATGTTTCCTGTCTGCCATCGAGTGTTGTAAAAGTCAACGGTTTTTTCCAGATATCGGTAGAAACGATGTTACCCAAAACAGGACGATAGGGCAGCAACTCTTTTACCTCTTGTGACAATACTCGGTAAAAATAGGTCGTGTTTTTTTCAAGCCCCGTAACCGTTACGCGATGCAATGTGTCGACGCAACACAACCCGTCTTGTGAGGCATAGGCTTTTCGCGGCAGTTGGGAGTAGAAGCTCTTACCGTCTTCCTTTTTGCTGAATTCCACCCACGATTTACAAGGCTTATCGGTTGTCCACACGACTGTCACTTCGTTCTCCGACAAGTTTTGTAAATAGGGACCGTGGGTAATTTTTACCGAAGGTTGCCCGGCTATGGCATAGAGCGGGAATACTATTCCTATAATCCAAACTCTTATTAGTTTCCTGAGCATATTTATTTGTTTAATGCATGAATTCTACTTATAAGGCCCGATCTCTCGGTCTCTCAACACATCGAGACCGGGCCTTTCCAAATCTATCTAAAAAGTGTGTCTGTATATTCGACCGCCTACCACCCCGGATTTTGGACTAAATTCGGGTTGATATTTATATCTCTGGAATCCAGCGGATAGAGATAGTGTTGTGGCACATTAAAAGTTTTCGTCGGCTCATTACTGTTTCGCAATGTCAGATAATTTTCTGCTGACTGCGGAGATTGGGTCGTAAATCCTGCCGGAAAACAATTCCATCTTTTCTGAACCTTATTGAAAGTCAGATGCGCAATTTTCCAACGACGAGCATCGAAGAATCGATGGCCTTCATACATGAGTTCAATCGTTCTTTCCTGTCGTATAATCTCGCGATAATCTTTCCCTGCAATTCCCTGCCAAGAAGTCTCGACATCGGGGATACCGGCATGGGAACGAATATCATTCAAATAAATGAGGGCCTGCCCATCAAGTCTTCCATAATATTCATAATAAGCCTCCACATAATTGAGATAGAGCTCTGTCAAACGAACCAACGGAAAAGCCGTAGCCCTCACTGCCACCTGATTATTGGCGAAACTCGTATTCGGATGTAAATATTTTTTCCACAAATAACCATTGGGAGTGATATTGTCTTTCAAGGGATCATTCCCGTTCGTCTGATTGGTTTCAGGATTAATTTCGCCCATTCTCAAATACAACGTATAACCTTTTCCTCCTTTTATTCCATCTCTGCCGTCCAACTCGAAATTGGTTGCCCGGTCGTATGCAATATCGGCATAGAAACGAGGTTCCCGGTTCAAATGCAATCTCACGGTCTTTTCTCCCGTCTCAGGATCGGTCGTTATTCCAAATCTTCTATCATATTGGAAAGACGGGTCTTTATCAATGGGCAATCCATTCTTTGTTAAATAGGTTTCCACCATTTGCATTGAAGGAGCCAAGCCTCCATAAGGAACAGTGGTAGATCCTTGTGACAATCCGCGAGGCGCAATCATTTGCTGAATATTCATTCGGGACCCTGTGTAAGCCCAAATAATATCTGTATTTCCCGCACTCGGCATAGTCACCAACGACCAACGATGATTAAAATATCCTTTTTCAGCATCGCTTATTCCAACCGGAGCCTGTAAATGGGTATACAAATCATGTCCGGCTGCATGCGCCTCATTGATAGCATCCTCGGCTGCATCTAAGGCTTTTTTCCATTTTTCCTTATCATACTGCAAACTGATTAATTGTTCTCCATCTTTATTCTTAAAGTCGCTGTAATATTCACTATTCCCATTAAACAAAGGACTTGCGGCATACAATAACATACGCGATTTTATTCCTTTTGCCGCAGCCCGCGTGGGAGCTCCATATTTATCGGAAGTTTGGATAGGCGGCAGTAAAGGAGCCACTTCGTCTAAACGATCGGCGATCCATTCTACACACTCATCGTAAGGACGACGTTTCGGGAAGGCCAACTCACCGGTAGCATCCAATGGAATTTCCCTGTCTATCAACACAATCGGACCATACAATCTTAACAACAGATAATGGTAATAAGCTATCAGAAATTTGGCTTGCGATGAAAAATCGGTTATTTCTGCTGCGGATATTCCCGGTACACTTTCTACTCGATTCAAAAATGTATAGCATTGACGAATAGCGCCATAAAGATTGTACGCTTTACAACGACTCGATTGTGTAGGACTTTTGAAATAAGACCAATAATTATATATGGGATCGGCTGCCGTTTGAGACCCAATATTCGCGACTTTGGAGTAATGCCATGTCGTAGCCCACTGAGAAGTTATGCACACTTCATCACTGGCTCCATTAAATTGCGGCTCCCCGTTATGATCACTCGACTCGGGCATAAAAGAATAACAAGCGTACAAAAAATTCCTCGCCGAATTTACGCTGGCAAAAGCCTCTTCCAAAGTTCCTTTCTTCTCAGGCTCAGAATCCAGATAATCACAACCGGAAACAGTAACGAGTATCCCTAATACTAAGAATATATTTTTAATTGCTTTCATAATCGTTTTAGAAATTAAATTGAACACCCAGATTGAAAACTCTCTGTAAAGGATATACCAATCCATTGCCACTGTTAGATCCGCCTCCGATCTCAGGATCCCAATACTTAAAGCCCGTAAATGTCAATAAATTACTACCGGCAATATAGGCTCTCATAAATTTGTAGGAATATCCTATCTCGGCATTTTTCAATCTCAGGAAAGAACCATCTCTCAACCAGAACGTCGACTTCTGGTATGTATTCGTATTATCTACATTGTGCGCCAATCTCGGATACTTCGCATTAGGATTGGGATTAGATGCCGACCAATAGTCATCTGCCACAAATTTCAAAACATTCTTATGATAGATATCGAACGGATGTATATCGTCCAAATAAATAGAGACTTTTCCCGCACCCTGGAAGAATACAGAGAAGTCCCAATTCTTATATTGGAAAGAGGCTCCGAAACCATATACAATCTGTGGGATATAAGGATTTCCGATATAGGTACGGTCATATTCGTTAACCACCCCATCTTCATTCAAATCTTGATATTTTATATCCCCCGGTTTTATATTAGGCATGATAGCCTCTTGACTGGGACTATTTTTAATATCTTCCTCATCTTTAAATAACCCCAGCGCTATATAAGCCGGCCCGACACGATTCAAGGCTCCGCCTCTCTCGTATTGATAACTAAACGGATAATGGGGTTCATCTTTCTCCAATATTTTATTTACAGCATAAGTAAAGTTCCCTTTAACCGAAAGAACAATATCTTTGGAAAACGCATGATTATATTCCAAAGACATATCAACTCCTCTATTCGTCACTTTTCCCACATTGGCTACCGGATTAGCATCACCAATTCCTATCGTAGGCGAAATAGTTTGCCGAGTCATTAAAATTTTGTCCCTATTTTCATGAAAATAATCGGCAATCAACAAGAATTTTTGATCGAACAAACCCAATTCTATACCCACATTTGCTTTTTTAGCAACCTCCCAAGTAGCATTTTCATTACCATATGTCGTTATGATAGCTCCGGCCTCGGTAGCTTTGAAATCCTCACCGAAAGCATATCCGGCTCCATTCATATTGACATTGGTATATCCGGGAAAACGAACAGAAGAATTAGAATTTCCAACCGTTCCATACGATCCTCTTAATTTCAGCAGACTAATCGTCTTATTCAAAGGGGCAAAAAAGTCCTCGTTCGAAATAATATAACCAAGCGCATAGGACGGGAAGAACCCGAATCGCTTACCTTTGGCGAAATTGTCACTCCCATTATATCCGAAATTAAACTCAAAGAAATAACGTTTATCAAAGTCATACGTAAATCTTCCGGCCATACCTTGATTCAACTCTCCGAGAGAAGAGTTATAATTAGCCGGATTACTACTATAAACCCCTCGTTGCAAATAGATCAGTTGCGCTGAAATATCATGAAGATCGGCAAACTTTCTTTGATAATCTAATGAAACATTAAAATTGAATAACCATAACCTATCACCCGAATAGGCTTTGGTAAAAGAAAACGCATCGGTTCCATCGTTATTGACATTTCTCAACTTCCAAGATTGATTCCCCGTAATAGGATCGGTAACAATCGTGTTCGGGTCGATTTCGAAATAATAGGGAGTATAAGTACGATTCAAAGTCGTAGAAGAGAAATGCTTCATAGAGAATAAACCTTTAACGGACAATCCCTTAGTAATAAACTTCAAATCTTGGTCTATATTAAACGTCGCCATCGTCGTAATGCGGAACATTTCCTTTATACCGGAAGCCAGTTCGGCATACGGATTCGGATAACGGTTGAGTTGGGCGCCACCCGATTTATTACCCCATGCGATATAATTCGTACCCTCGATTTGAGGAAATTTCACCGGGAAATAGGTAGGCTGTGCCCACATTACCCGATTAAAGATCGTATTGATACTATTATAAGGGCCCTTGTAATCTTGTATTTGAACATTTAATTTCACCCCCATTTTGGTAGTGGACGAAATATGAGTATTTACATTGGCTTGAAACGAATACCGCAAATTCTGAATATTATTCTTTAACGGATTTTCTTTTGCTTCTTGTACCAATCCCATATCGTTATTAAATGTCGCACTGACAAAATAATCCATATTTTTCGACCCACCGGAGACGTTTATGTTCGCAGCCTGATTAAACGTGACATCTTTAAAAATAATATCATACCAATCGTTATTGGGATAAAGGTAAGGATTGCGGTTCTCAATAGTTCCTTGAATCTGATCGTCGGTAAACTGAGGATTCGCTCCGGGAGTACGAGCTTCGATCGCTTCATTAAACATTTTCATATAAGTGACACCATCGGCCAGTTCGGGAATCTGTGTAGGCATAGACATTCGCCCTTCGACACGAACATTTATCGTAGGTTTTTGATTCATTCGACCCGACTTGGTCGTAACCAAAAGAACGCCGTTCGCCCCACGCGAACCATAAAGAGCCGTTGCCGTAGCATCTTTCAAGACAGAAAAACTCTCGATTGTTTCCGGCGCTAAGGCATTCAAATCATACGTGCTGGATTCTGTTCCATCAATTAATATCAAGGCATTCTGAGCTGAACCCGAAGCGAATGTACTGACTCCTCGTATCCAAAAATTCGCACCGTCGGCTCCCGGCTCCCCGGTTTTCTGAACCGATATTACGCCGGCAATACGACCGGCAAACGTGTTAGTAAGGTTGGTAGTGGGCACACGAAGTTCACTGGCTTTTACCGATTGAATAGCACCGATCACACTCTCTTTTTTCTGTTTACCGAAACCCACGACAACGACTTCGTCAAGAGATGTATTATTTTCCTGTAAAACCACAGTCACATTTTTTTTCGTGCCATAACTCACCTCCTGCGGTTGAAACCCAATATAAGACACCAACAGAACACCTTTGTCGGGGACTTCGATGGAAAAATTTCCTTCTATATCGGTCGCCTTTCCCGATTTCTCGCCTTTTACAATCACATTAGCTCCGATAACGGCTTCTCCCTTACTATCGATAACCGTACCCGTAAGCAGGCGCTTATCGACCTTCGAAGAAGCATTTGACCGGCTTTTACTGAGAACTATCTGCTTTCCGTTTATAGAATACGTAATATCGCTCCCTTTAAACAAAATATCCAGAATTACGGAGATAGGTTGATCTTTCTGCGATATATCGATCCTCTGACCGACATCTACTTGCTGTTTATTGTACAAAAAAGAGTAACTGGTTGTTTCCTCTATATAATTCAAAACGCTTTCGAGAGTAGCATTTTTCATATTGACGCTTACTAATGGATCGCGTGTATGATTATCTGCACCGAAAGCCATAACATTACAGCAAACCAACAAAAGCGAGCAAATTTTTATAATTAGAAGATTCTTAGGCAGAAATTGTTGCTTCCTACCTTTCAAAATAGAAATAAAGTTCATACATTTGTGTTAGTTTAGTTGGTATTTAAGGATAATAAACTCTAAGTGTTATCTTTCCGCTAACTTATGAAGGGTGGATATGGAGGAAGGTTCCACCCTTCTTTATATGGCGGATAATTCTTTCTATTCTATCTAATCCGTCTTTCTCTTCATAATATAAAATTTTTAAGGTTATTCATAATTATTTTCTATAATCTCACTACTTCGATATATCTCTTGGAATAAACGCCATTAGGCATAGCTTTCTCGGAAGTTTTTTCTATGTATTTCATGGGAACAGTCAATTTCATTAACCGTAGAATCTCATCGAGCGTTTCTCCCTGAAAGGTCGCACGATACATATGTTTCGCCAAATCTTTGTCCATCACCACAATATCGGCATTGTAAACTTGTCCTATCTTTCGGAATACATCGTCCAAAGGTTCATCTCTAAAAATTAATTTGCCATCTTTCCATGCACACCATTTATAAGTATCGACCTCTTCTACACGATAATTTTGCCGTTTCGTATTATAATTTATTCTTTGTCCCGGTTTCAAATTCAACCGTTCTTTACTCCTATCCAACTCAACCTCTACAACGCCATTAACCATAGTCACAGCATTTATCGTATCATTGCTATAACCTTCTACATTAAAAGCCGTACCTGTGGCTTTAACTTCCATGTCCTCGGTATATACAATGAAAGGATTTTTCTTATCGGAACGGACTTCGAAAAAGGCTTCTCCATTCAAGTAAACGCTACGCTCTCCGGCCTTAAATTTCGTAGGATATTTCAATTCACCACCAGAATTCAACCATACGATAGAACCATCAGGCAAATTCATTTGTATACGGGTTCCATAAGGAGCCGATATTTTCTGATAACTTATTTTAGAATAATCTTGTTCTACAAACCTATCGGCAACCATATATATCAACGCAAACAAAATAGGAATAATTAAAACTGCGGCAACTCTACTCCAATAACGATATATGCGTATCACACGTTTTTCTCGTAAACCCATCTTCAACTTTATCCGACTCAAAGCCTTAGTCGTCGAAATAGACCGTACATCAAAAGCAGGATGCGTCACCTCCCACAAATTTTTCATTTTTAAGAAGTAATCATAATTATCTTGGTTCTTCGAAATCCACGTTTCAAGCACACGCTTATCCTGTAATTCCAAATTACCAGATAGATATCTTACAATAAGACGGTCAATATTCTCGTTCGATAATTCCATTTTTATCCCTTTCTATTAATAAGACGTTTATCCCCAAAAAATCCACAATGAAAACAGAATTTTTTTTATCTATCGTACAAATAAAACAGCAATCAATAAGAAAAAATCTTTCAGAAGAGTCCGCAATGTTTTTAATGACTGGCTTATACGAACTTCAACCGTACGTTCCGAGACATTCAGTTTTTTAGCGATTTCTTTATATTTTATACCTTTTATCCGGCTCAATACGAAAACCTCTTTTTGAGCTTTCGGCAATTTATTTATCGCTTTTTTTATATGATCTTGTAATTCGGAATATAAAATATATTCCTCGGTATTGGAGCTCGATAATACCGAGTTTTCATTTACGTAATCAAAATAATCGTTCCTGACATTTTGATGCCTCATGTAATCGAAACAACGATTCCGAACGGAAATTAACAGATAAGATTTTAACGATCTCCCCACAGACAGTGTTTTCCGGTCATACCATAAATGCATGAATAAGGATTGAACTATATCCTCACAAACTTGTCTTTCGCGAAGATAGCTCCCCGCATAAAGAAGAAGGTCCTTATAATACAATTTAAAAATAGAATCAAAAGATCTTTCATCGTCCAAAGCTAATCTCCGCATCAAATCATCGTCACATGCTTGTTGAAAAGTTTCGTCATTCGAGATCAATGATTCCGATAAAATATTTAAATCATATATTTCTTTGTGATTCATAGTCTTATAACTTAACTTCTAAAAATGAATATTCAAAACCGATAATACCAAAAGTTATTCAGATACAACTTTTTATTTTAAATTAGGTGATGAATTTCTTTCCCCAAAGATATAATAATCTGTCTCTTATACACATCTGACGCTGCCGACGAACTCTAGGG
>ENA-UAOY01000545-UAOY01000545.1-human-gut-metagenome-genome-assembly--contig:-NODE-545-length-15775-cov-6.231807_pt1 | contig 15775 bp, 20 predicted proteins | sample MGYA00243477_ERZ654571 | MGnify/ENA primary metagenome ERZ654571 (study PRJEB26926, sample SAMN06164761) | human gut metagenome | biome: ENVO:00009003; feature: ENVO:2100002; material: ENVO:00002003...
GTTCGTCGGCAGCGTCAGATGTGTATAAGAGACAGCAAATATGCAGAAGGTCTTTGTAAGTGATACCGTTAGTTGTTTCGTATACACCGATTACCGGGGCAGACTCAGAGCCATCAGGGTTGTTACCATTGATAGCAACGTCCATAGCCAGAGTATCCAGAGCATAACCCAACTGAACACCAAAATCACGAAGGTAGATTCCCAAGACATCGAGTGAAACATAGTTACGAACTTCATCAGTAAGTTTGAAACCTTTTCCGATTTTGAAGAGGCTAACTGATTTCTGTCCGAAGCTAACATCACCCAATGGGATAGTTTCTGCCTCATTAACCTTTGCAGGGGCAGCATCCGACATGTTAACCATCGGCATGATTGCTTGCAAACCATTGATGGGTTGATCAGATGCAATGATGTTCGGATAGAACGGAGCCTGGCGCATACCCAATGTGATAGCAGCACGGATGATTTCCGGAACAATCCAACGAACATTCTGTTGAGGCATTGTAAAGATGTTCTGCATCGTGTCCACTTTTGGATTGATGCCCATCTTTTCAAAAAGTTCATCTTCTGAAATACCCCATTTACCGGTAACCAATTCTCCAAAAGTTACCTCTACAGGCTTCTTGTCCTGTGAACCGGAACGAACAGCTTCCAAGCTTCTTACCATTTCCGGCATCTCATTAATAAAATCCTGAGCTTTCAACTTTGTAATATCCATTTTATTTTCCATAATTCCTTTTCTCTTATTTGATGAGTACTTGAATTACCTCATTTGCCTCTTCTGCTGGATTAAGGGCAATGAACTGGGTTGAAGTTGCTTGGTTAGCTTTTACGAATCTATCGTTAAGCAATTTTCCATTGGGAGTTACATAGCCAGCTTCGATATTTTCGTTTGATACCCAGTTACAAATCATGTAACCTTCCATAGCTACTGTTACCTCTACCGGGAAATTTCTTTGAGGTTGATAAGCAGGGTTAACGTTATCCGTTACTGCTACACCCAAATAAACTTGAGCAGCTGTATCAGTGCAAGGGTAAATCAAACCTTCTTCATTCAAAGCCACTGGCATACCCTGTACGATTTTCTCTCCAGCTTTAACATTGAAAGCCTGGTGCAATTTGTGTGACTCACTTTTGTAAATCACCGCTCTCGGGGTTCTTTCCCCAAAGAGAGTAAGTTGCTGAGGGTCGTTTACGATTTTAGTTTTTTCCATAACGCGGATTATTTATATTAGTTATTTGATTTTGTTTCGATACAAGTTATCGATTACATTCTTAGTACTCGGAGATTCTGAATTCCGTTGGGTATCAGTACCCTGGGTTCCAGTTTTACCCTCGGTATCATCCTCAGCAATTGAGGAAGCACGGTTGACGTCCTTAGAACCACATTTTGAGCAAGTGAGAGGGAACTTCTCTTCCAAGCGAGCTTGGTAATCCTTGGTCAAGGAAATAAGAGTAGTAATACCAGTAGTCTCGGCATTGAGCATCGTAACGATTGTCTCATCTACCTTATCACCCATCAACTTCTTGTAGGTTTCTACGGCATTTTCACGTAGAGAAGCAATGTGATTCTTTCCTACGGTTGCCATTTCCTTCAAGTTAGCTACTTCGGCATTCAAGTTGGTAATCTGTTCCGTAAGAGAAGTTTTCTCTGTAGTAAGATTATCTACCGAAGTTTGCAATTCGTTTCTGGATGATACCAAAGTCTGAATGCAGGCAATTACATTTTCCTGATTCATCTCTTTACCTTCTTCCAGGGTAAGCATGTTATCCCCAAAAAGGCTTTCAAGAAATTTTAGTAATTCTTCGTTCATGTTATTTTTATTTGAATGATTATCCTTGGCATCATTATCATTAAAAGAACCATGAGTATCGTCCTTTTCTTGATATGATGTTAAATCCGATTTATAATCGGTAAAGAAGTATTGCTTCGATTTATCGTCTCTGTATTCTTCATAAGATGCCCAAGTTCTTTTAGCAAAGGTAGGATTAATAATCTTACCATCAGAACCGATTTTTTGAGCAAAAGAATCAGCTCCATGAGATACCAATGAAGTCTCCAGGTAACGAACTATCTCAGTAACCATTCTACGTACCATCACTCCCTTAGAATCATAGGTACCGAGTTTCTGATAGAATTCGTTATCCTCCATTTGAGGATGTGATTTATCCCACTTGAATTGTACTGTGACAGAGTTACTGTGAATTGAGGGTGGTTCCATAAGTATACCTCTAGCAATCCTTGGATTGGCTTTACCATCAATTTTCAGAATACCGTTGATACCTGCAGGTATAGTGAAACTTCCATCTTTGTAAGACTCTTGCCACATTACCTGAGATACAGCACCAATAGCATTACCTATGTTAGTTTCATGGTCACAGTTTACTGTTTGACCAAGTAACATTTTCATAGAAGCTTTCAATACTCCATTTTGACCAAAGTCTGTAGGATTCCAATTCTTAGATACAATCGTTTCCGAAAGTAATCTGAACATAGGTTCAATAAACTCTTCATCTTTAGGAGTTAATTCTGATTTATCCAGGTTAGGGTAATAGGTATTATAATCTATATCCCCTCCCCAAAATCCAAATTGAGCAATGGAGTCCGGTGTAGGATTCTTCCATTTATAGTAATTCTCTGAGAAAGTCTGGGCTCCCACTGCTTCTGGTATATAACCAGCCATAATGGTATGGCCTTGACCTATCACCATAGAATCAAGATGCTCTTTGTTTTTCTTTGTAAATTTACTCATCTTGGTTTAGTATTTTGGTCTCCTCGAGAAGGAGCCGGGTTATTCTTATCTCTTGACCTACGAGCAGATTGGTTTTTATCATCTTGCCTTTGTTTCTTCTTAGTTCCTTCTTGTGGGTCTATATTACCTCCCTTAGCAAATTGGTCCTCAAGTGAAACTCTTGGTTCTTTCTCATCAGGAGAATCATAACCCATTGCCCAAGCATATTGCTCTTGACTAATGATACCAGCCTTATACAATAAGTCAAGGTTCTGTATCTTATACTGAAGACCTTGTTGGATTTTAACTTCATCAGAAACTGTAGAAGTTCCCCAATCAATCTTCATTCCCTTATTATTATTAAAGCCTGCCAGACGCAGTTCTAGAGAATAAAGTCGGTCCAATACATAAGCTACAAGCATTTGGATATTTTTTAACTGGCTAATCATCTTAGACAGCATTATACCAGTTGCACCTTCACCAGTAGTAGATGATACCCCAATGATAGAGCCATTAACTCCCAACCCATTTGCTACAGATTGTTGGTTCATATTCCAAGGCTTCTCGATATTACCGAGCTCCTTAGTAGTAGAATTTAGTTTGAATTCATGGTCATCTATGTAACCAGCAACTACTCCATCCTTCATACCCTCTTTAACATTACGTTTAAGGATATTAAGTTCATGGTATAATCGGGATTCATAAGCTTTTATACTCTCATTTGGTCTTTGTGGAGATTTCTGCATCTTAGCTTCTAAGAAACCAACCATACCACAAATCTCCATGATATGTTTGAAGTTAATCTTCATATCATTTTGTCCTTTGAGAGAATCTAATGCAGGCATAAATGGAGGAACTCCATAAGGTTCATCGGTATCATTGAACATACCAACATAGAAGTAGGTTTCTGGGTTAAGCTTAATGTAATCTTGTTGCTTAACAAAGAAATTTATATTCTTTTGGTAAGGAGCATACACCCCATTTAATTCACGTTTAAACTTGATGTGTTCTGGCTTAAGGAATAATACAGTAGCCAAACCATCAAGCTTATCATTTGGTACTCCTTCTACGGATATTGCCCCACTTACAAGAAGTTGAACAATCATTTTATTAACTAAACCATCTATACCAGCAGTATATCTGGTCCATCCCTTGGTGGCTTTCTTAAGATGTTCTCTCATCTTTGAAGCCTCTTCATCGGTATTATTAGGGAAAGTTACTGTATGACTGGTGTTAGCTAACTTAAACATATCTTGCAATGCAATGCCCATATCAGGATTTACCTTATATAAATCCCGAATTAAAGGTATCACATCAACACGAAAAGAGGGTTCAACTAATTTAGTCAACCCTTGTAATGATGTAATTAAGTTATCGCTATCATCGTCAACTGAAACCCTACCAGGCGAAATCGATGTGGCAGGCTTTTCCTCTTTATTAGAGGATGTACCATTCTTGGGAGGGTCCTTCTTACGTCCCCAACCCCAACTAAAATTGAAGTACTTTTTCATCTTGGTTGTACGATTACGTTAGTTTTTCCTTTCCTTATGTGATTACATATTGCTTTTCCAAAGATATCATCATCGGCATATACATCTCCTTCAAGGTCTACATCTACAGCTGAATTGTTAGCCCTATGTTTACCCATTGCAACAGGTCTACCTAAACCATCATAAATGAAGGTATAAGCTTCTTGTACAAAGAATGGGTCCTTAATGATTACGTGATCTAATCGAATATCTTCTTCCAAGTTTTCTATTATCACTGAACGATTCTTTTGGGTGGTTAACCAACCAGGGGATTTATCCATTTCAGGTCTACTTTTACCTTTTTTCTTCAGCATCTTCTGGTAGTAGTAAATGTTAGGGTAGCCTTCGTCTTGAAGCTTAGAAGTTACTGATAAACCAACGTCATTGGATTCTGGAGCTATTACTGCCCAGTTAAACAACTTCCCAGTATCACCAAGTAACTTAGCATAAGCTCCCACTGCCATTCTTCCCTTATATACTACTTGTTCTTCTCCCAGCTTGTCCATACAAGTAAATGAAGAGTAGTCAGAAGCTCTACCAGTTGAAACGTCTGCACCAATGAAATATTCTTTATCTGATTCGGGTTCACAGAATTGTCGGTATTGACCATTAAATCTCTTCTTAATAACTGGGTAATCACTAAGGCAGTCTTCGATAGCTTTAATATCGGCTAAGTCGAAGACTGTATTACCAGATGATAAGAAGTCACCATCAATTTCTTGTGCAGTTCGTTTTGCTCCCAAAGCAGAAGACATTTGGTTATACCAATTGATATCTCGTTCTGGGTGCATCTGCCAATATAATCGAATAGCATTGAAAGGATTACCTCCTGCAATGGCATCTACCCAAGTTGAATGATAGAAATTACCAACTCCATAGGGAGTGGAATTGACGATGGCAGCTCCACCAGTGGAAAGAGTAGGGAATGCAGCAGCCCAAATTTGAGCAGCCCATCTTACTACTGCTGCCTCGTCAATTACCAGAAGAGAAAGGGATTCCGAACGACCGGCTTCGGATGATGTCGGAATTGATTCAATAAATGACCCATTATCAAATTCTATCATGGAAGCAGAACCGTATTCTCCAGCTCTACCATTGATTATGGGAGTTTGAAGGTACCATGGAAGATTCTTGTACATGAACTTAATCTTCTTAAGCACCTTCTTAGCAGTTGTGTCTTTGATAGAGATAATGTTTATCTTTTTGTTGGGATGGTACATCGCCAACCAAAGACAGTACATTGAAATAAGTTCTGTAATTCCTGCCTGACGGAATTTGAGAATGATATTGAATCGTTGGGCAATGAAATTGTAGAGAACGGATTTCTGAAATGGGTATAAATCGAATCTTACCTTTCCTTTTACTGGATGTATCACATAGCAAAAAAGGCTAAAAAAGAAAACATCACTAGAAACTCGGGATAAGTTTGATAGCTCTTCTCGAGTTAAAGTAGTTCTAGTTTCTGAGATAGTCTTTGCCATATCTAAAAATTATACGTTATTTGAAATTCGATGTCAGTACCCATCCCTGATTTTATCTTCGGATAGTAAAAGGTATTGACTCCGAATTTGTAATTAAATCTCTTAGTCTTGATTGAAAGACCAGCTCCCATATCGAAGAGATTATTGAAAGGTCTGTATTTGCCATAAATGTATGGACTAAGTGATAACCTTGCAACTTTCTTTCGAGTTAATTGACCTTCATACCAGTTGTAGTTGTACTTATCTAAGTTGATTGGGAATAATCTAGTTGAATAAGTGTTAGTCTCCTTATTGAACAGACTTAAGTTCAACTTATCTTTCTTCAAAACAATTTGAACCAGGGAATCTTGGTTACTGATAACTGGCTGCCTTAGCATGGAATCAGGAAAGAGAGTTGGCTGCTTATTATCATGAACTAAGATTTTACCTGGTTCAATTTTTTCTGAGTACTTCTTCTCTGGTTTGAAGGGTTTCTCTGTGTATACTGTATCTGGGATTTCATTGACCGCTAGTTCTAAGGAATTAACCTCTCGAGAAAGTTTGTAATTCCTGAAGCAAAGGTAAATAGTAAATCCTAGAAGTACAATGAACAAGGCCCTTTTTAAATTTTTCATGTTCAAAAATTTTAGGAAGTTCGCACGCTTTAATGATACTATCTATTCGGTAATCGCTAAGCGATTACCTTTATCGAACGAAGTGAGATAATATCCAAATATACTACTTACGATATGATATATGAATAGCTATATATACGCAGATAAATATATAGATATATATACGTAGTATATTATATATCTATATATTTCAAGGCACCTCAGAAACTTATATATAAGACTTTATATATAAAGCTGAAACTCAAGGTTCTTAGATATTTGCCTTTTTGAGGCATTTTTTGAACCAAACCCCTACCTCATAAACCGAACCCTTGGCAATTGTGTACCTTGCCTTGTTAAGCCAGTAATGGTAATCCTTAAAATCACCCTCGAAGGTATCACCATCTTTGTGAAGGTAAATTTCGAATTTATCGGGGAATCCCATAATTGCCTTGAAATCCTCTATTCCCAAAGGGTAGCCATCGGGTCTAAATTGCCTATCTGCAGGTCTGAGAGTTAAGGGAGGTTTATCATACTCCAATCTATACACTCCTGGAAGAGTACTCATCTTTGCAGTTTTGATAGGCCACTTCTTTTCATTCTTGAAATCCCTAACCCAGAGCCTATGTATCTTTGCTACTGTGAGATTTTTCTTCTCAGGTAGCTTTCGATAATCATACATTGCCAGAGTCTTTGCCATAAATGGAATCTGGTTAGTATCAATCTCAGAGCTAAACGTTAGTGGCTTAAGCAACTCTCTAGTTGTCTTTAGTTCATTAACTTTAAATACTTCATCAAAAGCATTCAAATATTTCTTACCGGTCTTTTTATGCACTCCAATAATGAGTAATCTCTTCCTTGATACCTGAGAGTTCCCATAGTCAGAAACCGACCTTTCGTGAAAAACTAATTTATAGTCTTTTAGTGTTTCCTCAAAGAAATCCTTAGGTAGCAAAGATAGCAGTCTTGGTAGATTTTCTATAAGAAATACCTTAGGTTTATACTCTAATATTGCAGCAATTACTAGATTAAGACTACGATTATCTTGGGGATTGCCCAATTCTTTTACTTTTGATAACCTCATAACTGAGGATGCACCACAGTCTGGGGATGATATTATGATATCTACCTTCTCATCAAATTCTTGTAAACAGAAACCCTTGTAGAATGGTATATCCCCAAAGTTGAGTTTCCATTGTTCTTCGCCCGGTGTATGGAATACTCCTCTAATCTCTATATTCCCTAACAAATTTTTCTTAAAAGGGAACAGGAGTGCACCCTGTCCAGCGCACACCCCCAATACCTTTAGATTCTTCATTTCTTGTAACTTCTCAATTTTACGTACTTAAGCCATGCAAATGGTTTACGATTCTCCAAGTAGTATGGGTCTTTATCATTATTGTGAGCTTCCTCTTCGAAACTTACATCATGATACCTCTCATTCTGTTTGTTCCAACCTGCAAAGCACATGATGATAAAGTATTCGATTCCATACCAAAAGTAGAAGAATCCCAAACCAAGGATAGGAATCCACCAGAAGGATAGACCCAATGAGCAGAGAATGATTCCTAGAATCAGACCCACAATTGTACACTCAAACTGTTGTACTTGGTGAGTACGTTCATGGTCAATATCCTCTTGTAACAAATCTTCTTCTTTATCCTTGAAGAAGGAGTTATAGAGGAAGGTAATTGCCTTATAACTGGGGAAAAGAAATACTTTTGCTACCCAGCTGTTAAAATGACATCTTTTCATAATTTACCTTTAAAGTTTTCGTAAGCATTTCTTAGTTTTTGGTCGTAGGCATTCTGGGCATACCCGGGACCATTGTATTTTCTGGCAAAGCCAGCCCAGTCCTTTTCTTTGAGATTACTCAAACAACCAGAGTTTTTCATGAAATAATACATGAGTTCTAGTTGATTTGCATGAGATTCTGACATCTTATGAACGAATTCGAAGACATCTTTACATTCACAGAGGTTGTGATTGAACCCACAAATCTGGAACATTCCCCAACTTGCAGACTTCAATGCACATTCTTCGTCAATTCCTTTGGCTAATTCGAGTCTCTTATACTCGTGTACACCTCCCAAATACTTCGATTTATCCCATTTAGGGAAGAAAATCGTAGAATATCTCTTACAAAGGTAAGCTAAATCTCTGTCAGGGAATTTCTTATGTACTTCTTTGTACATAATGTGACCCTCAAAGAGAATTTGAGGCCTACCGTCAGCTAAAAACCCGTCTCTACCGGCAGCTTCCACCAATTGGACAGCTTTCAATAGGGCAGGTTCTAAACCTAAGCGAATAGCAAGGTCTTTAATCATTTCATTTGTTAGTTTATCCATAACTTATCAGTTTTAATGGTTCAATTTTAGTAACAAAAGTATTGCTTATAACCCATTTTTAGGATGTTTCGAGGTTCTATTATCATATATAACTTATAAAATAATGCAATATGGACAAGAAAAATGAGTGCCAGATATGTGGCAAGCCCATTAATTTAGAGGAATTTGATGAAACTCGGGAAATCCCTCAACTTATGGCAAGAAAACACGTTTGTTTTAAATGTGCTTTTTGGTTTAATCGATTAGCTTATGATAAAGAACTTGAAAATCGATTAGCTTATGATAAAGAACTTGAAAAAGAGAAGAAAATTGCCGTAATTACTCCCGATTATTCCCATTGGATAACTAGAATACCGGGAAGTATTTTAATGGTACCTTCTGCTTTTGGGGGAATTTACCAAACTAAACTCCAACCAGTCAACACTCTTGGTGTTATAGATGAAGATAAAGAGAAACTTTTCATCATCCGTTATAATAACATCACTCACCAAGGCACTATACCAGAACATCTAAGAGATGCTTTTAAAGTAAACGGAATATTTCTATCTCCACAGGAATACAAAATGCTAGAGGATTACCGGGGCAATGCCTATGAATTTATAAAAAATAAAATAGATAATGCAATAAATAAAGAATAATTTCGTATATTTGCATAAAGAAAATTTCTAAATAAAATAGATATGAAAAAAGAAAAGAAAGAAGCTAAAAAGCTCAAAGAAGGTGATGAAGTTATCTTCGTATTATCAGGAAGACCCATCACAGAGAAAGTAACAGTAGAATCCATCGATAAGAAAGGTGGATTTGCAATGCTCAGTAACCGGGTAAAAGTTGCAAGAACCTTAGGTCCTGATGATACATATCCAAGATTGGATGGGCAAAAGGGAGAAGTTCTTCCACTTACCGAAGAGAATGAAAGAATATTCCTTGCATATAGGGCATATTTCTCAATTAAGAGAAACATAGAATTCCTTGACAAGGAAATGAAAAGTATGAAAGATACCGATGCTTTTGATATGATGATTGAATTTGATAAGAAGCTTACCAAGATTATTAACAAATACCTCAAAGAACAATGACTACAGTATTAGCGATAATTTACTTGGTATGTTTGCCATTCACGGTATTTTTTGTAAGGGCTTGCTTAGATTATTTACCGTACACTCATAGGATTCATTCCCTGATATTATTTATATCGGTATGGATAGTATTACCTCTATTTCCGATTTACCTATTAACCAAGTACCTAATACCTAAAATATAAATTAATTACTATGAGATATTTTTTTGACAGAGATGGTAATTATGCTGGGACATCAATGCAAGGGTGGGAGATTCTTCTCCTACTCTTGTTCCCAGTTGCTTTAATAATTTTCCTCGTATTCTTACCCTTCTATGTATTTCATAAATACAGTTCTAGAGAAGAGGATAAAAAATACGAGGAAGAACATCCAGAAATACTAAAAGTAGATTCTTATATTACCTGCTGGTATCCATGGCATAGGTATTCTGTTGCATATACACTGGCTCTGATATTTTGGGTATGTGGGTTACTAATTAGCCTACTGAATTAATTCTGACATACTATATATGTACTCAGAGTCTTCTCGAGGAGAATAATCATAATCTAATATTTGAGGATAAACTCCATTTTGAATGGTAAAGTAGTTTCTTGAAATTTCACTACCTTTGGCTAAAGTATAAACATACTCTCTTACATCACCAGATGATACACCATATTGAATCTGTAATGTAAAGGTAATACTGCTAGCTACTGGCTGATCTGACCTTATATCACAACTGGCCTGGGTGGTAGAGGTTGAGCTTTTAAATAGAGTTATTTTGATGTTAACTGTAATTTTTTTTAGCATAATTTGAGTTACTGGTATACTAAGGTTAGCATCCCCACAGATTAAGAAGAGATGCCCTGTACGGTTAGCTCCAGTATTATTATCCGATAAAGCAGTCAGTGATACCATGTAATGGTTCTCAGGAGTACTCATTTTGTAAACGGATGCTGAGCACCAATCGGGTGCATTCATCGCATTGGGATTTTCTGGCTTTTTAGACCCATCACTACCCTTTAAATAGGCTATCACAATGATTTGAGCAGTATTACCTTTATTACCACTTAAAGGCAGTGAGTTTGAAACTATTTCTATGTATCCAGTATAGGTTTCACCGGATTCCTGAGTTACTGTGAGATTGATTCTGTTATTAGACTCATTTTGGGTAAATATCAGAGTAGTAGACCTTGAGGACTCAGTATTTTCTGAATAGTTAATTTTTACATCTAAGTAACCATCTCCAACGGTAACTCCTCCCCAAATAGCCCAACTTACGGAGGCTGAGCTCAAAATACAAGAGGGTGTAGAGGTTGAAACTACTTTGCCATTTACCAGTTTCCTTTTGAGGGAAGTGATACGGTAGGTTATAGTACCACCTTTTGAAGATACAGTATCTGTACCTGTATCTGTAATTGCACGTGCTAGTTTGAATAATGTTTTTTCTTCCATATCTTTATAAGTTTTTGGTTTATAGAAAAAACTTTGATATTGTAATCTACCAGGGGGATAAGGTGGATGAAAGCCAGGGATGTTTTATTCTCTGGCTTCTTTGTGTGTTATGTGGGCATGTGTGGTGTGGGATATCTGGGCATGCCCTTAATGCGAAGGCTTCGAAAGTTGTGGTACTAAAATGAGTATTTGCCTTCAAGGTACCCCTTATAGCGAAAGCCTAAAATTTCCTGGTACTAAATGGGGTGTACGGTTCCCTTAAATTTAACATTTAAAAATAAAAAGTAAGGGACAAACTTTTATGTGCCCCTTTGCTTTTCTAATTATCTATTAAATGATTATTTAAATTTTTTATAAATTGTTCATTTAAACAATAACATAAGTATAGTAAAAAAGTTTTAAAAGAAAATTTTTTATAAATTGTATACTCAACCTCATTTAAATAGTTCTTGCTTATTTGTTCAATCAATGAAAATTGCTCTGTATTAATTAATTGAAAAGTTTGCACGTCAATAATAGTAGATATTATTCTATGATTTGATTTTAAAAGAATATAAACTACATATAAAGCACTAACAAAAACAGCTAATAAGATAACAAACAAAATTAATAACATAATGATTTTATTTTTATGATAAGGAGTAAAATTTTACTCCTTATCTGATTTTTTTATTTCATTGATTTTTTCACAATTTCGAGGCCTTTTATTAATATCTCTTTCTTTTCTTCTTTAGTGTTTTCGCTTGCAATTGAATTAAATGAAAAATCGTTTAAAACATAGACTTGTTTATAAAAGTCTATAAAGCCCTCAATTAGTTTTTTATCTGCATTTGTTGCAATAGTTGAAAGAAAATTGAAAGTTACGTTTCTGAACTTTTTGCGTAACGATTTAATTTGCTTTTCGTTTGCACCCTCAAAAAGTTCTTTCTTATAAACCTCTGTTTTTGTCCCTAAAGACGTTTTGAAAAGTCCAGCGTTTTTTTCTTTTACGCTTTTCAATACGTCTAAAGCAATTAAACTATTTGCTTTTACGTTTGCACTTGCTTTTTCTACATTCACTTTGTTAATTTGATTTTTCATATTCATAATAAAATGCTTGAAAGTTTTATTATTTATTATTTTTATTACCTTTTCAAATAGACCCTCAAGACTTTTTAAACTATTCTAATAAGGTAGTATTTGTTTCATTTCTGTATTGCAAATATAAGAACTATTTTTTAATCTACAAAATTTTTAGAGAATTATTTTCTTAAAAAGTTTTAATTAAAAATTCATTCAAATATCGCTTTGTTTTTCTCACATTGCAAAGATACGAACTTTATTTTAATCTACAAACATTTTCAAGAAAAATTTTTGAGAAAATGAATAATTTTATTTTCAAAATTATTTTTGTGAAAAATTCATAAAATAGAAAATATTGTGCACCCTAAAAGGACTTAATATTTGCACTTAATTTTGGGGGTTCACAAAGGTAATCTTCACACGCTTTGTAGTGGGCATATATGATATGTATATGGATATTCTATATGGCTTATGCCTACCCTCTTGAGAGTGTATTATATACCTGTATATTGATAAGGCCATTAATGGACTAAGGTGATAAAGAATTAAGGCCGATTAGCTATATCCCTATTATTGCCCTCTATAAACCTATTAGGTCCTAATTCAATAAGGCCATATAGGGACTATGGTAAGCCTATAGAGATTAGGATAGCCTATAAGGGCTTACTAAGTTAGCGTAAGTAAAAACCCAGGTACCTTAGTTAGGCTCTGGGTTATGTAAATTAGTCTAAGCAAATAGTACTGTCTGAGTCTAGGATTATTATATGGTCTGATTGGTATATAATATCCGATGAAACCCATTTTAGCTTATTGGGTTGGTAGGTTATTATACCAGTATAGGCATCATATAAGAAATGATGTAAGCCCTGGGATAAATCTAAGTTATTGATTTCCTGTTGTTCCTCTAGAGTCCAAGTGTCTAGAGATGGATCCCTGAGGATTTGAATTAGGTATTCGAAATTAGTTTCCATTGTAATAAGTATTATAAGATTAGTATTCGCAATATTCTCGTTCAAGGAATATATTGAGATGCTTGAAAAGTTTGATACCTGGTATAGGACCATCTTGGGATTCGTCCCAGGTAGTGTATTCTATTAGAGGTTTATCATAGCCTTCGATTTCGGTAAGAGAAATTACCCAGGTTTGATTTGGAGTAAAATCTTCGATAAAAGCCTTAGTAAAGCCTTGAATGATTCTAGAATCCTCATTGGAGAGGGCCGTAAGGAGATGGGTTAATCGGGTTTGTAATTCATCTAATTTCATACGTTTATTATTTAAAATGTTATTATTATTACAAATACAAATATAAATATAATAATTAATATATGCAATAACCCTAATTGCCTTATGAGGTACCTAAGAGCCTTGAAGGTTAGATTGCCTTTATCCCTCTAAAATCCCCAGAGGCCATTAATGGAGATTGCCCTTTACCTTCCCTACCTATAACTAATATATAATAACTAATGGCTCTAGGCAATCAAGGTACCCCTAAATCACAAAATTGTCCTAGAATACAAAAGTTAATGCTAATATAAATACTAAGCAAATAAATTACAGAGTTACTATGAATATTACCTAAATATGCCCCTTGAAGGCCTTAAATCCTATAAACCATTTAGCCCTAAAACCTAATATCCTATTTACCTAATCCCCCAACCAATATCTATTATATAATACCTAATATAATAACTTGGTGAAGGTAATCAAGGTAAATTGTGATGGCCATTAATCGACGATGTACTAAAGCTATACTACCTACATACATAGAAGCTACATAACATATCTGTATTATATAATCCCCTACCTTCGAATTACCTTGAATGCAATCTATAATATAATACATATTAAGGGTACTCAAGGTAATTCGGATAAGGTAAATAAGAGGCCATTAGGGGACGAAAAATTATCATCACATAGGCCTTTTTGAGTTTGCCTTTAAAGTGTGTAGTAGAGCTATATGGTATAGTGGCTATATAGTGAGTTGAGTGGCTTTGTATAGTAGAGGGGTTATCATTTGCCTTGTTTGCCTAAATCCCCAAAACCCCCGGCGAGGTACCTTGATATGTATTAGGATATATTGATTATGTATTATATGATTGATATAATAAGGGGTATATGTGTATTAGGTATTATGTACCTTAGTTAGGATCTATATGATTTTGTTATTTTGTTTTGTTTGGGAGGAGGGTATTGGTTATAGGTATATGGTTAGGTACCTATATAGGTGGGATAGTGATATTAGTGATAGGGTATATAGGATTAGGGTTAGGCTTTGTGATAAGAGGTATCTTATTTTGTTTGTTGGGTGGGTGTACTTGTGGGCTTGGTATATTTTCTCATTGCGTATGAGGGTTAGGATAGTTCCTACGGATAGGATTATTCGGATTATGTGATAGAGGATGTTCATTTCTTTTTGTTTCTTAGTTTCTGTTGGGTACGGAGTAGCTTATTATACTGGGCTTGGGGATCACTTAGGTATAGAGTGTAATCATTTTTGTTACTGCCCGGATTAGGGAAACGTTCTGTCCAAGTATCTTGGTGTGGTATGTATATTAGGTCTTTCTTTTTCATGGTAGTGATATTATATCGATTATGGTTATATCGCTTAGTGGGATTTGTAATATTTCTCTTATCTGTAATCTGATGTGTTCGGAGTGGAGGTGGTTGTTGTTTATCTCTTGGTTGGGGTACCTTAGGTATGGGTTAAGTTCCTCAGTTCTGTATGGGATTACCATTTCCTCGGTGAAACCCTCTGTGTATTCCTTAGTGTGTCCTGGTACCTCGAAAGATACCAGGAATTTTCCCTTTGTTAGCATGGCTCTAGTTCATTAGTTAGGATTCGGATATCGGTATATTGATTCATGTATTCTCTTTCTGAGGATATGTCTAAGCATTTACATGCTATATAGTGACCGTACATTGATATACCGGATTCGTAGCCTTGGTCATCATTCATGAAGTGGGCTAAGCCTTTCCTATTGATTTCGATTACTGGATAAGGAGGTTCTCCATTAGTTGCTTCTTTATCGAAGGTAGCAAAGTCATAAGTATCAGTGTTATCGGTCATGGTAGAGAATATTTCTATAAGCCAAGTAAAGTCCTCTAGAGGTACTCTGTCTAGCCATTCCCATCCGATTGGATATTGGTTTACTGTTATTGTTGGTTTCATGATGTTAATTGAGTTGAGGGTTAAACACTTGTTTTGGTTGGCTTAATAGCCAGCAATGAGGATAACCTGCTTCATCGAGGATTCCCAGTATAAGATATCGATTGGTATCTCTGGGAATTTCGAAATAGAAAGCTGGTTTCATGTAGCCATCTATGAATGTAAAAACTATCTGAGTGTTTTCTAGTAACCCATTTAGTTGTACATGAGAAAGGTAGTTATAAATAGCTTCCCTTTGATTTCTTGGGTTTTTATCCCATGAGATGAGCATATCGTCATACCAATTTGGATTATCACATAGCTGTCTCTTATACACATCTCCGAGCCCACGAGACGGACTCCTATCTCGTA
>ENA-UAOY01000603-UAOY01000603.1-human-gut-metagenome-genome-assembly--contig:-NODE-603-length-14611-cov-18.364042_pt1 | contig 14611 bp, 13 predicted proteins | sample MGYA00243477_ERZ654571 | MGnify/ENA primary metagenome ERZ654571 (study PRJEB26926, sample SAMN06164761) | human gut metagenome | biome: ENVO:00009003; feature: ENVO:2100002; material: ENVO:00002003...
CTTGCTTGCTCCAAGGAAGATAAGAAAGCCCACACCGATAGCAATACCGCCCACAAAGACGATTAAGAGAAGATAATGCACTATGGTAGCCACTACTGGCTGTGGTATCTTATCTCCCAGTTGTGAAGCCCACTGACCGCCTTTAAGAAGAAACTGGAACGCATTCACAATGAACTGCCATATAACCATGAAAAAGGTCTTAAAATCGCTTACAAAGGCTTCTGAACGTACTGCTGTGAATACTGTGGTAAGCACTCCATACAGTAGCAGACCTAACAGAAAGCTGTCATAGCTCGCTGTCTGGGCTTTGAACTTCCTGTCAAGCTCTTTCTTCTGGTCCAGATACTTCGCTGTTGCTCTCTGCTCTATATCTTCGCTTATGCTCTGCCTTTCGGATTTAAGGCTTGCCGACTGCTTGGCAGCTTCTCCGATTCTGCGGTCAAGCTCTCTGCCCTTGGCTTCATATTCCCTTTTAACGCTCGATACCGTAGCTTCGGCTTCTTGCTCTGCGTTGAGCTTGTCTTGCTTCAGCTTCTCGTTTTGCTTCTTCAGCTCTGCGTTGAGCTTCAGCACGTTGTCTGCTTCGTTCAGCTTCTCTATTTGCTCTGTCTGCTCCGCTATTCTCTTCCCTTGTTCGGCTACTGTCGATACCAGCTCTTGCTTCTCGGATAAGAGTTTCTGTATCTGTATCTCCGATTTCTCGGCTTGGTTCTTCCATTCCTCGGCTTGGCTTATGGCTTCGGAGGCTTGCAAGCCTTTCTTCTGCAAGGTCTTTTTGAGGTTCAGTTGTTCTTCCAGTAGTTTCCGTTCCTGGTCTTTTGCCCTGGTCTGTTCCTGGTCTGCCCTGGCTTTCCATTCCTCGGCTTGGCTGATAGCTTCGGAGATTTGAGAGTCTTTCTTCTGTGACTGCTGTGTTATCTGGCTGATATGCCTTTCCAGTTCTGCTATCTTCTGCGACTGCTGTTCTATCAAGTAGCTGTCTTGCTCTTGCTCTTTCATCAGCTCCGCTATTCTCTGCGACTGCTGTTCTATCAAGCTGTTGTCTTGCACGCTCTGTTGTGGCTGTTCGCTCTGCTTCTCTGCGTGCATTGATTTCAAACCCATGTTCTAAACTCTCCTTTCCAAAGTCCACCGCATAATACTTTTCCAGTTTATTGTTGCGGACTTTACATTGTTTTTCCCATTGGCTCTGCCTTTCAAGGTCTGTGAATGTGATGTATTTATGGCTGTCTTGCCAGTCCACACCATAGCCCCTTGCTTTCATCTGGTCTATGAAGTCCTCTCGGCTTGTGGCTGTTTCTCGGCAATCCATGACCGCAAGGGCTGTATCTTGCACATAACTTTTCACTTCTCCCTTTTCGGCTTGCTTCAAGAGGTTGTATGTTTCTTTGTTCCACGCAACAGTTTCTTCCCTTTCCTCTCCGGAAAAGGTCTTTCCTTTCTCCGGAACATGAAGCCCTTGTTGCCGGCTCTGCTCATTGCACCGGTCTTTCAAGTTCTGCAGATCCGCTTTGCTCCACTGCAACTTGTGTCCGTCCTCAAAGTTCACACTGTTTACGATAAAGTGAGTGTGTATGTGTCCTCGGTCTATATGGGTGGCAATGAGTACCTCATGCCCTTTCCATGCTTCCGTACCCTTGGCAAGCTCGATTGCGTTCTTATGGGCTTGCTCTGGTGTGATATGCTCGTCCTCATGGTAGCTGTGTACGAAGTGCTTATAGGTTCTTCCCCCAGTCTTGCCCCACAGCTCCTTGGTGGCTTGCATTTCGTCCTTTACTGTATCTGGTTCACAGTGCAGACCGCTGACAAGCTTATCTTCCGTCTTTTCCTCTTTCGTCACATAGTCCAGTGCTTGCCCTATGCCTGCTTTTGAAGAAACTGCTTTAATGACTGCCATACCTTATCCAACTCCTTTTGGTTGTCGGTAATAAGATTGTACTGATAGTATCTTCCGCCATTTAGTGCATGTGCTATCTGGTTCAAATTATTACCCACCCTCTTTAACTCTGGTATAAGTTCTTTTATTCCGTCTGTATTGGTTATGGGTTTATTCAGAACGCATGAAAGAATGTACTCTTGTTGGCTCATTCCCGACTGCTCTACTTTTTTTCTTAACTGTTCAGCTTCGGCTTCTGAAATCCTAATGTTTATCTGAACATTTCTCTTTCTGCCCTTAGCTTCTTGCTTCTCTATTTCTGACATTCTCTTACTTCCCCGTTCTTATATTCTACATACATGACACCGCCAACAGTGTCCATAACCTTTGCTGTGTCCTTTCCTGTGTACTCCAACCTTGCACAGCCCATTATAAAATTGTCATCTAACCATTGCTTGATATGATACTGTGCTATTGTCTGCGGTCTCATATTCTCAATAATTCTCTTGGAGTTTTCTTCAAGCTCCCTTATCTCTTTACTCATTGATAAAGTCCTCTCTTTCCTTTACCCACTTCTTAATGAGTTCGATTTCCTCGTCCATGTTCGGCTCTTTCTCTGGTTTCCAGTCTTCTCTCATATCATTCAGTTCTTCCAGTGCTTCTTCTAAGTCTGCCTTATAGCTTTCTAAATCTTCTTTTTCGCTTGCTATATACTCATCAACACTATTGTAACAAGGCACACACTCATAGCTTGTTCTATCATCATTGTACTTGTGGTATACAATGTCTTTCCATTCATCACTCGGCTCTGCTATATTCTGTTTAGTGATTTCAATGTCGGATTTTATTGTTTCTACGTTTTCCAACATATCCAGATAATGCTCTGGTTCATACCCAAAATTCAATAAGTGATTCAGCAGTGTAGGCTCTGGGAACATTCCGAACCAACAACGCTCGAACCACTGGTCAGCATAATCTCTTTCATCACTTCCGTTTGAGTAAGTACCGCCCACCAAATCTCCGACAAAATTCTCTATCAGCTCTCCGATTGTCAGACCATGCTCCCCACACTTTCTCGCCAGTCGGTCACAATCTGCATCCGACAATTTCACTGTGATTTTTCTCTCTCTGATTGTCTCAATTTCTTTCTTCTGTTCTTCGCCCCAACTCATGCTTTACCTCTCTTTCTTCTCGACATCATTCCAACAAATTGCCGCATATCTGCGGTCATTTCAAGGGGGATTGAAGGGGGGCTTGCCACCCTCACAAGTTCTAAATGGCTAGCCATTTAGGGAACTTGCAATATATCCGCTACACATAATATAGCATGTGGCTAGCCACTTGTCAAGCGGATATATTCGTGCGTGGATTTCGCCAGAAATACAGTGGAGCTTACTTCCTCTTGGGTGACTTTGGGAATGGAAAAATGAGATAGTCAAGGGCTTGTTTTTTTCTATGCTTCCATGAGCTTCCGCTTGCGGATCAGCGATTGGCAGCATAGAAAAAAATTGTCGCAGACAACCCTTTACTTTCTCATTTTGGAATGGACAATCGAACCCATGAGGGAGTAACGGAACGGACGGACAAGCATTTTCCCCGCGGACATTGTAGCCAACAAAAAAGAGTATCAAGGGTAAACTGCACAGTCTTGCGACTGCCCTTGACACTCTTTTTCTTATGGCTCTTTGGTAATTAAGGGGAAATGCCTTAGAGGGCTTCGCCCACGCTCCACCAACGATATACTGTCGGCTTCGACAGTCCTGTATCACGAATACAGTCGGCTTTCTTTCCGTCTGGGTGGCTTTTTCTCCATTCCTCGACAATTTCCGCCTTGTCTGGTCTGCCCTCTGGTGCTTTCATTGGCAAATCAATAGCTTTCATGTCCTCTTTTCTTCTTCTTGCCAGATATAGGTGTTGGTTCTGCTTCAATCCATTCCTTTTGTTTGGCGGTACGGATATACCGCTGACACGCTCCACCTCGGCTCTGCTGTATGTGACATAATTTTCTTGGTACATATTCATTGCGTCCAGTACATCACGCTTGGTAAAGTGGTTGTGTTCATCATCACTGATATTGTCAAACATCGGTAACAGCTCCAGAGCGTCCGTCAATACCTCATCTTCTGGAATATCGCACTTGATACCATAGGACGCAAGCACCGACAGACACCAGTATCTATGCCCTACGGACACCTCTCCGCTCTGTATCTTCCTAAGCCACCAGTCATACAAATCCCTCTTGATATGCCACCTGCCCTTTTTCTCGCCCCTCACAACCCTCTTTTCATACCATTCTGGGTACTTCTTCTTAGCTTCGGCAAGGCTCAAATCGGACTTATACTTGAAATCCGTCACAGCCTTGCTATCGTCCATGAGAAAGCCATTCAGATACTCTACTGTGACACGCTCCCCAGTTTCAAAAGCTGTCACTGGATACCGCTTCCCCAGTTTCGACTGGGTGCCGACCATACGGAAGCCTTGGAAGATACCTTGGTACTGCACTTGCTCACGCTCTGTATAGGTGCTTGTGTACCTGTTCCATATCTTTCTGATTAACTCATACTTGAACTCCCTTAACTGGTCTTGCAGATGTCTGTATAGCGGTACTGGCTTCTCAAAGAGGTAATACAGGTGCAGTCCATGCCCGCTGTTTACACAGTAGGTACATTGTGGCAGAAACTCGTTCTTCATCTGGTAGAACACATCTCTTAACTGCTCCATTTCCACTCCGTCAAGGTCTACCGCTATCCCATACAGCCACCTTGCATTTTTCGCTGTCCTGTTGCGTCCAGAATAGCCGACTGGGGACATGATAGCGAACTCTGCCCCCTCGACCTCATCAACCATGTTCAGCTCATCAAAGACAATATAGTTCCTCGCCTTTTCCCCCTCTATCACAGTGAGAACTCCGTTGCACTTCTCATCTTCTGGGTGTCCCTCTCTCTCAAAACTACCCTCTGGGAACACAGCCCTGTAAAAATCCTTGGGCTTCACTTCCTCGTGAATTACCCCTCCCATGCGGTACAGTAGTTCCTATGGAAGTGGCTTCTAACAGTCGTGACAGTTACCCATTCCTGACCAAAAGATTGGCTGTCCGTACCAATCAAGGCATATTCACTTATGCCGCTATCCCTTTGACGGGAATACCTTTCAGATTCAGTTTGTGGAATCCATACACATCAGGAGCAGAAAGAAACGTATAATCTCTGGTATCTTTCCAGATATCAGGGATCGCTTTCCGCATGATATTTGCTGCTGCGTGACAATCCGCATTTAAGATCATTCCGTTAGAGCAACGGTATAAACCACGTTTGATCCTCTTTCCAGAAAACGAAGCATCCTTATCATCGACACCATAGGTTGGGATCCTGTCATTTGCGATCAGATCCGCTTTGGAAGTATAACTTTCTTCCTGCTCTATGATTCTGATACCGGCATTCAGAGCTTTATATGTGATCATTGTCCGCAGGAGAGTGATCGGCATGGAGACAAAATTCTGGTTGTTGATCTTATTCATATTGGATCTCTGCTTCCAGAGCAGATTCACACCAAGGATCAGTGTTCCACACTGGTGTTCCATACAGAAGTCAATGATACTACGACTGATCTTGTGGCACTGGTCTTTCACAAAATTGGCATAATGGAAAGAAAGGTCTCTTAACCGCTTGGAAACAGCGTGTTTCTTTTCATGACCTTTTGTGATGATGGAGACATACTTTGCTCTCTGTTTATGGAACCATTGGATCTTGGATAAGACAGCTCCGCCTTTGTATATTGCGGATGAGTGATCATCACATACGATCGCTGCGAAGTTATCTGTTCCAAGATCAATGGCACATACATGAAATCCGGAAGGATCAAATGCAACATCTGGTTCTTCCAGTGTCAGACAGAGTAAAAAACGACCATAATACGGTTTGATCTTGACTTCTTTTAATACAGGATCCGAAAAAAGATTTGAAAAGTACAAGCGTTGCTTTTGCAAAGGCAGTTTTAAGGACATCCCGATATCGTCCCGATACAAGACAGCATCCTGGTTTGTGATGATCACAGTCGTCAGGTCACTTTTCTTATAGCGAGGCATCTTAGGCTTACCCAGATACTTTTCTGGATGCTTTTTATATTCTCTTAAAGAAGCAAGCCAGTTTTTGAAATCTGTGACTGTCTGTTTGACCATCTGCTGTGCTGTCTGTCTTGGAAGTCCGGAAAAGAAATCTGCATTCTCTGTGACACGCATCATCTTTTCAAGGTGTGTATAAGAGATCACTCTGCGGACGTGCATGTTTGGATAAGATCGTTGTAATAACGCAACTTCTTGAAAGACTTCGACTTCGTTCTCTGTCCGATGTTCTTTGTCATAACCGGTAAAGATATTCCGCACACGAAAAAGAGCTGCATTGTACAACAGCTTGGACTTTCTGCACAGATCGTCAAAATATGGATATAACAGATCATCCGAAGAAATGATTCTTTGTGTCACACGGTATGCCATATGGTTGTCTCCTTTCTGATATGTTGAAAATATCGTACTTTTATAGTACAATTATACCAAACGTATGTTTAGCTGTAAAGGAGATACGTCATGCGAAAGAAAGATAATACAGATTATTATATAAACCGGCATAGTTGCTTTTTATTGCAATACCATATCGTGTTTGTTACAAAATACAGACATCCAGTCTTAACAGACAAAGTAAAAGATGTTGTTTATGAACGTATCCACTATGTAGCAGATCAAAGAGGGTTTCACATCCTAGAGATCAATGGCGAATCGGATCATGTCCATATCCTGATGGAAGCTGATACAACAACTTCACCGGCGGAACTTGCAAATGTTTTAAAAACACAAACAGCACGAAAGTTGTATGGCGAAACCATTTTAAAAAAATATTACTGGAAACCTTATTTTTGGTCGGATAGTTATTTTATTTCATCTGTTAGTGAAAACAGTCTGCACACAATAAAACAGTATATTCGGAATCAGGGGAAACGATAATGTGTCCGTCAGGACGCATTCACCCACGCCCATATTAAAATATGGACGTGGTACTCTGCTTAGATTTTATAGAACTGCCCCAACCATGGGTAAGCCCACACAGCCCCCTTGCAGGACTGCCCTCATGCAGGCTGTCTGTTCCCTTTGTATCGGCAAGGTGCTTGCACTGCCAACAGGTCATACTTCTGTCCATGAAATTCTCCTTTCAATCCTGCCGGATAAAGCCCCTATATTTATAAGGGGCGTAATATATCAATAGGTTTTTCCCTGTTTTTGAGTATAAAGTAAGTGCTATGCCGTGTCAATACAGCATAGCACCTTGACCGGCTTTAATGCCCTGCTTGAGGGCTTTGTAATGTATCAATACATTTTTTACCCCTATTATCTCTCATGGTCTTTCTGGGGCTTCTTCCTGCCTGTAAGGGCTTGAAATTCTTCCCAGAATGATTTTATATGCGGTAAAGAAATAAAACGCTCAAAAAGGCTTATACGGGCTTCCAGAGCCTTAATATGTTTATCCTTGGTATTGTCCTTGTCATTTTCTTTTCTGGCACGCTCTATCCGCTCCATCACGCCGACCAAGCCGAACTTCTCTGTACCCTCTGCTTTTTTCTCTTTTATTGCTGTTTCGACCACGGATAGCTCCAACTTCGCTTCGCTGATCCGTTCCTGTGTGGCAGAGAGTTCTTTCTCAACCGCTTCAAGTTCTCGCTGTGTGTGGAATAGGTCTGCTTCTACCATAGTCTGTTGTGAACAGCTTTCAAGCATATCCTCAAAGGCTTTTTGAGCCTTGAATCTGGCTTCTGACAGGTGGGTACGCTCCGACCCCTCTACACCACGCTCCAAGCCGTATTTCTCGCCCACATCACGGGCAAACTCCGTCTGTATGGCTTTCATTTCGGTTTTCGTGAAGATTGCCTTTGCCGACAGCCTGCCGTCCTGTGTTATCGGCATGACCCCGATATGCAGGTGTGGTGTAGTCTCGTCCATGTGGACGGTAGCATTAAGCACCCTGTCAGCTCCGTAGCGGTCGGAGAACCACTTCACGCTATCCTGGAAGAACTCTCTCTGGCGGTCAGCTCCCAGAGCGTCCATTGTCTCATTGTCCGAGGTCACTATAAAGTTACAAACCACAACAGCGTCCTTTCTGACGGCTCGACTGCTTTCGACAAGGTTCGACAATTTCTCCTTGATTGACCTCTTGTAGTTGTCGCAGGGGATAAGGTCATAGTTATCCTCTGAACGGCTCATATCTACATCTGGGTTCGTCTTAGGTTCATGTTCACGGTTGTTATGGCTCTGGATTCCACCGACTGCCCCAGACTTTATTTTCATCATGTGAACGACTGCATAGCCCACTTTATTTCCCCCTCTCATTTCCTCACGGTGAGTATGTAAAGTATAGCACATTATACTTTACTCCGTAAAGTCATGTGCAGGGGATACTCCCCTTGACCCCTCTTGGGGCTTTGCCCCAAACCCCACACTCGCCGTGTGGCAGGGGAATAAGCTGTTGCTTTTTCCCCTTGGGGAAGTGTTACGCTTCACTCCGTCAAGGTCGGGTAGCATTTTCCCCTGCGGAGAAAATCTCCACCCTCTGCCTTGACTGCGTTCTCGCTTTATCTGCCCTCCCGTGTCGTTTCGTGTCGCTTATTGTCGCTATTTGTCGAAAAATTTTTTCTTGTCAAGCTGTCACAAATCCGCTTCCCAATCGTTTATATTAGTGAGAGGGTCTTTGTCTCACATTTTGAGACAGCCACCAGAAGTAATTACATACCTATCGTTGCCCGACCGTAGGGACGGCTGAACGACAAAAGAGCAGGGGAAACCCTGCTCTTTTGTTTTCGCTTTATCTGCCCTCAAGAACCTGTTTCGCTGTCTTTTCATCGAACAGCCAACGGAGCTGTCCGACCACCTTGTTTCGACTGTCCTCGTCAATATCCGCACTCTGGACAGCCATTTTGAGGTAAGCTCTGATAATGTCATTAAATGCCGAACTGTCCACCATTCGACATAAATCGTCACTGTCGCAGGTGGCAAGGAAGTCACAGACACGGATTTCCCTGTCTGCTGTCTCCTTGTCAATTTTCCCCTGCTTCACCAACTGTCTGTAACTGTCCGCCATCATTTCATATCCGTTCATTTTTACCCTCCTGTGTCGCTTGCTGTCGCTATTTGTCGAATTTTATACTTGACTGTCCTCTAATCTGTGCGTTCTTGACCTTTAGCACCTGCCATGCGATATGCTCAATAGCACCGCTCAAACCGCCCTGCAAATGGTTCTCATAGGCATACTGCAAGATACGCTCCTGCGTTTCCTCTGTAATCGTGATGTTTACTCGCTTCTTTGCCATGTTGTCCGCTCCTTTCTATGTGTATATTATACACACTATATACACACTTGTCAAGCCGTCATTTCCACCATTTACGGATTGTTTTCGGGTCAAGTCCTGTATCTCTCTGGCAGTCGGCTTTTCTGCCGTCTGGGTGTGCTTTTCGCCATTCCTCGACAATTTTCGACTTTTCAGGTCTGCCACCGCCCGAAACAGCTTCTCCCATACTGCCCTTTATCTGTCGAATACCTCTTGCCAACTGCAAATGTTGTGCCTGTTTTCGCCCGTTTCGTTTGTTTGGTGGGATAGGAACCTTTGTCTGTTTCTCAATCCACTCCCTGCTTGCCATAGTCGAAAGTAGCTTGTTATCCGCTTTGAGGGCTTTCAGAGCATCTTTCACATCTTCTCTTGTGAAATGGTTGTCCTCGTCCTCTGTGAGACTGTCCAGACGCTCCAGAAAGCCGTATGCGTCCTGCCTTATCTGCTTCTCTGGAATACCGCATTTCAAGCCATAGGCACACAATGCCATGATTGAGAAGTATCGTCCGCCAACCTTGACTTCTCCGCCCATTTTGCCCTTCCACCACTCATACAGGGCGATATTGCAAGTCCAAGTCTTTTTCAAGGGCTTTCCTTCGACAATTTTCGACTGATACCACTCTGGGTACAGTTCCTTTGCTTCTTCCAGAGTGTGTTTTCCCTGCTTCTTCGGTGGCTTCTGGTACAGGGGAGAGAGGTCAATCTTGCACAGGGGCATACTTGCCTTGATTTCTTCCAGAGTGTAGCTGCTATCGCATAGCTGCCACGCTCTTACAGGGTAGCCCTCGCCAAATTTCGACAAACTCCCCACGCACCTAAAGCCTTGATATACCCCCGTAATGTCTGGGTTGTCTGGTCGGATAGAGCTTGTGTCATTCCAATGCCTACGGATAAAGTCCTCTTTCAGTGCCGAGAGGAGCTTTTCTCGGTTGGCATACAGCTCCACCGGCTCTTTCAGCAGATAGTACAGGTGGACACCCTTTCCGGAGCTTACGAGGAATGTCGGGCAGAGCTGAACGCCGTTCCCGAACTGCTTCAGCATATTCTTGAGCTGTTGCAAGCCCACATAGTCAATGTCGATTGCCATAGCAAAGAGCTGATGAGCGTTCCCCTTTGTATGTGTCTTGCCATAAAAGGACAAAGGTGGAATAAGCCCGAAGCTGTCTCCTATGACCTTATCGAGCATATCCAGACTGTCATCAATGACCCACTGCTTCGTCCTGCCTTTCCCAGACGGTCTTATCTGGGTGGCAATGATATTCCCTTTCCCGTCATGCTCCCTGCTCTGCAAGCTCCCCTCTGGGAATATGGCACGGTAGAACTCTTTCGGTTGAATCTCCCTGTACCCTCTCTCGTTCATCAACTTAGCCTTATCACGGTATGCCTTTTTCCATTCCGAAACCGTCTTGTAATCTCTCTTTGCCACTCCAAATTCACCTCTCTTTTTTATGCTATATCAAGTATGTTACCCCGTACCCCTCTGGCTTCGCCTTGACCGCTAATCTTATCAATAGAGTTTTTTCCCTGTTTTTGATTATAAAATAGGTGCTATGCTGTGTCAATACGGCATAGCACCTTGACCGCAATCTTATCAATAGTTTTTTTTACCTTTTTCTGCCGTCCTAAGAATTGTTTTCTTTGCTTCTCAGAATTATCTCTCATGGTCTTTCTGGGGCTTCTTTCTGCCTATAAGGGCTTGAAATTCTTCCCATAGTGGTTTTACTCGCGGTAAAGAAATAAAACGCTCAAAAAGGCTTATACGGGTTTCCAGAGCCTTAATGTGATTGTCCTTGCCAGCTTCTTTTCTGGCACGCTCTATCCGCTCTGCCATGCCGTCCCAGCCGAACTTCTCTGCACCCTCTGTCTTTTTCTCTTTTACTGCTGTTTCGACCACGGATAGCTCCGACTTCGCTTCGCTGATCCGTTCCTGCAAATCAAGTAGGTCAGACTTTTGTTTTTCAAGTGCTTTATGCACTCGTGCCTTGGTCTGCTTATCAATAGCTTCCAGACGCTCTATTTCGCCCTGTAAGGTGTCTTTCCTGTCCTGCATGGCAGAAAGCTCCTGCTTGACCGTTTCAAGGCTTCTGGTGGCTTCTGAAAGCTCCTGCTTGCAGTCCTCTGCAAGCACATGAAGCTCCTGTGCGATTGCTTCATGTTCGTTCGCCATTTCCAGAGCCTTTTTCTCCTTGAATCGGGCTTCTGACAGGTGGGTACGCTCCGACCCCTCTACGCCACGCTCCAAACCGTATTTCTCGCCCACATCACGGGCAAACTCCGTCTGTATGGCTTTCATTTCGGTTTTCGTGAAGATTGCCTTTGCCGACAGCCTGCCGTCCTGTGTTATCGGCATGACCCCGATATGCAGGTGTGGTGTAGTCTCGTCCATGTGGACGGTAGCATTAAGCACCCTGTCAGCTCCGTAGCGGTCGGAGAACCACTTCACGCTATCCTGGAAGAACTCTCTCTGGCGGTCAGCTCCCAGAGCGTCCATTGTCTCATTGTCCGAGGTCACTATAAAGTTACAAACCACAACAGCGTCCTTTCTGACGGCTCGACTGCTTTCGACAAGGTTCGACAATTTCTCCTTGATTGACCTCTTGTAGTTGTCGCAGGGGATAAGGTCATAGTTATCCTCTGAACGGCTCATATCTACATCTGGGTTCGTCTTAGGTTCATGTTCACGGTTGTTATGGCTCTGGATTCCACCGACTGCCCCAGACTTTATTTTCATCATGTGAACGACTGCATAGCCCACTTTATTTCCCCCTCTCATTTCCTCACGGTGAGTATGTAAAGTATAGCACATTATACTTTACTCCGTAAAGTCATGTGCAGGGGATACTCCCCTTGACCCCTCTTGGGGCTTTGCCCCAAACCCCACACTCGCCGTGTGGCAGGGGAATAAGCTGTTGCTTTTTCCCCTTGGGGAAGTGTTACGCTTCACTCCGTCAAGGTCGGGTAGCATTTTCCCCTGCGGAGAAAATCTCCACCCTCTGCCTTGACTGCGTTCTCGCTTTATCTGCCCTCCCGTGTCGTTTCGTGTCGCTTATTGTCGCTATTTGTCGAAAAATTTTTTCTTGTCAAGCTGTCACAAATCCGCTTCCCAATCGTTTATATTAGTGAGAGGGTCTTTGTCTCACATTTTGAGACAGCCACCAGAAGTAATTACATACCTATCGTTGCCCGACCGTAGGGACGGCTGAACGACAAAAGAGCAGGGGAAACCCTGCTCTTTTGTTTTCGCTTTATCTGCCCTCAAGAACCTGTTTCGCTGTCTTTTCATCGAACAGCCAACGGAGCTGTCCGACCACCTTGTTTCGACTGTCCTCGTCAATATCCGCACTCTGGACAGCCATTTTGAGGTAAGCTCTGATAATGTCATTAAATGCCGAACTGTCCACCATTCGACATAAATCGTCACTGTCGCAGGTGGCAAGGAAGTCACAGACACGGATTTCCCTGTCTGCTGTCTCCTTGTCAATTTTCCCCTGCTTCACCAACTGTCTGTAACTGTCCGCCATCATTTCATATCCGTTCATTTTTACCCTCCTGTGTCGCTTGCTGTCGCTATTTGTCGAATTTTATACTTGACTGTCCTCTAATCTGTGCGTTCTTGACCTTTAGCACCTGCCATGCGATATGCTCAATAGCACCGCTCAAACCGCCCTGCAAATGGTTCTCATAGGCATACTGCAAGATACGCTCCTGCGTTTCCTCTGTAATCGTGATGTTTACTCGCTTCTTTGCCATGTTGTCCGCTCCTTTCTATGTGTATATTATACACACTATATACACACTTGTCAAGCCGTCATTTCCACCATTTACGGATTGTTTTCGGGTCAAGTCCTGTATCTCTCTGGCAGTCGGCTTTTCTGCCGTCTGGGTGTGCTTTTCGCCATTCCTCGACAATTTTCGACTTGTCTGGTCTGCCCTCTGGAGCTTTCATAGGCAGGTCAATGGCTTTCATATCTTCCTTTCTTCGCCTTGCCAGATATAAGTGCTGTTTTTGCTTCAAATGGTTTCGTTGAATCGGCTTGTACTCCCACCCTTGCCAGTCCTCTAACCTGTCTCTCTGGGTAAGCATAGCCTTTGAATTGTACATCTTGATAGCCGAATACACTTCTTTTTCTTTTATCTGCCTTGTAGCCCCTTTGTTGTAATCTGGCAGGAGAGACAGCAGATCTCCTTCCAGTTCGTCTTGTGGCACACTGCATTTCCACGCTATGACCGACAAGGCACACATGGAAGTGTAGCGGTTGCCCTCTTTGGTTTTATCCCTGCAAGTCCTCAAAGCGTAGTCATAAAAGGCTCGGTTGGTTTTCCACCCTTGACGCTTCTGGCTTCTCCTGCCGTCCGTGTTCTTCGTCGGCTTTCTGGTTCTCTTTTCTCCGTATCTGATGAAGTGTACATCTTTCAGCCCTACTTGCTTTCCAAGCTCGTCTATATCCCACTTCTCGCCCACCTTGAATACCGTATTAACCCAACCGTACTTGTTCAAACCGCCTGCCATTCTGAAATCTTGACCGAACCACTGCACTTGCTTGTGCAGATACACCCTTTTGGTGGTCTGCTGTACCGCCAAGGCTCGATAGAGCTTGTCAAGGTTCTCGGTTGTGGCTCGATAGTTCGGTATCGGCTCATTAAGAACGAAATAGAGGTGCAGTCCTGTTCCGCTGTTGACAATGTATGTCGGCATCGGCAACGGCTCATTATTTGCCGTTTTCCAGTCATTTTGCAGGGCATTCAAGAGTGTTCCGCTGTACACATTATCCATGTCGATGATGAAAGCGTGAATGTCCTTTGCTGACCGCTTACTTATCCAGTTGTTGAAGTAGGTGCAACCGCCCAGAAGCACATCATTCCTGCCCTCGCACTGCTCCATGGCTTCATCAATGCTCATGGGCACGATATGCTTCTTTTCCTCGTCATCAATGAACACTATCGGTACTGTCTGCTCGGTATCTCCAAACACATCTTCATACAGCGTACAGGAATTGACTTCCCTACCGAACGCTGATAGTACCATGTTTTTCTCGTTGTACTGCTCCTCGATATACTCTAAGGCTTCATCTCGCAACATCTTTCACAGTCTCCTCTATCAGGTAGTAGCGGTACTTCTTCTTCATGTTGTGTCTACTGGCATACATCTCTTTCCCGACCGCCCCTTTCTTCAATCTCCTGCCACTCGCCAACCACTGGCTTTCGGTTCGGTAGTCCAATGGCTGCCTGTTCTTTATCTCGGTGCCGTCCTCAGCCACGCTATTGTGCCACTGGCGGTACTCAAATCTATCGCAGTCTCGCCCACGCTTCAGACTGCCCCAACCATGGGTAAGCCCACACAGCCCCCTTGCAGGACTGCCCTCATGC
>ENA-UAOY01000607-UAOY01000607.1-human-gut-metagenome-genome-assembly--contig:-NODE-607-length-14563-cov-9.409981_pt1 | contig 14563 bp, 16 predicted proteins | sample MGYA00243477_ERZ654571 | MGnify/ENA primary metagenome ERZ654571 (study PRJEB26926, sample SAMN06164761) | human gut metagenome | biome: ENVO:00009003; feature: ENVO:2100002; material: ENVO:00002003...
GCGTCCGCCAGTAATCCGAGGCCTCGACGCAGAAGAGCCGCCGGATCTCCTCTTCCGTGCGGCAGGCCATGGCGCGCTCCATGACGAACTCGTCCTGAGCGAAGAATTCCGCGGCTTGCGCCAGCCGCAGTACGGGGTGGTTGGCCGGGCGTATGTCGCCCAGCTGCCAAGCTCCGGCCTGCATCGGTTCGATGTTGTATTTGGCCGCCAGATATTCGAAATTGCGGGCGAGGTTGAGCGTGTAGGTGTCGTGCGGATAGAGCGCCAGCAGTCCCGACGCTCCGAAAAGCAGCGATTCGACGGCATGCGGCGCCAGCCGTTCGCGCAGAACGGTTTTGTAGGATACGCGCCGCGCCAGCGTGAGGTAGGCTTCCTGATTCTGACGGTCGCCCAGCGTGCGGAAGTAGAGCAGGTAGAAGGTCTGGTTCCAGTTCTCCGCCGCTTCGTGCCGCAGCGCCTCCACCATGCGCATTTTGCGTTCGAGCCGGTCGAAGAGCAGCGACGTGCATATCTCGCTGCGCTGCAAGGCTGACTGTCCCGCGAGGAATCCGCCGCAGGCGTAAGCCCCGGCTCCGGCCCGAAGCCGGTTCATCGCGCGCTGTTCCCGCTCCGCCGTCATGCTAAAACAGATTGAGCTCCAGCAGTGCCTCTTCCGACATCATGCTTTTGTCCCATACGGGATCGAACGTGAGAATCACGTTCACCGATTTCACGCCTTTGACCTTGGCTACCTGCTGGTTTACGTCTTCGACGAGCATGTCGGCCATCGGGCAGTTGGGCGCGGTGAGCGTCATGCGGATGTTGGCGACGCCGTCGGGCGTGTAGTCGATCTCGTAGATCAGTCCCAGATCGTAGATGTTCACCGGGATTTCGGGATCGTATATGTTCTTGAGCGTAAGGACGATCTCCTTCTCGACCTTCAGTATCTCTTTGGGTGTCATCGTGACATTGAAATTAAGCGTTGAAAACTAAAAACCGCCGGAAACTCTCCCTTCCGGCTTTCCGGTTCCGGCCGATTCGCAGGGCCGGACGCCTCTTCTGCCGAAAGAAACGTTGGTTTCCGATTTTTTATTTTTCGTTCGCACCGTCCTTGCTCGCGAAGGCCAGCGCATAGAGCCGCATCTGCTTGACCATCGACAACAAGCCGTTCGACCGCGTGGGCGAGAGGTTGGCGCTCAGGCCGATGGCGTCGATGAAATAGAGCTCCGTGTCGAGAATCTCCTGCGGCGTGCGTCCGTTCAGCACGCGGATCAGCAGGGCGATGATGCCCTTGGTGATTATGGCGTCGCTGTCTGCGGCGTAATAGACCCGGCCCTGCTCCATGCGGGCGTCCACCCATACGCGCGACTGACACCCCTCGATCAGGTACTGTTCGGTGCGGTGCTCGGCGGGGATGGCCGGCAGCGAATCGCTCAGGCCGATGAGGTAGTCGTATTTGTCGAGCCAGTCGTCGAATACCGAGAACTCCTCGATGATCTCCTCCTGTATCTTATCCATGTCCGTATATTTTTTAATCCTTAAAAATCGATGATTTCCGGGAGCACTTCGCCCTCCGACGCCGCAGGTTCGGTGATCTCCAGCACCCGCGCCACGGTCGGCGCCACGGCCGTCATGTCCACACGGCGCTTCACGCGCAGGGGACCGGCTCCGAAGCCGTAAAATACCAGCGGCACCTGCGTGTCGTAGCCGTACATCGAACCCGACGACGATGCGCAGCGGTCGTTCTCCTCGATCCAGCCGGGCATCAGGTTCATGATCACGTCGCCCGAACGCCGGGGATAGAAGCTGTTCTGCATCTTGCGGGCGTAGCCGCTGCCGAAGTAGCTCGTGCGCATGGCCGTGGCCGAGAGGGCGTGCGAGACGCCGCGGAACTGCATGGCGAAGATCGCCACCTCGTTCTGCACGTCGGCCAGATTGAGCCCCCGCTCGTAGATGAGGTTGTGGTTCAGGTAGAGGCATTTGTCTTCGTACTCCAGCACCCAGTTGCCCATGCCGTAGCGGACGTTCAGGAACCCGTTTACGATCACCTCGAACTGCCGGGCGTTGAACCGGTCGGCCTCTTCGCGGCCCGCGTCGTACGAGGGGCTGGTTCCGTGGTCCGACGTGAATACGACGAGCACTTCGCCGTTCTTGACCTGCGCGAATACGAACGTCAAAAAGTCGGCCAGATCGCGGTCGAGCCGGTAATACATGTCCTCCGCCTCGACCGATTCGGGACCGTAGGCTTCGCTGATGCGGCGCGACGAATCGAGACAGATGTTCAGCAGGTCGGGCGTGCCGTCGGTGCCGAGCTTGAACTGGGCGATGGCCTGCTTGGCGAAGCCGAATACGGCGGTGTTGCCCGCCGGGGTGTAGAGCATCCGGTCGAAATCGGTGGTGAGCTTCAGGCGGCCGCTGCCCGTCTCGTCCTTCTCCTTTTTGTTCTTGCCCGTGAGGATTACGTCCCAGTTGCGGGAGTTGACGTAGCGGCCTTTTTCGTAGAGCGTCCGCCATTCGGGGGCGATGTACGAAAGGTTGTAGCGTTCGCGGTTGCTGCGCGCCACCCATTCGGGAACGTCGGCGGCGTAGTAGGGCGAGGTGGTCCAGCCGCAGCGCGCCGAGTCGAGCCAGAAGACCTCGCCGCCGCGTCCACCCAAGACGATCGCCGACGTGGCTTCAGCCGCCACGGTGACAGCCCTGCTTCCGGGTTCGTGCTGCAGGAGCGCTTCGGAGAGCGTCGGGGCGATCAGGTTGTAGGGGCCTGCGCCGTTGCGTCCGGCGATCAGCTCCACGGCCTCGTTGGCGACGTAGTCGCGCCACCGCGAGCCGATGACCCCGTGCGTCGAGGGCATCGCGCCCGTCGATAACGTGGCCAGCGACACGGGCGTGGTGGTCTGCTGGTAGTCGTAACGGCTGTCGGCGAAGACCGTGCCGCCGTCGATCAGGCGCCGGAGTCCTCCTTCGCCGTAATTGTCGGCGTAACGCGAGAGATCCTCGGCGCGCATCGAGCCGACGACGATATTGACGACCAGCCGGGGCCGTGCGGCCGAGACTTCGAGGGCCGCGAAGGCGGCTATGGCGAGTAAAATGATTTTGTGCTTCATGGTGTGCGAATGATAGACCGCAAATTTACGAATTTATTTCGATACATCGGCGGAAATATTCCGCTTCGGTCCGAAAATCGATCTGCGGCAGCGCCGCGATCTCTTCGAGCCTGCGGCGGCAGAACTCGCGGTAGGTTGCGCTCTGCGGGTTGCGGGGCCGGTGCGCCGCGGCCACGACGATATGGCGGACGTCGGGCAGCAGACGCCGGGCCTGCTCCGAGAGAACCGTCGCCGAGAACTTCTCCCAGACGTATTCCACGGCCTGCGGAGACGGATGCACCAGATCGTCGGCGTAGAACCGGTAGTCGCGCAGGTCGTCGTTGAGGATTTCGTATGCGGGGAAATAGTGAACGTCGGGAAAACGCTCCGCCAGCTCTTCGGCGGCCAGACGGAGCGCGGCTTTGCTCACGGCGTTGCCCGCCAGTGAGTCGCCGAGATGCCGCACGGGGCTGACCGTAAGGATCACCTCCCTGCCGCCGAGCGGACCTGCCATGAGGTCTGCGAAAGCGGTGACGATCTCGTCCACGCCCAGCCTGCGCCGCGTGAACTCCGCGGCGGGCCGGCGGTGGCAGTTGGCGACCACCGCGCCGTCGTGTTCGTAGACCCACGCCGTGCCGAAGGTCAGCACGATCCGGTCGGCCGCGCGCAGCGCTTCGGCTCCGCTCTTCCGGGCGGCGTTCATCGCCGCGAGGGCTTGGTCCGCTTCCGGGGCGGAAAAAGAGCCGTGGAACCCGTAATGGAACCACAATTCACCGTCGAATCCCAGTTCCGAATGTCGTACGGGACTCTCCCCTGCGTAGCTGCGCAGCGCGGCGGCGATGGAGAGCGGGTTGAACAGAATGCCCGAAGGATTGGCCGTGACGCGGAATTTTGCCTGTGCCAGCCGCCCGGCGATGTGTTCCGCGAAACAGGAGCCGAGGGCCAGTATGCGGTTCTCGTAGCCGATCTTCGTTCCAAGGGGCGCAATTTCGATTTCGGTGCGGAATTTCATACTGCAAAAGTACAAATTTTATATCTTTGCCGTATGATCTTACGGGCAAACTGCAAAATAAATCTGGGGCTGGATATCCTGCGCCGCCGTGCGGACGGTTATCACGACCTCGAAACGGTGATGTTGCCCGTGCGCGGACTTTACGACGAAGTCGAGGTCGTGCGCATGGCCGGGGCGGGCGTGGATTTCCGTGCCGAAGGGCTGGCGGTGGACTGCGAACCCGAACAGAATATCTGTATCAAGGCTTTCCGGCTGATGCACGACCGTTACGGCGTGGACGGCGTCTCGATCCGGCTCGACAAGCGGGTGCCGTTCGGCGCCGGGCTGGGCGGCGGTTCGTCCGACGGCACGGCGGTTCTGCTGGCTCTCGACCGGCTTTTCGACCTGCATCTGCCCGAAGCGGAGCTGATCGCCCGCGCCGCCGAGCTGGGCAGCGATACGCCGTTCTTCGTGCGCAACACCCCGCAGTTCTGCACCGGACGGGGCGAGATCATGTCGCCTTTTCCGCTCGACCTTGCGGGGCTGACCCTCGTGATCGTGAAGCCGGACGAGGGGGTCTCTACGCGCGAAGCCTATGCGGGCGTACGTCCGCGGGTGCCCTCCACGCCGCTTGCCGAGCGTCTGCGGCGTCCCGTCGCGGAGTGGCAGGAGGTCGTGACCAACGATTTCGAACCGCATATCTTCGCCGCGCATCCCGCCATCCGCGCATCCAAGCGGAACTTACTCGATGCTGGTGCCCTTTACGCTTCGATGTCGGGCAGCGGCTCTGCGGTTTTCGGGCTGTTCGGCCGTCCCGAAAAAGCAGAGAGCCTGCGGTCGCAGACTCCCTTCATCTTTTCGTTGTAGGCGTTGCCCGGTCTTGGGCGGATGTGATTCCGGCGCTTGCCGGTGCGTTGCCTGCTGGCCGTGCGCGCAAGCGCGCGTCCGGTTTTCACCCTGCTTTTGCCGGAACGTTTGCCGCATTTGCGGATCGTCGTATCCGTCGATCCGTACCTGCCGCATTCGCTGTCCGCGCATCGCATCTGTTCTGTCCGCGTGGCCTTTGCCCCTATCGCATCCGCTGTCCAGCGCGCCTGTCCGGATTGCATCTGTGCTGCGCGCATGGCACTTGTCCGCATCGCATCTGTTCTGCCCGCATTCGTTTCTGGTCCGCAGGCGTCTCCCGATCGGCTATTTTTCAGCCGCGACGCCGCAGGGTACGGCCATCTTCTCGATGCGGTGCTGGTGACGTCCGCCTTCGAACTGCGCCGCGAAGTAGGCGTCGAGCATCGCCACGGCCTCGTCGTTGGTGATGAAGCGGGCCGGGAAGACGATGATGTTGGCGTTGTTGTGCCGGCGGATGAGCGATGCGATCTCCGGTTCCCACACCAGTCCGGCGCGGATGCCCTGATGCTTGTTGAGGGTCATGGTCATCCCTTCGCCCGAACCGCAGAGGGCGATGCCGCATTCGAATTCGCCTTTCTCGACCGCTTCGGCCAGCGGGTGTGCGTAGTCGGCATAATCGACGCTTTCGGGGGAGCCGGGGCCGAAGTCGTGGACGTCGTAACCCATGGCCGAGAGGTAGCCCACCAGAAATTCTTTCATTTCGTAGCCGGCGTGATCGCTGGCGATACCTATTTTAGTCATCGTATTTTTGTTTTTGTGTTGTTTTTAGGTTCTGTCATACAAAGATAGGCAAAAATAACGGTCGCCGCTCTTCCGGGTTCCGAATTTATGCTATTTTTGCTCCATGAAATTTTTCCTCGCCGCCTTGGGGTGTCTGTCGTTCGTGCTGGGTGTCGTCGGTATTTTCGTGCCGCTGCTCCCGACCACGCCGTTTCTGCTGCTCTCCGCCGCATTGTGGGTCCGCTCTTCGCCCCGGCTTTACGATTGGCTGTTGGCGCACCCCTGTCTGGGCGGGTATGTCCGCAACTTCCGCGAAAATCGCGCCATACCGCTTCGCGCCAAGATCGTTTCGCTCACGCTGATGTGGGGAACGATGCTCTACTGCGTTTTTGCGCCGCTCTCCGGATGGTGGTGGGCGCAGGCCGCGCTGCTCGCCGTCGCCGTGGGCGTTACTTGGCATATTCTTTCGTTTGCGACGCTAAAGAAATGAGGCTTGAAGGGAATGCCGGGCGGATAATGTCGGACGGATAATGTCGGACGGATGGCGCCGGACACTAAGCGTCGGATGAATAACGCCGGACGAATGGCGCGGATGAAAACCGCCCGGCGTCCGGAAAGTAAAAACCGGCCCCTCGTAAGAATTTCCGGGGATAAAAAACAGAGGTATAAAAAAGTGTAAAGCAAAAGATAATCAAATAATTATACACTTTTCTTCAGTACCTTTGTTTTAGAAAAAAAGTAGAATAAGGTAATGTTAAACGAGGTTTCGGTTTCCAAATCGTTACCTCGTTTCTTTCGCTCTATTATTCATAGAAACGTGATTTTCAGTTTCTTGCATCGTTATTCATCTTGACATACGACTCTGCTGAAATTATTTTTGCAACCCTAAAAAGCAGAGTTTATGCGCAGCACGTTCAAGGTTCTGTTCTACCTCAAAAGGAACAAATGTAAGGATCAGAAAGTCGTCCCTGTCATGGGTCGCATCACGGTCAACGGTAGCATCGCGCAGTTCAGCGCGAAGCTCTCCGTCCCGGAAACGCTTTGGGAGGTCAGCGGCGGCCGCGCCAAAGGCCGTAGTCTCGAAGCGGATCGCATCAACCGTCATCTGGACAACATCCGCACCCAGATCGGCAAGCACTATCAGGATATCTGCGACCGGGAGTCATACGTTACGGCCGAAAAGGTCAAGAATGCCTATCTCGGCTTCGGCGAGAAATACCGGCTGCTTCTCGAAGCGTTCGAGAAATTCACCGGCGACCTCAAGAAACGTGTCGGCATCGACCGCTGCCACGGTACATGGAACCGCTACTATAAATCCATCGACCATCTGCGGACTTTCATGCGTAAGGAGTATAACGTGAGCGATATGCCCTTGGCAGAATTGGAGCAGTCGTTCATCGAGCAATACCACGTCTACCTTAAATCCGATCTGGGGCTCAAGCCTACGACCGTCAGCGGTTATCTCAAATGCCTGAAATACGTTGTCAAAATCGCGTTCAACAACGGCTGGATGCCTCGCAACCCCTTTTCCCTCTATCAATATACGGCTCCGAATCCGGAACGTAGTTTTTTAACGGAAGATGAACTCCGGCGTATGATGACTACCGAGCTGCGGTATAAGCGTCAGGACTATAACCGCGATATGTTCCTGTTCTCCTGCTTTACGGGCATCTGCTATGCGGATATGGCCTCGCTGACCTATGACCGGATCGAGCAGGATGCGCAGGGCGAGTGGTGGACCAGCGGCAACCGCCAGAAGACCGAAACCAAATACGTTGTCAAGTTGCTGCCTTATGCGTTGTTCATCCTGAACAAGTACCGGGGTCTGACCGGCGACGGACGTGTTTTTGCCATGTCTACACTCGATTCGATCGACGACAGCCTGAAAAACATCGCCCGGGAGTGCGGCATTGACAAACAACTCTCATTCCACCTTGCCCGGCACACGTACGCCACGACGATCTGCCTGTCGAACGGTGTGAGTCTGGAGACGCTTTCGAAGATGCTGGGACATAAAAATATCACCACCACTCAAATCTATGCGAAAGTCACCCCGCCGATGATCGACCGTGAGGTTACCATGCTCCGGGAGAAACTGGCAACGAAATTCTCCGTGTAGACACTTTGCGATAAAGTATATAAATATATTATGTATTTACATACTTGTATAAACTCATCATTCGGTCATTGCATCTTTGCGGCGAAAACCTACTGCAACCCGATTATGGAACGACTCGATGAGATTTTGGAAATCGTCCGAGAGATCCGCGAGGATGTCTCCTTTATGAAACGCCACCGTAATATGCTTTGCGGGATGCCTATTCTGGAAGTCGACGAAGTATGCGACCTTTTGAAGATGAGCGATCGTCAACTGCGCCGTTATCGCACTTCGGGTCAGCTTGTCGGTTTCCATTTCGGTCGTCGTCTAATGTTTTCGACGGCTGAAATCAACCGCTTCATAGAGCGTGTTGAAATGGAACATAAGCAGAAAAAGTCTTTGAGAAAAGCTATCCATAATCTTTAACACATAATACTATGTCTGAAACAACAGAAAGATCTTATTATCTGGTGGAGTCCATGTATTTCGAGAAACTGCTCCGCACGCATTTCATGCTGACACAATCCACGCTGCTCTTCGAACACCTGTTGAGCCACAGTGACCGCCCGATGTTCCTCTCGGCCCGCAAGGTCTGCGAGGTGCTGGGTATGGATTGCCACCAACTCGAACAATGCCGTAAAAAGCGGATGATCCGCGCCCGTGCCGTCAACGGACAGATGTTCTACGATGCCTACGAGCTGATCGCGCTTACGGAACACTTCTACCGCCGGAAGTTGCGGAAGACCCTCTCCCGGATACCGCAGTTCGAGGTGCGCTGATCCGTTCGTGCTGAAAGGGACTGACTGCATCCGCAGCAGTCTCTTTTTGTTTTGAGACAGCGCGAATAATAATTAAAAATCCCTTTGTGAACGCCGGCCTCGGGGCAAGATAGCGCCGGACACGTTCCGGCGTCAAATTTTTGCGGCACGATCTCCACCCTTCGGGTCGTATCGCCCCTCAAAAATTTGCCTTGTCCGTGCCGTCGCTGAATATCCCGCCCCGAAGCCGGCTTCTCACTTTTCATAACGGGTATCTGCCGGCCTTATGTCAAACTAAAATCCATTTCGAATATGAAGAATCAGAAATTCGAGATTGCGGTAGCGGGTTACGACTACCGTTTCAAGACCTACGCCCGGGACGGCGTGGAGGCATCGGTAAAGGTGAAATGTTTCCTCGGACGACCCGATGCCGAGTGTACGATCCTTATTCCGACGTTGAACGACGACCTGCGGGAAACGGAATCCTGCCGCAGGCAGGTTGCTCAGCGATGAGAAGGTGGATCGATCAGGCGACCTTTGACGAGTTGTTGCTCGCCAATGCCGAAGATAACGTAGAGCGGGCCATTCAAAGCGCATCGGCCGTATTGGAAGCGGTGCAGGAGTTCGTTCCGGAAGCAACCTTATTCTACCATGTTACACACGCCGCAGACAGCCTGAAAAACTATTTCGAAGAAGTGTGCACCGGTTTCCGCAGAAACGGTATCCTGTTTCTCGTCCGCCAATATTTCTATCCAAAACCCTATTACGACCTCCGATTCGATTGGTCATCGTTCCGATACGCGGACAACTACTCCTACAGCAAGGCTTTCGACAAGCAATCCGAACCGAATCGTATCGGGGTCTTCACAAAAAAGAAGATCGACGATTGGGTGGAATACCTCACGCAGGGTTTCCGGAATCTCGAACGGATCGATGCGGAGAACGAACGCAAAATGACCGGGTACCGCAACCGGTTGGAGGCTCTGTCCGATGTGGTTTGGGTTCATGACAAAAGTCACGGCCAGATCATTCGTAACGGCCTGACCTATACTTTCGATATCCGGCAGACGGATTACAGCGAAAAGATCTCTTTGGACTATCGGTGCCGCACGCTCGACGATTTCCTTGCACTCTCCGACAATAAATTCACACCTAAACCTTAAACGACTATGGAACGAAACATTATTATCGAAAATCTCTGGAAAAGACGAATAAAAAGGGACAAATGTCTTCGTAATGCCTGTCAATAAGGCGTTTGCGAAGACAAATGAGGACAGGCGAAAAATCGAGGTAACGTAAAGGAAAGCGGATTTATGAAGAAGAACGGTCTCCAAATCATTACCCGCCGAATGGTGATTTTTAACACACCGTGTTGTATTTGGCAGCTTGTGGCACAGGTTGGCATATCAAGGTCTAACTCGTTGAGTAATAACTTTGCAAACAAAAAACGAGTATGGCAAGAAGCACATTCAAGGTTCTGTTCTACGTGAACGGCAGCAAGGAGAAAAACGGTATTGTCCCCATCATGGGACGAGTGACAATCAACGGGACTGTGGCGCAGTTCAGTTGTAAGCAGAACATCCCGAAAACGCTTTGGGACGTGAAAGGAAACAAGGCGAAAGGCAAGAGCCGCGAGGCACGAGACATCAACCTTGCCCTTGACAACATCAAGGCGCAAATCATCAAACATTACCAGCGCATTTCAGACCGCGAGGCATTTGTTACGGCTGAGATGGTGCGCAACGCCTATCAGGGAATCGGCAGCGAGTATGAGACGCTGCTAAAAGCATTCGACCGTGAGAACGAAGTGTTCAAGAAACGGGTAGGCAAAGACAGGGTAATGGCTACCTATCGGGCACGTGTACGGGCAAGAAACCATGTAGCCGCCTTTATCAAGTCGTTTTACAGACGCAGCGATATGTCCATGTTGGAACTTACTCCCGATTTCATCAAGGAGTTCGCCGCATACCTCTCGACTGAAGCCGGATTGCGGAACGGTTCGATATGGGCAAACTGTATGTGGCTGAAAGGCGTGGTCATGAAAGCGCATTATAACGGGTTGATACCGCGCAATCCTTTCATCCAGTTTCATATCAGCCCCAATGTGAAAGAACGGGAATATCTGACGGAGGATGAACTGAAAGCGGTCATGACACATGAGTTTGCAGACAGCAAGCTCGCATACATCCGTGACATTTTCATCTTTGCCAGTTTCACCGCCTTGTCATTCGTGGACATTCAGGAACTGACGAATGACAACATCGTGGAGGTGAACGGCGAGAAGTGGATATTGTCCAAACGCCACAAGACAAAAGTCGCCTTCCAAGTGAAGCTGCTGGATATACCCTTGCAGATAGTCGAACGCTACCGACCGATGCAGAAAGACAATCGTATATTCCCCGGCTTGAACTATTGGTCTATCTGCAAACCGTTGAAACGGATGATAAGGGAATGTGGCATAACCAAGTCAATATCATTTCATTGCAGTCGTCATGGCTTCGCAACATTAGCTTTGAGCAAGGGGATGCCCATTGAAAGCGTAAGCCGTGTGTTGGGACATACGAATATAGTCACGACCCAACTCTACGCAAAGATAACCACGCAGAAGCTCGACAACGACCTGACCATGTTCGGCGACAAACTGAGTAAGACGTTTAACGGAATAACGATGTCATGAGTATGAGAAGAAACAGCATAACAGTGAATGAATCCGGCAATATCATCATGCCGGAGAATGTCTCAAACATTTGGATGAGCGAGCCGGAATTGGTGGAACTGTTCGGAGTAATTGCTCCGACACTTCGTTCTGCCATCAGAAACATCTATAACAGTGGAGCATTAAAAGAATACGAGGTACAGAAGTATGTTCGGCAGGAGAACGGGTATCATGCCGATGTGTTCAGCTTTCCGATGATAGTCGCACTTGCATTCCGCATTGACAGCTTCGGTGCGGAACAGGTGCGCAATGCCATATTTAAAAGGCTGTACTTGCGAAAAGAGAAAACAAATATCTTCTTTTCGCTGGGTATAAATGGTTGGGATATGTCTAATTATCAGGCATAAGTTCTAATGATATGACGACATGAAGTAGTGAGACCTATGCGTATTCCCATTGCCAACAATGTATTTATACGAGTATGTGAATAGGTGTATTGCCATTCATACGTACGATTACGACAAACCCGAAGAAAAATCCATTAGAATGGCATTTCTTCGGGCTTTTGTAGTATGTCATAAAGCCAAATCCAAGAAAATCTTACGTGAGGTATGCGTGAGTTGTTAATCCGTTCTGCGCTAATTGCCGAGTTTTGCACTGATTAAACAAAAAAAGAAGTGCTAATGAAACAAGGCAACTTTGAAAATGAGGAGTTTATCCGTGTGGGTACTACCCTCTACAAGTTAGTGAACCAGCCCCGTCTGAACGGAGGCTATGTGAAGAAGCGCATCGTGTGGAACAACGAAACACTGCGGCAGGACTACGGCAAGGACTATCTCGCCACCGTGCCGAAGTACGACGGCTTCTGCACCGTCCCCGACCATGTGGACTACCGTCCCGTGGTGGACAAGTTCCTGAACCTCTACGAGCCGATAGGACACCGTCCGCAACAAGGCGAGTTTCCCTGTATCCGGTCATTGGTGCGCCATATCTTCGGTGAACAGTATGAATTGGGCATGGACTATCTTCAATTGCTCTACCTGCAACCCGTGCAGAAACTGCCTATCCTGCTGTTGGTATCAGAAGAACGCAACACGGGCAAGAGTACATTCCTGAACTTCCTGAAAGCTGTGTTTCAAAACAATGTCACTTTCAATACCAACGAGGACTTCCGCAGCCAGTTCAATTCCGACTGGGCAGGAAAACTGCTCATCGTGGTGGACGAGGTATTGCTCAACCGCAGGGAGGACAGCGAGCGGTTGAAGAACCTCAGCACCACACTTTCCTACAAGGTGGAAGCCAAAGGCAAAGACCGTGACGAGATAGCGTTCTTTGCCAAGTTCGTGCTATGCTCCAACAACGAGTATCTGCCTGTTATCATTGATGCAGGTGAAACACGCTATTGGGTGCGCAAGATAGACCGTCTGCAATCCGATGACACAGACTTCCTGCAAAAGCTGAAAGCTGAGATACCTGCCTTTCTGTATTACCTGCAATACAGACAACTTTCCACCGAAAAGGAAAGCCGTATGTGGTTTGCGCCCTCTTTGCTGCATACCGAAGCCTTGCAGAAGATTATCCGCAGCAACCGCAACCGATTGGAGATAGAGATGTGCGAACTTATCCTTGACATTATGGAAAGTGTCGGCACGGACACATTCTCGTTCTGCCACAACGACATTCTTCTTTTGCTGGTACATTCGCAGGTAAAGGTGGAGAAGCACCAAGTCAGAAAGGTATTGCAGGAATGTTGGAAACTTACTCCTGCCTCTAACGGGCTTACATATACCACTTACCAATTCAATTACAATCGGGAGTGCCGATATGAGCCGATAAAAAGAGTCGGTCGTTTCTACACCGTCACAAGGGAACAACTTGAATCCCTGTAATACTATTCTTTTTTTGTTGAATTGATGAATAATGATATAACCATACTGATAATAAACAGCATACACTCTCAACAAATTCTCAACAATCGAAAAGAAAAGTTGAGAGGGAAACAGCATCAGTTTGTTGGATTCTCTATTTGTGAGTGGTTTGTTGAGAAGATGTTGAGAATATAAAGCATTAACGTATAGGACAATACATATCTCATTCATCAAATCAACGTTTTTACAGTCATCATCAAATCCATAGAAATTATATCATGAACATCCAAGAAGCAAAACAAATCAAAATTGCGGACTATCTGCAAAGTTTGGGTTATTCGCCCGTAAAGCAACAGGGAAACTGCCTGTGGTATAAATCCCCGTTCCGTCAGGAAACGGAAGCCTCGTTCAAGGTGAACACCGACCGCAACCTGTGGTTCGATTATGGACTGGGAAGAGGTGGTAACATCATCGCACTTGCAGGGGTACTGTACGCATCCGACCATGTGCCTTATCTGCTTGGCAAGATAGCGGAACAGGCACCACACATCCGTCCCATATCTTTCTCTTTTCGCCAGCAGGCATCCGAACCGAGTTTCCAACATTTGGAGGTGGGTGAACTCACCCATCCGGCATTGCTCCGATACTTGCAGGAACGGGGCATAAACATCGCTTTGGCAAAGGCGCAATGTAAAGAGCTCCACTTCACCCATAACGGCAAGCCCTATTTCGCCATCGGTTTTCCGAATGTGGCGGGAGGATTTGAAGTGCGTAACCGTTTTTTCAAAGGCTGTGTCGCACCCAAAGACATCAGCCATATTCGGCAACAGGGAGAAGCGAGAGAGAAATGCCTTGTATTCGAGGGCATGATGGACTATCTTTCATTCCTCACGTTGCGGAAGAGGAACTGCTCGAACTTGCCCGACCTTGACAGGCAGGATTACGTCATCCTCAATTCGACCGCCAATGTTTCCAAAGCTATAGATGTGCTGCACGGGTATGGACGTATCCACTGCATGCTCGACAATGACGAGGCGGGAAGAAAGGCGTATCGGGAATTGGAAAGGAAGTTCGCCGGACGCATCCGCGACTTCTCCGACAACTACAAAGGGCATAAAGACCTGAACGATTACCTGCGTGGAATCCGGCAGAAATTAGCCGTTAGTCCACCGCCAAGAACTATCGTAAAACCCAAGAAGAAAGGGTTGGGATTATGACATCCCGAATGAGAAAAACGGGAGATGCCCGAAACTCATTCCTTAAGGATTGGGAGGTAGCAAGTTTGTGTTTCGGGTGTACCGAAACCGCTTGCCACCCACCATCCAAATTGCAGGAGGTGGCATCCCGTCGGTCTATACAGTTGAATCAGTAACCGAATTAAAAGGAATAAAATATGGAACAGACAAAGGAACACAAGGAACGCAACAAGGGAGGTCGCCCCAAGAAGGAAGCAACCGAGAAACTGAAATACCGTATCGCAGTGAAAATGACGGCAGCCGACTAC
>ENA-UAOY01000633-UAOY01000633.1-human-gut-metagenome-genome-assembly--contig:-NODE-633-length-14013-cov-4.510388_pt1 | contig 14013 bp, 10 predicted proteins | sample MGYA00243477_ERZ654571 | MGnify/ENA primary metagenome ERZ654571 (study PRJEB26926, sample SAMN06164761) | human gut metagenome | biome: ENVO:00009003; feature: ENVO:2100002; material: ENVO:00002003...
CGAGATAGGAGTCCGTCTCGTGGGCTCGGAGATGTGTATAAGAGACAGTCGCCGGTCAGGCGGCCGATCTCGTCCGCCAGCGCACCGTCGGTCAGGGGGCCGGTGGCCACGAGGATGGGCGCGCTCTCGTCGATGTGCTCCACCCGCTCCCGGTGAACGGTGATGTTCGGCTCAGCCTCCACCATCCGGGTCACTTCGGCGCTGAAGGTGTCGCGGTCCACGGCCAGCGCACCGCCCGCGGCCACGCGGGCCGCCTCGGCAGCGTTCAGGAGCTGACTGCCCATCCGGCGCATCTCCTCTTTCAGCAGGCCGGAGGCGGAGTCCAGACGTTCGGCTTTCAGGCTGTTGGAGCAGATGAGCTCCGCGAAGCCCTCGCTCTTGTGGGCCGGGGAGAAGTGAGTGGGCTTCTGCTCATAGAGCTCCACCTGCACGCCTTTTCCCGCCAGCCAGAGGGCGGCTTCGCAGCCCGCCAGACCGGCACCCAGTACAGTAACTTTATAGTTGCTCATTTAATATCCCTTTCATCTTACTTCAAGCCCGAGGCAGTCAGCGAAGACTTTACCGCTCTGCCAAGGGCTCCCCTCGGCAGGGGCAACAACGACGACCGCCGCCAGTGGCGGAAACAGGGAGTCGTTGTTGGGGCAGCGGCCAGCAAGACGCAAGCAAAGCGCAGCGGATGCTGGGTGCCGCAACCCGGCCTTGTCTGCGAAGCAGACTGAGAGGTTTACTCCTTATTTAGTCTTTCTTCGGCACCGGCATCTCGAAGTCGCAGCCCTCTTTTGCGCAGTAGAGCTTGGAGCCCTTGCGGAACAGAGTGGAGCCGCACTTCTCGCACTTGACGGCCACCGGCATATCCCAGGTCATGAAGTCGCAGTCGGGGTAGCGCTCACAGCCGTAGTAGATGCGGCCCTTGGCGCTCTTGCGCTCCAGCATACGGCCCTTGCCGCACTTGGGGCAGATGCCGCCAGTGTCCTTCACGAGGCGCTTGGTGCCGCGGCACTCGGGGAAGCCGCTGCAGGCCAGGAACTTGCCGTACTTGCCCACCTTGATGACCATAGGACGGCCGCAGAGGTCGCAGACCTCGCTGGACGGCTCGTCCGGCACCTTGACCTTCTTGCCTTCCATGTTCTTCTCGGCCTGCTCGAGGCTGGCGGCGAAGCCCTTGTAGAAGTCGTCCACGGTCTTGTGCCAGTCCGTCTTGCCGCTCTCGACCTTATCGAGGTTCTTCTCCATCTCTGCCGAGAAATCCACGTCCACGATGTGGGGGAACTGCTCCAGCATCAGGCCGTCCACGGCCCGGCCCAGCAGGGTGGGCTTGAGCTTCTTCTGCTCCCGCTCCACATAGCCGCGGTCGATGATGGTGGTGATAATGGGTGCGTAGGTGGAAGGACGGCCGATGCCGTTTTCTTCCAGCGCCTTGATGAGGGTCGCTTCAGTGTAGCGGGCGGGCGGCTGGGTGAACTTCTGCTCGCTCTTCAGGTCGCGCAGCTTCAGCACCTGACCCTGCTCCAGCGGAGGCAGGGCGGTCTCCTTCTTTTCCTTTTCGTCGGTGGCTTCCTCGTACAGGACGGTGAAGCCGTCAAAGGTAACGGTATAGCCGCTGGCCTTGAAACGGTAGTCCGCCGCGCTGACCGTGACGGACACGGTGTCCTGCTGGCAGTCTGCCATCTGGCTGGCCATGAAGCGGCTCCAGATCATCCGGTAGAGCTTGGCGGTATCGCCGCTGATGCTCTTGTCCACCTCGTCGGGGGTCAGGCCCGGCACAGAGGGACGGATGGCCTCATGGGCGTCCTGCGCTGCCGTGGCGCTCTTGGTCTTCCAGGTGCGCTTGTAGGGGCAGATATAGCTCTCGCCGTAGGCCCCGGCGATGTACTCTCTGGCAGCTGCCACGGCCTCGTCGGAGATGCGGAGGCTGTCGGTACGCATATAGGTGATGAGGCCCATGGTGCCGTGACCGGCGATGTCCACACCTTCGTACAGCGTCTGGGCAGCCCGCATGGTGCGGGTGGCCGTGAAGCCCAGACGGCGGGATGCCTCCTGCTGCAGGGTACTGGTGATAAAAGCCGGAGTGGGCTGCTTTGCCCGCTTGCCCTTTTTCAGCTCTGCCACCACGTACTCGGCCCCTTCCAGACCCTTTTCAATGGCGCGGGCCTCGGCTTCGTTTTTGGGCAGCAGCTTTTTGCCGCTGGCATCGGTGGCCAGCCGGGCGGTAAAACTCTTGTGGCCTGCGCCGAGGGTGGCATCCACGTTCCAGTATTCGTCGGGCTTGAAGCTCTCGATCTCCTTTTCGCGGTCATCGATCAGGCGCACGGCCACGCTCTGCACGCGGCCTGCGGAGAGCGACGGACGCACCTTCTTCCAGAGGACGGGCGAGAGCTCGAAGCCGACCAGACGGTCGAGGATGCGGCGCGCCTGCTGGGCGTTGACCAGATCCATGTTGACCGTGCGGGGCTGCTCGATGGCTTCGAGGATGGCCCGCTTGGTGATTTCGTGGAAGACGATACGCTTGGTCTTGTCAACGGGGAGACCCAACACTTCGGTCAGGTGCCATGCGATGGCTTCTCCTTCGCGGTCTTCATCGGACGCCAGCCAGACCGTTTTGTCCTTGGCCAGCTTGGTCAGCTCGTCCACCACCTTTTTCTTGTCGGCCGGGATTTCGTAGACGGGTTTGAATCCTTCGCCGATGTTTATTCCCAAGTCCTTTTTCGAGAGGTCGCGGATGTGTCCGAAACTCGATTTGACGACATAGTCCTTGCCGAGGAATTTCTCGATGGTTTTTGCCTTGGCCGGGGACTCGACGATTACTAAATTTTCCTGCATGCGTGTATGTTACTTTTCAGAAATGCGAAAACCTAAGTATGTCACACTTAGGTTTCGCTTTTCAGGCTGTTTGTCTCTTATTTGATCAGGTTGTACGTGACGTCGATCTTGATCGGAACGTCCTCCTCGGTCACGCCGTCGGGCGTCATGCCCTGAAGGACGCTGTACGTCGTCGTATAGACGCTGTAGGCTTCGGGACCCAGATAGATCGTGCGGTTCTTGATCTTCTCCTTCAGCTCGTCCCACGGGGCGTCCGCTCCGAGTTCCGCCTTGGCGGACCGGTAGCTGTTCCACAGACTCTGGGCGTAACCCGTGATGTCCATCACATAGCAGCCGCGGCTGCGGTTGATGTAGCCGCCGTAAGCGAGCGTCGTGCTGTAGTTCTGCTCGTAGGCATAGGCGTAGTCGGGAATGGCCGAAAGCGTCTTGTAGTTGGTGTAAAGGCCCAGACGGGTTTGCGACTTGTCCATCTCCCCGATCATATGCGGCATGTCGGTCAGCTTCGTCCAGTCGTAATTGCTGCCCTTGAAGTAGATCGACATGCGGACCTGAGTCATGGCGAGCGTCTTGAAGTTCTGGGCGCCCTCGTTGCCTGCGACGATCTCGGCTTCCAGCGCGTCGAAGAAGGGCTTGTCGAACGTGATGGCGGTTACCACGCCGCCCATGCCCTCGACATAGATCTGGTCGTAGGTCGGGTGGTCGGTGATCGGTTTTCCGGCCTCCTCCTTGGCGTCGGCGATGTCGAACTTGGCGTCAGCGCTGGTCGCCATGCCGTAGTCGCGGCGGATCGTATTGACCGAAACGTTGCCGTACTCCGTGGAGATGCTCGTATTGTAGAATATGTAGCCCATGCCGATCGTATCCTTGATCAGCGTCGGGTCGCTCTCGACGCGGTTGCGCGCATAGACCATGAAACCCGAACTTTCGAGCTCCGTGGCGTAGATGTTGCCCTTGCCCTTCTCCTTCTGGTCTTCGGCCGGAACGATGTAGAGACCCTTGAACTCCTCCACCCACTGCTTGAGACTGTCGGTGCTGTAGATCGAGTAGTCGTCTTCGTAGGCGGTGCCCGAACCTTTCTGGAGCATCAGGCGGTCGATGAAATTCTGGGTTGCCGGAGTCGTGTTCATGGTGACCGCCGTGGTGGCGGGACCCGTCGTCTCGCCGTCGGGGAAGGTGAAGGTGAAGACCGGCTCGTCGTCCGCGCCGATAACGCCCTCCTTGACGGGGTCGAAGTTGAGGTAGAAGACCGTGTCGCGCTCGGTTTTACCCGCGGCGACCGGCTTCTCGGTCAGGTATTTGTTGCTCTTGATTTCGTAGACGTTGTACTTCTGCGGCGTGAGCGTATCGTTTCCGTAGCTGGTGATCGTGATCAGGATCTGCGCCGAGTCGAAGATCGGGCGGTAGCCGAAATAGCCCTCCTTAACCTTGTAGACGTTGAGGTACTGGGTCAGGAATCCCGCCGTGCGGAGTCCGAACGTGTCGCTGAGCATCGAGCCCATGTAGCCGTAGGAGATGTTGGACGCCTTGAGCGAGTCGCTCTGGAACAGACGCGTCTCGACGTATTTGGCCGCATCGAGTTTCCCCGCGAGCGTCCGGGCGCCGAGCGTCGTGTAGCCCACCTTCATCTGCTGGTTGTCCGGCACGAGGTTCGAGCCCAGCGTGTCGTCGACCTTGGTACAGCCCGCGAACGTCATGAGAGCGACCGCAGCCAGAACGGCGGCGGCGCGGAACATGCGGCGGAAATTATTGCAATGCTTCATAAAATCGGTTGTAATTGTCGAAAAAGTCCGCTGCTTCGGGCGACTGGTATTCGAGCATCGGCTTGCCGCTTGCGCGGGCGATCTCCAATACCTTCGGTTCGACATCCGGGGATGCCGCGACCACACCGTCGGCATACTCCATAACGAAACGGCAGAGATTTTCGTATGACGGGGTGTCGAGAATTGCGAGATTTTTATCTTTGACCCCTTCGCCGGCGATCTTCTTGCCGAAGGCGTTGTCCAGTTCGCCGGGGAAACCGTCGCCGTAGAGCGAAACGACGATCTTCACGTTGCGGAAGATGGGGTCGTCGGCGAAAATCCGCTTCAGGTAGACCGGAATCACGCTCGAAAACCAGCCGTGGCAGTGGACGACGGTCGGGGTCCAGCGCAGTTTCTTGACCGTCTCCAGCACGCCGCGGGCGAAGAAGATGGCCCGCTCGTCGTTGTCCGGGAAGGCCTTGCCCTCCTCGTCGGTCAGCACGAATTTGCGCGAGAAGTAGTCGTCGTTGTCGATGAAATAGATCTGTACGCGGGCTGCGGGGATGGACGCGACCTTGATGATGAGCTGGTGGTCGTTGTCGTCGATGATCAGGTTCATGCCCGACAGGCGGATCACCTCGTGGAGCTGGTGCCGGCGTTCGTTGATGCAGCCGTAACGCGGCATGAACGTGCGTATGTCATTCCCACGCTCCTGCATCGCCTGCGTGAGAGCGCGGCAAAGTCCGGAGCTTTCCGTCTCTGGAAGATACGGGGTAATCTCCTGACAGACGTACAGAATCTTATTTGCCATGGTTCGAGTGTTTTGTCTTTGGACTTCCGTTTTCGCCGCCTTGTATGCTCCGGACGGGGCCGGAGCGGTCCGGGCTTGGCGGAAACGGCCGCTATCTGTTTTGCAAAGATAGTGAAAAAATCTTAAAGAATGAGCATCGCGTCGCCGTAAGTGCCGAATCGGTATCCTTCCTCCTTGGCCACCTTGTAGGCGTTCATGACCGTTTCGTAGCCGCCGAAAGCCGCAACCATCATCAGCTGTGTGGAGTAGGGCAGGTGGAAGTTGGTCACCATGGCGTCGGCCACCGTGAATTCGTAGGGCGCGAAGATGAATTTGTTGGTCCAGCCCTCCATCGGCTTGATCATGCCGTTGGTCGAGACGGCCGTTTCGACGGTCCGCATGACGGTGGTGCCGATGGCGACGATCTTGTGTCCGTCGCGTTTGGCCGAATTGACCGCTTCGGCGGCTTCGTCCGTCACGAAGAACTGCTCGGAATCCATCTTGTGTTTCGAGAGGTCCTCGACGTCCACCGTGCGGAAGTTGCCCAGACCGACGTGCAGCGTGATGAAGGACTTGTCGATGCCCTTGATCTCCATGCGCTTCATCAGGTGCTTGGAGAAGTGCATGCCGGCCGTCGGGGCGGCCACGGCGCCTTCGTGCCGGGCGAAGATCGTCTGGTAGCGCTCGGCGTCCTCCGGCTCGACCTTGTCGCGCACCCACTTGGGCAGCGGGGTCTCGCCCAGACTGAAAAGCGCCTGCTTGAACTCCTCGTAGGAGCCGTCGAACAGGAAACGCAGCGTGCGGCCGCGCGAAGTGGTGTTGTCGATCACCTCGGCAACCAGCAGGTCGTCGTCGCCGAAGTAGAGCTTGTTGCCGATGCGGATCTTGCGCGCAGGATCGACCAGCACGTCCCACAGGCGCAGTTCGCGGTTCAGCTCGCGCAGCAGGAAGATCTCGATCTCGGCGCCGGTCTTCTCCTTGTTGCCGTACAGACGGGCCGGGAAGACCTTGGTGTCGTTGAAGACGAAGAGGTCCTTTTCGTCGAAATACTCGATGATATCCTTGAAGATGCGGTGTTCGACGGTGCCTTTGGCGCGGTTGATGACCATCAGGCGCGAGTCGTCCCGGTTTTCCGTCGGATGTTTCGCCAGCATTTCGGGGGCGAATTCGTACCCGTATTGTGATAATTTCATGGTGAAAAAATACTCTTTTTACGTCTTAAAAACAAAACAGATTATTTTCTATACGCAAAAAAGTCTATTTTGTTTCAAGTTCCTCCAACTTTTTGAGAAATTCTTCGAATTCAAAGGCTTTTTCGAGCGTAAAGCCGCCGCTGCGGGTGCGGCGCAGCGACGTCAGGTGGGCGCCGCTTTCGAGCGCCTGTCCGATTTCGTGGGCCAGCGAGCGGATGTAGGTGCCTTTGCTGCACCGCACGCGGATGCGGATGCGGGGAAGGTCGTACTCCAGCAGTTCCAGTTCGTAGATGTTGACCGTCGCCTTGCGCATCGTGACCTCCTCGCCGGCGCGGGCCAGCTCGTAGGCGCGCGTGCCGTCGATCTTCTTGGCCGAGTAAACAGGGGGCTCCTGAAGCCGCTCGCCCGTGAGCGAAGAGAGCGCTTCGAGGACCTTTTCGCGCGTGATATGTTCGGTGGGGAAGGTCCGGTCGACGGGGTGTTCGAGGTCGTAGCTTGGGGTCGTGGCGCCCAGCATCACGTCGGCGACGTACTCCTTCTCCTCGGCCTGCAGGGCGTCGACCATCTTGGTGGCGCGGCCGATGCAGACCAGCAGGATGCCGGTGGCGAGCGGATCGAGCGTGCCGGCGTGGCCGACCTTGATTTTCCGGTAGCCGAGGCGGCGCAGCGTGAATTTGATTTTGCGGACCACATCGGTCGAGGTCCAGCGCAGGGGCTTGTCCAGTACGGCGATATAACCCTCTTCGAAGTTGAGACCCCGCAGGTCGATCGGTTCTTTCATTAACAGAAATAGCTTAGGATGGATACGAGGCCCGCGGCGGCGCAGTAGAGCGCGAACCAGATGAGTTTGCCCCGCTTGACGATTTCGATCATGAATTTGCAGGCCAGACAGCCCGTGACGAACGAGGCGAGGAAGCCTGCGGCGAGAGGACCGGCGGCCACGCCGGCCGTGAGGTCGCCGCTGACGGCTTCGAGCAGCGTCTCGCCCAGAATCGGAGCCAGCACCATCAGGAACGAGAATTGCGCCACGGCGGCTTTTTTGTTGCCCAGCAAGAGGCCCGTGGCGATGGTCGTGCCCGAACGCGAAAGGCCCGGCATGGCGGCGCAGGCCTGCGCAAGGCCGATGATGAAGGCGTCGCGGTAGGAGATGGTCTCCTTCTGGCGGGGTTTGGCGTAATAGGCGAAAGCCAGCAGTGCGGCCGTCAGCAGCAGCATGGCGCCCACGATCACGAGGATATAGGGGGCGTCGAGCAGGGCGTTGATCCGGTCCTTGAACAGGAAGCCGACGAAGCCGATGGGAATCATCGAGAGCACGAGTTTGAGCACGTAGGCCTGCTCGGCGTTGAAACGGCGCGAGAAGAGACCCTTCAGGAGACGCCACACCTCGCTCCAGAGTACGACGATGGTGCTCAGGACGGTGGCGGCGTGGAGCGCCACGTCGAAGGTGAGGTTCTCTTCGAGCTCGACGCCCAGCAGCTCTTTGGCGATCTGGAGGTGGCCGCTGCTCGAAACGGGCAGAAATTCGGTGATGCCCTGCACGATGCCGAGCAGGATGGCTTGTAGAGTGTCCATTTACGGATAAGCGGGGTTATGAGTCGTCGCGGCGAATGCCGGACCTTGGGTTGCGTGAATTATTTGTATCTTTTCAGGATGGCGTAGATTTCGATCACGAATCCGCCGATCACCAGAATCGGGGCCAGCGTGATGCGGCGCCATGAGAACATCGCGTAGTTGAACTGGTCGGGCGAATCGCTGCCGCCGCCGGCCATCAGCACGAAGCCCAGCAGGATCACGGCGAAGCCGATCGCCAGCAGGACGTAGTTGCGGCGGGTAAGCGGCATTTTGGGGGGTTCCTGCTCCGCAGGGGTGTTCTTATTCGCTTTTTTCATTTAATAAAGGTATATCTTGTTCGACTTCATGTTGACGAATTTGTTGAGGGCCGCGACGGTGAAGAGTCCCGATATGACGACGCCGCCCGCAATCATCGCGCCGAGGATGACGGCGATTTTGCCGCTCTCGGCGATGGTCGTCAGTTCGGGGGCCGCTTCGTTGAGTCCGAAGACCGAAAGCCCGAACAGCAGCGAGGCCCCCAGTCCGGCCAGTATGCCCTGTGTGATGCTGCTGCCGAGGAAGGGCTTCATGATGAACCACTTGGTAGCTCCGACGAGCTTCATTGTGTTGATCAGATAGCGTTTCGAGAAGATCGCCAGCCGGATGGTGTTGCTCAGCAGGATCAGCGAGATGATCAGCAGCGCGCCGCCGAAAAGCAGCAGGACGAGCCGGATTTTGCCCACCGTGGCGTGCAGCCGCTCGGCCATCAGCGCGGGATAGCTGACCCGCTCGACGCCCGCGATGCCGGAGACGGAGGCGATGAAGCCGTCGAGGAGCTCCTTGTCGGCCGACTCGGCCGTGAGGGTCAGCTCGAACGAGTCGAGCAGCGGATTTTCGTCGAGAATCTCCTCGAATTCGCTTTCGAACATCTTGCGGAATTCGGCGTCGTCGGCCTTCTCCTCCTTCGTGACATAGGCGACGGTCGCGACCAGCTCCTCGGCGGTGAGCCGTTTGTTGATCGTTTCGCGCTGTTGGTCCGAGATGCCGTTTTGCAGTTCGACGGTGACGGCGATGCTCTCCTGCAGGGTCTGGGCGACCTTCATCGCGGCGACCATCAGGTAGCCTACCGACCCCAGCAGGAACAGTACGAGCATGATGCTGACGGTCGATACGATATAGGAGTTGCGGACTTTTCGTTTAAGTCTCTTGTCGTCTTTCATAGTCTTATGCCTTTTTCTTGCGGAAACAGTATGTCAGTGCCGCGGCGGCGCCGAGCAGGATCAGGAGCGACGAGACGAGCGTCACGGCCTCGGCCGCGGCCCAGCCCGGAGCGCGGAACCGCCACTCGACGGTGTGCCGGCCGGCGGGCAGTTTCATGGCGCGCAGGATGTAGTCGGCCCGGAAGCCGGGCATCGCCTCGCCGTCGACGTAGGCCGTCCAGCCGTGGTCGTAGAATATCTCCGAGAATACGGCGACCGACTCTTCGGGGGCCGTGTATTCGTATTTCTGGTAGTTGGGACGGTACTCCGTGAGCGCGATGCCGCGCACGAGCGTCGTATCCGCCTGTCCGCCCGCCTGCCACTCCTCGGCGAACGCCTTGTCGGCGGGGGCGGCGACGGCCGTCGTTTTCAGATCGACGCTGCCCAAGAGGTCGATCTCCTGCTGCGGGGTGTCGGCTGCGACGATCCCATCGACGAACCACGCCGGACCGTTGGCCGTCGCGCGGCGCACGGCCTGCGGCTGTCCGTCGTCGCCGGGGACGATCAGGTAGCGGGTGTTGAGCATGTCGAGCACCGCGTCGTTGCGGTAGCTCAGGTAGCGGTCGATCAGGTCCTGATAGCGGGCCAGCTTGGCCCCGTGGTAGCCGCCGACCGAACGGTGGAAATAGGAGGTCGTGGCGTCCTGAAACGGGCTGACCGTGAGGTTGAGGACGCGGAAGCCCGGATCCTTGTCGGCCAAGATCGCCTTGTCGGCGGCCGTGGCCGTGATCTGCCGGCGGCGCGCCGAAATGAAGTCGTCGTGCGAGAGGAACCGCAGGTCCACGGGAACGAGGTCGAGCAGCATCACCGCGCCGAGCAGCGCCGTGAGTGCGTATTTGTTGATTCTGCGCAGGGCGAACAGCGCCACGCCGCCCGCGGCGAGCAGGATCATCAGCAGCGAACGCCATGCGTCGGCCTGCATCATCGAAGCGCGTTCGGCGGCCATGGCGTCGGCCGTGGCGATGCCCATTTCGGCGTCCATGCCCCGGTCGAGGTACTCCTGCATGTTGTTGGCTTTGAGTATCTGGTGGAACTGCTCGGTCATCATCGCCGCGCTCTCTTCGCGGCCGAAGTCGAAGAGCGAGCCGCCCGCGACGGCCAGCAGCAGGCAGAGGCCCCCCGTGACGCCCGCGGCCCAGCCGAGGGCCTTGAAGAGCCGCCGGCGCGGAATTTCGTCGCGCCAGAGCCGCATCAGCGCCAGTGCGCCGAGCAGGGGAACCGTCCACTGCACGACGACGAGGGCCATCGAGACGGTGCGGAATTTATTGTAGCCGGGGAGCCAGTCGAAGGCCAGCTCGGTGAACCACATCAGGTTGCGGCCCCATGCCAGCAGGAGCGTCAGCGCCGAGACCGCCACGATCCACCACTTGTTGCGGCCCCGGACCAGCGCGACGCCCAGTGCGGCGAGGAAGATCGCCGCGGCGCCGAGGTAGGTCGGACCGCCGGTGTAGGGCTGCGTTCCCCAGTAGGCGGGCAGCTGCTGCGCGGCGCCCCGCAGTCCGTAGTCGTTGAGCACGGCGGCCACTTCGCCGTCGGGGGCGAAGGCCGTGCCCGATTCGCGGCCCATGAAGTCGGGAACCAGCAGGTTGAGACTCTCCGTGCGGCCGTAGCTCCATGCCGTGGCGTAGTCGAGGGCCAGTCCGTTTTTGGACGTCTCGGCGGTCGAAGCCAGCTCGGAGCCGCCGCGCATGGTCTCCTTGGAGTGTTTGGCCGTGTACCAGAGGGGCGAGAAGTTCGAGCCGACGGCCAGCAGGCCCGCGGCGGCGAGCACGGCGGTGCGGAGCGCGAAATTCCGGAAATGCTTCTCCCGGAAGGCCGTGACGCCTTCGCTGATCCAGAAGGCGGCCATCGCCAGCAGGAAATAGTAGGTGATCTGCGGGTGATTGGCGCCGATTTCGAGCGACGCCGTGAGCGCCGTGAGCGCGCCTCCGGCCCACATGTTGCCCCGCAGGGTCATCCACGCGCCGCCCATCATCAGCGGGGCGTAGACCAGCGCCCACATCTTGGTGATGTGGCCTGCGCCGATGATGAGCAGGAAATAGGTCGAAAGGCCGTAGGCCAGCGACGCGACGACGCCCACCCACGGATTGACGCCGAAGATCAGCAGCATGAGCCACATGGCCGTCATGGCGAAAAAGAGGAAGGCGGCGGGGGTGTCGATGATCTTGACGACCCGGCCGAGGGTGTTCTTGACGAGCTGCGCCGGGTAGGCCACGTTGATCAGGTAGGCGGGCATGCCGCCGAACATGCGGCCCGTCCACTGGGGATCTTCGCCCGTGGCTTCGCGCATGTCGTTGATATCCTTGGCCATGCCGTCGTACTGCACGACGTCGTGCTGGGGCAGCACCTCGCCGCGGAACTGCGGGGCGAAGTAGACTGCGCTCACCACGAAGAAGAGCGCGAGGGCCGCCGCTGCCGGCAGCAGCCGGCGTATGATCGTTTTCGAAGATTCCATATTTCAAGTCGTTATCCGGTGGCCGGAGACCGTGCAGGCTCAGGGCGGAAGCCGCGCGCGCTCCGCATTCCGCCGGGGCGCACGCTGTCTGAGTGAACGTGTTAAGCTTCGCAAAGGTACGAAAAAACATTTACTTGACGAGCGGCGATTGCGAAAAATCACTATCTTTGCCAAAGATATGCGGCGACCCGGTGTGCGGGGCATTTCCCGAACAGGCCTTCGCTCCGGGCCGTGTTGCGTCCGTTGCCGCGAACAGATTAGGCTTTATGATTACACTCGATACGATCCGCAAACCCGTGACTGCGGAACTGGAGGCGTTCGACGAATTCGTCGATCGTCAGTTTACGGCCGAGGGGGAACTGCTCTCCGACATGCTGCGTTACGCCCTGTCGTCGCGCGGCAAAGGCATCCGGCCGCTGCTGGTGCTGTTGTCGGCCGCGATGAATTCGCCGGTGGCGGAGGCGGCCAAGGGGCGCCGGGTCCATCTGGCAGCCATGCTCGTGGAGATGATTCACGTGGCGTCGCTGATTCACGACGACGTGATCGACGAAGCCGACATGCGCCGCGGCAAGCCGTCGGCCAATGCGCGCTGGCAGTCGCACAAGGCGGTGATTCTGGGCGACTACATTCTGGCCCGCAACCTGAGCATCGGCCTGACGAGCGGTCAGTTCGATCTGGTGACGCACGTCTGCGGGTCGATGGCGGCGCTCTGCGAAGGCGAGGTGCTGCAAAGCGAGTGCGCCGAAAAGCATACCATGACGCGGCAGGCGTACCTCGACATCATCTATAAGAAGACGGCGTGTCTGATCGGCGTCAGCGCTTCGGCCGGGGCGATGGCCGTGGGCGCTTCGCAGCAGAAGGTGGCCCTGATGCGCCGCTTCGGCGAGGCCGTGGGCATGGCTTTCCAGATACAGGACGACATTCTCGACTACACGCGCACGGCGCATACGGGAAAACCCGCCAACAACGACCTGCGCGAGGGCAAGATCACCCTGCCGCTGCTGGCCGTGCTGGACAAGGCGCCGGCCGAACGCCGCACCGAACTGCTGGGGCGGCTGGCCTGTTGTCACGACGACGAGGAGTCGGTGGAATACCTGCAGCGTACGGTCGAGAACGAAGGCGGACTGACCTTCGCCGCCGAAGTGATGCGCAGCTATATCGCGCGGGCCGTGGAGATGCTCTCGGAATACGAGGCGTCGGATTACCGTACGGCGCTGGCGAACCTCTGCGCCTACATCGCCGAACGGGACCGGTAAACGGGAAAACTCATTAACCTAAATTTCATAAAACTCAATGGAGACGAAAAAACAAAATTACACTTTGCCGATCATTGTGATGATCTTCCTCTTCGGTATGATCTCATTCGTGACGAATCTGGCATCACCTATGGGTGACATTCTGAAGTACCAGTTCAATGTGCCCAACTGGATGGGAACGTTGGGCGTGTTCGCGAACTTCATCGCTTATGCGATCATGGGGTATCCTGCCGGCAACATGCTGCAGAAGTACGGCTACAAGAAAACCGCACTGGTCGCTATCGCCGTCGGCTTTACCGGCGTCGGCATCCAGACGCTCTCCGGCTCGGTCGAGAGTTTCGGCGTCTATCTGCTCGGCGCCTTCATCGCAGGTTTCTCCATGTGTTTGCTCAACACCGTCGTGAACCCGATGCTCAACAAGCTCGGCGGAGGCGGAAACAAAGGCAATCAGCTCATTCAGGCGGGCGGCTCGTTCAACTCGCTCTGCGGCACGGCGGTCATCATCCTGACCGGCCTGCTGATTCCGGAGGGTATCAAGAATGCGCAGATCAGCAACGTATTCCCGCTGATGTACGGCGCATTGGCCATTTTCGCATTCGCATTCATCGTGATCGCGCTGACGAAGATTCCGGAGACCCAGAAGACGGAGGGCAAGAAAGTCGCCGAGACGTCCAAATACAGCCCGCTCTCGTTCCGTCACTTCATTCTCGGCTCCGTGGCGATTTTCGTCTATGTGGGCGTCGAAGTCGGCGTTCCTAACGTGTTGCAGAAGTGGCTGCAGAATCCTGAGCTGAATGTGCTGGGCAGCGGCGTGAACGTCGAGGCCATCGCAGGTTCGGTCGCCGCTACGTATTGGCTGCTGATGCTGGTCGGCCGGCTTCTGGGCGCGATGATCGGCAGCAAGGTGTCTGTCTCTTATACACATCTCCGAGCCCACGAGACGGACTCCT
>ENA-UAOY01000635-UAOY01000635.1-human-gut-metagenome-genome-assembly--contig:-NODE-635-length-13986-cov-4.443471_pt1 | contig 13986 bp, 8 predicted proteins | sample MGYA00243477_ERZ654571 | MGnify/ENA primary metagenome ERZ654571 (study PRJEB26926, sample SAMN06164761) | human gut metagenome | biome: ENVO:00009003; feature: ENVO:2100002; material: ENVO:00002003...
GGCTCGGAGATGTGTATAAGAGACAGATCTTACGCTCTGTGGCCATCTTATTGTTCAGATCCGTCAATAGGTCGGTATCTGCTTTATCCTCCAACACCTTACTGTGTTCAGAGGCTTTGATGCGTACCAGAATATTGATTGCGGTGATAATAATAAGCGCTACTGCAATGGAAATACTGATCTTGACGATCAGATTCACAATCGGGCCGCGGAAGGACTGCTGGATTCCAGACAGATAGGATTCATCAATACCGACCACCAGGTTCCACTCGGTACCGCGGATTGGAAAATGACAGACGATCTTGCCTACACCGTCTTCCTTAACATGTAAAATGCCGCTGTTGCCCTTCTGCTGCTGTCTTTCAAACAGGGTCCAGCTTCCCAGGCTTTCCGAAATATCTTTCAGGGAATTCCAGAAATCATTCTGCAAAATAGCCGTTCCGTCAGTGGCACCGTAGCATGCCATAATGGTTCCGTTCCGGTTGACCAGAGAGAAAAATGCCTTGTCACCATATACAGAATTGTCGAAGAATTCCTTCATGTTATCCGGGTTCATATAACTGAGCAGATATCCTGTGACATTTCCGGATATCGCAATCGGACACACATAGATAAAGGCAGTCTGTCCGTTGATCCCATCCGTGCCGGCATAAATATAATGGGCGGAGGTTCCGCTGATGCTGCCATAATAGTTTAACTCTGACATATCGAACTCCCGGCGGTCACTCAGCATTCCTTTTCCGTTCACAGCACAATAAGCAGACATATAGGCGTTGCTGGCTTTTACAATGGTGTCCAGCTTCTCATATACAAAAGCATCACTTCTGTCCGGCCGGCTCGCCATAATGTTTGCCATGGCACTCGTGATATCTCCCAGTGCCCCCAGCTTGTCATCTACTCCCGCGGAATAGTAATAGCCGATCTGCTCTGCCTGATCATCCACCACCGTCTGTATGGCTGAATTCATTTTATTATTAAATTCGTAAATACTCAGAACCAGTGCAACAACCAGCAATGCGCAGGGAAAGACCCACTGGAAAACAATTTCCCAAAATTTTCTCTTTTGCATACTCCGAACACCTCTCGTCTGATGCCCCCGCAGGACATTTTTGTTACTTCACGTCTGTTTTCAGGCTTTCATCCAGTTCATCATGGAATACTCTCTCATCCTCTTCCGGCGAGATTTCCGGTGCAGGCTCCTGTTCTGACAACAACTGATCTTCCAGCTTCTGGAAGAATTTATTGTACAGCATGGCAGAGGCATAAGCCGGCAGCGAAAAACCAAACAGGAAAATAATGGGTATCAGTCTTAAAGATACCAGATAAATAATCAACGGAAAAAATGCCATTACGAACATTACAACGGTCTTGGGCAGCTGTAAAATACTCATGATAAATGCATTTCGAATGGTTCCCATGATTGTATTGTCAAATTTGGCAAGTACCGGAAATACATATAAAGAAGTGCAGATCACCAGCACTCCTGCTGCCATGATCAGTACCACCAACACCTGGCTGAACTGCATTCCGGATTTGGTAATAATGTAGTAATCACCGCCAAGGATCGCCGCTACCAGCATAAGCAGCAACCAGATCAGGGTTGCCTGGCGGAAATTGGTCTTAAAGGATTTAAAAAAGCTTCTTGTAATATAACTCTCCTCGTTACGCACGATCTTCAATGCCACATAATGCATGGAAGTCAGCGCAGCTCCAGCGGTAATGACAGGGATGCAGCAGATCAGTGTCAGAATATTGAGCCACATCAGATCTGCCATTTTGTTCAGTACATTCATTAAAGGGCTATCCAGGTCAAAAATTTTCATTTACATCTTATCCTTTTCTGTTTTATAAAAATTTTTCCATGGGGGTCACACGTATTCCGGAAAATGCTTCCTCTTCATGTACCGCATGAAACCCCAGTTTTCGATAGAACTCTACGGCATACGGAGCTGCTTTCAGCGACATATACCGTTCCCCTTCCTCTTTTTTCAGATATTCACACATTCTTCTCATCAGATCCCGTCCGATTCCCCGATGATGATACTCCTCATCGACAAAAAGAAGTGATAAATGATTATAATTCCGCACGGAAGCCGCTCCGATGACTCTCTCACCGTCCAGCGCCACCATCATCTGGTATCTTCCCTGCAGGAACGACTTATAGAGGTGTTCATCCGTAATAAAATCATAAAAGTTACGGATTCCCTCCTCTGTATAATCCACCGCCTCAAATTTCAAAAATGTCTTCCAGATCATATGCATGGCAGGAATCCAGTCTTTGTCTGCCGCCCATCTGATCTCGTAAGTGCCCGCTGCCGTATCCGACATGATGCACCGCCTCTCTGATCCGAAAGCTTTCCGGTCTTAATCCAGTCCCGGAATCTCCCTGCGGATCCATTGATAGATGTCCTCCATGGCCTGTTCACCGTCTTCCTCATTCAAAAGCTCATGTCTGTCATTCTCGTACAGTTTGACGGTAATATTTTTCACACCAGCCTTCTTCAGAGAATCACATGCCTTCCGGACACCCTTACCGTAATCTCCCACCGGGTCCTCGGCACCGGATACCATAAGGATTGGCAGGTTCTGCGGTACCTTCTCCAGATTCTCCTGCTTCTGCAGTCTGCGGATCAGTTCAAACAGCGTCTGGAACCCATTCACAGTAAAGGTAAATCCACACAGCTCATCCGCTATATAGCGGTCCACATTCTCCGGATTCCGGCTCAGCCAGTCACTGGATGTCCTCGGAGCATCGATCCGCTTGTTATAGCCGCCGAAAGCAGCCTTGTCAATAAAACGGCTGATATGCTTTGAACCACAGAACAGCTTCTGTATGCCTGCCATGGCTTTGGAACAAAGGATCAATCCCCCGGACTGCATTCCCGTTCCGACAATTACCGCCCCGTCGACTCCCTTACCGTAACGACACAGATAATTCCTCGTAATAAAGGAACCCATACTGTGTCCCAAAATAACATAGGGCACCTCCGGATAGCTTTCCTCTGTGATCTTCTTCAGCCGATGTACATCCCTTACCACTACCGTTGCCGGATCCTGTTCGCAGAAGTAACCGTAAGTGCCGCCTTCCGCCACAGATTTTCCATGTCCGAGATGGTCTTCTCCGGTAACAAGGATTCCTCTGGCAGTCAGAAATTCAGCCAGGTTCTCATAACGCTCCACATACTCTGCCATTCCGTGCACTACCTGCACAATGCCTTTTACATTGCCGTCATCGGGAGTATATCTCACTGCATGGATACGGCTTTCGCCGTCCCGGGAATCAAAGTAAAATTCTTCCTTAATCATAAGACCTCCTTGGTTACGGAAAAATCATAGGACGCACAAAACAAATGTCAATTTTACAGCATCTGCTTTGGCGTCCTATTCATTATATATCATTTCTTATAAAATTTTAAGCCCTATATTGCTTTTTTTGTAAAATAGTAACAGTTCATCCCGCCTCATTCGTAAAGTTGCGTTGTCATATACTATTTAACAGATCTCTGCTCCGGCAGGCATATTCTTCTCCGGGGTGACCAGAGCCAGATTGCCTTCCGCGTCTTCTGCGCACAGGATCATGCCCTCGGACATTACTCCTGCCAGTTTCGCAGGCTTCAGGTTCACCAATACCATAACCTTCTTGCCCACCATTTCCTCCGGGCTGTAATGTGCCTTGATGCCAGAGACGATCTGACGTACCTGACTGCCGATCTTCACCTGGCTGCACAGCAGCTTCTTGGACTTGGGCACTGCCTCACAGGAAATGATCTCACCTACCTGGAACTGCATTTTTGCGAAGTCGTCATATTCGATCTCTGTCTTAGGCTCAATATCGATGGCTTCCTGCTCTGCCTTTTCTGCCTCGGCATTTGCCTCTTCCGCTTCATGCTCCGCTGCTGCCTTGATCATGGCTTCTTCCAGCTCTGCCTCTTTTTTTGCTACATCCTTCATATCCAGACGGGCGAAGAGGATCTCAGGCTGGTCAGTCACCCTGTTGCCGCTCTCATACAGGCCGAACTGCTCTAACTGATCGAAGTCACGCAGGGAGGTATTCAGCTGTTTTGCGATCTTCTCTGCGGTTTCGGGCATATAAGGCTCTAACAGGGATGCGCCAATGATAATACCTTCCACCAGATTGTACAGAACGGTAGCCAGACGATCTGCCTTGGCTTCGTCCTTGGCCAGTACCCAGGGTTCGGTCTCATCGATGTATTTATTACAGCGTTTGAAGATGCCGAAGATCTCGGTCAGGGCATCTGCTACTCGCAGTTCTTCCATTTTGGCTACTACTTTTGCATAAGTGCCGGTCACAGTCTGTTTCAGATCGGCATCCACTGCTGCATCGTTCTCGGTCAGCTGTACATTCCTATTCTCTACTACACCACCAAAATACTTGTTGCTCATGGAAATGGTACGGTTCACCAGGTTGCCCAGGGTGTTGGCCAGATCGGAATTGGTACGCTCTGCTACCAGTTCCCAGGTCAGATTACCGTCATTTTCAAAAGGCATCTCATGCAGTACATAGTAACGTACTGCATCTACGCCGAAATAATCTACCAGATCATCCGCATAGACCACATTTCCCTTGGATTTGCTCATCTTGCCACCGCCCATAAGAAGCCAGGGATGTCCGAATACCTGCTTCGGCAGGGGCTCGCCCAGTGCCATCAGGAAAATAGGCCAGTAGATCGTATGGAACCGGATGATATCCTTGCCGATCAGGTGCAGGTCTGCGGGCCACAGCTTCTTATACTGTTCGGTGCTGTTGCCGTCTGCATCGTAGCCGATACCGGTGATGTAGTTGGTCAGCGCATCCAGCCATACATAGATGACATGCTTGGGATCGAAGGTCACCGGAATCCCCCAGGTGAAGGAAGTACGGGATACGCACAGATCCTGCAGTCCGGGGAGCAGGAAGTTGTTCATCATCTCGTTCTTACGGGAAACGGGCTGAATGAACTCGGGATGCTCATTAATGTGCTTGATCAGTTTGTCTGCATATTTGCTCATGCGGAAGAAATAAGCCTCCTCCTTAGCAGGCTTTACGACACCGCCGCAGTCCGGACACTTGCCGTCTACCAGCTGGGACTCCGTCCAGAAAGATTCACATGGGGTACAGTACATTCCCTCATAGGCCCCCTTGTAAATATCTCCCTGATCATAGAGACGCTTGAAGATCTTCTGTACCTGCTTCTCATGATCCTCATCCGTGGTACGGATGAACTTATCATAGGAAATATTTAACAGGTCGCACAGTCCGCGGATCACACCGGCGATCTTGTCCACATGCTCCTTGGGTGTGATGCCGGCTGCCTCAGCCTTCAGTTCGATCTTCTGTCCATGCTCGTCAGTACCGGTCTGGAAGAAGACATCATAGCCCTCCTTTCTCTTGAAACGCGCGATGCTGTCAGCCAGTACGATCTCGTAGTTGTTGCCGATATGGGGCTTCGCAGATGTATAGGCAATCGCTGTGGTAAGATAATATTTTCCTTTGCTTTCCATAAATCACATTCTCCTTTTCTTATTTATTTTAATTCCAACGGATCGTTCCGTGCTCCGCACTCTCACAATCCAACCCAATATTCGCATATCGTGAAGCTTACGCTCCACTTTTATGCTCATATCGGGGCAGGTCATCAAGTCATAAAATTACTCTTGTGCAAGCACATCGTAATTTTTGACTTGTGACCTTGTTGCAATAAAAAAGTCTCCTCAAAAAACATTATGTTTTTCAAGAAGACGAGCGTTATCCCGTGTTACCACTTCTCTTCGTCTGTACCTCACAGTACAGACCTCTTCGGGTCCGTAACCCTATCCGCTGTAACAGGCGGATCCTGTCGCAGCCTTGCTTCTACCGTTCCTATTCTCCCCGGTATCCGTTCGGTGCGCCGCTCAGAAGCCATCTTCTCTATCTGTCCGTTCCATTCCTCTCAGCCTTACGGAATGTTCTCTGTAAAACTTCTATGATAAATACTCTCTTCCTCATTGCATTTGCGTATTCTTACAGTAGCACAGGAAATCCGGACTGTCAATGCAGTTTTTGTTGCCATGCAATCGTAAATGTGTATAATGGTATATTATATAAGGTAATTTTTATAACATACATAAGAGGATATAAAATGAAAAAAAGTAAATTACCAAAACAGGCCTTGATCATTCTGAGCATTGCTCTGGTGCTGGTAATTTCCACAGTTATGTGGAGTTCTGCCCAGATCACACAGGATACAGAGGAAGAAGTACAGTCCACTCTCCGGGATGTTGCCACGCAGAACGCCCTGATCGTACAACAGGAGCTCCGTGAAAACTTCAACTTATTATACAGCCTTGCCGATGCGATCAGCGTTTCCCCGGATGCAGTCAATGCAAAATCCATTGCTGCACAGTTGGGATCTTTTGTCTCCACCTATGAGTTTAAACGGATCGGTTTCGTCTCACCGGACGGTCAGGTGATAAGCACCGATGGCTATGTACAGGATCTGTCCAGCAGAGATTTTTTTAAGGATGGTATGCAGGGACTTCCTGGTATTACCAATACCCTCCAGGATCGCCTCGGTACTCCGGAACCCATCAATGTATTCAGCATTCCTGTGTATGATCAGAGTGATTCCATTATCGGTGTTTTATTTGCCACCTATCGGAACCAGCATTTTGAAGAAGTTTTAAGCGTACAATCCTTTAATAATCAGGGCTTCAGCTGTCTGGTAAATCAGGACGGTGACCTGATCGCCACATCTTCCAATGCACCGGCTTCCCTGCAGGAAGCCGACCGGATATCCGATTATCTGACTCAGGATGCCCGTAACGACCAGCCCTTGCAGGATCTGCATACGCTGCTTCAGAGTTCTTCTTCCAGCGGTGGTCATTTCTACGGAGACAGCCAGAAGTATTATTACTATGCGGCAGCAATGGACAATCTCCGCAGCGACAGGCAGTGGTTCGTCCTGACTATTGTTCCCGATCAGGTACTTTCCAGTCGTTCTGCCCCGATATTGCTCCAGGTGCGGCTGCTGATCCTGCTGATCATTGTGATTGCCGGAGGCGGTACTTTTGCTTTTGTCCACAGTATCCGGATACAGCGCAGACAGTTATATCGTCTGGCCTATGTGGATCCTCTGACGAATGGTGATAATTTTGCCTGCTTCAAGGAGAAATTATCCCACTGCAACGGAGACAGTGGCTTCTATGTTGCCCTGGATCTTCAGGATTTCAAGCTGATCAATAATACCTGTGGTGTGGCCAAGGGTGACGAAACACTGTTGGAAGTATGGAAGATCCTGCAAACCGGTACACATCTGGGTGAATTTTCTGCCCACATCAATGCAGACCGGTTCATCCTGTTCCTGCGGGATAATGACCGGTGTACCTTAGAACCCAGATTGGAGTGCCTGTGTCAGGATATTTCCAATTTGTCCACAAAGCTTAATATTCCGAAACTGTTCCCACTGTGCGGCATCTATGAGACCGCCGATCATAAGGAAATCGAACAGAATTACGGCAAGGCTGTACAGGCCATGTATCCGATAAAAGGAAAACGTACCAGGCATTATGCTTTTTATGATGAGCTGGATATCAAACAGCTCTCCGAGGATCGTCTGATGGAAGATGTCTTCGAAGATGCCCTGAAGAACGGAGAATTCCAGCTGTGGTATCAGCCGAAGGTAGACCCCGTCACCGGAAACATTCTGGGAGCGGAGGCTCTGATCCGTTGGAAGCGCCCCGACGGCACCATGCTCTCTCCCGGCAAGTTCATTCCATTATTTGAGAAAAACGGTAATATCACAACACTGGACGAATATGTGTTCCGCACGGTGTGCGCACAACAGCAGAGATGGCTGCAGGCTGGAGCAAAATTGTATCCGATTTCTGTAAATATTTCCAGAGTCAGCCTATACTACAGCAATGTGGTAGATAAGTACCGGGAGCTTTTGAATTCTTTCCAGCTGGATCCGAAATATGTTCCGCTGGAGATCACCGAGAGTGCTACCATTAATAACAGTGATATCTCCTCCCTGATCGAGCAGTTCCATGAAGCGGGATTTACTCTACTGCTGGATGATTTCGGAAGCGGATATTCTTCTCTGTCTTCGCTGAATGTCATGCATTTCGATACAATCAAGCTGGATAAGAGTCTGATCGATTACATTGGTGACCGGAACGGTGAAAAGCTGCTGTTGCACATCACGCAGCTGCTGCAGAGCTTCGGTATGACTATTACCGCAGAGGGGGTAGAAACTTCGGATCAGGTAGAGTTTCTGAAGAATCTTCACTGTGATGATATTCAGGGTTACTACTTCTCGAAGCCGTTACCGGTAAACGAATTTGAAGATTTTGTAAGAAAGCATACAGGTCTGTAGGGTTCGCCCACAGACCTGTTTTTTATTTCTGTATTCTTTTTTCTGTATCATTCTTCTCCCAGGATCAGGATCGACCAGGCCGGAAGCGTGATTTCTGCACCGGTACGCTCCGCAGTCTCTTCTCCGGTATAAAGCTCCCCAAGCAGTACCAGCTCCTCCGCTGCCGTCTTTCCTATCGTAAGTCCGCTCAGATCTACTGTTGCGGTCTCCGCAGAAGTATTGCCTAACATCAATAAGCTGCTGTTCTCGTCACTTCTTGTCAGGGCAAAGCATTGTTCACCGGAATACTGCTCCAGATAAGCGGTGGTGCCTCTGGCGATCACCGGGTTCTGGTTGCGGACACGGATCACCTGTTTCACATAATTATAGATGGAATCGGGATCCTCCTGCTGTTCTTCCAGACTGTCAAATTTCATCCGGAAATCATCCATATCTGCCGGGCCCTTACACATGCCTTCCGCATTGCCGTCCTTGTTCCAGTACATGGGGGCCCGTTTGTTCTCGTCTTTGCCGGAGCCCTTCATGCCCAGTTCTTCCCCATAATAGAGGAATACATTGCCATTCATTAAGAGATTAAGGGCATTGCCCATTTTCGTCTGAGCTTCGCTATTCTCCCCGGCATAGTAACCTGCACTGCGTCCCATATCATGATTGGTGTAGAAGGGAGCATTGATATAATCCGGATTGTACTGCGCATACATGCCCTGCTCTGTTTCCAGATTCTTTGCATAAGATGTTGCCGATGCCTTACCGTTCATCACATTGGCAATGATACCGGACTTGTCGGCAAAAGCAAAATCAAACATGCTGTCCACGCCGCTCTCATAATATTTGGCATAGGTATTCTGATCCGTCCAGCATTCACACACCAGATAATTCTCCGGATCTTTGCCATGAACATAATCCGCGAACCAGCTTAGAATTTCCACATTGTCCTCTGTGGATCCGGTAACATACTCTTTCACCGCATCCAGTCGGAAGCCATCCACACCCATATCCAGCCAGAAGTCCGCGATCTGCTCAAATTCCCGGCGTACCGCCTCATTCTCCAGATTCAGATCCGGCATTCCGTCCCAGAATCTCGCTTCATAATACCAGTCTGTCCCATTTACCTGTGCATATCCGCTCAGGGCTTCCCTTGAAAAATGGTAATAATCCACATAAGGACATTCTGAGGAGTCAGGCTCAGTGCCTTCCGGCAGATTTTTCAGATATTCTACAGCCTGCAAAAACCAGGGATGTTTACTGGACGAATGGTTCATCGCCAGATCCAGGATCACACGGATCCCACGGTCATGACAGGCCGTCAGCAACTCCTGAAACGTTTCCAGAGTGCCGTACTGCGGATCGATATTCTCATAATCCGTGGTATCGTATTTATGATAGGTGACGGAGGGCATCACCGGCATGAGCCAGATACCATTGATTCCCAGATCCATATCCGTGGTATCATCTCCGTCATTCAGATAATCCAGCTTTTCCAGTACGCCCTGTAGATCTCCAATGCCATCACCGTCGCTGTCATAGAAGGAATATACGAAAAGCTCATAGTAGGTACGGTAGTTGTCGTCCGGGATCTGCAGTACCCGGTTGTCCTGCACCAGAGACGTGGTACTGCCGGTGCTGTCAGTGTTACTGTCCGTGCTCTCATCCTGTACGGTGGCAGTCTCATTCTGTGTACCGGCAGCAGACGCATTGCTGTTTTCTCCTTTGCTGCCTCCACAGGCAGTCAGAGACGCTGTCATTCCCACCACCAGTATTGCTGCCCATATTTTTCTGTTCCATTTGCTCATAGTTATCACTTACTCCTCAGATCCGCTTTTTTCAAACCGGAACCATTTGAAATCAAAATTGCATCCCGGCAGGAAAACGAAGGTCACATTCTGCTCTCCTGTCACTCTTTCCAGAGGGAAACGCAGTTCCCTATATTCCTCGCTGTGCGGGAAGGGAAGTACCTGTGTAGCTCCATCGGTAAACCTAAGCTGGATCGTATTCTGCTGTAAAGGAGTTCTTCCGCAGATGACAATGCTATCGGTTCCCGCTTCTCCAAAGTTCATATCCGTAAATTCGAGAGAGACATTATTGCCGATCTGTTCAACGGCATCCCCGGTTCTCACAAAGCTGTCACCATAGGTAACTCCGTCCGTGAGAGCACTCAGTCTTGCATAAGCTTTTTCCTGTCTGGTGAAATGGAACTCTTTCAGGAAAATTTTATCTTCTGACACTATTGTCATTTTTGTTACACCCTTTAATCTCCGGGGCAATACGAAGGTATCCGGCTGGAAGACTTCCCAGATGCCCGGCTTCTGATAGGTTATTTCACCCACCAGTGTTCCCTGTGTCCCGGAACCGCTCTCTTCGGGCTCTCCCTTCCATATCTGAATCCGGTGGGGATCATTATCGTTGGCAAAAATGGACAGCGTGATCTCGTCACTTCCGAATTCACCAAAGTCTAACGCTTCATAGACCAGTCCGGTAGGCTGTGCCTTGTCCGTTCCGGCACTGTTCTCCACTCCGCGGCTTACGTCTCCGCCAAAACTTCCGACATAAGAAATACCCGTCACCGGCTCATACGGAGAATGGAACGTCTGTCCCATGCCCTCCACTGCAAAGTCAAGTTGGGAAATCATTTTAATATTGGTTGTTCCGTTACAGGTCATACACCTTACCTGAAAACTGCCATCACTGACGCCTGTGATCCGGATGCTCTCGCCGTCTTCCAGTTCCTCCAGTTTTGCCACAGGGCTGGGGATACCGGAAGCGTCAGTAATGCTCCAGAGAAGCTTACGGTCTGTGGCTTCCATGGGATAGATACGGGTATGTAGCAATACATACGGCTTCTCCGGTGTCAATCTCATATAGGGAGCGCTCATTTCCAGTTTCCGCACCGGAATAAATCCGGGATCCACAAAGGCGGGCGGATATTCTCTGTTTTCTTCTGTTGCGCAGACACCGGGACGAATCGGTGCTTCGACTGCCTGTAACGTCACTGTCGCCGTGCGATGCCCGGCAGCTGCCGTATTGTCCGGAGTCTCGACTACTGCCGTGGCCGTTTCGGCACCGGTTTCATCGGTCATGCTCACCGTGGCTGTCCATGCGTCCTCCACGGTCACACGAATCTCTCCGGGAATCGTTTTCGCTGCGATCATCGCCAGTAGTTTCCCCTGGAACAGCTTACGGACAGTTCCCTTGTAGGCATCGTAATCGGTACTGTCACCATTGTCCAAGCCTATGAGACGTCCGGCGCCTTCCACGGTCACTCTCACATAATCGGAGGCATTTTCCACAGGATATCCGTCCCGGTCCTCCGCTGAGATCTCCACAAAGATCATGTCCTCGCCGTCAGCATGCAAGGCTGATTTATTTGCTTTTAATACATAATGATCTGTGTTGCCGAAGGAATGTCTCTCCTGTCTGGCTATCTCCCTACCCGTTTCGTCGTATGCCACGGCACAGATACTGCCGGGTACATACGGTACTTTCCAGGAAGGCTGTAATACTGTTCCCTTCTGATGGTCGATCTGCTGTTTTCCCTGCGACACTCCGTTTACGAATAGTTCCACCTCCGGGGCATTACTGGTGATCCGCACATCCACCTGCTGTCCCGGGTTAAAATCCCAATAGGGATATACATGGATCATGGGATCTTTTTTCCCATCCGTCCATTCCGAACGGAAAACGTAATAAGAATCTTTGGGAAATCCCGCCGTGTCCATCTGTCCGAAATAGCTGTTTTTCGTCTGATAGGGAGTCGGCTCACCGATATAGTCAATAGCCGTCCAGATGAACTGGCCGCAGGAATAGGGAGTATCTCTGTCCATAATAATACAATATTCCGTATTTTTTGCTGCCCAGCTTGTGGTACTGTTACCCAGTGCGGAGCACTGCTCATCCGCTTCGATCAAGGTCGCCCGCTCCAGGGGAAAATGATATATTCCGCGGCTCTGGACCACAGAAGAAGTCTCGCTTCCGTAGATGACCCAGTCCGGATATTTTTGATGATGCTCTTCATAATATTTTTCTGCGTAATTATAGCCTGCCAGTTTTACGATATCCGCACATTTCCGGGCATTTTCCCAGGGCATATAATTGGAGCCAATGGTAATCGGTGCCACATTGCGATAGTCCCACTTTCTGACCGCCGTGACCAGCCTGCGGGTGATCTCCTGACCATGAGCATCCGCATGGGTATCCGGGATCTCATTGCCAATACTCCACATGATAACAGAGGGATGATTGCGGTCTCTGCGGATCCAGCTGCGTACATCCTTCTCCATCCATTCCTTGAAAAATCTGGCATAATCATAAGGATTCTTTGCCATCTCCCACATATCGAACGCTTCGGATACGATCAGAAATCCCATCTCATCCGCCAGTTCCATCAGTTCCACAGCGGGCATATTGTGGGAAGTCCGCACAGCATTGACACCCATGGAACGCATGAGTTCAAATTTCCGGCGCATGGCTTCTTTGTGAAAAGCCGCTCCCAGTGCTCCGAGGTCATGGTGATCGCAGGCACCGTTCAGGCGCACTTTTCTGCCGTTTAATAAAAAGCCCCTGACAGGATCAAATTGCATGGTGCGGAAACCGATGCGAAGATGTTCTTCCTGACATAGTTCCCGGCTGTTGGTCTCCTGCACCGGTTGTTGTTCTGTTCTCTGTGATGCACTGTTACCGATCGTCTCCGCACTACCGTTTTCCCGCAACATGTCTCTCCACAGGCATACCTGCAACTCATACAAGTAAGGATCCGTAATGTCCCATTTCCTCGGATTGTCCACAGGAATCGTCACAGATGTCTTCTCCTGTCCACCGTCAAGGGGCTGTTTTACCCGGAAAATCTCCCTGCTTGCTGTTTCTGCGGAGCTTTTACTGTCCCCTGTATAATACAGACAATATTCCAGTGCATAATTTCCGTTGTCCGTTCCCCATTTCAACTCCGTATCGATGGTCAGGTCATAGCCTTTTTGCGTCTCCACAGAAGAGGTGTAGATGCCGTCCAACGGGATATGTGTCTCCGGCAGACATATCATCCATACATTACGATAGATTCCGGCACCGCTGTACCATCTACTGTTGGGTGCCTGAAAGGTTACCCGGAGAACAACTTCATTTTCACCTTCACGCAGATGATCCGTAATGTCCCAGTCAAAGGTGGAGTAGCCGTATTTCCAGTCACCGAGGCACACGCCGTTTATATAGATGGAAGAATCCATGTAAACACCTTCGAAGCGCAAAATGACACGTTTGCCACACTTTGTTCCGGACGTGGAATACACAAATTTCTTCCGATACCAGCCGATGCTGTCTTCGTACAGGTTCTTCGTATCATAGATCAGCCAGTCGTGAGGCAAGTCTGCCGGCTGCATCTCCCGCTCCCAGAGCGCCCGGTCTTCCCATTCCACATCCAATGCTGTTTTGGCAAAATACCAGTTATCATTCCATAATGTTCTGCTATTCATCGAAATTTCTACCCTTTCTGTCCCTACCTCTTCCTGTCCGTTTTCTGCTCTTATATTGCATCCGCCCGGTCTTCCAGACGCTTTACCAGATAGACCGCCAACAGCGCATCTAATGTTCCCAGTACCTGTCTCTTATACACATCTCCGAGCCCACGAGACGGACTCCTATC
>ENA-UAOY01000650-UAOY01000650.1-human-gut-metagenome-genome-assembly--contig:-NODE-650-length-13623-cov-4.680940_pt1 | contig 13623 bp, 10 predicted proteins | sample MGYA00243477_ERZ654571 | MGnify/ENA primary metagenome ERZ654571 (study PRJEB26926, sample SAMN06164761) | human gut metagenome | biome: ENVO:00009003; feature: ENVO:2100002; material: ENVO:00002003...
ACAGTCACAATAAGGATTATTCCGTTGTGAAGACATTAGGTTCCCTCGTCCTTAACGGGGGATTTTTTATTTCAATAAACGAGTTTTTCCATCAAAGAAACTACTTTTTCTTTCCTTAAAAAACTTCCTGCCTACTAAAACTTTCCTCCCCAAACACTACCCTTCGTATCACAATATTTTATACCTTTGTTCACTAAGAAATAATCGTCCCATACCCATTTCTGTTTCGTCCGACAGCTGTCGGACGATAATTAAACAACTGTTGGACGATAATGCAACAGTTGTCGGACGATTAGTTTTTAGGAAGAAGAAAATTAATCCGCTTAGCGACAAAAATAATTCCCCGAAGCGACGAGAACTGTTTATCGCTATAAACAAAAATAAATATCTTATGAGCGCGTATTACGACCTTTACGAAACGCCTTCGCCCGACGGGAAAGAAGACAAGAAATCACTCCATGCACGTATCTGCCCGAAAAGGACTTATACCCAAAAGGAGTTTGTGGAACATATCGCAACTTTCCAACATCTGCCCAAGAATGTGATAGGAGCAGCATTGGATGCCTGCATTGACGAGTTGTGCGACCTCCTTGCCAACGGAAACATCGTGGAACTGGGAGAACTCGGCTTCTTCAGCACTTCACTGAAATGCTTGCGCGAGACCGACGATGAGAAAAAGAAAATCCGTTCCGAATCCGTCCAATTCCAAAACGTGCACCTGCGCATCAGCAGCACGTTCCGCAACAACATCAAGAAGAAAATGACGTTGGAACGTGTACACTCCACTACCAAGAAATCGAAAAAAGTAGTAGAGACCACCGAAGCAACAAGAAAAGCCGAACTGGAACTGTTCCTCAAGCAGAATGTATGCATCAACAAGAACGAATACATCCAATTGAGCGGACTAACCAGACATGCCGCCATAGACGAGCTGAACAAATTCATCCGGCAAGGGTTCCTGCCGCCGCGCAATGGGAAGGTCACCGGTCTATGTGCGGCAAGAAAAAGACACAGCAAACGAAATTTAGGGGGGGGCGAACACAGAGACACAAAGACATAGAAATTAATGCTTTATCTCTTTGAAAAGAATCTCTGTGCCTTTGTATTTTCGTGTTCATCCCCCCAAATAATAAAACAACAAACAATGGAAAAATCAACAGAACCCCAACCCTGCACGCAGTGGTTCGTCTTCTTCAAAGACCAACTGCTGCTGAAAAAAGGATATACAGACAAAGGAGAAATAAAATACAGCGTACCCGTCAGTATAGAGCCTCCTCTGACACCGGAAGCCGGAAGTAATATACACGAAGTGTTCCCACCCAACGGCAAGCAAGTACGTGCATTTGCTTTGGAACAGCTCGTGGCCGAAACCGATGAATGGGTCATGATAGGCCTGCGCGCATCGTACGACTACATCTCGCCGGACGAGTACCGTTCTGCAGGAAAGGCCTTCCAGATACTCTATTGGGACGAGCACAGCCGCTTCTGCCCCGTGTGTGGCACCGCCATGGAGCACCAGCCCCCCATCATGAAGAAGTGTCCCAACTGCGGCAATGAGATGTACCCTCCCGTTTCCACCGCCATCATTGTACTGATACGCAAAGGAGACGAAATCCTGCTGGTGCATGCCCGGAACTTCCGAGGAACCTTCTACGGACTGGTGGCAGGCTTCCTCGAAGCCGGCGAGACACTGGAAGAATGTGTAGAACGGGAAGTTTTTGAAGAAACGGGGCTGAAGGTAAAGAACATCACCTACTTCAGCAACCAGCCCTGGCCCTACCCCAGCGGATTGATGGTGGGTTTCATTGCCGACTACGAAAGCGGGGAGATAAAACTGCAGGAAGATGAGCTGACCGCTGCCGCCTTCTATTCCAAAGACAACCTGCCCGAAATTCCACGAAAGCTGAGTATCGCAAGAAGGCTGATAGACTGGTGGATGGAGAACAATTAAAAATTAAAGAATTAAAAAGAGGGGGGAAGAAATTTAAAAAAGCAAATTGCGGAAAACACACACTCACAAACGAACAACTACGAATGAAACGACTCTCATTCACATCAACCAATCGGTGTGTAACCGCAATCTGCATATACTAAACTTCCCTGCAAACGTTTTGTTCATCAACCATCGGGTTTAAGTCTTTATTTAAGTTTTCTTTCAACACAGAAGCAAAAGGAAGAGGCGCAGCCCTCACGGGTTACGCCTCTCCGAACACTATATACACATTTTTTCCTCTTTCCTATCAAATGCCGAGTGACTTGCGCACTGCCTCCACTTTCTTCTCAGCTTCGGCATCGGCGCTGGTATAGCATTTCGGACAACCCATCTCGCCCTTCACCTCGATATAGAACTTAATCTTCGGTTCCGTACCGGAAGGACGGACAGAAATCTTCGTGCCGTCTACAGTGAAATATTGAAGTACATTGGAAGTCTCGGGCATATCCAGCTTGCTTACGTTGCCCTGGGCATCAGTCAGTTCCAGCGTCTTGTAATCCTTAATCAGGCTGACAGCCGAACCACCGATTTCCTTCGGAGGATTGGCACGGAAGTTATCCATCATCGCCTTGATTTCCTCGGCACCACTCTTACCGGGTTTCACCACGTTCACGGTGGTTTCCTTAGAGAATCCATATTCTACATAGATTTCCATCAATACGTCATAGAGTGTCTTGCCCTGGTCTTTGGCCCAAGCACAGATTTCGGCCAGCAAAGAGCAGGCAGAAACCGCGTCTTTATCACGGACAAAGTCTTCGGCCAGGAAGCCATAGCTTTCTTCACCACCACCGATATACTGCTGCTTACCTTCACTCAGACGGATTTCGCGGGCAATCCACTTGAAGCCGGTGTAGCAGTCGCGCATTTCAATCTTGTTCTTGTCTGCCACAGCCTTGATGAGTTCGGTGGTCACGATGGTCTTCACGATGAAGTCGTTCGGCTGCATCTTACCCATTGCAATACGGTTCTTGATGATGTAGTACAAGAAGATGAGACAAGTCTGGTTACCATTGATAAGCACCCACTCGCCCTTATCGTCCTTGCAGGCCATACCGACACGGTCGGCATCCGGGTCACTTGCCATTACGATGTCAGCGTCAATCTTCTTAGCCAGCGCAATGGCCATGGAAAGGGCTTCGGCATTTTCGGGATTCGGAGAAACCACTGTCGGGAAATTGCCGTCCTTCACCATCTGTTCGGGCACGCAGTTGATATTCTCAAATCCCCACTCCTTCAATGAGTCCGGAATAAGCACGCGGCCTGCGCCATGAAGCGGAGTATACACAATGCTGAGGTCTTTCTGGCGACGGATGACTTCGGGGTCGATGGAGATGGAGTGAACCATGTCCAGATAAACCTTATCCACTTCCTTGCCGATAATCTGAATCAAGTCCTTGTTGCCGTTGAACTTGATGTCGGCCACCGTCACCTTGTTCACCTCGTCTATGATGGCCGTGTCGTGCGGAGCGAGCACCTGCGCACCGTCATCCCAATAAGCTTTGTAGCCGTTGTATTCTCTGGGGTTGTGGCTGGCTGTGATGTTGATACCGCTCTGACAGCCGAAGTGACGGATGGCGAATGAAACTTCGGGCGTAGGACGAAGGTCATCAAAAAGATATACCTTGATGCCGTTTGCAGAGAAGATGTCAGCAGAAATCTTTGCGAACTTGTCGCTATTGTTGCGGCAGTCGTGCCCCACAACAACGGAAATATCCTTCTTTCCGGCAAAACATTTGTTCAGATAGTTGGACAAGCCCTGTGTTGCGGCACCTACGGTGTAGATGTTCATGCGGTTTGTACCGGCACCCATGATGCCACGCAGACCACCCGTTCCAAACTCCAGGTCTTTGTAAAAACTGTCTATCAATTCGGTTTTATCTGGATTTTCCAACATGCGTTTCACTTCCGCCTGAGTTTCGGCATCATATGCCGGGGTAAGCCATTTTTCGGCTTTCTCAGTCACCTGCTTAATCAGTTCCTGATTTTCCATAAGACTGTTATTGTTTTAAGGGTTAATATAAACTTTTTTGTAAGACACAAATGTAGAAGAATAAGTTCAAATATCCTAATTTTATTCAGGCATTTTATATCTGTCTCCCGTCTGCTTAACATACTCTTCAAGGAACTCCTTCGGGTATCCCGGGCGGATTACGCCTGCCGGCTGGCCAATGGAATTGCGTTCGAACTGACCGTTTTTCATACGCTTGACAACGCCGTCATTGTACTTTACGACAAGAAACTCGCCAAGACGTTTCCAGGTATCGAAAGTGCTTTGGGCGGTCATGTTCGTATAGTTGGTTAGGAATGCCTTCGCTTTGGCAGGGTCTTTTTCCAAAAGTTTGGCAGCAGCAGCCTCAACGCCCTCCTGCGCTTCGTTGAAGGTTGTCTCCAACTCTGTCTGAGTGGCACGCACGTCGTCTATCATCAAGTCATAGCGGGGATATACCATATTGGCCACCCAATTGAAAATCCAGAAAGCGGAGTTCCAGGAGAAAGTGATGTAATCGGCGCCGTCCACACGGGTATAGCATACGGGAACCTTGTCCGTACAGCAATATACGGGCGTAAATACCGTCATGTTGGCATCATCCGTGCCAAACCACAGTACTCCACCGATAGGGTCGGGCAACTCGGAACGCATCTGTGCCACGAATACGAAACCACTCTGCTGGGTGGAGATGGGACGCTCATTGAAATATTCCCGGTCGCCCACCTTGAAAGAGAGTGGAGAAAGGCGGTACGGGGTATGATACGGGCCTGCGCCGAAATCTTTGCTGATGTCGAGAGGAGTACCTTCATAATGGTCGCGCATGGCATTTTTCACATCCTGCACGGAAACCTTGCGGTTGGGTTTCACAAACAGAGGCATCGGAGTGTTCGTCTCACCTAATATATAAGGTAAGAACTCGTTACCACGGTCGGTAAACATATTGAAATAGCTCCATACACGGGCCTCGCAATAGCGACGGGCACCAAAATCGAGCGGAGCGTAGGCATCGGCAAAACTGAAATCCTTGTTCACACCATCAAAGTAACCCTTCTCACGTGCAAAGGAGATGACGTCGGCAGAGTACATGCAGTTTTCCTTGTCATTCATATTGAACTGATGAATGCGGCTCTGGTTGGCATGTGCGGAGATACAATCATCGGGCACGCGGACAGCTACCCATACGGCACCGCGCACACCGGGTCCCTTGCCAATCATCTCCATAATCCATATCTCGTTGGGGTCGGCAATGGTGAAGGATTCTCCACTACTGTAATAGCCATATTCCTGCACCAATTCCGTCATCACCTTGATAGCCTCGCGAGCAGTGCGTGAACGTTGCAGTCCGAGATAAATCAAGCTACCGTAGTCGATAATACCGGTAGTGTCTACCAGTTCGGGGCGTCCGCCGAATGTCGTCTCACCGATAGTGAGCTGGAACTCATTCATATTGCCGATGACATTGTACGTCTGACGCGCCTGCTCTATCTGCCCAAGGTATTTGCCGGTGTCCCACTCGTGTATGTCAATCAGCGTACCTTTCTTGTGCATACCGGCAGGATAATGATACAACTCGCCGAACAAACCATAAGAATCGGCAGAATAGGAAACAATGGTAGAACCGTCCGCAGAAGCGTTCTTGCCCACGATAAGATTGGTGCAGGCCAGTGCATTCGCCACGGCTGCCACAACAAACAAGACGGAAAGAGTCAGTCTTTTACTTTTCATACTTCTAAATTATAATGTTACTAAATATTTCAGTCTTTACCATACAAATTCAAACTGTCCGGTGGTACGGTTGCCACAGCCATCCGTCACCGTCATCTCCACCACATGCTTGCCGCCTTTCTCCACATATTTCGGGTCGAGCTCGCACACCAGGTTACCACTGATGGAATTGGGCTTTCCAAACAAGGCATACTTCCCGTCAATCGTACCCCGATAGGTATTGATGCCGGTTTCCTTGTCCTTGGCCTTGAAGATGATTTTTCCCGTACGTCCCCATTGGGCTTGGTTCACGGGAGTTATCACCGGCGGAACCGTATCCACTGCCACGGTATAAGTCCCCAAATCCCGTATACGCACTTTCATGACACCATCCTCATACTTACCGCCGATGCGGTATTTTCCACCGCGCGCCGTTACGCCCGCCACATAATATTTGGTCATATCCTCTACCGGACGCCGACGCAAGCCGATACGCAAATCGCAGGCATCGTGCATCGGAATGCGGGTATCGTTCAACTGATAGGTGAAAGCTATATCACCGCTATCAGCCCGCACGGAATAGTTCAACAGGACGTTATCGTAGAGCATTCCTTTCGGAATGACCAATTCTAACCCCGGTTCCTGCAGATAGTTCACCTTGTCCCACTTGAGGGCGTATTTCTCACGATGTTCCACCGGAGCAATTGTCGTCTTCTGCCCCTGCACCGTGAAGCAGACCTTGGAGGTATTTCCCAGCGCATCGCTCAGCGTATAGACAAACCGGTAAGGGCGTTCTTCGTTGATGTCCACCAGTCCACGGTTACCGTTGGATGCATGCAGCATGCGTAAGTGGTTTCCCGGCTCGATGAAAGACTTCATATACTGGCCGTGTGTCCACGAATTGATATAGCGGTTTTCCTCGTATGCAAAGCGGTCTACCGTACTGCGGAAGACTTCCTCGCCGTCCACTTCGAGAATCACCGTCTTCACGCCATATTTATTCTGCACTCCGTCCATATAATCATAAGCACGGATGCCTGCACCAATCAATCCCCAGGCGGTAATGGGTTTCGTAGGATGTGCCGGAAAAGCCCGTCGCGTCTGCTTACCTTCCACCACTCCTTTGCCCGGCTGAGGAAACAACATGATACCTTCGGCACGCGGGGCAGTCTTGTCCTTCACTTTGTCCATGAAGAAAGGCAGTGGGTCTATATATTCGTCCGTAGCCGTCTCTATCATATCCAGATGCAGGTGCGGACCGAAAGAGTATCCGGTGTTTCCGCTTAAAGCTATTATCTGACCGGCTTTCACGGGATATTCGCCCAAGATATGCACCCCGAGATTATTACTGCCTCTATCTCTATCGTCTCCCTCATCTGACACGGGAGCAGGCTCGGGAATTATCTCTACTTCCCAGCTTTCCTTTTCGTACTGAAGAGCCTTCACTCGCTTTGCCACTTCACCCACAAAGGCGCTAAGATGACGGTAGATGGCGGTATAGCCGTTATCATACACCACATCGAGCACATAGCCCGAGCCGTGGGTGACACGGATACGCGAAATATATCCGTCCGCCAGCGCACGTACCGGTTTGCCTATGGCGCCACCGGTCTTGAAATCCAGTCCGCCATGAAAATGGTTGGCACGTATCTCGCCAAAGTTACCGGAGAAAATGATGGGAAAATCAAAAGGCGGAGTGAAGGAAGCCTCTTGTGCCCGAGCCCCGACAGATATAAAGAAAAAAGACAAAATGACAGATTTTATGTATATATTCATTGCAGTAACTTCTTATGATAAACGCAGGCAAAGATAAAAATAATCCCTATCTTTGCCATACAAAAGAGAAAATAAACAATGGAGAAAATACATTACTTCCGTCCCCTCTATCTTGCTCTGGCACTCACCATAAGCCTATTTTCCACCGCAAGCACCCCTAACCGATACAAAACCTCCGCTTCCCTGCCCGACAGCCTGCTGACCGAACAGCATATCCGCAGCATCTATTACACCCTGCCCGACAGCGCTCTGTCACTGCTGGACGAAGCCGAAGCCCGCCGTCTTCCCCACCTGCCGCAATTCCGCATCGACATGCTGCGCGGCACAGTCTACGAACGTCAAGGTATGTACCACCTCAAGGAGCGGTACATCCGCCGCGCCCTGCAAAGCGACTCCGTGCAGCACACTCCTCTCCGGAAACTGCAAGTCCTCACGCAGCTCGCCACCGCCCTCGACCGCCTGAACAAATACGAAGAAGGCATCCGCATCTGTACCGAAGCCATCGAGCTGGCACAGGAGCAAGGACAGAAGGCCAAAGAAAGCGAACTGCTGTTCACTTTGGGCCGCATGTATCAAGGCATGAAGCTCGACGACAAAGCGTTCCGGTACATGTACCGTTCCATCGAACTGCTGCAAGGCACGGACAATGTGCGCGAACTGGCCCAACTATCCACCTCCTACGGCGACTTGTCCGCCTATCTGGCCGAAAACGAGCGTTTGGACGAAGCCATTGCCCTCTGCGAGAAGCGTCTCGACGTTATCAGCCGCATGAGCCTGCTGCCCGGACCGCCGCCCGGATACATAGACCAGCAATACGGTTACCTCTACTCCAAACTTGCCTGGTACTACCTGCAAAACGGACAAAGCGAAAAAGCCGCCGAAACCGCCCGGAAATACCAAAGCACCGGCTTTGCACAATCGCAGGCAGGACAAACAGAAATCGTCCCCTACCTGCTGGGTACGCGTCAGTACCATAAAGTGCTGCAACTTCTTGACGCCTCTTCCGCCCTGGCCGAACCGGCCGATACCTTCAACTACGGCCACCTGATTCTGCTGGACCGCTATGCCCGCACCTACCGCGGACTGAAACGTCCGGAACTGGCCGACAGCTACCAACAGCGCATCACCATGCTGACCGACAGCATCTATGCCCGCGAAAAGGCCGGCCAGGCACACGAATTCGCCATCATCTACCAAACCCAGGAAAAGGATGCGCAGATACGCGAAGCCCAACACAAGCTGGCACGGCAACGCGTACTGTTCATCACCACCAGCTTCATCGCCATCCTGCTCGCCATCCTGCTATGGGAAAAGCACCTCCACCTGCGCCGCACCCGCGAACGCAACCAGATAGCCGCCCGCCAGATAGAAGAGCTTCTGGCACAGAAAGAAGAACTGCGCAAGGCATACCGCCGGCAGCCGCTTCACCCGGAAGATGCCCCTAACGAAGAGCCGCCTGCCGCTCAAGCCAACACTTCCCCCTCCGCTGCCGACGATGAAGACAACCGCCGCCGGTTCATGCAGATGGAAGATGCCCTACTCACCGACCTGCCCTTCCTAAACCCCGACTTCAACCGCGAAGACCTGATGAAGATAACGGCCTTGAGCAAGAACCGCCTCAACCCGTTCCTGCGCGAATATGCCGGTGCCGACGGCTTCAGCGACTACATCAACCGCCTGCGCGTGGAGCACTCCATATCGATGCTGAAAGACAACAGAATGTATTCCATAGATGCCATAGCCACCGCTTCGGGCTTCAAGAGCCGCAACACCTACTATGTGGCGTTCAACAAACTGCTTGGCATGACACCCGTGCAGTACCGGGAGACTTTGCCGGACAAGTCCGCAGAACCATGCACAGAGCCTATAGTTTAACAGATTGCAGGCCGTCAGTTACAAGAACTATTCGTATATTTGTGCGTTGCAAGTAATATATAAGAAAGTTACAGGTAATATATAAGAAAAGTGATATATAAGAAAGGAGAACCGGAAATATGGAACCCATACAGAGCAACAAAATCTACCCCATCGGCATACAGAACTTCGAGAAGATGCGCAAAGGCGGCTATTTCTACGTCGACAAGACCGCCCTTGTCTACCGGCTGGTAAAGACGGGCAGCTACTACTTCCTAAGCCGCCCCCGGCGCTTCGGCAAGAGCCTGCTCATCTCCACCCTCGAAGCCTACTTCCAGGGAAAGAAGGAACTCTTTGAAGGGCTGGCGATGGAGAAGCTGGAGAAAGACTGGATAAAACGCCCCGTGCTGCACATCGACCTGAATATAGGGAAGTATGACACCCCGGACAGCTTGGACAAACAGCTGGAAAAAGCTGTGACAGAATGGGAACAGCTTTATGGCACGGGAATGGCGGAAAGCACGCTTGCCCTTCGCTTCGCCGGAGTGGTCAGGCGTGCCTGCGAGCAGACGGGGCAACGTGTGGCCATCCTCATCGACGAATACGACAAGCCCATGCTGCAAGCCATCGGCAACAAAGCGCTGCAGAACGAGTTCCGCAACACCTTGAAACCCTTCTACGGCGTACTGAAAACCATGGACGGATGCATCCAGTTTGCCCTGCTGACGGGGGTCACCAAGTTCGGCAAGGTCAGCGTGTTCAGCGACCTCAACAACCTGAACGACATCTCCATGGACCGGCGATACCTTGCCCTTTGCGGTGTCACCGACGAAGAGCTGCGCCAAGAATTCGCCCCAAGCATCCGGCTGCTGGCGCAGGCGCAAAACATGACCTACGAGGAAACCTGCCAACGCTTGCAGAAAGATTACGACGGTTACCACTTCACACACAACTCCATCGGAATCTACAACCCTTTCAGCCTGCTCAACACCTTCGACAAGCAGGAGTTCGGCAGCTATTGGTTCGAGACGGGCACCCCCACCTATCTGGTGGAACTGCTGAAACGCAACCACTACAACCTGGAGGAGATGGCCCATGCAGAAACCTACGCCGACGTGCTGAACAGCATCTATGGCGACGAAGACCCACTGCCCGTCATCTTCCAAAGCGGATACCTCACGATTAAGGAGTACGACCCAAGGTTCGGACTCTACCGCCTCGGCTTCCCCAACCGGGAAGTGGAAGAAGGGTTCGTCAAGTTCCTGATGCCGTTCTACACCCGCTTCAACAAGATAGAGGCACCGTTCGAGATACAGAAGTTTGTACGTGAGATAGAATCCGGACAGCCCGATGCCTTCTTCCGCCGCCTGCAAAGTTTCTTTGCCGACACCCCCTACGAACTTGTCGGCGACCGCGAACTGCACTACCAGAACGTGCTTTTCATTGTCTTCAAGCTGGTGGGATTCTATACCCAAGTGGAATATCACACCTCCGAGGGACGTGTGGACCTCGTGCTGAAGACAGACCGCTACATCTACATCATGGAGTTCAAGTTCGAAGGCACTGCCGAAGAAGCGCTGCGGCAGATTGACGAAAAGCACTACGCGCAACCCTTCGAAGCCGACGGTCGCCCACTGTTCAGGATAGGCGTGAACTTCAGCGCCCGGACGCGCAACATAGAAAGGTGGCTGATAAAAGCATGACTTCCTCCCCATAAGGACGGATTTTCATCCTCCGCACTTCCCTTCGCACCCCCTCCGGAAGCACTTCTGAGAGGGGGTGCGACAATTCAGGACAACAAGGCGACAATGCAGGACAAGCACCGAGGGGTAAAATTAGGCAGTTTATACCATTATTAACAACTTTGCAGACACATTTGCAAAGGAACATTAATAAAACCTATAACAACCCAAATGGAGAACTGCATCATGAAACGACTGACCTCACAGGGATGGGAAACGCTGCGCACACTGACCGCCATCACGGCAGCCATAGGTACCATGATATGCCTGCTGATACTGGCAGGATGCACCAACGAACTGACCGGGCAGGACGAAAACCGGGGAAACGGACAAGCGCTGACGCTGGGAACCGTAAGCATAGAAGGAGGAAACACCCGTGCCGCCAATGCCGTGCCCGGCGTGGCATCCGGCCATAGCTTCAGAGACGACGAAAAGCTGCACGTAGCCCTCACCGCCGGAAGCGCCCAATCTGCCGGCACCTACTATACGACGGCAACAACAGCAGCTGGAGTTCCACCAAGACCGAGCGCGCCTACTGGCAAGGGAGCGGCAACCACACCCTCACCGCCTGGTGGGGACCCGCTTATTCTTCCTCCTCCCCTGCCGTTTACGACATGCCCTCCGACTACGAAACCAACACCGCCGCAGGGAGCACCCTGAATGCCTGGGACGGCAAGCAATATACCGCTGCCGCCGATAAATGGCACATCACCGACCTGCTGCACTACAGCGGTACACATTCCGCCACATCCTCTTCCATCAATCTGCTGCTGAAGCACAGCATGGCGCAGCTATGCGTCAACCTGCTGCCGGGCGACGGCATCACCGCCGAACAGCTGCAGAAGGCCACCGTACACCTCAAGCAAGCGAAAGCCTACTTCACCATGAATACCGACGGAGAGCCCGTCATCCATAATCACGACGGCGAAGCCTCCACCCCTACCGATGTCCGCCTGCTGAAGAACGGCAATACCTCGTCGGCATACTACGCCCTGATGCTGCCGGGGCAGACCTTTGCCGCAGACCGACTGATGATAAGCATCCACATCGGAAACGACATCTATAAGTACCTCCCCACCAACGACATCACCACCCAAGCCAATACCTGCCACGAGCTGAAACTGAAAGTAAACAAAGCAGGGGTGAGCGCATTGAGCGTAACGTCCACCGGATGGCAAAGCCCGACACTGGTGGAGGCGACGGAAGCAGAAAGCTTCGTAACAGTGGAGAACGAAACAGCGGGAAGCCTGCTGGCAGATGGGTCTGCACTGAAGACTGCACTGGCAAGCGCCGGCCAAGACAGCCCCATCAAGGTAATGATTACGGGGGAGATTAGCGACCAGGACTTGGCGAATTTGAAAGAGCAGATGATCGGTGGTAGTAATGGTAATAAATACTTCAAGGTCAGCCACCTCTACATCACCGCAAGCGGGGCGACAACCATACCGGAGGGATTTTGCAAAACGGGGGATAACACAAATACCGCACTTCAAGAGGTGATACTCCCCGAAGGGATAACAAGTATAGGAGAGCGCGCATTCCAAAGCTGCACGACACTAAAGAGCATTCAACTGCCAAAGAAAGTGACAAAGATAGGAAAGTACGCATTCATTAATTGCCGCCAGCTAACAAACATCCAACTGCCGGACGGAGTGACAGAAATAGGAGAATACGCATTCGTCGACTGTAGCAGCCTGACAGAAATCAGCATCCCCACGGGAGTAACGAAGATAGGAGAGAGGACATTCCAAAGCTGCGCGAATCTGACGAGCATCCAACTGCCGGAGACAGTGACAGAGATAGGCCAAAGCGCATTCAACTACTGTGGAAGTCTGAAGGAAATCAACATACCGAAAGCAGCGACAAGCATAGGAAGCTACGCATTCCAGTATTGTAGCAGCTTGACAGAAATCAGCATACCCAAAGCAGTGACAAGCATAGGAGTCTGCGCATTCTACGACTGCTCCGCCCTCGAAGAAGTCGTCCTCAGCGGCACCAACGACCAATTTGGCTTCTTCCTGCCCACCGTTGGTGATGGTGCATTCGCAGGCACCTCCGCCACCCTCCTCTTCCTCACCGATGTCACCGAAGAGATGTTCAAGGCAGAAGGAAATGCCGCCACATGCCAATCCTGGGGTAGTGTCCCCTGGAAAGCCATCCACTACAACCTGACTGCGGATAATCCTGCCAGCCTGACAGACACCGCCAACTATAGCGGCCACTGGCTCAAGGACTCCCCCCAATAACCCCAACCCCATAACCCATAACTCAAAATTCATAACTCATAATTCAAAACCCCATGGCAACAACCTTTGAAAAGCTCATCAGTCTCGTGGCCTACGACAACGCCCTGACCGAGCGCACGGACGACTTCTACCTCCGTGCCAAGACACAACCCCGCACACTGGGCATCACCGAGATAGCCCGCGAAACAGCCCGGCAACTGGGCAAGTACGGCGAAAACCCGTTGGGATAACACCCCACGGCCCTACCCCCATAAGGGTGCGCACCCCTACCCCCGTAAGGGGATGCACCTGTCTCTTATACACATCTCCGAGCCCACG
>ENA-UAOY01000679-UAOY01000679.1-human-gut-metagenome-genome-assembly--contig:-NODE-679-length-12811-cov-4.007604_pt1 | contig 12811 bp, 8 predicted proteins | sample MGYA00243477_ERZ654571 | MGnify/ENA primary metagenome ERZ654571 (study PRJEB26926, sample SAMN06164761) | human gut metagenome | biome: ENVO:00009003; feature: ENVO:2100002; material: ENVO:00002003...
ACGAGATAGGAGTCCGTCTCGTGGGCTCGGAGATGTGTATAAGAGACAGCTGGAACACGGCGCCGACCAGATCGTGCTGGGATGCACGCACTATCCCTTCCTGCTTCCCGTGCTGGAACGCGTCGTCGCGGGCCGCGGCGTCGAAATCGTCGATCCGTCGCCCGCCGTCGCCCGCCGCGTCGTCCAGTTGCTCGACCAGTACGGCTTGCACGCCGCCCCGGACCATGTCCCGTCCTATACGTTCCGCACCTTCGCCGGTGAAAGCTACCGTCTGCGTCTGGAACATAAGGCCGCGGAGTCGCTCTGAGCGGGCGCGGGATTCAATAAAGTTCCCCCTGATACCCCGAATGTCGAAAAAAATGCGTAACTTCGCTTGATAAAATCAAGCGCAACACGAGATGGCATCTAAAAATACGACAAATACAACTGCTTCTAAAAACGGACGTCAGCGCATCGAACGCTCCAACAGCGACAGCGCCCGCTGGATCGCGGGCCTTTTGCTGCTGTTCGTCGGCGTGTTCGCCGCTTCGTCCGTGCTGTTTTCGTTCTTCAGCTGGGCCGCCGACCAGAGCGGCCTGCAACTCTCGCCTGAGGAGCGGCTGACGCTGGGCGTCGAGCCGGAGAACCTCTGCGGCTGGGCGGGCGCGAAGCTGGGACGCCTGCTGGTCGATAATTCGTTCGGCGTCTTCGGCATCCTGATTCCGACGATGATCATTCTCGTCGGCGTGCGGATCATCCGCCAGCGTCCGCTGCTGTTCAACCATTCGATTCTCTCGCTCTTCCTGATCATGATCCTCGGTTCGCTGACGCTGGGCTTCGCCTTCGGCGACAAGTGGAGCCTTTGCAGCTCGACGGGGTGGGGCGGCGCTTTCGGCATCGAGACCGGCGCCCTGCTGCACACGCATATCGGCGTCTTCGGCACGCTTATCCTGCTCGTGGGCTGCTGGATACTGACGGGCGTCTTCATCAACCGCAATTTCATCAACAAGGTCAATCGTGCGGGCAACGTCATGGTGGACAAGAGCGGCCGGATCGTCGAGATCGTCAAGCATAAGGTCGTTCCGGGACACCTCCACGCCGAAGAAGCCGACGGGGCCGTTTCTGCTGCCGCGACGCCGGCCGCGCCGGATGCCGCCGGGGCAGCCGGAACGGAGCGTGCCGCCGAACCCGAAATGCCGCGCGCCGTGCGCGTACCGGAGCCTGAAACGCCGCGCGCCGCACGTACGCCGGACCCCGAAATCGTACGTCCCGCCCGTGAGCCGGAAGCAGCCGCGACGCAGATCGTCCGCGGCGAAGAGGACGATCCCTTCGTCGAAACCTCGTCCGACGGCACCCCCGTCGGCTCGGAACCCGCCCGCGAAGCGGAATCCGCGGTAAAGACCGACGAGGACGGCGAATTTATCGAAGTGGACCTCTCGCGTCCCGAAGGGCGGCTGGTGCTCGGCCCCGGCGGACTCGTCGAGCTGGAGCGTCCCTCGACACCCTCGGCCGCACCCTCCGCCGGAACTCCGGTCCGCAATATGCCCGTTTCCGACGGCCCGTTCACCGAACTTACCGTAGGCGGAGATGCCGGCGCATCTTCCCCGGAGACTTTCGCCGGAGCCGCTCCCGAATCCCTTTCCGGCTCCGAATCCCTTTCCGGCTCCGAATCCCTTTCCGGTTCTGCTTCCCACTCTGCTTCCGCATCCGGAGATGCGCCTGCGCATGGAGCTGGCTCCGCGCCCGAATATGAATCCGCACCCGCCGACGCATCTGTTTCCGCGGGTTCGGCCGGTGCCGAAGGCGTCGTCGTTACGGTCGAAGCCAACGAGGCCCGCATGGTCGACGAACGGGCGATCACGACCGAGAGCTACGATCCGCTGAAGGACCTCGTGAACTACAGCAAGCCGCCCGTGACGCTTCTGGAGGACTACCAGTCCGATTCGGAAGTTAGCGACGAGGAGATTTTCGACAACAAGACCCGCATCGAGGAGACGCTCAAGAATTTCGGCATTCCGATCCAGCGCATCAAGGCCACCGTCGGTCCCACGGTCACGCTCTATGAGATCGTGCAGGCGCAGGGCGTCAAGATTTCGAAGATCCAGAGTCTCGAAAACGACATAGCCCAGAGCCTTAAGGCGCTGGGTATCCGCATCATCGCGCCCATTCCCGGCAAGGGAACCATCGGCATCGAGGTCCCCAACCGCGACAAGCAGGTGGTGTCGATGTACTCCGCCGTGCGTTCGCTGCGTTTTCAGGAGTCGAAGGCCGAGCTTCCGGTGGTGATCGGCCGCACGATCCAGAACGAAAACTACGTCTTCGATCTGGCCAAGATGCCGCACCTGCTGGTCGCGGGTGCCACGGGGCAGGGTAAGTCGGTGGGACTCAATGCGATCATCACCTCGCTGCTCTACCGCAAACACCCCGCGCAGCTGAAGTTCGTGATGATCGACCCCAAGATGGTCGAATTCTCGCTCTACGCCAAGATCGAACGGCATTTCCTCGCCAAGATGGAGTCGGAGGACGATGCGATCGTCACCGATCCCCGTAAGGCGGTCTATGCGCTCAACTCGCTCTGTACGGAGATGGACAACCGTCTGGAACTCTGTAAGAAGGCCGGGGCGCGCAATATTGCCGAATACAACGAGAAATTCACTTCCCGGCGGCTCAATCCGCATAACGGCCACCGTTACCTGCCTTATATCGTCGTCGTCGTCGATGAGTTCGCCGACCTGATCATGACCGCCCGCGAGGTCGAGGGACCCGTGATGCGTCTGGCGCAGAAAGCCCGCGCCATCGGCATCCACCTGATCATCGCCACGCAGCGCCCCGACGTGAAGGTCATCACGGGCGGTATCAAGGCCAACTTCCCGGCCCGTATCGCCTTCCGCGTGATGCAGATGATCGACTCGCGCACGATCATCGACCAGCCGGGCGCCAACCAGCTGATTGGGCGTGGCGACATGCTCTTCTCGAAGGATGGCGAGCTGACCCGTATCCAGTGTGCGCTGGTCGAGACCAAGGAGGTGGAGCGCGTCGTCGATTACATCTCCCGCCAGCAGGGCTATACCGAAGCCTACCCGCTGCCCGACTATACGCCCGATGCGGACGGCGGCGGCAGCAGTCAGGGCAGCGAGGAGTCCGCTCCGGTGAAATACGACTCGCTCTTCGCCGAGATCGCCCGCGACGCAGTTTCGGGCGGCAATATCTCGACCTCGATGATCCAGCGCAACTACGAAGTCGGCTTCAACCGCGCCGGTCGCATCATGACGCAGCTCGAACGCGCCGGCATCGTCGGCCGCCAGCAGGGGGCCAAGCCGCGCGACATTCTGTTCCACGACCTGCCGTCGCTCGAAGCCAAACTGCAGGACCTCGGTTTATTCTGATGCTTACGCCCATGAAACGACTTTTATTCGCAATAGTGCTGCTGTCAGCGGCCCGGACGGCCGCCGCCCGCGGGATGCTTTCCGAAACCCTCGCCGTAACCGAAACCGCCGCCGCGTCGGCTGTTTCTTCAGCGTCAGCCGAAACCGCCGTGTCCGCTGTTTCCTCAGCGTCTGCCGAAGCTGTTGCGTCTGCTGTTTCCTCGGTGTCAGCCGAAACCGCCGCATCCGCTGTTTTCTCAGCGTCAGCCGAAACTTTCATGTCCGCTGTTTCCCCAGTGTCTGCCGAAGCCGCGTCGGGTCTTCGTGCGGTTTTCCCGGAAACCACCGTATCCGCTGTTCCTGCGGCCGCAGGTGATTTCTTCCGGTCCGGCGTTCCGGCTGCTGCTGCATCTCCCGCATCCTCCGCGGCGGTTGCCGCCCTTGAGCCTTCTGCCGACGGACGGGCCGCTGAGATTCTCGAAAAACTGGCTGCGGGATTCCGTGCGCTGGGCGCTTACGGAGTGACGTTCGAGGTCAGCTCGGACGAATACACCACCCGCGGCCGTTATGCCGTCGAGGGTGAAAACTACTATATCGCGGTGGGGGAGGCGGAGGTCTACTGCGACGGCAAAATCCGCTACGAGATCGACAACCGCCGCCGCGAAGTGACCATCGACGACGTGGATACTTCAAGCCGTAATCTGCTCAGCAACCCGGCCCATGCCTTCGACTTCATCGGTACCCAGTATGCCCCCTCGCTGGTGAGCGACGCGGAGGGCCGGGCCGTCGTGCGGCTGACCCCGACTTCGGCGGACGCCTCGCCCGCCGGGGAGATTCTCGTTACGGTCGATACCGCCGCGATGCGCCCCGAATCGCTTCGCTACGATTACGACGGCGAGCAGGTCGGCATCGCCGTTCTCGGCGTCGCACCGCTCGACACGCCGCTCAAAGCCTTCTCCAAAGGGGACTACAAAGGTTACGAATTTATCGACTTCCGCTGATACGCCTGCGCGGATATACTCCGGCGGATACTTTCCGTGGATACACTTAGTGGATACGAACGGCGTGCGTATGTGACGGCTCATGCCCCGGATTGCGCGCCGGACTGCCGCGTCCCTGCTGCCGCAGGAATTTCCTGCCGCTTATTTCCGGTTGAGATACCAGTACAGCCCGCCCACGAAGAGCCCGCCGCCCACGATGTTGCCGAGCGTGGCCGGAACCAGATTGCCGGCGAACAGCTCCGCCGCCGATACCGGTGCGCCGAGCAGCATGCCCAGCGGGATGAAGAACATGTTGGCGATGCAGTGTTCGTAGCCGATCACCACGAAGCACATGATCGGGAAAAACAGCCCCAGCATACGTCCCGGCACGTCGTTGGCGCTCATTCCGAGCCATACGGCCAGACATACCAGCCAGTTGGCGCCCACGCCGCGTAGGAAAACCGTGCTCCACGGCAGCGATACCTTCGCCTGCGCAATATTGCAGGCCGCTTCCCGCCACATTTCCGACGACAGCACGCCGGGCAGAACCACCATAAAATAGGTGAAGAAGAGCGCCCCTGCGAAATTCCCCATCCACACGAGCGTCCAGTTGCGCGCTACTTTGCCCCAGCCGTACCGGCGGGCGAGCGCCCCCGGCATCAGTACGGCGTTGTTGCCCGTGAACAGCTCGGCTCCGGTGAATACCACCAGTATAAGCCCCAGCGGGAATACCGCGCCCGACAGCAGGCGCTGGAATCCGGGCGCTTCGGCCGCTCCGGGGAACCCGAATCCCGCCATCAGCGAGAACAGGCCGCCTATGGCGATGTATGCGCCGGCCAGAAATGCGAGTATGAGGGTCTTGCCGGCCGTATTTTGCAGTTTGTCCGCCGCGGAGCTTCCGGCCAGCGCGAGGACCTCTTTGGGGGTATTGATTCGGGTCATAAAATTCGGGTCGAAGCCGCAAAGGTAAAAAAATCCTCCCGAAACGGCAAAAAAGCGGGGCGTGCTTCCCGGAAATCGTTTTTTCCGACTTTTTCTCCGGCGTCTGAAAACGCATGCGCCCCCACCCGGCCGCGGCCGCCGGCTCTCGCCCGGCTGCAAACAGGCTCGTTTTCTCCCGACACCTCGTCGGGAGATTTTTTTCAGGCCGTCAGATCGGCGGAAAAGGGGCAAAAACGGGGTGCCGGTCCGGAAATCTTGTGCACCGGCGTCAGATTTATCGCCCTAAAGTTGCTCAGATCGGAAATAAATCGTATTTTTGTTCGTTAAAAGACCGTAATTTCAAGAGACAAGATGCTAACTGAAGAAGAAAAGAATGCCGGTTTGGTAGGACGTATCATTCCTATCAATATCGAAGAGCAGATGAAGTCGGCGTACATCGACTATTCGATGTCGGTCATCGTGTCGCGCGCGCTTCCCGATGTGCGCGACGGCATGAAGCCCGTACACCGCCGCATCCTCTACGATATGAGTGCGGAGCTCAACCTCTACTCCGATAAGCCCACCCGTAAGTCGGCCCGTATCGTCGGCGACGTGCTCGGTAAGTTCCACCCCCACGGCGATACGTCGGTCTACGACGCCATGGTGCGTCTGGCTCAGGACTGGTCGATGCGTTATCCGCTGGTCGACGGTCAGGGTAACTTCGGTTCTATGGACGGCGACTCGCCTGCGGCCATGCGTTACACCGAGGCCCGCATGAAGAAGATCACCGACGAGGTGATGGCCGACATCGACAAGGAGACCGTGGACTGGACGCTCAACTTCGACGATACGATTCCCGAACCCACGGTGCTTCCCACCAAGATTCCGCTGCTGATCGTCAACGGCGCGAGCGGTATCGCCGTCGGCATGGCCACCAACATGGCCCCGCACAACCTGAGCGAGGTCGTAGACGCCTGTTGCGCCTATATCGACAATCCCGAAATCACGGGCGAGGAGATGCTGCAGTATATCAAGGGCCCCGACTTCCCGACGGGAGGTATCATCTACGGCTACGAGGGTGTCCGCGAGGCGATGCTTACGGGCCGCGGCCGCGTTATGATGCGCGCCAAGACCGATATCGAACATACCCCCAGCGGCCGCGAGTGCATCGTCATCACCGAGATTCCCTACATGATCAACAAGGCCGAGATGATCAAGAAGATCGCCGACATGATCAACGAGAAGAAGATCGAGGGCATCTCCTACATCAACGACGAATCGGACCGCAACGGCCTTCGCATCATCATCATTCTCAAACACGACGCCGTCGCCAGCGTCGTGCTGAACACGCTCTTCAAGAATACGCCGCTGCAGACTTCGTTTGCAGTGAACAATATCGCGCTGGTGAACGGCCGTCCCCAGATGCTGCCGATGCGCGATCTGGTCAAGCATTTCGTCGATCACCGCCACGACGTGGTGGTGCGCCGTGCGCGCTTCGACCTGAAGAAGGCCGAGGAACGCCTGCATATCGTGCAGGGTCTGCTGATCGCGCAGGACAACATCGACGAGATCGTGCACATCATCCGTTCGTCGCAGACGCCCGACGCCGCCAAGCAGACGATGATCGAGCGTTTCAACCTGAGCGACATTCAGGCTTCCGCCATTATCGAGATGCGCCTGCGCGCCCTGACCGGACTCGAATACGGCAAGCTGATCGCCGAGCGCGACGAACTTACCAAGCAGATCGCCTACCTCAAGGAGGTGCTCGAAAACGTCGGCATGCAGATGCAGATCATCAAGGACGAACTGCTCGAAATCAAGGAGAAATACGGCGACGAACGCCGCTCGGAGATCGTTTACTCTTCCGAGGAGTTCAACCCCGAAGACTTCTACGCCGACGACGACATGGTCATCACCATTTCGCACATGGGCTATATCAAGCGTACGCCGCTTGCCGAGTACCGCACGCAGAACCGCGGTGGCGTCGGCGCCAAGGGCAGCGCCACGCGCGACGAAGACTTCATCGAACATATCTACGTGGCCTCGATGCACAATACGATGCTCTTCTTCACGGAGAAGGGCCGCTGCTTCTGGCTCAAGGTGTACGAGATTCCGGAAGGCGCCCGCTCTTCGAAGGGCCGTGCCATCCAGAACGTCATCCAGATCGAACCCGACGACAAGGTCCGCGCCTACATCAACGTCAAGCGTCTGAACGACGAGGAGTACGTCAACAACAACTTCATCATCATGTGTACCAAGGACGGTACGATCAAGAAGACCAAACTCGAAGCCTACTCGCGTCCGCGTCAGAACGGCGTGAACGCCATCGTCATCCGCGAAGGCGACCAGCTGATCGAGGCCAAGCTCACCAGCGGTCAGGCCGAGGTGATGATCGCGGCCCGCGACGGCAAGGCCATCCGCTTCAACGAGAGCACGGTGCGTCCTATCGGACGTGTCGGTGCGGGTGTCCGCGGCATCTCGATCGAGGAGAGCGACGAAGTGGTCGGCATGATATGTGTCGAACCCGATTCGAAGCAGGACGTACTGGTGCTGAGCGAGAACGGTTACGGCAAGCGTACCGATCTGGACGAATACCGCATCACCAACCGCGGCGGCAAGGGTGTGAAGACGATCAATGTAACGGAGAAAACCGGCAAACTTATCTCCATTCAGGCCGTTACGGACGACAACGACCTGATGATTATCAACCGTTCGGGACTTACCATACGTACGGCAGTGTCGCAGATCCGCCTTGCGGGCCGCGCGACGCAGGGCGTGCGTATCATCAACCTGCGCGAGGGCGACGCCATTGCTTCGGTGATGGCCGTACCGGCAGCGGGCGATGAAGACGAAGAAGTACAATCCGCAGAGGTCGCTGCAACCGGGAATGACGCCACTCCCGAAGCGGACCGTCCGGCGGAGGAGTAATGAAGAAATGACTTTAAAACATTAAAATTCAATCTGTTATGAAAAAAGTATTTTTGACGGTCCTTGCGGTGGCTCTCGTAGCAGTTACTGCCGTTCAGGCCCAGAAAGTAAACAAGTCGGCGCTTGTATCCAAGATCGAGAAGAGCGACGCCGACATCGCCGATGCGAAGAAGGGCGCCAAGGCTGCGACGTGGATCAACCGCGGCAAAGCCTTCTACGAAGCGGCTATCGAACCGACGAAGAGCCTTTTCGTCAATATGGATGCCGCGATGCTCAAGCTGGCCGTGGGCGAACCCGCCTCGACCGAATCGGTGACGCTCGTCAATGTTCCCTACGAGGCTTGGGTCTATCCTTGGTTCACGGCATATATCAAGGACGGCAAGATCGCGACTTGGAGCCAGACGCAGTGGGTGATTGAAGACGCTCCCGCCAAGGCTATCGAAGCCTACAACAAGGCTTATGAAATGGCCCCCAAGACGGCCGATAAGGTCAAGGAGGGGCTCAAGCAGATCAGCGACTTCTGCTCGCAAGTGGGCAATACGGGCATCGACACCGGCAATTATGCCGATGCCGCCGACGCCTATGCACTGGCTTTCGAAGCCCAGTCCAGCCCCGCTCACGGCAATCCCGAACCCGCGCTGCTCTACTATGCGGGTTATCTGCGCACGGTGGACGGCGCTGCGAACCCTGCATCGTACGTCATCGGTGCCGATTACCTGAACAAGGCGCTCGATCTGGGTTATAACGACGAGGAAGGCAATATCTACTATTACCTTTTCCACTGCTATTACGGCCAGAAGGACGCCGACAAGGCCAATGTCCTGAAAGCCAAGGATGCGCTGGTCGCCGGTATCAAGAAGTTCCCGAAGAACGAGCGCATTCTCGACGGTCTGGTGCAGCTCTATACCAATCCTGAGGATTCGGTGGGCGACCCCGCCGACTTGGTGGCGCTGATCGACGCGGCTATCGAGAGCAATCCGGAGAATGTGGATCTTTGGTTCGGCCGCGGCCGTATCTTCTTCGCGCTGAAGCAGTACGACGAAAGCATCGCATCGTTCCAAAAGGTCGTCGAACTGAAACCCGAACTCTTCGAAGGCAACTACTATCTGGGTGTGTTCTACACGATCAAGGCCGACGAGATGAACAAGGTGATGAACGAGAAGCAGTACAGCAGTCAGGCCGCTTACGATGCCGACCTGAAAGCCGCCAATGCGGTCTATATGGAGGCTATTCCGTGGTTCGAGAAGGCCCACGAGCTGAAAGCCGACGACTTCAATACGCTCGACATGCTCAAGCAGCTCTGCTTCCGTCTGCGCGACGAACCCGGCATTCAGGAGAAGTACGACAAATACTTCCCGCTCTGGAAAGCCGCCAAGGGCGAATAACCGCCGCATAACGGGCGGGACAGCCCTCCGGCAATATAGAACCACCCGGCTCGTAGTAGCCGGGTGGTTTTTGTTTGCGCTCTTTTGTCCGGCGCTTTATCCGATGCTATGTCCGGTGCGCACTCCGAATAAGGAATAGCCCTCGAACTCAGTTCGAGGGCTATTCCTTCTCCAGCTCCATCTGCCGCAGTATTCCCCGGCGGTCGAGGATAAAACGCTTCATCAGCTGGAAGTGGGAGGTCTCCTCCAGTTCGGTCGGTTCCAGTCCGCGGTCCGTGATTTCGTATATCTCGGCGCCGGGGTAGGACATGACGATCGGCGAGTGGGTGCTGATGATGAACTGCGACCCCTGCTCGGCCAGCTGCTTCATCCGGCACAGCATGTACATCTGGCGCGAGGGCGACAGTGCGGCTTCCGGCTCGTCGAAATATAAAGTCCGTGTCCGAAGAGCCGGTGTCCGAGCAGCGCCAGAAAACTTTCGCCGTGCGACTGCTGGTGCAGCGACTTGTCGCCGTAATATTTCAGTACGCCGTCGGCGACGTTTTCGATTTCCGTCGCCACGTTGTAGAAACTCTCCGCCCGCAGGAAATAGCCGTCGCGCGGCTGGAGTCCGCGTCCCAGAACGACATGTTCGTAAAGGTCCGAATGGCTGGCGCGCGTTGCGAACCGGAAGTTCTTGGACCCTCCTTCGGGATTGAATCCCGCCTTGACGGCTATGGCTTCGAGCAGCGTCGATTTTCCCATGCCGTTCTCGCCCATGATGAAGGTCACGGGCCTGCGGAATTCCAGCCGCCGGAAGTTGGCCAGCGCCGGAACGGTGTACGGATAGGTCTGCGGCGTTTCGCCCTCCTCTTTCAGGCGGACGTATTTGATGTAGAGCGAATCAGGGGTCAGTTCCATGGCGGTCAGACTGTCGCTTTCACGTAAATCGACCGCAGGCGGTGCGTCATGAAGTATTGGAGCACCCCGCGCAGGAACATGTAGAGCGTGAACGCCAGCCAGAGCGCGTTGTTGCCGATTATCGCGTAACCGACGTAGAAGATGCCGAAATAGGCCGCCGTGGCCCAGAACATCGAGTTGCGCATGACGCGCGTCTCGGTCGCTCCGACCATGATGCCGTCCATGATGAAGGGCATGGCGCTGGCGACCGGAATCAGGATGATCCATACGATATACTCTCCCGCCAGCTCCACGATCGTCGCGGCATTGGGCGCCGTGCTGTCCACGAACAGCCCCACCAGTTCGCGCCACCAGCCGATATAGATGCCGACGAACAGCACCGACACGGCCGTGCCCCACGCGATGCAGCGGCGCAGGCAGTCGCGCAGCGCCCCTTCGTCGCGTGCGCCGATGAATCGGCCCGTCAGGGCTTCGGCGGCGTATGCGAATCCGTCGTTCATGTACGAGAAGAGCGTAAACAACTGCAGCAGCAGCGTATTCACGGCCAGCAGCGCCGGTTCGTCCATGCGGGCCGACGCCCCCGTGAAGAAGGTGTAGACGGCCACGATGCAGAACGTGCGCAGCATGATGTCGCGGTTTACGATGAAGAAGGTCCTGAGCGGTTTCAGGTTCACCACCTCCGCCCAGTCGATTCCGGTCAGTATCCTGCGGTAGCATGCGAAGAGCAGCAGGGCGGAGAGGGCCACGCCCGTCCACTGCGCGATTACCGAGGCGTAGGCGATGCCGACGATCCCCATGTCCAGTCCGAATGCGAACCAGAGGCTGCACAGCACATGGACCACGTTGACCGTGATGGCCGTGAACATCGGTATCAGCGCGTTCTGCATTCCCGTAAACCAGCCGTTGAAGCCGAACAGCAGAATCCCCGCCGGCACGGCCCAGATGCGGGCGTAGAAGTACTCGCGCGTCATGTCGTTGCCGTTGAGTCCCCACAGGGCCAGCTCGCCCAGCGGGTATTGCAGCAGCAACATCAGCAGGCCCATTCCTCCGGCCACGAGCAGCGCCCGGACCAGCATGTTGGTGCATTCGCGGAAGTTGCCCGCGCCGAACGCCTGCGCCGTCAGTCCGCTGGTCCCCATGCGCACGAACGAGCAGTTCCAGTAGATGAAGTTGAAGATCGACACGCCGATGGCCAGCGCGCCGATCGTTGCGGCCGTATCCGAACCCCAGTGCCCGGCGATCGCCGTCGAGACGATGCCCATGAGCGGCACGGTGATGTTCGAGACGATATTGGGGAGCGCAATGCGCAGTATTTCACGGTTCATGTTCATGGAAAGCGACGGGGAAATACCCGGCAAACGGCGCCGGGCGTTGTTTATGGATGCAAAGATAACGCAAAAGCGGCGAATTTGTAACGGCCTGCGGCTTTTATCTCCGAATCGGGCACGCAATATGCTTTTATCCGGAAAATTCGATTAACTTTGCCGCGTAAACATTCAAACTGATTATGAAAGACTTTAAAAACGACTCGACCTCGGTGCTTACGCGTTTCGGACGCGACAAGCGTCAGCGTACCGTGACCGCTACGGCGGAGCGTGTCGAGCGTCGCCCGCGTTTGCAGCGTGATGCTGCCGATTCGGAGCAGCCGTCCGATGACCGCAAGCCCGTCAAGCGGGCGTCGTACAACCCCCACTTTACGGAGGACAACCGTCCCGCATTCGACAAACCGCGCCGCAGTTTCGGCGACGAACGTTACCGCGACGGCGACAAACCGCGCCGCTCGTTCGGCGATAAGCCCCGCGGCGAAAAACCCGCCTACGGCGACAACCGGGGTCCCAAGAAATTCGGCGACCGCAAGTTCGGCGACAAACCCTACGGCGAACGTAAATCCGGCGACAAGCCCGCCGGCGACCGTCGGTTCGCAGACAAAAAGTCCGGCGACCGCAGGTTCGGCGACAAACCCTATAAGCCCGGATTCCGGAAGCACGACGACAAGCCGGCTTCCTATCCGAAGTTCACGCCCGAAAAGCAGATCGGCGAAATGCGCCTGAACCGCTTTCTGGCCCAGTCGGGACTCTGCTCGCGCCGCGAGGCCGACGATTTCATCACGGCGGGTCTGGTGACCGTCAACGGTCAGATCGTCACCCAGCTGGGCACCAAGGTGCTTCCCACCGACGAGGTGAAATTCAACGACAGCCGCGTGCAGGGCGAGAAGAAGGTCTACCTCGTGCTCAACAAGCCCAAGGGTTATGTCACGTCGCTCGACGACCCCCATGCCGGCAAGACCGTCATGGATCTGGTCGAAGGTGCCTGCACGGAGCGCATCTACCCCGTAGGCCGTCTGGACAAGAAC
>ENA-UAOY01000697-UAOY01000697.1-human-gut-metagenome-genome-assembly--contig:-NODE-697-length-12520-cov-5.254553_pt1 | contig 12520 bp, 8 predicted proteins | sample MGYA00243477_ERZ654571 | MGnify/ENA primary metagenome ERZ654571 (study PRJEB26926, sample SAMN06164761) | human gut metagenome | biome: ENVO:00009003; feature: ENVO:2100002; material: ENVO:00002003...
TCCTTGCTATTATATACATAGTTTTATATATAATTGAAATAGATAAAACGCAAACAGTAGAAATTTTGAATAAAACGATAAAAATGCATGAAGATTCTAATCATAAATTATCTTCTGCATGTGAAGATTTTTCTCAAGAATTTTACAGTGCAAGCAATAATTTAAAAAACGCTAAAAAACTTGAATTACATTGGAGTTTTAAGCTCGCGTGTAAAACTATATGTAGCACGATATTAAAAACCATAGAGAATTATAATCCTAAGTTGGCTTTTGAAATTTCTTATACACAAAGATTAAATGACAATACGACAAAGATGATATATTGGGAGGAAGATGAATCTAATTCTGATACGCCTTCAATTTATGGAAGAGAAATTCCTATAGAAACAGTCTCTAAATATTTCTATGAAAAATTTTTTTGAACGGCATCAAAGAAGTTGTGTCCTATAAGAATAGAAAAGAAATAGAAAAGAATTTTATTCATCAACCTAAAGATGATAAAAAATATTTACAATACATCGGAGTTCCCCTTTTGTGTCCTGATGGAAACATTTTTGGGTTGCTTCAATTTATTGTTAAAAAAGATAATGAAAAGAATACAAAATTAAGTAATTTTGAATTTAAAGCTATAAAGTTGTATTTAGAATGTTGTAGAAGTAAGTTAATCTTTTTTTCTAAATTAGAAAAACTACTGACTGTAAGACCTTATCAAAAAATAAATCAATATAACATGTCAACAATAAACTTAAAATCTAAAATGCCAGATAAAAATCCGCCACGGAAAAATCACAAATTTAAAAGGCGTAATATTAAATCTAAGCTAGATGAAGATTCCATCATAATATATGCTAAAGAAATTATTCTTATTGACCCAGATGAAGATTATGAAAAAAAACACATAATAGTCTATCTAAGTGTGTTCGAGTGAGTAGAAATAATTTAGAACGCTGTAATATAAAAAGTCATATATATTCTTCCTGATAAAACTTCTCTTTTTCATCTATAAAAATACAAAACACCTAAGTCAAATATATAATCTCCTTTTAATTTGGGAGTATCAAAATGCTGTTGCACGACGGCTTTTTCTTTTACCGTCGTCCTACAGATTTACGTTTCTATGAAATTATTTCACATAGATATTTTCCTGTAAGGCTTTCAGCCGTTTCAGCGATTTTTTTAGGCAAACCAGTTGCTACAATTTGTCCTCCTGCTTTGCCGCCTCCCGGCCCCATATCGACCACATAATCGGAATTGGCAATCATGTTTAAATCATGCTCAATGACGATAACTGTTGCACCGGCATCAACAAGTTTCTGAAATACGCCAATTAGTATCCGTACATCCAGCGGATGAAGTCCAATCGTTGGCTCGTCAAATACAAATATGGCGTCGTCCTGTGCCTTTTCCATTTCAGCCGCCAGCTTTAGCCGCTGTGCCTCACCGCCGGACAGGGCAGGAGTTGCTTCGCCTAAAGTTAAATAACCCAAACCTAAATCAGAAAGAATTTGGAGCTTTTCTTTAACCTTTTTCACGTCACATAAGCGTTCTAACGCCTGCTCCACGGTCATCCCCATCAGTACAGGCAGAGAAATACCGGGTGCGTTCACCTTGTCTTTTTTAGAGCGATAACGAATTGCCTCCGCTTCTTTCCCATAGCGGGAGCCGCCGCAGTCCGGGCAGATGATATCCACGTCCGGGAGAAATTGCACATCCATTGTAATTTGACCTGTTCCGTCACAACCAAAGCAACGGAGTGACCCAGTATTATAGGAAAAGTCACTTACTTTATACCCTTTTGATTTTGCTTCCGGGATAGCTGCATAAAGCCGGCGCAAATCATCTAATATCCCGCTGTATGTTGCAACGGTAGAACGGCCATTCACGCCAATAGGTGTTGCATCAATAAGATTTATACGTTCAATACCGGCTACCTCCACGCTTTTCACATGGTCAGGCATCGGCGCTTTCGCTATGGCAGCTTCTATGGCGGGAATAAGACTTTCCAAAATCAGTGTTGTTTTGCCGGAACCGGAAACTCCTGTTACAGCAATCAGCCGACCTTTGGGGATGTCTAAATCAAGGGCATGGACTGTATGCAAAGGAGCAGTAGACAGTTTGATATGCCCATGTGCAAACATGGCCTCCGGCGTTGCCGTTTCTCGGATAACCGGTTTTTCCTTGTCTGCCAAAAATCCAGCGATGAGTGAACTCGTTTTTTTTGCTACTGCTTTAATCGTTCCCTGTGCAACTATCTGTCCGCCATGCTCTCCAGCTTTTGGGCCCATTTCAATTAACCAATCAGCAGCCTTTAAAACTCGCACATCATGGTCTACCAATATCACAGAATTACCATGGGCAATAAGATCATCTATAACGCCCAACAGCCCATCTACATTTGCTGGGTGTAAGCCAATAGACGGTTCATCCAACACATAGAGAACACCTGTGGTACGGTTTCGTACAGCCCTTGCAAGCTGCACGCGTTGACGCTCTCCGGTGGAAAGCGTTGTTCCGGCCCGGTCAAGGGTAATATAATCCAGACCTAAGTCAGAAAGACGTTTTGATACATGCAGAAATTGACCGCAGATACTTTCCGCCATTGTTTTTAGTTCTTCCGGCATGGAAGCAGAAATCGTCTTTATCCAAGCGGTTAAATCGCTTAATGTCATTTTGGTGATTTCCGCAAGGTTTTTTCCGCATAGCAGACTTGATAACGCCCGCTTATTGAGCCGGGAGCCTCCGCAATTCGGGCAGGTGTTCCGCTTCAAAAATTTTTCTACCCGCTTCATTCCCTTTTCGTCTTTAACTTTAGCAAGGGCATTTTCCACGGTATAAACAGCGTTATAATAGGTAAAATCCATTTCTCCCGCTTGATTGCTGCTCTTTGCTTTATAAAGGATATGTTTCTTTTCTGGCGGACCATGAAAGACGATCTCCCGTTCCTGTTCTGTCAACTCCGAAAAAGGTACATCGGTTCGAACGCCCATCGCCCGGCATACGTTAGTCATCAGCGACCACATCAAAGAATTCCACGGCGCAACTGCTCCTTCGTCAATGGAAAGGGACTCGTCAGGCACTAAAGTTGTTTCGTCTACTGCTTGAACAATTCCAGTTCCTCCGCAGGTGTGACACGCTCCTTGGCCATTGAATGAAAAACTTTCTGCGCTGAGACCGTCAAATACCGCTCCGCATACAGAGCAGACAAGGGGACGCATTGCCGCGACGTTGACCGATGGCGAAAGCAAATGTCCATTGGGACAGCGGTGATTTCCCAAGCGGGAAAACATAAGCCGGATTGAGTTCAAAAGTTCGGTAGCCGTTCCAAATGTACTGCGGACACCGGGAACAGCGGGACGTTGACGAAGAGCAAGGGCAGCTGGGACATATTCTATACTGTCAATTTTTGCCTCTGCCATCTGTATTATACGCCGCCGAGTATAGGCGGACAATGCCTCTAAATAGCGGCGGGAACCTTCGGCATAAAGTACGCCCAAAGCCAAAGAGGACTTTCCTGATCCTGACACCCCCGTAATTCCTACCAGCTTGCCCAACGGGATATCTAAATCAATATTTTTCAGATTATGAACACGGGCGCCACGGATTTCAATGTGATCCGGTCTACTTTGAAAATTAGAAAACTGGCTCATAAGTGTCGCTTTTTTTTAATTATACACTTTATTATATCATCCCCATCGCCAGATTTTGATATTTGGAAAAGAACAGGGCTTTCACAGAAAACCATGAAAACCCCGCTGACGGCATCAAATTATTTTTCCTGTGCCGGGGCAACTTTGGCATAACCATTCCATGCGAACAGGGCTTCTTTTGTTTTGTCCGCCACTATTTTGTCAATATTGCAGAGATACAGGTAATGATCGCCAGACTCCACAGTTTCAGCTAGCGATGCCACAAAAGCAATAGGGCTGTCCTCCGGGATCTGAATGTCTGTTCCGTCAATGTTTTGCAGAGCGACTGGAAATTCCTTCAGTTTGTCAATCTGCCCGCCGTTTTTAGAGCCGTAAGCCATGACCGCATCTTTCAAGCTGACGCCAGGGGCAGCGAGTACGGCTTTGCCGGTCTTGCGGATATTTTCGCCGGAATTGGCGGTTTTACCCATTGCAAAGGCCAGCATAGGAGGGTTAAACGAGGAGTACATGAAGAATGAAACGGGAGCCATGTTCAGCATACCGTTCTCTTTTTTGGTGCAAACCAACACGAGAGGATTGGGAGAGGTGATAGCCGTCGCCTGACCTATATTGATTTCTTTCATTGTAAAACGATTATAAATATTTAACTTTACTTGTTGACTTCTATTAGTAAGATAATTATACTAAGGATAAAATTTTTTTCAAGTACGCATATTATTCTGACTCAGTACGGTTGACTATACTAATAGAGAAAGGAAGGCATTTTTCATGCACAAGGATATAACCTACGATGAATACAGGCATGAAGTGAAAGAGGGAATTTTGACTGAAGCGGGGAATTGTCCTGTGACTCCACTTCTGCTTATGTTGCAGGGGAAATGGAAATTTCAAATCCTTTATGAATTGTTTATTCAAGATCCCATCCGCTTTGGTGAGTTAAAAAAAATATTAATGGTATTACAAATACCATGCTTGCCTCTTCCCTTCGAGAATTAGAAAAGGACGGGCTTGTATCCAGAATGCAATTCAACGAGATACCGCCCCGTGTTGAATACTCTCTTACGGAAAAGGGGCAGGCATTGTTGCCTGTATTCTATGAAATGACGAAGTGGGGATTTCAGTATATTCCGTAAATACTTACTTACAAAAACGCATATGAAATATTTCCCTAAGCGCTTTCCCGCCAAAATCAGAAAGCTATATATTTAATTTTGCAAACCAGCAGGAATGAAAAGAGGGTTTGGGATGCTTCCCAACAAGCGTTTTGAGAAGCAAAATACGGAAGTGGGTATTGGCTTTGCTGGATATGGCGGTGATGAACCGCAGCGGTAGAAACGGAAGGATGCGGTAAGAGCCGCGGTGTCCACGGTTTTTGGAATATGGCCGGGGTTGTCGGGGAATTCCGTTCTCCGGGAAAGACGGAAATATCTCCGGATAAGGGTTGGAAGCAGGAATGCAAATGGGTGGGAAAAGAACCCTTCGGAAACTCCGCGCCGCGTTTTCCCTGTCCGGCGGGAGAAGATTGAGAACCGGCGTTTCCCGGATACAACCCGGGAGAGGAGAGCTGGATTATTCCACCTCCCACTCTTCCACCAGGCCGGCTGGGAATTCATCCAGAAAGCGGGAGGGCATTTGCATGAAGGTTCCTCCCTGGGCGCGGCAGTTCCAGCGGGGGTAGGTCAGGTAAAGCTGGTCCTTGGCGCGGGTAATGCCTACATAAAAAAGGCGGCGTTCTTCTTCCAGCCCGGCCAGGTCTCCGTCATCAATGACCCTCTGGTGCGGAAACATGCCGTCGCACAGGCCGATCAGGAAGACGACAGACCATTCCAGTCCCTTGGCCTGGTGGATAGTGGACAGAGTGACGGAGCCGCCGGAGAAGTCCGCCGCGGCGCTTTCATCATCCGTGTTGCCCAAAAGGGAAAGCTGGGAAAGAAAATCCTCCGTGGATTCAAAGCGTTCGGAAAATCCGGCCAGATGCAGAAGATCCTGCCTGCGCTGGTCGTAATTTTCGAATGCGGCCTGCATGTACTCGTCGTACACGGCCTCATTGATGGAAAGGAGCATGGAGGCCGGACCGGCCAGCTTTCCGGCGGGGGCCAGTTCATCCAGTGTGTAGCAAAGCTGCGTCCAGGCCGTTCTGGATTTGGCAGGAACCGGGAAATCCAACATCAGGGCGGAAAAGGATTCCGGAGGGGTTTCCTGCCGGCTTTCCGGGCAGGCGGTCCAGCGTATCCAGAGTTTCTGGGCCATTCCGGGGCCGATGCCGGGCAGCAGCATTACCATGCGGCGGAAGGAAAGTTCATCCCTGGGATTGACCACAAAACGCATAAATGCCACCACGTCCTTAATATGGGCCTGCTCGAAAAACCTGATACCGCTGGTGATGCGGAAAGGTATTTCTCCGCGGGTCAGTTCCATTTGCAATTCCATGCTGTGGAAGTGGGCGCGGTAAAGCACGGCTATTTCACTGGGGTCCGTGCCTTCTTCAATGAGATCCCTGATACGCTGGACGACAAATTTGGCCTGTATCCGGTCGTCGTTGAGCGGGACGAGGGCGGGGGGCATTTCCCCGGTGGGCCGCACGGAGCGGAGCTGTTTTTCAATTTGAACTTCGTTGGCGGCGATAGCCGCGTTGGAAAGCTCCAGAATTTCCGGCACACTGCGGTAATTGGTTTCTATCTTGAAAGTCTTTGCCGCCGGATAGCGGGTAGTAAAGCTGAGAATATTTTCCATGTCCGCTCCGCGCCAGGAGTAGATGCTCTGGGCATCGTCCCCCACCACCATCAGCTGGCCGTGTTCCCGGGCCAGCATGTCAATGAGGCGGCTCTGGAGGTAATTGGTGTCCTGGTACTCATCCACCAGAATATGCTGGAAGCGGGAACCGTACAGGGCACGCAGGTGCTCCTGTTCCTGAAAAAGCCTCACGACGTTGAGAAGCAGGTCGTCAAAGTCCATGCTGTTGGTTTCCTGCTTGCGGGCTACGTATTGGTCATGCACCTCCAGGATGGCGTCCAGGTGGTTGGAAAGGTAGGGATAGGCGTTTTCCAGCGTTTCCCGGATATTGGCTCCCTCGTTGTCTGCCAGACTGAACAGGGAGGAAAGAACTTCCGGCTTGGGGAAGCGGGTGGATTTCTCATCCAGTTTGAGGGATTTGACCACGCTTTTAATCATGGATTTGCGGTCGTCGGAGTCCATGATTGTGAAAGCCGGTGTATATCCCAGGTATTCCGCATGCTGGCGCAGGATGCGGTTGGCAATGGAATGGAACGTGCCGCTCCACAGGCGGGACAAGTCCAGGGGAATCAGGGACCGCACCCGTTCCGTCATTTCCCGCGCCGCCTTATTGGTGAAGGTAAGCAGCAGAATGTTCCATGGGTCCGTACCGTGATCCAGAAGCCAGGCCACGCGATAAGTCAGCGTGCGCGTTTTTCCCGATCCGGCTCCTGCGATGACAAGAGCCGGCCCCGGTTCTGAAGAAACGGCGGCGTACTGTTCTTCATTGAGGGCCGTACGATAGTCGATCCCGGAGATGGGGGCGACCGGCGCGGCATCCTGCCTGATGACGTATCGGCGAGCCATGGAATATGGTTAATAATTGACAGGCAACAGTGAATGGAGAAGTTGGAAAGGCTTGCCCCTTCTCTGCTCTCTGATTACTCTTTTAAAAGTCCAGGTACATTTCCGCGCGGCGGTTTTCCTTGCGGGCTTCATCCCTTGTTTCTTCGTCTGCCGTGGGAGAGTAGGTCCGGCGCGGCTGAGATTTTCCGAATCCCTTGGTAACGATTCTTTCCGCAGGAACGCCGAACTGGACGAGCTGGGCTTTCACGGCGGCCGCACGGCGTTCGGAGAGCCCCTGGTTGTAGCGTTCGCTTCCCACGTCATCCGTATGGCCGCTGATTTCCAGCTTCTTGCCACTGTCCATCTTGATAGCTTCCGCTACGATTTGCAGTTGGCGTTCGGAACGCTTGGAAAGGGTATCTTCATTAAAGCCGAAGAACAGGGCCAGGGAATCGCCGCCCTGGGGATTTTTTACAATGGGGATAAAGATGTCGTCTCCGGCCCCCTGCCGTTTCGTATAGGCTTCCAGCATGCTGTCCAGGGAAGCTTCCGCAACCAGCCATTGTCCGTCCGTTTTGGCTACGGTCAGGCCTACATTGCCGGCCTTCCTGCCCTGGGCGTCCTGAAGATGGACGAAAAACCCCGCATTGGTGGGCGCTTCGTAGGCGGTTTTAATGGGAGCGTCCTCCCGGAGCCGGAAAGCCCCCTCCTCAAACAGAATGCACAAACCGGCTACTGTGGCATCCTGCACTTTAGTGCCGTCCACGAACTTCCTCGCCCCACGGAAATCCGCCTTGGCGACGGCATCCATGAAGGAACTGACGATGCCCATGGGGTCATTCATCGCCATGGGGGCGACTTTGTCCTTGGCCAGATCCTGCTTGCTGGGCAGAGTGAGGGTATCCAGCGTCCACTGTTGCTTGTCATTGCGCTTCATATCCAGATAGCCGCGCGCGCCGCTGCTGAAATTGAGCGTGTATCTGGCTGTGGGATTGGCTCCCTGGTTGTTCGCGCCGATGCTGGTGATGCCGGGAGAGGAAAGGCGTATATGACGGGCTTCCATGAGTTCCCGGATGAGGCGGCTCTGGTTCTCCGTCACGGCCTGCTGGATTTCCAGGGATTTCAGGATGTCCTCATCCCGGTCCTGAATGACTTTGGCAATTGCCTGCGCCAGTGTCTGGGGGGAGCTGAGATTGATCAGGGAGGGCGGCGTAGCCGTCTGCCGGCTGATATCCTCCTTGGTAAGCGGCTCGACGGTGGGCTGGGGCGTTACCGTCTGGCGTGCCGGCACTTCCGTTTGCGCCGCCGGTTCAGCGGCGGCGGGTTCCTCTTCCTTATTGTCAAGGAACAGGAAAACCAGGGCCAGGCTGCCTACGACCAGGAAGCTGATGATGAAGGCGGTGATGGTGGATGCGTTTTTCATTGAAAGTGGGTGTATGAAGAAGGGTCAGGCGTTCAGTGCTTCCAGCAATTTGGCGTGAATGCCTTCAAAACCGCCGTTGCTCATTACCAGAATAACGTCTCCCGGCTGGGCTTTCTTGCAGACGGCAGAGACGATTTCCTGGGCATGCCCGCCGATCAGAGCGTCCTTGCCCAGAGCGGAAAGGTCGCTGGAAAGTTTGGTGAGATCCAGGCGTTCCTCCAGGGCCACCTTGTCCGGATGATCCACGGCGGCTACCACGGGGAAATCCGCCGTAGCGAGGGACAACGCCAGTTCATTCTGGAAAATATTTCTGCGCGTGGTGTTGGAGCGCGGTTCGAAAATGGCCCAGATGCGTGATTCCGGATAGCGCTGGCGCAGGCCCAGGATGGCCTGTTTGATGGCCGTCGGATGGTGGGCGAAGTCGTCCACTACGGAAATGCCGTTGACCACGCCCTTGACTTCCTGGCGGCGGGCCACGCCTTCAAAGAGGCTCATGGAATCCGCCAGCTGCTTGACGTTCAGCCCCGCGAATTGTGCGGCGGCAATCGCCATGGCGGCGTTGCGGATGTTGAACTCCCCAATCATCGGTACATAGTACCTGGTTCCTTCCAGCGTGAAATGGCTGCCGTCCGTGGAGGTCTCCACATCCAGGATGCGGATGTTGGAAGAGTCGGAAAAACCCACCGTCTTGACGGGGCACGGGGCTCCTTTAACCACGTCCAGGCAGTTGGGATCGTCCGCGTTGACCAGAGCCAGGCCGTTGCGGGGGATGATCTGGGTCAGCCGGCGGAAGCTCAGCTTGATTTCCTCCAGGGAATGGTAAATGTCCGCGTGGTCGAATTCAATGTTGTTGATGACCACCAGTTCCGGGAGGTAGTGCAGGAATTTGGAGCGTTTGTCGAAAAACGCCGTGTCGTACTCGTCTCCCTCCAGCACGGAAAAATCGGAATCCGTAAAACGGCCGCCGCGGCCAAGATTGCGGGCAATGCCGCCGATCATGAAGCTGGGGTTCAGCCCGGAATCCTCCATCAGCCATGCCAGCATGGATGTGGTGGTGGTTTTTCCGTGGGTGCCTGTTACCACATAGTTGCGCTTGCCGCGCAGGAAGTATTCCTTCATCGTCTCCGGGAGGGAAAGGTAACGCAGGCGCCGTTGAAGCACGGCTTCCACTTCCTCATTGCCGCGGCTCATGGCATTGCCGATGACGATGACGTCCGCATCCGGCGGGATGTTGGAAGCCTTGTAGCCTTCAAACAGGGTGATGCCTTCCTCCTCCAGAAAAGTGGACATGGGGGGATAGACGTTGGCGTCGGAACCGGTAACGGTAAAGCCGCGGCGGACCATGGCGGCGGCTACCGCGCCCATGGCGGTGCCGCAGATGCCGAGAAAGTGGAAATGGCTGTTCATGACGGGGAGAGGAATGGAGCGGGTTTTATTTGGAAAAGGAAGGAGCCGCAATACAGGAATCCGCCAGAGCCCGGTCCCGGCGGCGCACAATGCCGTTGGCGATATCCGTGACCATGCCGGACAGCAGGCGGGTGAGATGGCTGCCGGGCGTATAGTCCGCCGGGGCGATGAAGTTCACGCGGTCGGAATTGGAGGCCAGGTTATAGCATTTGCGGAAACTGCGCCCGGTTTCATCCTCCGGATTATATACGGCTACGGCGTGGCCTCCGTTCCGGCGCATGACGGTGAAGCAGGGAACGTCCGTAGGGCCGTCGCCGATGTAAATCATATTGGCGAAAGGAATGGGGCGCATGTCTTCCGGCATGTGGTCGTTTACGTCCTGGTCGTAATCCAGCATTCCCTTGTTGATGCGGAAAAGGTACTGGGTTTTTGTGGTATGGGAGATGACTCTCTTGGGAAAATTGATGTAGCCGTTCTCCTCGCTGAATTCGCATCCGAATACGGCCTTGAAATAAGGGCGCAGGGCGGAACCGTCAATCAGGGCTTTCAAACCGGAGGAGATGATATAGTATTCAATGCTGATGCCCAGATCCGTATGAAGGGAGGAGAGGGTCATGGACGGGAACGCGTCAAAAAAGTTCGGCAGGCCGGGGTAAAAGGTGAGGCGTTCTCCAAGCTGGGTGAGCCGGGCGTTGCTGACGCGGTCCAGGGAAAGGGCGTCCAGCAGGCTTTTCATGTAAATCAGTTCTCCGTCCCAGCCTTCTCTTTCTCCGGTGGCGTTGCACCTGGTCCAGAATTCCTGCGGAGAAATGCCGAATTCCGGGAAAATGGCCTGATCCTGCATGTAGAAGGGACTCAGGGTCTGGTCGTAGTCGAAGACCAGGGCGATCGTATTCTGCGGGGAAGACATGGGAAAGACGGAAAATAAAGTTACATGCGGAACTGGTCGCCCAGATACTGCTTGCGGGCGATGGGGTCGTTGGCGATTTCCTCGGAAGTGCCGTGCTTGATCACCTTCCCTTCAAACAAAATGTAGGCACGGTCCACGATGTGGAGGGTTTCCCGCACATTATGGTCCGTAATCAGGATGGAAAGGCCGTCCGTATCGCGCAGTTCCATAACGATTTTCTGAATGTCTGAAACGGCGATGGGATCCACGCCGCTGAACGGTTCGTCCAGCATCAGCAGTTTGGGGCTGGTAGCCAGGGCGCGGGCGATGGTCAGCCTTCTCTTTTCGCCGCCGGAAAGCTGGATGGCCATGGAGCGGCGCAGCTTGGTGATGCCGAAGCGGTCCATCAGCTCTACGGCGCGGTCCTTTTGCTGGCGGGAAGTCATGTCTTTGCGGGTCTGAAGAATGGCCAGAAGATTATCCTCCACGGAAAGCTTGCGGAAAATAGATTCTTCCTGCGGCAGATAACCCATGCCGCGCCTGGCGCGCAGGTTCATCGGCAATTCCGTAATATCTTCGTCCGCAAAAATCACGCGGCCTTCATCCGGGCGTACGAGACCCGCTACCATGTAAAAGGAAGTGGTTTTTCCGGCGCCGTTTGGTCCCAGCAGGCCCACGATTTCGCCATGGCCTACCTTCAGGCTGACCTGGTCCACAACGGTCCGCGTTTTGTAGGTTTTGCAGATGCCTTCGGCGCTTAGCAAAGGAGAAGAGTAGAACGAACTCACGGTTTGCGGCTGGTTTTCTGGTTTTCCCGGTCGGAAAGTTTTTTGTCCACGTGGCGGAACGTCGTCTTGGTTCCGCGGCTGCCGTACATGTTTCCGTTGGAGTACACCCGAATGAAAGCATCCTTGTTCGGATTTTTCACGATGACGTCCGGAGTGACGATGACCGGGACGCCCGTCAGGATGATTTCTCCGGTTTTGGCGTTGTAGGTGATTTTTTCAGCCTGGGCGTTGCTTGTTTCTCCCTGTTTGTTGGTGTAACTGGCTTTTACGTTGCCGGAAGCCGCGACTGTTTTAATGGAATTGTAGTCGAAATTGCCTCCGTTGGGGAGAGCCACCTGAGTTTGGTCCCCCTCTTTTCCCTTTTCCTTTTTAATGTCAGAGGGTTTTTTATCGCCCGGTTTTTTCGGCACGAATTCCGCGTAAACTTTCAGATGATCCGCACAGTCCAGGGAAAGGCCGGGATTGCGCACCCGGACATTTTTCATGAACACCAGAACGCCCTCTTCCATATCGAAGTACAAGTCTCCGTCACAATCTACGGTGTACAGGTCTTTTGGGGAATTGGCCTGCAGGAAGCCTTCCTCCGGGCCGGATGCTGCGGAAGAGGAAGTCGTTTCCGCAGCCGGGGCAGGGGTATTTCCGGCAATCTGGTGCTGCTGGCGGAATTCCTGAATCCGCCCGTCTACGGTTTTTTCCTGCGCGCTGTATGTTTGAATCGCCTTTTCCCCGTCTTCCTTCAAGCCTGCGGTCGGAACAGGGGCTGTCTCTTATACACATCTCCGAGCCCACGAGACGGACTCCTATCTCG